>Ga0316628_100005005_pt1 | contig 10525 bp, 11 predicted proteins | sample OWC_Aug_M2_C1_D5_FD_207648 | JGI IMG/M metagenome (GOLD analysis project Ga0316628, IMG submission 207648) | Wetland soil microbial communities from Old Woman Creek delta, Ohio, United States - OWC_Aug_M2_C1_D5_C | ecosystem: Environmental > Terrestrial > Soil > Wetlands | place: USA: Ohio... | reverse complement strand
TGAGCCGCACGCGCTGCTCACCGAAGCGTCAAAAATGCCGGGACTGGATGGACAGAAGATGTCCAAGTCCTATAACAACACCATCACGCTGCGCGAAGATGCCGACAGCGTCACCAGAAAGATCCGCACCATGCCGACGGACCCGGCACGCGTGCGGCGTTCGGACCCCGGCGATCCGGACAGGTGCCCGGTGTGGGAATTTCACAAGGTCTATTCCAATGATGCCACGCGCGACTGGGTGCAAAAGGGCTGCAGAAGCGCGGGCATCGGCTGCCTGGAATGCAAACAGCCGGTGATCGAGGCCGTCCTCAAGGAGCAGGAGCCGATGCGTGAGCGCGCCCAGCTATACCTGGACGATCCGACGCTGGTGCGCAACATCATTGCCGATGGTTGCGATCGCGCCCACAAGCTTGCTGCGGAAACGATGCGTGACGTGCGCAACGCGATGGGGCTGAATTATTCTTGATCTGGTGTTCCAACACCCAACGCATCGGGTGGAGATAAGCACTACGCCTTTCGTCGCATCAGGCGCTGCTGCTCACGTTTCCAATCCTTTTCTTTCTCCGCCTCTCGTTTGTCGTGCTGTTTCTTGCCTTTGGCGAGACCGACCTCCAGTTTTACCCGCCCGCGGGTGTAGTGCAGGTCGAGCGGGACGAGCGTATAGCCGGCGCGCTCGACCTTGCCGATCAGTTTGCGTATTTCCTCGGCGTGAAGCAGCAGTTTGCGGGTGCGCGTGGGGTCGGGCTGAATATGCGTAGACGCGGCCGTCAACGGCGTCACGTGGCAACCGATCAGGTAGATCTCGGCACCCTTGACGACGACGTAGGCTTCCTTGAGCTGCACATGTCCTGCACGGATCGCCTTGACTTCCCAGCCTTCGAGCGCCATGCCAGCCTCGAAACGTTCTTCGATGAAATAGTCGTGAAAGGCCTTTTTGTTCTGCGCGATGCTCATGACGGCGTGAGTTTTTGCTGCATGTCGTGTATTTTACCAACGCTTGCGCGAACATTCGGACGTATCTGATGGCGTTGGTGGAAAAATCCGTGCTGATCGAGTATTCCGCCGCGCAAATGTACGCGCTGGTGGAGAACGTTGCCGCGTATCCCGAATTCCTGCCGTGGTGCGGCGGCACCGAAATCCTGAAGAAGGAGGGCGAGGTCACGCGTGCCGCCATCGTCATCGACTTTCGCGGAATCAAGCAGCGATTCTCGACCGAAAATCGGGCCAATCCGCCACAGTTGATCGAAATGACCCTGGTCGATGGGCCCTTTCGCCAGCTCGACGGCAGCTGGCGCTTCAAGGCGCTCGGGGATGATGCCTGCAAGATCGAATTCCGCCTGCACTACGAATTTTCCAGCAAGCTGCTGGAAAAAATCGTTGGACCGGTGTTTCATTTCATCGCCAGCACGTTCGTCGACGCGTTCGTCAAACGCGCGCGCCAGCTTTACGGCGAACGATGAAAATCCGGGTCGAAGTGGTCTACGCGCTTGCGCACGCGCAGACGATCGTCGAAATTGAACTGGAGCAGGGCGCGCGAGTGGCGGACGCGCTGGCCGCTTGCGGCTTACCCGAATTGCACCCTGGCGGCCCGCTGTCCGGCCATCACATCGGCATCTGGGGCACGCCGTCGCGACTGGATGTCGAGTTGCGTGACCACGACCGGGTAGAAATCTATCGCGAGCTCGTCGCGGACCCGAAGCAGGCGCGACGCCAGCGGGCCCGACAGCAATGCGGGGCGAAGGTGCGCCGTTGAGTGGATCGCACCGCTATTTGCACCAGGAGTCGACGACTTTCTTCGAGCGCTCTATCTCCTGGGCAATCTGCGCATCGTTCAAGTATTCACGCTCGCCCTGGGCATTGGTTTGCGTCACTCGTCCGCCTGCCTGCAGGGTTCTCAACTCCGCACGTGCCTGGTCGCAATTCTTCTGCTTTTGTGCCGCTTCGTCGGCCTTTTTCTTTTCCTCGGCTTCACGCTCGGCCGCTTCGACCTGTCGCTTCTTGAAGTCCGCCTCCTGCTCCGTATAAGTCTTGGCCTTGGCTGCCGGTGCACCCTTGTCCGTTGCTGCGGGGGCCGATTGCTTGCGTGGCTTGACTATTGCCTCATCCTTGGCATTTGGCGGGGGAGGTTGGTCGGAATAATGCACCTTGCCGTCGGCGTCCTTCCATTTGTAGGTCTCGGCGGCGGCAGGCGCGGCGGCAAGCAAGCTGCCACTCAACAGCGCCAGCAGCAGCCAGTTGATGTCAATCGGATGACGGCCCATATTCGATGCTCTCCTCGTCGATCAATGGAACAGGGGATAGCCCTTTTTAGCGATCCCGAGCTCGGACTGTTTCTGCGCATGCGCGCCTGCTCAACTGCCCTCGCTGTGTGTCGCTATCCTGCAGGGCGCCCCGCGCCTTGCGCAATGCTTCTTCCGCTCTGGCGACCGCGGCATTGGCCGCAGCAGCATCCGGGACAATCGGATTTTCATTGGCGACGGCAAGTCCGATTGGCAGGACAAATGAGCCCAAGAGCACCCAACCCATGAGCATCCAACGTTTGATGCCGCGCATTTGTTTACCGCGCAAGGCCGTCGTCTACCGGGCAGCTAACCATAGCTGCTCGCAGCGCTACGGTCAACGGACAATGCCCGCAGGTCTTGGATTTACCACACGAAACCCGGTCTGTATAATGGCGTCTTTGTGAAGGATCAAACGCATGCGAGTCCTGCAAAAGGCGCTCACCTTCGATGACGTTCTGCTGGTTCCCGCCCACTCGACTGTTCTGCCTCGCGACGTCAGTCTGACCACGCGTCTGACCAAAAGCATTGCCCTGAACATACCGCTGGTTTCCGCGGCGATGGATACGGTGACGGAGGCGCGTCTCGCCATATCGATGGCACAGGAAGGAGGCATAGGCATCGTCCACAAGAATATGCCGCCCAAAGCTCAGGCCGCCGAAGTCGCCAAGGTGAAGCGATTCGAAAGCGGGGTCGTGAAGGACCCGATTACGATTTCGCAGGACATGACGGTGCGTAAGGTGCTCGATCTCATCCGTCAGCACCGTATTTCGGGCTTGCCCGTGGTGGACGGCTCGAAGGTGGTCGGCATCGTCACTAACCGTGATCTGCGGTTCGAAAACAACCTCGATCAACCGGTGAAGAACATCATGACGCCTCGCGCGCGGCTGGTGACGGTGAGGGAAGGGGTGAGCATCGAGGACGCAATGCGCCTGCTTCACCAGCACCGGCTGGAACGGGTATTGGTCGTCAATGAAAACTTCGAATTGCGCGGCCTGATTACGGTCAAGGATATTCTCAAGTCCTCCGAACATCCGTATGCCAGCAAGGATCAACTAGGGCGCCTGCGCGTTGGTGCTGCGGTCGGGGTTGGCGAAGGCACGGAGGAACGGGTAGGGCATCTGATCGAAGCCGGCGTCGACGTACTGATCGTCGATACGGCCCATGGGCACTCGCAAGGCGTGCTCGACCGTGTACGCTGGATCAAGCGTACTTACCCGGCGGCACAGGTGATCGGCGGCAACATCGCGACCGCAGCGGCGGCCAAGTCTCTGCTCGACCAGGGCGTGGACGGCGTCAAGGTCGGAATCGGTCCAGGTTCGATCTGCACCACCCGCATCGTCGCGGGCGTAGGCGTACCGCAGATTACCGCCATCAGCGAAGTCGCCACGGCGCTGCGGGGAACGGGCGTGCCGATGATTGCCGACGGCGGCATTCGTTATTCCGGCGACATTGCCAAGGCCATCTCCGCCGGTGCCGATTCGGTCATGCTGGGTGGCCTGTTCGCCGGCACCGAGGAAGCACCCGGCGAAATCGAACTGTTCCAGGGACGTTCCTACAAGTCCTACCGCGGCATGGGCTCGCTCGGGGCGATGCAACAAGGCTCGAGCGACCGCTATTTCCAGGACGACGAAGACAGCGCGGACAAACTCGTGCCGGAAGGCGTGGAGGGCCGGGTGCCCTACAAGGGCAGCGTGGTCCAGGTCATGCACCAGTTGATGGGCGGCCTGCGTTCGGCGATGGGCTATCTGGGCTGTCCGACCATCGAGGCCGTGAAGGAGCGCGCCGAATTCGTGCAGATTACCACCGCGGGCGTGCGCGAATCCCATGTGCACGACGTCCAGATCGTCAAGGAAGCGCCCAACTATCACGTCGACTAACCGTGAGACCCGACGCATGAGCAACAAGGCGCGCAGAGTTCTGCCGCTTGCGGTCGGGCTCGCTCCTGATGGGCAATGCCCGGAATCCGGCGAAGTCGGGCGCCCCCCGTCCCGCGTGCCTGTTACATGACCCACGACAAAATCCTTATCCTCGATTTCGGTGCCCAATACAGCCAGCTGATTGCGCGACGCGTGCGCGAAGCCGGTGTGTACTGCGAGTTGCATCCCTACGACGTCAGCGACGAATTCCTGCGCGGCTTTGCCCCGAAGGGAATCATCCTTTCCGGCGGGCCCGCCTCGGTCACGCAAGGCGGGACACCGCGCGCACCGCAGCTCGTGTTCGAACTCGGCGTGCCGGTGCTGGGCATCTGCTATGGTATGCAGACCATGGCGGCGCAGCTTGGCGGCGTGGTGGAAAACGGACTGGTGCGCGAATTCGGTTACGCCGAAGTACGTGCGCGGGGTCATTCGAAATTGCTCGAAGGCATCGAGGACCGCCGCAACGCCGAAGGGCACGGCCTGCTTGACGTCTGGATGAGCCACGGCGACAAAGTCGATTCCTTGCCCCCCGGCTTCAAGGTCATCGCGAGCAACGCTGCGACACCCATTGCCGGCATGGCCGATGAGTCGCGCCGGTTCTACGGCGTGCAATTCCATCCCGAAGTAACCCACACGCTGCAGGGCAAGGCACTCTTCGAGCAGTTCCTGCATCGCATCTGCGGCCTGGGTTCGGACTGGAACATGCCGGACTACCTGGAAGAGGCGGTCGGACGCATCCGCTCCGAAGTCGGCAGGGAAGAAGTCATCCTCGGCCTGTCCGGTGGCGTCGATTCTTCGGTGGCGGCGGCACTCATCCACCGCGCCATCGGCCCGCAATTGACCTGCGTGTTCGTCGACACCGGCCTGCTGCGCCTGAATGAAGCGACGCAAGTCATGGACACTTTTGCCGGCCATCTCGGTGTCAAGGTCATCCACGTTGACGCTTCGACTGAATTCATGAACGCACTCAAAGGCGAGAGCGATCCGGAGCGCAAGCGCAAGATCATCGGTCGCGAATTCGTCGAGGTATTCCAGCGTGAAGCCGCCAAGCTGCCGAACGCGAAGTGGCTGGCGCAAGGCACGATCTATCCCGACGTCATCGAGTCGGCGAGCGCCAAGACCAAGAAGGCGCACACCATCAAATCCCACCACAACGTCGGTGGTCTGCCGGACACGCTGCATCTGAAACTCCTGGAACCGCTGCGCGAGCTGTTCAAGGACGAAGTGCGCGATCTTGGACTGGCGCTGGGGCTGCCGCACGACATGGTTTTCCGCCATCCGTTCCCCGGTCCGGGCCTGGGAGTGCGCATCCTCGGCGAAGTCAAAAGCGAATTCGCCGATCTGCTGCGGCGGGCCGACGCGATTTTTATCGACGAACTGCGCGCGGCAGGATGGTACGAAAAAACGGCCCAGGCTTTCGCCGTGTTCCTGCCGGTTAAATCCGTTGGGGTCATGGGGGACGGACGCACCTACGAGCATGTGGTGGCCCTCAGGGCGGTGCAGACCCAGGATTTCATGACAGCCCACTGGGCGGAATTGCCCTATACGCTGTTGTCCAGAGTTTCCAACCGCATCATCAACGAAGTGCGGGGCATCAATCGTGTGGTCTACGACATTTCCGGCAAGCCACCCGCCACCATTGAGTGGGAGTAGGGTTCACCATCCATTGAGATGCACCGGTGGCATGCGGAAGTTCCGAACGTAAATCTGACCACCAGCCCGAGAGGCCACACTCCGCCTCTGACTGCGAGGGTTGGCCGTTCACCCGGGCGGGTACCATTCGCGCTGGTTCCACTGAAAAAAGCAATTCCAGAATGGCAAAAGAAGTCAAAGAGAAACCCGCGCGCGCCGTCGTGGCTGCGGTACAACTGCCGGGCGTGAGCGACGTCGAGTTCGAGGCCTCGGTAACCGAGCTGCGCGAACTCGCGAAGACGCTGGGTTTCGAGGTCGTGCGCACGTTCACGCAGAAGCGTGACAATTTCGACACAACGGCCTACCTTGGCGTCGGCAAGCGGCAGGAGATGCGCCGCTTCGTGGAAAACGAACCCGACATCGGGCACGAACCGGCTTCTCCGTCAGCCACCGGCGGCGTGCGCAGGGCGGCGAAGAGCGGGGCAACCAGAGCCAAAGAGGCGGCGCAATCCGCCGCTGATCCGGATACCCGCCGCGCCGACATCGTCCTGGTCGATCACGAGATATCCCCGTCGCAGGCGCGCAACCTCGAAATCGAAGTCGGCTGCGAGGTGATGGACCGCACCATGGTCATCCTCGAGATCTTCCACCGCCACGCACGCTCACGCGCGGCGCGCGCGCAGGTGGAGATCGCGCGCCTTGGCTACATGGCGCCGCGGCTACGCGAGGCGGCGAAGCTGGCGGGACCGAAGGGACGTCAGCGCAGCGGCACCGGCGGCCGCGGTGCCGGTGAGGCGCATAGCGAGCTGGACCGGCAAAAAATCCGCAACCGCATCGCCGAACTGCAGGAAGAGATCGCCGCGATGGACGTCGAGCGCAAGACGCAGCGTGCGCGGCGGCAGGAGCGCCAGGGGCTCGCGCGCGTGGCGCTTGTCGGCTACACGAACGCGGGCAAGTCCACGCTGATGCGTGCGCTCACCGGAAGCGAAGTGCTGGTTGCCGACAAGCTCTTCGCGACGCTCGATACCACGGTACGCGCGCTGTACCCCGAGAGCGTGCCACGGGTGCTGGTCAGCGACACGGTCGGATTCATCAAGAACCTGCCGCATGACCTGGTCGCGTCGTTCAAGTCGACGCTCGAGGAAGCGGTCGAGGCGTCGCTGCTCATCCACGTCATCGACGCAGCCGATCCGGGGTTTGAACGGCAGATCGCGGTGACCGACGAAGTGCTGCAGGAGATCGGTGCGCAGGCCGTGCCGCGCATCCGCGTCTTCAACAAGATCGACTGCGTCGGCGACGCGGCGGCCCAGGCGGCGCGCGAAGCGGCGCTGCGTGCGCAGTATCCGGAGTGCATGGTCATGAGTGCGCGCCGCGAGGGCGATGTCGCGAAGCTGCACACTGCAATCCGGACGTTTTTCCAGAAGGGCCTCGTCGAGGCCGAGATATTCCTGCCCTGGTCGGCACAGCAACTGCGCGGGGAAATCTTCGCGAATTGCGAGGTGCTGGAGGAGCGCGCCGATGGTGAAGGAACGTTATTCCGCGTTCGCGGCGAGCCCGACACGGTGAACAGTATGCGCGAGCAGGTCGGCCGGGCGCGGTGAACCCTGGATGTTTGCACCATACGGTTGCTGGATTTGGCTTGGTCACCGGCAATCGGCACTTCCCGGCGATTCGGCGTGCGAGAATCGACAGGCGGATCACAATTTAGCCCTCGGACATATATTAATAATATTGTTGCAATATGAATAATAAGTATCTGATTAAGAATGGTTCAGATGCCGATTTTATGAGCGCTGCACTGGCGCTCGCCCAAGAGGCATCGGAGGCCGGCGAAGTCCCGGTTGGGGCCGTTGTGGTGAAGGCCGGCGAGATTATCGGGGCGGGTTTCAATGCGCCGATCAGCCGGCACGATCCATCGGCCCATGCCGAGATCCAGGCCATGCGTGCCGCCGCCCTTGCGCTAGGCAACTACCGGCTCACGGGGTGCACGCTGTATGTCACCCTCGAGCCCTGTGCCATGTGTGCAGGTGCCATCCAGCATGCCCGTGTCGCCCGGGTCGTGTTCGGCGCTTCAGACCCGAAAACCGGTGCTTGCGGAAGCGTCGTCGATCTTTTTGGCGAGCCGCTCCTAAACCATCACACGACGGTCGAGGGCGGCCTGCTGGCGCAGCAATGCGGCGAGTTGCTGACCAATTTCTTCCGCGAACGCCGGGCGACGGGGCAATGAAGTCGATCCGCATCAGCGTCCCCGACCAGACCCTGGTCCTAGTCGAGAATGGCAAACCCCTCAAACGCTATCTGGTTTCCACTTCGAAGAACGGCGTCGGTGAGAAAAACGGGAGCTTCTGCACGCCTCGCGGCCGACATATCATTCGCGCAAAAATCGGAGCGGGCGCCCCCGTCAATACGGTTTTCGTCAAGCGCCGGCCGACCGGCGAAATCTATGACGCCGAGCTCGGCAACCGGTTCCCCGGCAGGGACTGGATGCTGACGCGGTTGCTGTGGCTGTCGGGATGCGAACCGGGATTCAACCGACTGGGCGATGTCGATACGATGCGCCGATACATCTACATCCACGGCAGTCCGGATTCGGCAGTCATGGGTAAGCCTGGCTCGATAGGCTGCATCCGCATGCGCAATCGCGACCTCCTGGAATTGTTCGATCTCGTCGAACCCGGCACCCCTGCAGAGATCACCGAGCTCCCCGCATAATCCTGGGCCTACCCGGTTGTGCATTGCAGCGCGATTGGGTAGAGTGCCGCCGGCCCGCCGGGCTCACATAAAAACCACGCATAACATGGAGAATGAACCGATGAGGCTGAAGGACAAGGTCGCGATCATTACCGGCTCCGCTCGCGGAATAGGGCGGGCCACGGCACTGAAGTTCGCAGCCGAAGGCGCCAGAGTCGTGGTCTGCGATCTCGATCGCAAGGCGGTGGACGAGGTGGTTGCGCAAATCGTTGCTGCGCATGGCCAGGCGATCGGATTCACGGTCAATGTCACCGACAAAGCAAGCATCGCCGCGATGGTGCAAGGCGCGATGGACAAATACGGCCGCATCGATGTATTGGTCAACAACGCTGGCATCGTCGACGACGCCATGTTGCGCAAGATGACCGACGAGCAATTCGAGCGCGTCATCGACATCAACCTCAAGGGAACCTACAACTGTGCCCGCGCCGTGGTGGACATCATGATCGCGCAGAACGCCGGCGTGATCCTGAATGCGTCCTCGGTGGTCGGCCTCTACGGTAATTTCGGCCAGACCAATTACGCGGCGAGCAAGTTCGGCGTCATCGGCATGGCCAAGACCTGGGCGCGCGAACTCGGGCGCAAAGGCATACGCGCAAACGCGGTGTGTCCGGGTTTCGTCGAAACCACGATCCTGAAATCCATTCCCGAGAAAGTCATGCAGGCCATGATCGACCGCGTGCCTCTGGGCCGCCTGGCGAAACCTGAAGAGATCGCCAACACCTACGCCTTCCTCGCTTCCGACGAGGCCAGTTACATCAACGGCGCGGTCATCGAGGTCAGCGGCGGCGCTACGGTATAGCACCGGGGGACGAATGGCCTGCCCGGCAGCTTCCGCGCGATGAAGCGATCGCCGAGATTCTCCGTCCGCCCGGCCGACTGGCGCATCGACGGCGAAGTCCTGAGGGCGCTTCGCGAAGAAGTTTTCATCCGCGAACAGTCCGTGCCGGCCGAGATGGAATGGGATGAGTTCGACGAGCAATCGCGTCACGTTGTGGCGATTGCCGATGGCGTCCCGATAGGCACCGGCCGGCTGCTTCCCGACGGTCATATCGGGCGCATGGCGGTCCTGCGCGAATGGCGGGGCCGGGGAGTCGGCAGTGCATTGCTCACAACCTTGATGGAGACCGCACGCATGCTCGGCATGTCACGTGTGGTCCTCAACGCGCAAATTCAGGCCTTGCCCTTTTATCTGCGTCACGGGTTTCAAGCCGAGGGCGAAGAGTTCCAGGACGCAGGGATTGCGCATCGCCAAATGTGGCGGGATATCTAATGTGGCGGGATATCTAGATAGCGAAGCGATACCGCCGGTCTTCGGTCAATTCGCCGCGCTCGCCGAACGAGCGCTCGCGAAAATAGACTTCGCCTTCGGTGTCCATCAGCAATACGGTGGATGCCCGCGTGCCATAGCCTGGCGCGCCGATGAAGGCGGCGGAGAGTGCTTTCTCCCAATCCTTGCTGATGCCCGTACTTGGCAGCAGGCGTTCGTCGGCGATACTGCGGTCCGATAGTGCTGCGAGGAGCTTCTCGATCAATCTGTCCGGCTTCGCGCCTTGCGCAAGCGCTGCGCGCAGCGCGAGCTTGCCGCGTTCGACCTTTGGCCAGGGGGAATCGAGAAGATGATTGCTCAATCCGTAAACGCCAGCCGCCAGCATCATCGATCCTTGCTCCCTGTTCGAGAGGTAATGAATGCCGGCCGCGTCACCCGCCAGCAGATTGAAGCCGTGATATTCGCAGGCATCGGGCTCAACGGCAGTCACATGGCCGTCTGCGTCGCCGGACCCTTTCAGGTAACCGGCGACGAGTTCACCGCGCGATCGTGTGCCGGGTTGCGCCGCCGTGCCATCGCGGAAATTGGTGACGGCCGCCCAGCGTCCGTCCGTGGCCACGCCCATCCATGTGCCGCTTTTCTCGAGGTCTCGCCCGGCGAGGACGTGCGGCGCG
>Ga0316628_100005004_pt1 | contig 10525 bp, 10 predicted proteins | sample OWC_Aug_M2_C1_D5_FD_207648 | JGI IMG/M metagenome (GOLD analysis project Ga0316628, IMG submission 207648) | Wetland soil microbial communities from Old Woman Creek delta, Ohio, United States - OWC_Aug_M2_C1_D5_C | ecosystem: Environmental > Terrestrial > Soil > Wetlands | place: USA: Ohio... | reverse complement strand
GGCGCCACCGTGACGATTATCGGGCCGGCGGCGGGAGCCGAGTATCACGGCAAGCGCGGCGAGGCGGTCGTGAAGGCGGACCTCGCGGCCGGCGCGGCGCGCATCAAGGATTTCGACGCGCTCGTCATCCCCGGCGGCTACGCGCCCGACCGGATGCGCATGCGCCACGCGATGGTCGATCTCGTGCGCGACGCGGTGGAGGCCGGCAAGACCGTCGCCGCCATCTGCCACGGCCCGCAGCTGCTCATCTCGGCCAACGCGCTGCGCGGACGCACGCTGACCTGCTGGCCGTCGATTGCGATTGACGTCAAGAACGCCGGCGGCCTGTACGTGGACAAGCCGGTCGTCGAGGACGGCCCGATCATCACCTCCCGCAAGCCCGACGACGTGCCGCTCTTCTGCGAAGCGATCGTCCGCGCGCTCACTCGCGTTCAGGCGGCGTAGCCGGCACGACGCCGTCCCCGAGCAGCCTCCCGTACGCCGCCGTGAAGCCGACGCCGAAGAGCAGGATCGCGGCCTGCGCGTAGACCCACACGAGGAACGCCACGACGGCCGCGATCGATCCGTTGACGCGCGTCACGATCGTCAGGTCGCGCAGCAGCCACGAGAACGCCTCGAACGCCGCCTTCCACAGGATCCCGGTCAGGATCGCGCCGGGCCAGACGTCGCGGAACCGCACGGGCGCGTTCGGCACGAAGTAGAAGATCAGCCCGACGACGACGATGAACAGGAGCGTCGTCGCATAACGGACCGTCAGGCCGCGCAGGACGACGAGCGCCGGGAAGCCGGCCACGACGGCCTCGAAGGGGCCCGCGCTCGCCAGGTGCGTGGCGCTCACGAGCAGCAGCGCGAACAGGAAGACGAGCGCCGCCACGCCGAGCATCATGCCGGCGACGAGCCGGTGCTTCAGGAAGCTCGGACGCGTGTCCACGCCCCACGCGTGGTTGACGGCCGCGCTGACTTCGCCGAACGCGCCGAGCGCGCCCCAGACGAGCGCGATCGTGCCGGCGACGCCGAACGTGAAGCCGCCGCTGCGCAGCGCGTCGAGCTGCTCGGTGAGAAAGTGAAACTGCCGCGGGAAGTAGCGGAAGACGAACCCGATCACCGCGCGCCGGCCGCCCTCCTCGGCGGTGGCGCGCCCGACGATCGAGAAGACGAGCAGGAAGAACGGAAAGATCGAGAGCAGCGTGTAGTAGGCGATCGACGCGGCGTAGGTGAGATTGTCGCTCCGGAGAAAGGCCTCGAGGCCGCTCCACGCGGCGCGCCCGGTCAGCCTCGCCGCCGCCCCGGCCCGCCCCGCCCGCCCGCCCGGTTCCTGCACGCCGACATTATGGCGCGGATGGCGGCGGCGGCGCAGCCGCGGCCCGCGGCTTCGCCCCGTCGCGGATGTCGTGCTTCTTCATCTTGCTGTACAGCGTCGGCCGGTACAGCCCGAGGATCTGGGCCGCCTCCTGCTTGTTCCAGTTCGTCCGCTGCAGGGTCTGCAGGATCGCCATCTTCTCGATCTCGGCGAGCGTGCGGTGCGGCGGGATGACGAAGTCGGCCGCGTTCGGCGCCTCCTGGCGGATCGATTCCGGCAGATCGCCGACGGTGATCTCGGTGCCCTTGGCGACGAGCACGCCGCGCTCGATGGCGTTCTCGAGCTCGCGCACGTTGCCGGGCCACCGGTTCCGGATGAGCAGGTGGTACACCGACGGCGCGAGCGTCTTCACGTTCCGCTGGTAGCGCTGGCGGAACCGTTCGAGGAAATGATCGCACAGGAGCGGGATGTCCTCGGTGCGCTCGCGCAGCGGCGGCACCCGCATCGTGATCGTGTTGATGCGGAAATAGAGATCCTCCCGCAGGCGGCCGTCGCGCAGGCCGGCCTCGACGTCGATGTTCGTCGCGCAGATCAGCCGGAAGTCCACGTGCACGATCCGATCGCTGCCGATCGGCCGGTACTCGCGCTCCTGCAGCACGCGCAGCAGCTTGGTCTGCAGGTACGACGGCATCTCGCCGATCTCGTCGAGGAGCAGCGAGCCCCCCTCCGCCATCTCGAACAGCCCTTCCTTGTCGAGCGTCGCGCCCGTGAAGGCGCCCTTGCGGTACCCGAACAGCTCGGACTCGATCAGGTCCTTGGGAATCGCCGCGCAGTTGATCTTGATGAACGGCCCCTTCGCGCGGTGGCTGTTGTAATGGATGGCGTTGGCGATCAGCTCCTTGCCCGTGCCGTTCTCCCCCTGGATGAGGATGTTCGCCTCGCTCGCGGCCACGCTCTCCACCAGATCGAACAGCTCCTGCATGTTCCGGCTCTTGCCGACGATGTTCTGGAACTTGTAGCGGTCCTGCAGCTTCTGCTTCAGCTGCTCGTTCTCGTCGACGAGCGCCTTCCGCTTGATCGCCTTCTCGAGCTTGTCGAGCAGCCGGTCGGCGTCCACCGGCTTCTCGAGGAAGTCGAACGCCCCGGCCTTGACCGCATCCACCGACCGCGGGATGTTCGCCTGGCCGGTGATGACGATGACCTCCGATTCCGGATTGAGCACCTTGAACGTGCGCACCAGCTCGATGCCGTCCACGTCGGGCAGCATCAGGTCGGTCACGACCGCGTCGGGCCGCCACGTCTTGAAGATCTCCTCGCCACGCGTGCCGAGCTGCGCCGTGCGCACGTCATACCCGGCGTGCTCGAGCAGAATCTGCAGCCACTCGGCCATCGCCGGCTCGTCGTCGATCGCGAGGACCTTCCGCTTCCGTTTCACAGCCATGAACCCGAGTCTACCAGATGGGCGTAAACAATCCATACACCCCTGCATGGCGATGTCTACAATCACTACATCCGCGCGGCTGGACTGGGCCAAAAATCGCCGAAACTCTGGCCTGTGCGATAATTCCGCACGTGTCCGAGCCGATGCGACCCGAGCCGCCGGTTCGCCCGCTGACCCCGCTCAAGGTCGAGCCCGCCGACGACAAGATGCTGTGCGAGCGGTGCGGGGCGGAGATGTACCGGATGCACGCCGTGTGGCGGTGCCCCTCCTGCGGCTTCAAAACCGACTGCTGCGGATGGTGAATGGACGTCCTCGACTCGCACGTCAATCCTGCTGATCCCACGTTCCACGCCAACCGCGACCGGATGCGGACGCTCGTCGCCGAACTGCGCGAGCGGGAGGCGGTGGTCCGCCAGGGCGGCGGGCCGCGCTACCTCGAGCGCCACCGCGAGCAGGGCAAGCTGCCGGTGCGCGAGCGCATCGACCGGCTGCTCGATCCGGGGTCGCCGTTCCTGGAGCTCTCTCCCCTGGCGGCCTACGGCCTCTATGACAACGAAGCGCCGTCGGCCGGCGTCGTGACCGGCATCGGCCGCGTGTCGGGACGCGAGGTCGTCATCGTGGCCAACGACGCGACCGTCAAGGGCGGCAGCTATCTGCCGATGACGGTGAAGAAGCACGTGCGGGCGCAGGAAGTGGCGATGCAGAACCGCCTGCCCTCGGTCTACCTCGTCGACTCGGGCGGCGCCTTCCTGCCGCTGCAGGCCGAGGTCTTCCCCGATCGCGATCACTTCGGGCGGATCTTCTTCAACCAGGCGCGGATGTCGGCCGAGCGGATTCCGCAGATCGCCGTCGTGATGGGATCGTGCACGGCCGGCGGCGCCTACGTCCCCGCGATGTCCGACGAGACGATCATCGTCAGGGGCACGGGGACGATTTTCCTGGGCGGCCCGCCGCTCGTGAAGGCCGCGACGGGCGAAGAGGTGACCGCCGAGGAGCTGGGCGGCGCCGACGTCCACACGCGCCTGTCGGGCGTCGCGGACTACTTCGCCGAAGACGACGACCACGCGCTCGCGATCTGCCGGACAATCGTCTCGACGCTCAACCGGGTGAAGTCGCTGCCCGCCGACATGACGACGCCCGAGGAGCCGCGGTACGACCCGTCCGAGATCTACGGCGTCGTGAACGCCGACATCCGCAAGCCGTACGACGTGCGCGAGATCGTCGCGCGGGTCGTGGACGGCTCCCGCTTCGACGAATTCAAGGAGCGCTACGGGACGACGCTCGTCACCGGGTTCGCGCGGCTGCACGGCTTCCTGGTCGGCATCGTCGCGAACAACGGCGTCCTCTTCTCCGAGTCGGCGCTGAAGGCGACGCATTTCATCGAGCTCTGCAACCTGCGCGGCATCCCGCTCGTGTTCCTGCAGAACATCACCGGCTTCATCGTCGGACGCCAGTACGAGCGCGCGGGGATCGCCAAGGACGGCGCGAAGCTGGTGCACGCCGTGGCGAATTCGGTCGTGCCGAAGTTCACCGTGATCATCGGCGGGTCGTTCGGCGCGGGCAACTACGGCATGTGCGGCCGCGCCTACGAGCCGCGGCTGCTCTGGATGTGGCCGAACGCGCGCATCTCGGTGATGGGCGGCGAACAGGCGGCGGGCGTGCTGACGACGGTGAAGCGCGACCAGCTCGCGCGCGCCGGCAAGCCGTTTCCGCCGGAGGAGGAGCAGGCGATCCGCCAGCCGATCCTCGACAAGTACGATCACGAGGGATCGCCGTACTACTCGACGGCACGCCTGTGGGACGACGGGATTCTCGACCCGGCCGAGACCCGCCACGCGCTGGCGCTCGGCCTGTCGGCCGCCTTCAACGCGCCGATCCCGGACGCGAAGTTCGGGGTGTTCAGGATGTAAGGACAAAGGCGACCACGAAGACACGAAGAACACGTGGCCTTGGTGTCCTGGTGATGCAGCCGATGGAATACAAGTACCTGACAACGAGACGCGACGGCGCGGTCGAGTATCTGACCTTGAACCGGCCCGACGTGCGGAACGCGTTCAATGAAGACGTGATCGCGGAGCTGACGGCGTGGGCGGCGGGCGTGCCGGCGCGCGCCGCCGGCGACGGCCTGCGCGTCGTCGTCCTCGCCGGCGCGGGCAAGGTGTTCTGCGCGGGCGCGGACCTGACGTGGATGTCGAAGATGGTCCGCTACACCGAAGCGGAGAATCTGCGCGACGCGACGGCGATGTCGCGCATGTTCGCCGCGCTCGACGAGCTGCCCGTGCCCCTCATCGGCCGCATCCACGGCGCGGCGCTCGGCGGCGGGTCCGGCCTCGCCGCCGTGTGCGACATCGTCGTCGCCGACGAGCAGGCGCTCTTCGGGTTCACCGAGGTGAAGCTGGGCATCCTGCCGGCCGTCATTTCGCCGTTCGCGCTGGCGAAGATCGGCCGGTCGGCCGCGCGCGAGCTTTTCCTGACCGGCGCGCGCTTCTCCGCCGCCCGCGCGCGCGACATCGGCCTCGTGCATGCCGTCGTGCCCGCGGCCAGCCTCGACGCGACCGCCGCCGAGTACGTGCGGGAGATCCTGACGGCCGCGCCGCAGGGCATCGCCGCCGCGAAGGCGCTCATCCCGCAGGTCTGGCGCCGGTCGGTCGAGGACGCGATGCCGATCACGGCGACCGCGATCGCGACGCGCCGCGTGTCGGCCGAGGGCCAGGAAGGGATGAAAGCGTTTCTCGAAAAGCGCAAGGCGTCCTGGAGCGAATGATCAAACGTCTGCTCATCGCCAACCGCGGCGAAATCGCGCTGCGGATTATCCGGGCCTGTCGTGAGATGGGCATCGAGAGCGTGGCCGTTTACTCCGAGGCCGACCGCCTCGCTCCGCACGCGGCCGCCGCGGACCGCGCCTTCCTGATCGGCCCCGCCTCGGCCGCCGAGAGCTATCTGTCGGTCCCCAGGCTCCTCGAGGCCGCCCGGACGAGCCTCGCCGACGCCGTGCACCCCGGCTACGGGTTTCTCTCCGAAAACGCCGCGTTCGCCGACGCGTGCGAGCGCGCCGGGCTCGTCTGGGTCGGCCCGCCCCCGGCCGTGATCGCGCAGATGGGATCGAAGATCGACGCGCGCCGTCTGATGGAGCGCGCCGGCGTGCCGGTCGTGCCTGGCGAAACGCCCGACGATCAGTCCGACAAAGGGCTGCGCGCCGCGGTGGACCGCGTGGGGCTGCCGGCGCTCGTCAAGGCGTCGGCCGGCGGCGGCGGCAAGGGCATGCGGCGCGTGAATCGCGCCGACGAGGTCGCCGACGCGATTCAGGCCGCGCGCCGCGAAGCGACGGCCGCCTTCGGCGACGGCACCTTGTACGTCGAACGGCTGGTCGAGAAGCCACGGCACATCGAGGTGCAGGTCTTCGGCGACGCGCACGGCGAGCTCGTCCATCTCTTCGAGCGCGAGTGCTCGGTCCAGCGCCGCCACCAGAAAGTGATCGAAGAGAGTCCGTCGCCCGCGATCGCCCCCGACCTGCGCGCGAAGATCACGGCCGCGGCGGTGCAGGCGGCCCGCGCCGCCGGCTACCGGAACGCGGGGACGATCGAGTTCCTCGTCGACCTCGCCGGCGCCGGAGCGTTCTATTTCCTCGAGATGAACACGCGGCTGCAGGTCGAGCACCCGGTGACCGAGCAGGTCGCCGGCGTCGATCTGGTGCGCGCGCAGATCGTCGTCGCCGCCGGCGGGCGGCTGCCGTGGAGCCAGGCGTCCCTGACGGCCCGCGGCCATGCGATCGAAGCGCGCGTCTACGCCGAGGATCCCGGTCAGGGCTTCCTGCCCCAGGCCGGGCGCCTGCTGCTCTACCGCGAGCCCCGGATGCCGGGCGTCCGGGTGGACGCGGGCATCGCCGAGGGCGGCGAGGTCTCCGTGCACTACGACCCGATGCTGGCGAAGGTGATCGCGCACGCCGAGACGCGCGATCTCGCGATCGCGCGGCTGATCGCCGCGCTCCGCGCGTATCCGTTTCTGGGCATCCGGACGAACATTCCGTTCCTGCTGCGCATCCTCGACCACCCGCGCTTCCGCGCGGCCGACGTGGACACGTCGTTCCTCGACACGGACGGGGCGCCGCTCGCCGAGGCCGAGGCCGCGGAACTGCCGGTCGAAGTGCGTGCCGCCGTCGACGCGCACCAGGAGGCGCCGGCGGCGACCGGCGGCCCGAGGGCGGCGTCCGATCCGTGGCAGCAGCTCGAGGAGTGGCGCGGCTGATGGCCGACACGCCGGCTGTCACGCGCATCGCCGAAGGCGCCTACCGTGTCGAACACGACGGGCAGACGACGATCGTCTACGTCGCCGGCCCGGCGGGCAACCGGTGGGCATTCTGGAACGGCCGGGTATTCCGCGTCGAGGAGCCCGCCGCCGCGCCGCGTCGCGGGCGCGGCCACGTCGCGCAGTCGCTGACCGCGCCGATGCCGGCGACCGTGATCAAGGTGCTCGTCGAGGCGGGCGCGTCGATCAAAAAGGGCGACACGATTCTCGTGCTCGAAGCGATGAAGATGGAGCTGCCGATTCGCGCGCCGGGCGACGCGCGCGTCGTGGCGGTGCACTGCAAGGAAGGCGAGCTCGTGCAGCCGGACACAGTGCTGGTGGAGCTCGAGTAGGCGGGCCCGTAAGGCCATGGATCTCAATCCCCTCCGCGGACGCCGCGTCACCATCGTCGAGGTCGGCCCGCGCGACGGCCTGCAGAACGAGCCGGCCTCGATCGCGACGGCCGACAAGATCGAGTTCGTCAACCGCCTGAGCGACGCGCACCTGCCGGTCATCGAAGTCTCGGCCTTCGTCAGCCCGAAATGGGTGCCGCAGATGGCGGACGCGGCACAGGTCTTCGCGGGAATCGCGCGCCGGGCGGGTACGCGCTATACCGCGCTCGTTCCGAATCCAGCCGGACTCGACCGCGCGATCGCGGCCGGCGTCGCCGAGATCGCGATCTTCGCGGCGTCGACCGAGACCTTCAGCCGGAAGAACATCAACCAGAGCATCGACGAGTCGCTCGCCACCTACAAAGAGGTCGTGGACCGCGCGCTGGCCGCCGGGCTGCGCGTGCGCGGGTATCTCTCGACCGCGTTCGGCTGTCCGTTCGAAGGGGACGTCGCGCCGGACCGGGTCGCCGAGGTCGCCGCGCGCCTGATCGATCTGGGCGTCTTCGAGGTCGCCGTCAGCGACACGATCGGCGTCGCCCATCCCGGCCAGGTGCCGCGCGTCATCGAAGCCGTCCTCGCGCGGCTGCGCGTCGACCAGGTCGCGCTCCACTTCCACGACACCCGGGGCACGGCGCTCGCTAACGTGCTCGCGGCGCTGCCTCTCGGCATCTCGACCTTCGACGCCTCGGCCGGCGGCCTTGGCGGCTGTCCGTACGCGCCGGGCGCGGCCGGCAATCTCGCCACCGACGATCTGATCTATATGCTCGACGGATTGGGGGTGGAGACGGGGGTGTCGCTGCCGGCGCTCTCGCGCGCGTCGGCGTTCATCGGAGAGCGGATCGATCACCGCCTGCCGTCGCGCTACGCGCAGGCGGTCGCCGCCGCGCGAGCCTAGCCGCTACGCGGGCGTCTTGTCCGCCGCGCCTTCCTGGAGCGCCTTCACGACCTCTTCGAACGGCACCATGTTGATGGCGTCGTAGTCGGGCGGGCAGCCGAATTCGCGCTGCTGCGGCGCGGTCGGGTTGCCGAGCGTCACGCAGAGCCCGCAGCCGATGCACAGGTCCGCACGGACCGCGCACACCATCCGGCCATCACGATCGGGCTCCTCGACGATGCAGCCCGCGACGGGACAGGCCGCCTGGCAGATCGAGCAGGCAAACGCGCCGAAGCAGCGGTCGGGATCGATGACCGCGATCGTTTTCGGGGCCTTCTTGCGCGGCCCGCCCATCATCTTGGTCCACATGGACCTGAATTATATCGCGGTTCAGCGGAGCGTATGGCCGGCGGCCGGCTCGCCCGTTTCCGGCATGACCGCGAAGAGGGTGGCGTTGTCTTCCCAGATGAGGCCGTCCGCGTTGGTCGCGAAGAACCGGGGGTTGCCCGGTTCGGTCGGATCGGCGGCGGCGCGGTATGACTGGCCGGCCGCGCCAATCCCCAGTCCGTTGCAGCTGGTCGGCGCGCCCGGATACGGCGCCGCGTCGAGCTGAATCACGTAACCCGCCTTGATGACGGGATCAGACGCGCCGAGATCGGCGCCGACGAACGCGTCGCGGCTGCCGACCGGCGCCGTGCCGAGCGTCGTCAGGTCCGGGGCATAGAACCCGCCGCCGCAGGTAAGTGCAAAGGAGAGCTCCGCGCTGTTGAGGGCGCGCAGCGAGCCGATCGCCGAGGCGGAGCCCGCCTGCTGCCTCGCCTTCAGGAGCGGTCCCATGGCGATGAGCATCAGGATGCTCAACAACCCGATCGTGAAAATGAGGTCGATAAGAGTAAAGCCCTCGGACCTCTGAGCCATCGCACACCGCGTTGCAGGCGTCGTGCCGAGCTTGACTGAATAGTTAACTCTCATTAGTAGAGCAACTTACTGCGCCGCTCCGCCCGCCGGCGACTGACGTTTTCTGTCAACCCGCCGGAGACCTGACAATTGTTGACACCTCTCTTTCGGTCGAAGGCCCTGGCGACTGCAGAGCTGACGCCCGGCGCCTGGTGAGGCGCAAAGGGCATGATAGGAACTGGATTCGCATGCCTCCAACGATCGACGCCGACCCGCTCTGGCACACCAACGCCGTCCTCTACGAACTGCACGTCAAGACGTTCTTCGACGGCAACGCCGACGGCGTGGGCGATTTCACCGGGCTCACGACGAAGCTCGACTACCTCGTCGAGCTCGGCGTCACGTGCCTGTGGCTGCTCCCCTTCTTCGAATCGCCGCTCGCCGACGACGGGTACGACGTGTCGCACTTCGAGCGGGTCAACCCGCGGTACGGCACGCTCGACGATTTCAAGGCGTTCCTCGCCGCCGCGCACGCGCGCGGCCTGCGCGTCATCACCGAGCTCGTCCTGAACCACACGTCGGACCAGCATCCGTGGTTTCAGGCGGCGCGGCGCGCGCCGGCCGGATCGGACAAGCGCAACTTCTACGTCTGGAGCGACACGGACCAGCGCTACCTCGGCGCCCGCGTCATCTTCCGCGACTACGAGCGGTCGAACTGGACATGGGATCCGGTCGCTGGCGCCTATTACTGGCACCGCTTCTACCGCCACCAGCCCGATCTGAACTTCGACAACCCGCGCGTCCAGCGCGCCGTGCTCAAGGTGATGCGGTTCTGGCTCGACCTCGGCGTCGACGGCCTGCGCCTCGACGCGGCGCCGCATCTTTTCGAGCGCGAGGGCACCAATTGCGAAAACCTGCCCGAGACGCACGCCTTCCTGAAACGGATGCGCGCCGAGATCGACCGCCACTACACGGGACGCATCCTCATCGCCGAGGCCACCGACCATCCGACGAGGGTCCTCCCCTACTTCGGCGATGACGACGAATGCCGGATGGCGTTCCATTTCCCGTTGATGCAGCGCCTGTTCATGGCGCTCGAGCGCGAGGACGCGAGCTCCATCGTCGACATCGTGTCGCGCACCTCGCCGCTCGCCGCCGGATGCCAGTGGGCGCTCTTCCTGCGCAATCACGACGAGGTGACGCTGTCGGCACTGAACGAACCCGACCGCGACTTCATGATCGCGGCCTACGCCCCCGACCCGCGCATGCGGCTGAACCGCGGCATCCGGCGCCGGCTCGCGCCGCTCCTCGGCAACGACCGCTCGCGCCTCGAGCTG
>Ga0316628_100005003_pt1 | contig 10526 bp, 8 predicted proteins | sample OWC_Aug_M2_C1_D5_FD_207648 | JGI IMG/M metagenome (GOLD analysis project Ga0316628, IMG submission 207648) | Wetland soil microbial communities from Old Woman Creek delta, Ohio, United States - OWC_Aug_M2_C1_D5_C | ecosystem: Environmental > Terrestrial > Soil > Wetlands | place: USA: Ohio... | reverse complement strand
AGTTGAAGGCGCTGAACCAGCAGAGGGAACTCCAGGCCCATGCGACGAACCTGACGACGCTGTCCTCGTCGAGAACCATCGAGGAATACAGGAATGCGGCGGTCGCCGTATCCGGATCCCTGGATCACGTCAACAAGGCATCGGAGGACCTGGCGAAACTGAAGGGGGATCGCGGCGCGGGGGATAAGGCGATATCGGACATCACGAAATCGATCCTGGAAATCACGGAGCGAAAAATCAAGGCCGAGGAAGCGGCCAGGGCGGCGTCCAGATCCATACAGGGAAAATTGTCCGATTCGTCGAAGAGGATGAGCGAACTGGGCGCTTCCATCGGAAACCTGCAGCAGAAAGCCTCCAGGAGCATGATCAACAGCGTCGACAGCATGATGGGTACGAACACGCAGCAGAACAACCTTGTCGTGATCCGTGACGGGATAAAAGACCTGAATTTGTTCATATCAAAGATCCCGGTTACGAACGACAAACGATCCGTCGCCGTCCTCCGGGACAGCGTGAACAAGACGATCGGATCAGTCATTCAGGCGCTGAAAAACCTGAAAGGCGTGGAAAAGACCGCCAATGAGATGATCCGGAAAATGTCTTCCCTCAACGAAAGGGTCACGGCCAGCCGGGGCATCGCATTCCTGCAAATCAAGTACATCGGTGAAGAGGACGCGAAACAGAAGGAGATCATCGAAACCAGGTCGAAGGAAGCGATCTACGAATTGTCCTACATCCTCCCGACGGTCGAAAAGGAGATCGTCCGGGCGAACAGCACGTTGAAGGCGAATACGGAAGAGATGACCGGGAATATCGAATCCTTCAAGAATACCAACCAGATCCTGTCGCAGACGTCGGAACTTTCCCTGTTGAGTTCCTCATTGGTGACGGACATCAACAACTCCGTCCATTCGGGCAACATCAAGGAATTCAATGCTTCGGTTTCCGAAATGGGAAAGCGCTTCCAGCTGGCCAACCGGATCGGCCAGGAGTTGAACAGTTCGCTCGCGAAAGGGAAGTATGCCAACGAGGCGAAGATCGGATCCTCGTACGCCGCATCCATCGCTTCGGTGAAGACCATGTTTTCCGGCGCGGGAGGAGTTGCCGACCGCGTGATGGCCTCCATAAAAAGCGCGGCGGAGCTGGAAAAACTGAACGCCGATATGCGCGCCATCTCCCGGAAATACCTGGAAGAAAGCAATAAAGAGGTGCAGAAAGCCGGCGTGAACCAGGAGGACGTCGTCACCGCCCTGAATAAAGCCGCGAAAACGACCGTGCAAATGGTCATGACGGTCGGGGGGATCGTCGTCATCATCGCGATCATCATGGGCATAGCGATCAGCCGGTCGATCACATCTCCCTTGAAGGCATCCATCGGCGTCATCCATAGAATCGCGGAAGGAGACTTGACCCAGGAAATGCACGGGTTCACGAACGACGAAATCGGGGATCTGGTGGAATCCGTGAACACCATGCGATTGAAAATGAGCGAAACGGTCGGGCATTCCATGGAGACTTCCCGGACGCTTTCCAAAGGCGTATCCCATCAAGCGACCGCTCTCGAGGAAACGTCGCAATCCCTGGACGAGATGTCCTCGATGATCAAGAAAAATGCCGAGCACACCGGGGAAGCCCACAAGTTGATGGTCGAGATGAAGGAAACCGCGAAAAAGGCCAATGTCTCCATGGACGAACTCACACGATCGATGGGCGACATCGCGACGACCAGCGAACAGACGCAAAAAATCATAAAGAAAATCGATGAAATCGCATCGCAAACCAATTTGCTGGCGTTGAATGCCGCGGTGGAGGCCGCCCGGGCGGGAGAAGCCGGAGCCGGTTTTGCCGTGGTGGCGGAAGAAGTCCGCAACCTGGCGCTGAGGTCGGCGGAAGCTGCAAAAAACACGACGAGCCTGATGGGGGAGATCGCGAAGAAAATCGTTGTGGGCGAGGGATTGGTTGCCGTAACGAATGAAGAGTTCCAGCAGGTGAACTCTAGCTCGAACAAGGTGGTCGACCTCATGGAAAATGTCGCCGCGGCATCCCGGGAACAATCCCAACGAATCGACAACATCAATCAGTCCGTTACGGAAATCAACAAGGTGACCCAGCAGAACGCCGTCAGTACGCAAGAGATGGCTTCGATCATGCAGATGTACCAAATAAACGGGGAGGGTATCGAAGGGGGCAGTGTGGCGTCCTGACGCCACCCCCTGCGACCCGTTCTTCCCGTTTCCGGCTAAAACCCCGTTTGATGTGATATAAGGAGGTCGGGAGGGGGGCTTGTCGAAAATCGCATCCCCGGCCATGATCCTCATCTTCCGGGGCACCCACCAGGTCCTGTCGGCCGAAAAGCGGCTTAAAGGAGGTGGTGTGCCGTTGCGCCTGATCCCGGTCCCCCGGCGCCTCACGTCCGATTGCGGCCTCGCGATCCGGATACCCCTCGATCAGCGCGCCCGTGCCCGGAAGATCCTTTCCGGAGCGCGGCTGCTCCCCGTATCCGCCCACCTCCCCCGCGAGGGGGGGGAATACGATCCCGTGGCCTTCTGATGTGCGCCGCCAGGGGTGAATTTCCTCCGTGTTCAACCGGTAGGATGGTGCAGGGCGAAAGGCCGCCACGCCTCATGGCGCAATGGCAGGCCCCCTGCTTTTCAAGCCTTGTTACTGGCTCTTGACAATAATGAATTCGTCAAATAAAATAAGCCCTTATATTATAAATCGGGAGGTTTCTTTGAGGGGTGGTGCGTGAGGAAGGTCCTGGCGGCAGGATTCCTCCTGCTGATCGTGGCGATCCCGTCCTTCGGGGGGGCGGCGGACACGCCGTCGCTTGAGACGACAGGCGGCCCGGCCGTCAATCCGGACAGCGCGAAATCCGCGAATGCGCCTGGCTCCGCGGTCGTTCCTCCGGCGCCGGCCGCCGAGGGCGTACCGGCGGTGGTTCCACTCGCCGCCGTTCCCGGGGGTCGTCCGGTTCCGGCCGCATCGGTTCCTCCGCAGAATCCCATCCCCCCGGCGGCACCCACCCCGGCATTCGTACCCTCACGCCTTCCCCCCGTCCCCACGGTCTCCCTGGTAGCGCCTCCTTCGGAAAAAGCCCCCGACCGGGTCCTCTCCCCCGGCGATGTCGACCTCCAGGTGACGAAAAACCTCGTGGACGTCGTGGACGAGGAAGAGGGGTTGGGAGAGGAGTTTTTCGCCAACGCCTCGACGGAGGTGGAGAAAGGGAAGGGGGGGGTCTTCTCCGGGATCACCAGCCCGATCGAGAAGTTCATCCGCTATTTCCAGAACGGGGGGCGGAAGAAGTTCGAACTATACCTGTCCCGCTCCGGGAAGTACGTCGGAATGATGCAGAAGATCCTCGTCCGGTACGGCCTTCCCGAGGACCTCGTCTACGTCGCGCTGATCGAAAGCGGGTTCTCCCCAAAGGCGTACTCCGTGGCGAAGGCTGCCGGCCCCTGGCAGTTCATCTCCGAAACCGGCCGAAGATACGGCCTCCGCATCGACTGGTGGGCCGACGAGCGGAGGGACGCCGAGAAGTCGACGCACGCCGCCGCTTCCTACCTTCGGGATCTATACGGGATGTTCGATTCGTGGCCGCTCGCCGCGGCCGCGTACAACGCCGGCGAGGGGAAGATCCAGAGGGCGGTCACCCGGTACAAGTCCGACGATATCTCCGAGCTCATCCGCCACGGCTACCTGAAGCAGGAGACGAAGGATTACGTTCCCAAGATGCTCGCGGCGCTGACCATCGCCAAGGATCCCGATAAATACGGATTCGGCAATGTCGCCTACGAGGCGCCTCTGGACCTGCGCACGGTGACGGTGCCGGGAGGTACCGACCTGGCGACCGTGGCCCGTATTCTGGAGGTTCCGTTCGAGTCGATCCGCGAATGGAACCCGGAACTTCGGCGGTTCTGCACCCCGCCGAACCGGGAGCGGTACGATCTTCGGCTTTCCGTCGACGCGGCGCGGATTGCCGAGGAACGGATGGAGGATATCCGAACGCAGGCGAAGATCACGTTCCTCCAGCACAACGTCCGCAGGGGGGAGACGCTCCAGGCCCTGGCCGACCGGTACAAGACCACGGTCCCGATCCTCAAGGAGTTGAACGGGCTGAATCGGGACTCCCTCCGGCGCACCGCACGGCTCGTGATCCCCGTAACCGGGTTGATGGAGGACGAGGCGGTTCCGGGGACCGAGGTGTCTCCGGACCAGCTCACGATGGCGCACATGCGGGTGGAGGAGGGAAGCCGGAAAGTGCGCATCCGGGGGGGGCGGCATCCCGGACGGGGGGACGACGTAATCGTACGGAGGGGGGATACCCTGGCGCGCCTTGCGAAAAGGCACGGGGTCCGGAAGAAGGATCTCGCAAGGGCGAACGGACTGAAGCCGTCGTCGAAACTGAAGGTTGGTGCGCACCTCGTCCTGCCGGATTCCACCGGCGACGCGGAATCGCGCACTGCGAAAACGGCGGCGAGGAAGGCGTCGGTGAGGGCGAAATCCTCCGCCGCCGGCGCGGCGCGGGACGTCCGGAAGCGGACCACGCGCTACAAGGTGCACAAGGGGGACACCCTCGACCAGATCGCGCGCGTCTACGGGGTCACGGTCGACCGTCTCGCGGAACGGAACCGGCTGAAAAAGGGCCAGCTCCTCCGCCAGGGCCTCGTCCTCGTGATCCCGCTGGAGTCCTGATCTGTCACGTACCGCCCCGTACATATACCTCGACAACGCGGCGACCTCCCTTCCCAAGCCACCCGGGGTGGCGAAGGCCGTCGCGGACGCCATCCTGCGGGCCGGGAACCCCGGCCGCTCCGGACACGTTCTCTCCATCCGCTCCGCGCGCGACGTGTTCGCCGCCCGTGAGCGTCTCGCGCAGCTGTTCGGGTACGCCGACAGCTCCCGCTTCGTATTTACGGAAAACGCCACCGCTGCGCTGAACCAGGCGATCAAGGGGGTGCTTCGGCCGGGCGACCACGTGGTGACAACCTCGGTGGAGCACAACTCCGTGATGCGTCCCCTTCGCCGGATGGAGGAAGCGGGCGTTCGCGTCACCGTCGTCCCCGCGGGGCATGACGGGGTGACGAAAGCGCGGGACGTGATCGCCGCCTTCCGGAAGGAGACGCGCCTGGTCGCAATGGTGCACGCCTCGAACGTCTCGGGGGCGCTCCAGCCGGTGGACGCGGTCGTTGCGGCGGCGCGCCGCCGCGGGATTCTTACATTGATCGACGCCGCCCAGACGGCGGGGGGCGTGCCGATCGACCTTTCCTCCCTGCAGGCGGACCTGTTGGCCGCCTCCGGGCATAAGGGGCTTCTCGGCCCGCAGGGGACCGGGTTCCTGTTCGTCCGGGAAGGGGTGGCGATCGTCCCGCTGATCGAGGGAGGGACGGGGAGCCGCTCCGAGTCCGACCACCAACCGGAGTTTTTCCCCGACGCCCTCGAGTCGGGGACGCGCAACAGCGTGGGGGCGGCCGGACTCGCCGTCTCCATCGCGTGGATCCTCCGGAAGGGAGTCGGGACGATCCGCAGCAAGGAGGTCGCCCTCGTCGGGATGTTGATCGAGGGGCTCTCCTGCATCCCCGGGGTGACTGTCTACGGCCCGGGGGATCCGTCGCTCCGCGGATCCGCGGTGTCGTTCCGGGTGGAGGGGATGGACCCGGCGGAAGTGGGGACGCGGCTCGAGAAGCGGGGAGGCATGCTGGTGCGGGCGGGGCTGCATTGCTCCCCGAACGGTCACCGCGCCCTCGGAACCTTTCCCGCCGGAACCGTACGCGTGAGCCCCGGCCCCTTTACGACAAGCGGCGAGATCGCGGCGTTCCTGTCCTGCCTGCGGAAGATCGGGGTACCTCCCGCCTGAGATCCGAAGCTTTCGCAAGGATCGAGGTCGTGGAGCGGCCCGGGAGGAACCGGATCGTCTTCACGACGCCGCCGTGCGCGCGGACCACCTCCGACCCCACGATGTTCTTCCCCTTCCAATCGCCGCCCTTCACGAGGACGTCCGGGATCACCTCCCCGATCAATCGCGCCGGGGTGTCCTCGGGGAAGATCGTCACGTAGGAAACGCAGGAAAGCGAGGCGAGAAGATACGCCCGGTCCGCGGCCTTCTGCATCGGACGCCCCTTCCCCTTCAGACGGCGGACGGAGGCGTCGCTGTTCAGCCCCACCAGGAGAATGTCGCCCAGGGCCGCCGCGCGCCGGAGATATTGGGCATGCCCGGCGTGGAGGAGATCGAAGCAGCCGTTGGTGAAGACGATCCGCTTTCCCTCGGTCCGGAGGCGCGCGCAGAGGGCCCGCACGCTCCGGCGGGAGATCACGCGGGCCGACGGGTCTTCCGGTACGCCCGGGTGTTCCGATCCGCGAGGCATGGGATCCTCCTTCGGGTTTCCAGGACGACGGCCGGGTCGATCGTCGCCAGGGCCATTCCTTCCTCCTCCCCGACCGCCGCAAGGCGTTCCCCGTCGGGCGATACGATCACCGAGTCGCCGGCGTAGCGGAACGGGCCCGACGGTCCGACGGCGTTGGCGGCGACGACGTACGCCTGGTTTTCGACCGCCCGGGCGACCGTGAGGATCCGCCAGTGGGCGCGCCGGACGGAAGGCCACTGGGACGACACGCACAGCACGCCCGCGCCGTCGAGGAAATATTTCCGCGAAAGTTCCGGAAACCGGAGATCGTAGCAGATGAGGGGGCCGACGGCCCCGGCGTCCGTGGGAATCACGCCCGCGGAGACGCCCCTCCGGAACCAGCGGTCCTCCCCGGACGAGGAGAACAGGTGCGCTTTCCTGTATTCGCCGGTTACGACGCCCGTGGCGTTGACGACGTAGAGGGTGTTGTATACGCCACGCCCGACCCGTTCCGGGAGGGATCCCGCGAGGACCACCTTGAGCCGGGCGGCAAGCGACCGAAGCTCGTGGAGGACCTCGGGGGTCGTACGGGAGAGCGGGAGAAGGCGCTCCTCCGCGAACCCCGTGCTCCACATTTCCGGCAGCACGCACAGGCGTGCCCCCCGCGCCGCGGCCTCCTCGATAAGGCGGACGGCGCGCTCCCGGTTCGAGGGAACGTCGGCTACATCGACGCGGAACTGCAGCGCCGCGGCGAGGAACGGCGAGACGGGCATGGGGACTCCGTGCCGCGCATAGGGTTCAGGGGACGGCGCGCGCGATCGTCACGACCACTATAGAGGCCGCGCCGGCGCTTTTCAAGGCGAGGGCGCACGCTTCCGCCGTGGCTCCCGAGGTGTATACGTCGTCGAGCAGGAGGATCGACGACGGAACCTTGCGGCCTCGCGGCACGCGGAAGGATCCATGGACGTTTCCGTGGCGGAGGATCCCGGGAAGACGCGCCTGCGGAACCCTCTCCCGGGTCCTCGATAGCGCCAGCGGATCGAACGGAAGGCCGATGTATCGTGAAAGGCGGGAAGCGATCAGCGCGGGGAGGTTGAACCCCCGCCGGAGGTATTTCCAGGGGTGGGCCGGTACCGGGACCACGGTCGGAAGAGCCCCGTCCGGCATCAGGTCCGTCCATCGCCCCGCGAGAGCCTCGCGGAGACGGATGGCCACCGGGTCCACCGGGTAGGGGCGGCCCGCATATTTCGCCGCGACGATCGCGGCGCGAACGTCCCCCGCGTAGACGAAGAGGGAGCGGGCGGCGTCGAACGGGGGTGGGGAGGCGGCGCAGGGGCCGCAGGGGGACGAAACCGTAGCGGGTCCGCACCCTTCGAACGCGCCGCAACGGGGACATGTCGCCCCGGCGTGGGCGGCCCACCGTGCGACGGCGGGGGGGGAAAGGTCGGGAGGCGCGTCCGGCAGGAAGTCCCTTAGCGTCGCTATTTCACGGACCCATGCCGCCAGTGTCAAGCGCGGCCGCCCGGAACGGGATCGATGCTGCGGGACGACAGGCGGACGTTCAGCGGGAGGTGGCGTTGACGGCGAATTCCCGGTTGCCGTGGTCGATCGCGTACCCGTTCCATGTTCCGCAGGAGGGACACCTGGCGGTCCACTTGATGGTGGAGGAACCGCAGGTGGAGCACCGGAAGGGGATGAGGTATCTCCGCTTGTAGCCGAAAGCTCGCTGGTAGTGCCCGGTCGCCGTTTCATACCGACCCCTTCTCCGGAGCGCTTCCGCGAGCAGGATGTTCACCGACTCGCGCTCCGGGTCCAGGGTCTCGGCTTTCAACAACTGTTCCAGTCCCTCGTCGATCATCTCCAGTCGCAGGAAAAACTTTCCCATGAAGAGGTTGACGTCGTAGTCGGACGGGAATTCCTGCTGCAGGCGGGAGTAGATCCGGATCATCGCCTGGGGACGCTCCGTCTCCACGCAGAGGTCCTCGAGCTTGATGAGGAAGACGGGATTGCGTGTCGCACGGAACCCCTGCAGGAGGATCTCCGTCGCTTCATCGAGGCTGCGCGCCCGAAGCTGCTCGGAGAGGGCGATGTAAGCCGCGCAGAAGGACGGCTCGTCCTTGATCACGTCCCGGAGCCGCCGCTCGGCGTCGTCCCCCTTCCCCTGTGCGAGGCGCACAAGGGCCTTCTCGTAACGGAGGGAGAGGAACATCGCCTGTTCGGCGCGGGACGCGTCCTTCCCGCGGAGCTTCAGGAGCTTCTTCTGCTCGTTGTACGCCTGGACCATCTCTCCACGCGCCAGATGGATATCCCGGATCGCCTCCCAGGCGCGGGGATTCTCCTCTTCCGTCGCCTCGACGGACTTGAGCGTGGCGAGCGCGGCCTCGGGGTCGTTCATCTCCCGGTATTGGCGCGCCAGCCGGAAGTACACCGAGAGGTCCGACGGATCGATCTGCTTCATCCGGGTCAGGGCTTTCACCGCCTCGAGCGGGCTGCCAAGCTCCGCCTGCGCGGTCGCGAGGAGATCCAGCGCCTCCCGGTCGTCCGGGTTGACGGCCAGGCTGCGCGTCAGCTCCTTGACCGCATCCTGGAACATCCCCCGCTGAACCAGTTCCCCCGCCCTGGCCGCCCGTGCCCGCGCGGCGTCCCGGCGCTGCTTTTCCCGGCGCTCCCGCCAGTTCCGCGACGCCGCGGTCACGTCCTTGACCAGCGTCCCGAGGATGACCATCGCCGCTCCGAGGGAAAAGGCGAGGATCGCCAGTTCGCTGACCGAGATGTCCAACTGGCGGGTGGCGGAGTAGTAGAACGGCACATGCTGGCCGTTCAGAAGGGAAATGTATGAAAACGCGACGAGGATGACGACGAAGAGCAGAAAAAGAAGGCGAACCGCCATCGGCGCCGTGCCTCCGATTATTCCCCGGGAACCGGCACCTCGGGCGCCGCCCCCCACAACTGGTCGATGTTGTAGAACTCGCGCACGCTCTTCTGGAACACGTGCACTACGAAATCACCGTAGTCGAGCAGCACCCACCGCCCCTCGCGAAGCCCTTCGGTACCGAGGACCTTGACTCCCCGCTCCTTCTTCAACGTCTCCGCGATGTGTCTCGAAAGGGCCTGGACCTGCCGGTCGGAACTTCCCGAGCAGATGAGAAAGTAATCGGTGAAGCCGGCGTGCTCCCGTACGTCGAGGGCGAGGATATCGAAACCCTTCTTCTCCCGTGCGAGGCCGGCGCATCGAAGCAGTGTGTCCCGCGTGCTGATGACCGGCTACCCTCTTTCTTCTCCACGGTACAGGCCGTGGTCCGTAATGTACCGCTCGACCTCGGGCGGCACCAGCCCCCGGAGCGATCTCCCCTGCCGAACCTTTTCCCGGATGGCGCGCGACGAGATATCCAGGACCGGCAGGACCGGGCAAAGCAGCCGGCGTCCGCCGGGGAGGCGATACGTACACCCTTGCTGATTATAGCAACGGTTTTCCTCCGGTTCAATGCGGATCCCGGGGGGAAACAACGCCCCGGGAGCGACCCCCGGCCGCGGTAGCAGCAGGAAATCGCATGCCGCGATGAGCTCGCCATAGCGGTGCCACGTGGCGATCTCCGCGAACGCGTCGGCGCCGATCAGGAAGAGGAGGTCGCGCCCCGGGTTTCCTTCCGATATTTCCCGGACCGTCTGCAGGGAGTACGACGGGCCTTCGCGGCGAAGCTCGAGGTCCAGGACCGAGATGGCTTCGATCCCGGAGACGGCAGCGGACGCCATCGCGAAGCGATCCTCGGCGGACGCCATCGGGCGGGAAGGCTTGTGGGGCGGGCGGGCCGCCGGAACGAGGAAAAGGCCGGCCAGCGAAAGCCCTTCCAGAACCTCCACGGCCATCCGAAGGTGGCCGTTGTGGAACGGGTCGAACGTGCCGCCGAAGATGGCGACCCGGCGACCCGGCCCGTCCACTATTGCCTCACCTGGCCGTCGCCGAAGGCGACGAACTTGGTCGTGGTGAGCTCGGACAGCCCCATCGGTCCGAAGGCGTGGATCTTCGTCGTGCTGATGCCGATCTCCGCCCCAAGCCCGAGTTGGTAGCCGTCGTTGAAGCGCGTCGAGGCGTTCACGAGCACGAGCGACGAATCCACCTCGCGCAGGAAGCGCATTGCGCGTCCGTGGTTGCGCGTGATGATGGCCTCGGTGTGCAGGGATCCG
>Ga0316628_100005001_pt1 | contig 10527 bp, 5 predicted proteins | sample OWC_Aug_M2_C1_D5_FD_207648 | JGI IMG/M metagenome (GOLD analysis project Ga0316628, IMG submission 207648) | Wetland soil microbial communities from Old Woman Creek delta, Ohio, United States - OWC_Aug_M2_C1_D5_C | ecosystem: Environmental > Terrestrial > Soil > Wetlands | place: USA: Ohio... | reverse complement strand
TTTGAATTTCACGGCAAAATCCACGGTATCGGTAAGCCCGTCGGACAATATCACCACCTGCGGATTGGCTGAACCCAGCCGGTACTTTTCCGGCAAAACCGCCGTGTTGATACCCACCGCGTATTCACCGGGAAACAGGCTTTCAAACAAATAATACCCCATGGCATTGGTCATGGCTTTCTCCCCGGTGGACAACCGCACATCGATACCTTCCAACGGCGTGTCTGCCATGGAGTAGAAATCATCATCGTCCCGGTCCAGGTAAACCGTGCCTTCCACGCCGCTGTAAAAAATAATGCCGCCGGCAGAGACATTAACAAACGCAGAGGCTTCTAAAAATACCTGCTGGCCGCTGTTGTCCACGGCCCGGAAAACTGCGCGGTTGACATTCTTGCCTCGTTTAACATCCGCGCCAATCACCACCTGGTACCGGATGACCACGGTTTCATTGGGTTTGATAAGGGGTAATTGCCACATCAGGCGCCGGCTGCCCTGGGGCCCGGCAAACCGTTGGTCGTTCAGCAGCGTGGTTTGCTCCACATAACTGAATCCCTGGGGCAGATGATCTTCGATCACCGGCGAAATCAGGGTAGAATCGGACATATTGGCTGCCGTGAGGCTAAACCGGATAATTCGACCGATTTCGGTCTGCGGCACTTCCGACCGTTTGGTAAACCGTACTTTGCCCCCTGCCGGCTCAGCCGTAATCGTAGTCGCTGTCGTATCGGATGTAATAGGTCCTTTTAATTCGACAGCTTCCAGTTTCGCGGTATTCTCTATCCGGGTACCGGCAAATACATCGAGGACGATCCTGGCTTTTAAAACGATCTCTTCCTGGTGCTGCGCTTCCAGCGTGCCTTCCCATTGAAGGTGGCGGCCCTGCCGAAGGAAATCCAGTGAACCACCCCCGGCAGCAGAAACAAATTCCAGGTAATCGGAAAGCTCATCCGTCAGCTTGACCCCGGTAAGTGGAACATTGGAGTTGTTCTGAACCGTAAGCCGGTATTTAATCGTTTCTCCCGGCTGAGCAGTGGATTGTTCCACTTGTTTGCGCAGGGAGACATCGATGCGATTAATGGTCAGCGACGCCGTATTGGAAGTGAGGCGTCTTCCCGGTCCCAGGCTGTCATGATAAAGGAACGCCGTGTTATTAATAACTCCCTGGGGCGCGTTTCCCGATACTTTTACGTTTATCTTAAACGAAAGGGTTTCACCTTTTTTAAGCAAGGGAAACTGCCATTCCAATTCCTGCACGGTTCTCCGGGGTGCGACCCCGGCGCTGTCCCCCAGGTACTCCAATACGGACGCGAGCTCATCCCGTACGGTTATATTGGTAAAGTCGAACCGGGTCTTATTTTTGACGTCGATAGTAATGAACACCTCGTCCCCGGGCAATGCTTCAGACACGGGAAAAGATTTGCTAATCGTGCCATCAAAACCTTCTACTTTGATTGCCGCGGCAGCGGTTTTGCTTACGCCGCAGGCATCGACAGCACTTACCGTTACCCGGTAATCCCCAGGAACCTGGAACGTATGCTCCGGGTTCTGCTCTACCGACGTGCTGCCGTCGCCAAAATCCCAGGAAAAACCATAACCAGGACCATTCAAGCGATCGCCGCCGGATACCACAGCCTCGAACCGGACCGTTAAGGGTGCGGAACCCCTGTCCACAGATGCTTTTAACTGCAGCGAGAAATCCCGGCAAACCACTTCCAATCGAACTGCAGCCGAATGCTCTTTTTCACCGCCTTTCGCCGTGATAGTCAACATATGACCACCCAGCGGCGTATCCCCGGACGTAATAACCTGCAATCGAGAGGTTCCCGTGGGTGTAACCGCAGCTTCGCTGAAAGAAGCGCTGGTTCCGGCAGGTACGCCGGCAACGTTTAAAGAAACACCTCCCGAGAACCCGTTTATTGCGTTTACAGTTATCGTATAGGTGGTGGATTCGCCCCGGTAGAGTGTGCGTTCACCTGGTTCGGCTTTGATGTCAAAATCCGGTTCCAGGGGCATTTCCTTGACGGTCAAGGATATCTTTACAGTGTGTTTGATGCCACCGCCCCGGGCCGCCACCAACAAGGAATACGTCCCCACCGGCGTGGTGTCCGCGGTAGTGATGATGAGTTTGCCTTCGCCGGTGGGTTTCACCCTGCCCGGTTGGAAATCGATGGTAACCCCGGCTGGCAGCTCGTCGATGTACAGCTTGACCGGATCTGAAAATCCATTAATAGAAGTCAGTTTGATATTGAATTCTGTCGATTCCCCCGGGTAAAGGGACTGCGCATCGGGATTCGCCTCCAGGATGAAATCCGGTTCTAGCGGTTTGGCCTTGATTTCCAGCATCACCTGGGTGGTATGGACTTTGTCGCCGGCAGTGCCGGTGATGGTTAAGGTATAATTCCCCACCGCCACATCGGGCGTAGTGGTAATCTCCAGTTTGGATTCCCCGGTGATAGGCAGGGGATTGGGATCAAAAGTACCGGCAGCCCCGGTCGGGAGTCCCGATACACTTAAATTCACATCCGCTGTAAACCCGTTCAGGGCATTTATCGTGATGGTATAGTGAGTAGAGTCGCCCTGGTTAATGGTGCGTTGGGGTGGAGCGGCATTGAGAGAAAAATCCGGCTGCGGTTTGGCTTTGATTTCCAATGTGACCTGGATGGCGTGGGCTTTCTCACCGGCAGTGCCGGTTATAGTCAGTATATACGTTCCTTCTGCCACGTCGGTGCTAGTAGTAATCTCCAATTTGGATTCCCCGGTGATAGGCAAGGGATTGGGATTAAAAGTACCACCAGCCCCGGTCGGGAGTCCCGATAGGCTTAAATTCACATCCGCTGTAAACCCGTCCAGGGCTTTAATCGTTACGGTATAGTGTGTGGAGTCCCCCTGGTCGATAGTCCGCTGGGGAGGAGCAGCCTTGACCTCGAAATCACCACAATCTTTTACCGGTAATGGGATGTCATATACCGCACCGGGAAACGATTCCTCAGCCTTGAAAACAAGCTGTTCCATCCCATTATATACAATGTAAATCCAGTGGTTATAGGTAGCTTCTTTCGAGACGAAGGTTACATGAGCCACCGGACTGGAGGTGTTGTTACCGGTAACCCATAAATCGATAATAATATCATTATAATCGGCATCATCCTTATCCTCGAATCCATACCGGTACCCATTCTGGATGGGACTGGCCGCGACTTCATAACAGTTAAATGTAGACCCATCAATGCGCGTGACAAAACTGTAGGGATAAATATCCACCGTGCTGCCCCCGCAATAGGCAGCAGTTACCGGGTACGATCTCGAATCCGCTGCCTGGATAAAATTAAATAAACCAAAAATAAGCATTACCGCAATTATCGATTTTTTTATGTCTATTCTTCTCATCTCAGTATACTCCTCTGCCTTCGACGACCAGGGGCTCTTTTTGAAAAAACCGCCCCTGGACCCCGTAAAAACTTTTGATTCAAGGTCAGTCATTGTGCTTTGTTTCTCGATATAGTGCCCCATGGGTGTCATTTTCCTTCTTCTTTTCTTCTCTGTGTCCTCTTTGTCCTCTGTGGCTTTATTTCTAATAAATCGCCACTAATTTAAAATAACCCACCGTGGTCCGGTAATTGGCTTCGGCATCGATGGGGTCATTATAATCGATCCGCTCCGCACCGATACCGAACCGGAAATGACGGAACAATAAATAACCCAATTCCGCGGCTGCAGCATATTTCCGGTTTTCAATGGGTCCCCAGACTTTCAAAAGTTTGTAATTGGCTAAGAACTCCAACCGGTTGGAGATTTTCAATTTAAGACCGTGCACTTCGGCCAGGGAGTTGCTTTTGGTCCGGTCCAGGGGTGGGTAGAGTTCCAGGTTGGTATCGTAACGCCATTGGGAATAGAGATTCAGGAAATCCCACGGCCGCCATAAAAACCGAAGCCCCAGTTGTTCTTCGGAACGTTCGCTCAGGGAAAGCGGTACATCATCCCTACCGGTCTGTTTGTAATACCGGATACTGATGCTCATCCGCTTCACCGGCGCACCGAAGAAAAACAAAGACCACAACTTGCGCCGGCCTTCGCTGCCGCCGCTCTCATTCACCTGTATTTCGTACCGCCCCATGGCCCTCACTTTGTTCGTCTCAATACCGGCACCAAGAGAGATAATTTTATTATCGATATCCCCATTTTCACCACTGCTCTGTTCCTGCCGGTACCGGGAATCTACAAAAAAACCTTTATAAATATGCCGGCGCACTCCCAATTCAAAAATATCCGCATCCAGTATATTCATGTCCTCATCCCTGTCGGTTATCGCCTCTTTCCTGTACCCGGCAAAAAAACCTTCGCTGCCAGTCAGGTATTCAGCCGTGAGCGAATAGGTATGGTGAAACGTGTCATGGGAAAAGTCCAGGAAATCTTCATGCCAATCTGCCTTGTAATCTGCCTGGACAAAAACCCCGCCGTGAGAAAACTTCTTCACTTCCTGCCGCACTCCCAGCAGGATATCGCTCACACGGATGTCCCGGCTAGCCCTGTCCGGATCGCTGCTCCATTCTGCCCCAACCTTGCCCCAGGCTTTGGTCCGTTCCCCATTGTGAAAAGAAGAAACATAAACCGTGTCGGTCTTCAGATCTGCGGCTGTTTCTTCGCGGGTGCCGTAACCCAGGCTGACTTTATCGTTCCTGGTTTCCCACTCCAGGAACCCATGAACTTCGGTTTCATCCACGGAAAGACGCGCCAGGGAAAAAGGATACAGCTCCGCCCCCAGGTTCCGGGTAAACTGGAAAGGCGACAGGAAAATATTGCGTTCCGCATAGGAAGGAAAAACCTGGAACAAACTGTACCCATACTGCAATTGTTCGTTAGCAAAAGTAGGGAAATCCGTATCCAGTTTCCAGCCGTTAAAAAACAGGCGCAGTCGTTTGGTAATATTCAAAATACCACCGCCGAAAAACCCGGTCTGGTTCTCTGCTGAAGGCTCGGAACTAAAGGAAAATTCACCGAAAAAGTTAAGCCGTTGGGAATCCACGTTTACTCCAAAAGAGTAAATACCGCGGCGGTTTTTGAAGATATCGCCCAGGTCCTGGTCTTTGTCCGAATCAGCGATATAGGAAAACGTGAAGCGCAGGGATTCAAAGGGCGACACAAAGGCCCGAAGTCCCATGACTGCGCGGGAGAAGCGCCCCACCAGGGATTCGAACTGGTAGCTCACCAGGATAGACACCGGATTTCCAACTTCATCGAAAGGGTAGAGGGGATAGGTAAAAATAATAGAGCCCCGGTCATAGTCGAGATAGTAATCCTGGTTGCGCACCAGGGGGAGGCGTTGGATTTCCAGGTCCGGGTTGGCGGCGCTTTTGGTCACCAGGTAAACCACCTCGCTGCCCCGGATGATCGGGGATTCTGCCAGGTAATACGGTCCGGCCCCAGAATCGGCATAAAACTCCTCGAACCCGGATTCACCCCTGGCCAGACCACCCAGCAGCTCGATCCCCATGCGGTTCGAGCCGGTCCGCGCACCGATAAGCACGCCCCTGAACGGATGGTAATACCGGGAAAACACCGAATCCATCATCACACCCATGTGGTAATCCCCGGCAGAAAGATAGGTCCTGTCGTTACCCACATTTAATAAAAACTCCAGGGGCGGCTCCGTGATCCGGTTCTCCGGGTCATAATTGATATGACCGTTAATGGTGTAATCCCCATGGCCGAAGGTGCCGTCCACCATAAAGGAGGCCCGTTCCCGGGTAGATAATTCTGTCGGCAGACCCAGGTCGCTGTAACGGAACCGGATTTCGTTGCCTTCCACGCTGGCCCAGTTGAGGCGCAGCATGCCCATGCCCATCAGGAATATCTTATCTTTTTTCTTCGGCTTTTCTACCTCTTCCACGGCATGGTGAAAGACATACCCGGTAATTTCCTTTCCTGTTTTTGGTTCTTTTGAAGGCAAAACCACCCGGAACCATTCGCCGGTTTTTTCCTTTACTTCCAGCAGGGTTCCTTTTTCCACCTGCATCAGCACTTTGCTGTTTATATCCGGGTTTTCCCGGATATCGATGCGATTCGCAGTAACCTTCACCTGCAAAGCGAAAGATGTTTGAGCAGCAAAGGTAAAAAGAAAAAGGAAAATCAAACCTATTGTTAAAGGTGAATATGCATGCTTTTTCATTGGCAACTTCCTGTTTCAAAAATTCGTCACTCATAAAACCTCTTAAAGTGCTCACCGTCAAGTATTGATTTAAACATATCCGATTTTTTTTGTCAATTAAAAAATTTCCAGGATTCCCGGGACTTCCTGCCTAAAATTTACGTCTTTTAGCTTTATCAACTCGCATTTCGGTCGGCTGAACCAAAATAGGGAAAATAGGGGGACAGGCAGGAATATCACTAATAAATACTTATTCTTCCAATTCAAGGGCAGCTAAGAATGCCTCCTGTGGTATGTCTACTTTGCCAATGCGTTTCATTCGCTTTTTCCCTTTTTTCTGTTTTTCCAATAATTTCATCTTCCGGGTGATATCACCCCCGTAACATTTGGATAACACATTCTTTTTCAATGCTTTAACCACTGTCCTGGCAATGACTCTTTTGCCAATGGCGGCCTGGATGACCACTTCGAATAACTGCCGGGGGATAACGGATTTCATCCTGGATGTCAATTGACAACCCAGGTTATAAGCTTTGTCTCCATGTACAATCAATGCCAGTGCATCCACGGGCTCACCGTTAATCAAAATGTCCAGCTTGATCAAAGGAGATTCCCGGTATCCGATGAATTCGTAATCAAAGGACGCATACCCCTGGGAAATTGATTTTAATTTATTAAAGAAGTCATACAATACTTCTGCCAGGGGAAGTTCATAGGTCAAATGGATACGCTGCGCACTGACTACATCCATTTTTTTATGAATCCCCCGCCGGTTCTTTAACAGCTTCAAGATGTTCCCCACGTAGGTGTCAGGGGTGAGGATGATGGCTTCGATGTAAGGTTCTTCGATTTTCATAAGATTCTGAGGCGGCGGCAGTTGAGAAGGAGATTCGATCTCAAACACTTTATTGCCGGTAGTGGTGATCCGGTAACGTACCGACGGCGCTGTGGTTACAATGGTTAAATCATATTCCCGTTCCAAACGCTCCTGGATGATCTCCTTGTGCAGCAGCCCCAAAAAACCACAGCGAAACCCAATACCTAATGCCGGGGACGTTTCCGGTTCATAGGTCAGCGAGGCATCATTCAAAGTTAATTTTTCAATGGCGTCCCGTAAATCTTCATGGCTGGTGCCGGCCCCGGGATAAAAACCGGCAAAAACCATGGACTGGGGTTCTTTGAATCCCGGCAGCGCTTCCACGGACTTCTCCCTGGTCAGGGTAATGGTATCGCCAATTTTAACCTCGGATATATTTTTAATATTGCCGATAATATACCCGACTTCCCCGGTGGACAACTGCTGCTGTGGCCTGGGTTTGGGAGTATGAACCCCCAATTCGCTGATTTCATATTCGGCATTATTGGATAAAAATCTTATTCTATCTCCTTTTTTTAAACTCCCATCGATAATGCGTACCAATATAATCACTCCCCGGTAAGTATCAAACCAGGAATCAAAGATGAGAGCTTTTAACGGCCCGGAAGGATTACCCCCCGGCGGCGGAATACGTTCGATAATAGCAGGAATAATCCTTTCCACCCCCTGGCCGGTTTTAGCACTTACTAACAATGCCTCCTCCCGGTCGATACCCAGGATATGCTCCAACTGTTCCAATGATTTTTCCAGTTCGTTGTTAGGCAGATCGATTTTATTCATCACCGGTATCAATACCAGGTCATTTTCAATGGCTAAATAGGTATTGGCTAAAGTTTGGGCCTCTACCCCCTGGGTGCAGTCGATCACTAACAACGCACCTTCGCAGGCATTAAGCGAACGGGATACCTCGTAACTAAAATCAATATGCCCCGGTGTATCGATCAAGTTAAGCACATACGCTTGATCATTGCTGTCTTTATAATCCAGGCAAACAAAATGCGATTTGATGGTGATACCCCTTTCGCGCTCCAATTCCATTGAATCCAACACTTGCTCATGCATTTCCCGGCCGGATATGGCACCGGTAATCTCCAGCAGCCGGTCGGATAAGGTTGTTTTCCCATGATCGATGTGGGCAATAATAGAAAAATTCCGTATGTGTTTCATCCCTGTTTTTTGGTTCCTGTAACCGCATACACCGGCGATGCATACAATAACCTGTTCAGTTTATCAACATTGGTATTAAATTCCCGTGCCAACTGGTTTCCCGGGCTGATGCCTTCCAATTGCTCTTCAACCAGCTCTTCCGAATAAATGATATTCACATCGCTAAAACCGGTACTCTCCAAAAGATACCTCATGAATTCGGGATGTAAAGGTTTGCGGTGAGTCACATCCAAAAAATAGATGTTACTCAGTGCAAAAATAGAGAGAGGATTGACTGTTTCCAGGACAATAGGGGAATTTTTTTGCAGCACCCGGAAGGCTTCGATCACCAGATCCCTTAAATATTCTGACTCCAAATGTTCGATCACCTGGGCGGAAAAAATACCGCCCCGGGAGCCCCCCGGCTGCTGCTGCAAATAATCAAGGGCATCGCTTTTGCCGCAGGGCAATCCTTTTTCCACGGCAATTCTCAACATGGATTCGGATATATCGATACCTTCCGCTTGTTTTCCTTGTTCATGCAATAACTCGATAAATTCTCCCCTGCCGCAGCCAATGTCCAGGATACGATCCGAATGGGAGAAAATCGGGAGATACTTTTTTAATTTTTCTTTGACTTTACTTTCATCTCCCCTAAACCGCAGCTCAAAATCAGGATATTGATAGGGAGACAACCGATCTTTTATTCGCTGCAATTGGCTGAGGGTTCCTGGTTTCTCCCTGTCAACAGTCTTCTCATCGATAGAGGCAATTAAACGCTCTAAGGACTTTTCCAGGGTGATAAAATTGGCTAAAAGTGTCTTTACATTGGAATATTCTGCTTCTAATTTTTCAATTTTCCACTCCAGGGACTTAAATACCATGGTGGAATGATTATTGGAATAAGCATCCCATTCTTTATCCTGAATAGTGATTAACTCATTGAGGGCCTGGTTAAAATCCAAAAGCGTCTCACTGATTTTTTTTTTGCTTTTCCCGGGTAATCGCCCGAAGAAATTCTTACTTTCAATTAGATGGCCGAGTTCTTCCAGGATTTTCTGTAACTTTCCTTGTTGTTGTTTTCGTTTTTCAATGAGTTCTTCAATTATTCTTCTCATTAGCTGAATTAGACTCTTTTTCTTGTTTATCCGGGTCTTTTTTCAAAGAAGCTTTGAAATTTACGATTCCCTCACCCAATCCTTTACCCAACTGGGCCAGCTTTTTCCCACCGAACAAAACCGCAACGATGAGAATAATTAACAATATTTCCCAAAATCCAAGACTTCCGAACATTTTTTTTACTCCTTCTGCCTGATTGTATAGCTTTCCCCTCTCAAAGTCAAGCCCCTTATAAATTACCCAGCAATTCTAATTTTGAAAAATCAAATGAGGCGTATTCAGAGGCATTTCTATAAAAGGTAATTGCTTTTTTTGATATTTTTTTCATTATCCCAGGATTTGAAGCTCTAATTACACCCAACCTGGTTTTTTTTACTTCAATTTGAATATTTCCAACTGTTATATTTCCTTGATATAGAATACGACCGGTTTTTATTCGGAATTTTTCCTTCCCCATTTACATTTTATAGATTTCGGGGACGGTGCGAAAGCGCTGATTAAAATCGGTGCGAGGTAGATAGTGATGGATGAAAGTTCCTTATGCTGAAGATTTAGCAAGTCACAGCAGCCGCCTGTCCTGAGTCATGCGGCGGGTGCGGTAACGTACTGGCTGAGGCGTTGACAGATAGTGGCGGGAAGCGTAGGCATGTTTCACGGCTATTGAGCTCCGAAATCACCTTCATTCGGGTGCGCCACTATGACCCTGTGCACTGAAGGGGAAGGCCATGCGGACAGCAGCGATAAATGCGATAGTTACGTTGCTGGAAGACCCGGCGGAGTCCGAGAAACTTAGCATGCGTGGATACTTCGTACGCGATAGTGACGAATCAGGAGATCCATGTTTCACAGAGAGACCCGACACTAAAAAGCTGGAATGGGAGAATCCAGGAAATAAAAACCTCCCGGTGCATCGAAGTGCGACCTATTCGATGCAAGCAAGGAACACGAAAGCAGGCCGCAGGTCTAGGGTGGGTCAGGGAAGGTGTAATGCCGTACGTCTGGCCCACAAAATCTCTCATAGTGGCGAAGTCGGACAACAACATAGTACCTGGGAAGCAGACGAACAAAGGGAAATATCGACCTGGCGGAGTCTGTGGAGATAGTGGCGAAGGGCGTGACTAAGAGGAACTTCGGAACAGGCGGCCGCGATCCGTACTCAGTGACGGGTTGTTGCGTTGTTTTCGACTTTGCCGGAGTGCGACGGAGAACACATGCTCATCATGCGGTGTGTAATCCTATG
>Ga0316628_100005000_pt1 | contig 10528 bp, 4 predicted proteins | sample OWC_Aug_M2_C1_D5_FD_207648 | JGI IMG/M metagenome (GOLD analysis project Ga0316628, IMG submission 207648) | Wetland soil microbial communities from Old Woman Creek delta, Ohio, United States - OWC_Aug_M2_C1_D5_C | ecosystem: Environmental > Terrestrial > Soil > Wetlands | place: USA: Ohio... | reverse complement strand
CGTCGTCGCCCGCGGCCCTCGCCGCGGCGCTGGGCGTCACGGCCTTGAAAGTCGCGGCCCTGATGGCGGTCGTCGCGCTGGCCGGCAATCGCGCGATCCGGTGGCTGCTCGACCTGGTGGCGCACACCCATTCGCGGGAGCTGTTCACGCTGACCGTCCTGGTTCTCGCCCTGGGGATCGCGGTTGGATCCGCGGCGCTCTTCAACGTCTCGATGGCGCTCGGCGCCTTCCTCGCGGGCATGGTCGTGGGGCGAACCGACTACGGCTTGCGGGCGGCGTCCGAAGCGCTGCCGATGCGCGACGCGTTCGCCGTGCTCTTCTTCGTCTCGATCGGCATGCTCCTCGATCCTCGCTACCTCATCGACGCTCCGGGTCTGACCGCCGCGACGGCTGCGGTCGTGATCGTGGGAACGCCGACGGTGGCGGCCGCGATGGCGAGGCTTCGCGGCGTGCCATGGAGCACGGCGTCGCGCGTCGGGCTGGCGCTCGGGCAGATCGGCGAGTTCTCGTTCATGCTCGCCGCGGTCGGCCGGGAACTCGGCGTGCTGGGTCCGCCGGCGATCAACGCGATTGTGGCGGTCTCGATCGTGTCGATCATCGCGAACGGTCCGCTGTATCGCCTGCTGGGAAGGATTGATCGGCGCTCATCGCGGGCCACCGTGCTAGTGGCACCCGCAGGGTCCGGCGGTCCCACGACCGCGAGTTCCACACCGCGGGAATGGCCTCCAGCGGCCGGGGACGCCACAGCGGTCGGTCCTGCCGTGGAGATGCACGGCCATCGTTCCGGCGGGGGCGGCCGCCATGCCGTCGTTGTCGGGTACGGCCCGACGGGGCGTACGCTCACGCGGCTCCTTCGCGACAACGGCCTCCAGACGGTCCTCATCGAGATGAACCTCGACACGGTACGCCGGCTGAGAGGGGAGGGCGTCGAGGCGATCTACGGCGATGCGAGTTATCGGGACACGCTGGCGGCGGCACGCGTCGCGGCAGCCAGCCACCTGATTATCACCGCCGATCTCGCCGACAGCAGGGAAGTCATCCGGCTCGCGCGCGAGATGAATCCGCGGGTCCAGGTGCTGGCCCGGACGGCGCACCTGCGCGACGTGCCCGCGCTGCGCGCGAGCGGCGCCGATGCCGTATTCTCAGGCGAAGGGGAGGTGGCCCTGGCGCTCACCGAAGCCGTCCTCCATCGGCTGGGTGCAACACCCGAGCAGATGGACCGCGAGCGGGAACGCGCGCACGAGGAGTTGTTCGGGTGACGCAGGCCCAGGGCTTTGGGCGTATGGCCTATGGGGCTTGAGGCTTAGAGGACTCAAGGGGGCCTACGGTTCAGGTTCGGGCTTCGGGCCTGGTCCCCGGGCTCCGCGCGAGATCTCCTCCTCCCGCAGCGCTCGCCGCATCACTTTGCCGATCATGGTCTTCGGCAGCGTGTCGCGGAACTCGACCTGTCTCGGGACCTTGTAAGCGACCAGCCGCTCGTGGCAGAAAGCGCGGATCTCGCGGCTGTCAGCCGTTGCGCCCTTCCTCAGCACCACCCACGCCTTCACGGCCTCGCTCTGGCGCGCGTCGGGGATGCCCGCCACCGCGACTTCCAGCACCGCGGGATGCGAGGCAATCGTCTCTTCCACCTCGCGCGGCCACACCTGGAACCCGCTCGGCTTGATCACGTCCTTCTTGCGATCGACGATGAACACGTAGCCGTCTTCGTCCATGTAACCGAGATCGCCGGTGTACAGCCAGCCGTCGCGCAGCACGTGCGCCGTCTCCTCCGGCGCATCCCAGTAGCCGAGCATCAGGTTCGGCGCCTGCATCACGACTTCGCCGACCTGTCCGACAGCCAGCTCGCGCCCGCCGACGTCTGCATCCACGATCCGGACATCGACGTCCGTGACCGGGATGCCGATCGACCCCGGCTTGTTCAAGCCGCCGACCGGGTTGGCAACGAGCGCCATCGCCGACTCGGTCAACGCGTATCCCTCGACGAGCTTTCCTCCTGTCTGCGCTTCGAAGCGGCGCTTGGTTTCGACCATCAGCGGTGCGGCTCCCGAGGTGCAGGCTTTGATCGAGCGCAAGTCGACCTTGCCTTTCTTGACCTTCGGGTGTTCGAGAAGCGCGGTGAAGAGCGTGGGGATGCCGGGCAGCGTCGTCGGCCGCACCTTGCGCACCGTGTCCACGAGGTCGTCGATGTCGCGCGCGTTCGGCACGAGACTGGCCGTGCCGCGACAGACGATGACCGTGGAAAGGGCTCCGGTGTTGCCGTACGTGTGGAACAACGGCATGGCGAGGATGACGACGGCCGTCCACTGCGGCAACGACACCCGCGCCCAGGTGTGGATTTGCAGGCCCGCAATGACGAGCGCGTGGTGGCTCTGCACGGCGGCCTTCGGCGCGCCCGTCGTCCCGCCGGTGCAGAGCAGCAGGGCCGGATCTTCGCAGGCGACCGCGACGTCGGGGCGGCGGGCGCCGGCATGCTCTCGGAGCAGCGCGGGCAGCCAGCAGTCGCCGTTGCGAAGAGCGATGCGATGGCCCTCCTTCTTCTCCCTGAACAGCGTGAACAGCAGGCGCAGGGATGGCGGCAGGTACTCCTTGATGTTGGTGGCCGCGACCAGGCGGAGCCCGGTTTCGACCTGCAGTGCCTTGAGCTTCTCGTAGAACGGCGTGAGCACCACGGCGGCAGCCGGGCGCATGTGCCGCAGGATCGGCTCGAGCTCACCCTCGGTGTAGAGCGGATTCAGGAACAGCACGATCGCGCCGGCCTTCCAGGCGCCGAGCTGGCAGATGACCGCCTGCGGACAGTTGGGCAGGAGGAGAGCCACGCGATCGCCGCGCCGGATCCCGCGCTTCTCGAGCGCGGCGGCGAACGCGTCGCTCAGTCGATCCACCTGGCCGTAGGAAAGGCGCGTGCCCTTGAACAGCAGGAACGGGTGATCGGGCCGCTCGCGGACCGTCTCGGCGACGAAGTCGAGCAGCGTCTTGCGAGGGTACGGCTGAAGAGTGGCGGGCACGTGCGGGTCGTAGTGCCGCAGCCACGGCTTTGATTCCATCGTTCGCCTTTCGGGCTGACGCGACAATGCTATGGAGCAGGTGAGTGGAAGTCAACGGCGTGGGCACGGCGTGGGTCAGGCACAAAAAAAGGGCCTTCCCCGCGAGGGAAAGGCCCTTGAAGTGACCCGCGCGCGGGCGCGGATCAAACGCTAGAAGGTGAACCGGACGCCGAGCCGGATGCTCCGCTGGCCGGTGAAGGCGATGCCCTTCTTGAGGAAGTCCGGGTTCGTCGCGTCGGCAGCGGTGACGGATCCGGCCGGAGTCAACGTGGCGCCGGCGGTCAATAGACCGCCATCCCCGTTGCAGATCGCCTCCGGAACACCGGCGCACGCGCCATCCGGGATGAGGTTGAAGCGCTGATCCCACTGCCGGACGGCCTGGCGGTTCAGGACGTTGAAGATGTCCATGATCGGCTCGAACTTGAGGGTCTTGCCGATCGTGATCGGATAGGACACGTGGAGGTTACCCTCGTAATCCCACGGACCGCGGCCGAGCGAGCCGCGCGGCACGAGGTAGTACTCCCAGTTGCCGTAGCCGAACGAGTAGCCGTACGCGTTCAGCGGGAAGCCCGAGGCCGCATACATGCTGCCGCCCAGGGTCAGTCCCTTCAGCGCACCCTTCTGCACCTCGTACGTGCCGTCGAACTTGATGAAATGCGTACGGTCGTTGGACAGGCGCCCCTGGGCATTGACCAGGAAGTCCGCGTAGTCGTACGCCGAGTTGATGTTCGGATCGAGCTGACCCGTCGAGACCTGGAACGTGCCGTCGTAGTTGCCCTCGAGCTTCGACCACAGGTAGCTCGCCATGAGCTGCCAGCCGTTGCCGTACCGCTTGCGCGCCGTGACCTCGACGCTGTCGTACACGCGCTTGGCTTTCGGCGCGGGAATGGTCATCGTCTGGGCGTAGTCGGAGAACTCGGCGCCGATGCCGCTGCCCGGGTTCGCGATGAAGTATTCGCCGGCCGAGGGAATCAGGAAGTCCTCGATCACGTTGCCGAGCTTGCGGTGGGCGTACCTCACGCTGAGAGTGAGGTTCGGTGCGATCTCGCGCTCGACGCCGACGAGCGTCTCATCGATGTACTGACCGCGAAGCGCCGGGTCGACCGGCTCGGTCGAACCGCCGAGGATCTTCGAAGCCGATGGCGCCTCCGGGTCCGGGAGAAGGGCGGACGGACTCGGATCGAAGTTGTACGCCCACGCATACAGCTCGCCGCCGAACGAGCGGATTGCCATGTCCATCGGGATCGCTTCGTAGAACCGTCCCCAGTTCGCATACACCTTGGTCTTGCCGTCGCCGGTCGCGTCGAAGACGCCGCCCAGGCGCGGGGCCCAGTTCTTCTTGAGCTTCAGCGCAAGGTCCTTGCCGTTGCGGCCGAACATCTCCTGCGCTTCCCAGCGGACGCCGAGGTTCAGCGACAGCCTGCCGACCCTGACGTTGTCCTGGCCGTAGAAGGAGTAGTTCTTGATCCCGGGCGTCGTGTTGAGCGGCAGCGCGATCTTCCACGTCGTCGGATCGCTCCGGCTGTAGCCCGGCGCGTTCTCGTCGATGTAGTAGCGGTGACGGACGTAGGGGATACTGCCGTCTTCCTCTGCCGTCTGGAGCAAGTAGACTCGCTGCCCGGCGCCGCCCTGGTACCGGTTGACATCCGAGGTGATGTTCTCGTAGTCGAACCCGACCTTGATCTCGTTGGCAGGGAAGACCTTCGAGAAGTCCGCCTTGTACACGTCGCGCCAGAAGTGAATGTCGTCAAAGTAGCCGAACCCGCCGGTGAACACCGCGGGGGACACACGCTGGTTCTGGATCTGCGCGATGTCGCGCCCGGCGCCGCCGTAGAGGTCCTTCTCCGTATGGCGCGCCCACTGTGCTCGAAGGAACGCGGTCGAGCTCAGCACCCCGTCGTACCTGAACACGGTGTCGTTCCCGCCCGTCTTCTCGGTGCCGTCCCACGTAGTCGGCGCCCCGGAAACGGCGAACACGGCGCCGGTCGCCTTCGCTGGGTCCCCGAACTCGGAGAACACCAGAGTGTGGTTGTTGGCCAGCTTGACCGTCGCCTTGGCGGAGTACAACTGACTGTTCGTCGTCGTCGGAATGTTGCTGCCGACCGTCGGGCTGGCCGGGTCGTCCAGCGGGCGGATCACCTGCTGGTCGGCTCGTCGCTGCTGCGGGTTGTAGGCGGCAAAGAACCACACCCGATCCTTCACGACGTACCCACCGAGGCTGGCGCCCGCGTCCCAGAGGTGAGAGACGTTGGTGACGGTCGTCGTCCAGTTCGGCCGCTTGTCTGCGGTGGAGTCGTTCGCCTGCAAACCCCCGCCTTCGGCAAATCCGAACAGCGTGCCGTGGAACTGGTTGCTGCCGGACTTCGTGACGACGTTGATGACGCCGCCCGTCATGCGGCCGTACTCGGCCGGCAGGCCGCCCGTCTTCACCTCGACCTCTTCGACGAAGTCCTGGTTCAACGTCTTGCCGCGATCGCCCCAGCCGATGCCGGTCGTATTCAGACCTTCGATGATGTACGAATTCTCCGCGCCGGTCGATCCCGCGAAGGTCGTGCCGGAGTCGTCGGTCGACACGCCCGGCGCCAACTGCGCCACCGCGTAGAAATCGCGGCGAGAGGGCAGCTTCGAGAAGAACTCCGCGTTCGCGTTCAAGCCGGTCGTCGTGGACCTGATGTCGATGACAGGCGCAGCGCCCTCGACTGTCACGCTCTCCGTCACGCTACCGACCGACATCGAGATGTTCACTTCGACGGTGCGGTCGATCCCGACCGTGACGTCCGGTTGCTCGGTCGTCTTGAACCCGGTCAATTCCGCCTTGACTGCGTACTTTCCGGGCGGGAGCGTCGGGAAACGGTACTCGCCCGTGCCGTCTGTCACCGTGGTCCGCACACCCTGGAGAGCAGGACTCGACACGGTAACGGTGACGCCGGGTAATGCGCCGCCGGTCGAATCGAGAACCTTTCCGGAAATGCGGCCGGTCGTCTGCGCCCACGCGGCCGGCATGCACGTGAGGACGGCCATGAGTGCGAGGCCGACCACCAGTATTGAACCTCTCATAGTTCGCATACTTCTCCATCCTCCTAGATGGAACACTCTTGTCTTGCCAAAGGGGGCATGCCGATTCGTCTGGGTTGAGGGGAAGAAGACCCCGGCTGGCCGAAAGGGGTCTCCGCGACGAACCGCTGACTGAACTGAAGCATCCTGAGTGCCAGCCCGTCCGCCCGGGGGACGTCACGGTTCTTTCGACTTCTGGCTGTATCTATGGCGGTCCGTGTCGGATGGATACGGAAAGCCGAAGGCCGCCATTCATTTCTTTGGATGTTTCGGCTGAGCTGGACGATTTCTTGTGGCGCGGTCGCACTCGTTGTTCTACGCTCGGTGGGCTATGGCTCGCAAGATATTGATGGGGTGCACCGTCATTGCGGTGCTGGGCCTCGTCGTGGCGTTCGGGTGGGTCTATCGTGCTTCTCGCTCCCGCTCTGCGCCGACCGTTTCCGCGTCGGCTGCTTCCGGGCGGACGGCTGGACCGATTGATGACGTGGCGCGACAGGCAACGGCGCACCCGCCCGTGATCTTCGTTGGCCTCGACGCCGTTGACTGGGACTGGGTCGATTCGTTGATGACGACCGGCGCGATGCCCAACCTCGCCTCGCTCGTGACGGAAAGCGCAACCGGACAACTGGAGACGCTCCACCCGCCGCTGTCACCGCTGGTGTGGACGACGATGATGACGGGCGTGGATCCGACACGGCACGGCATCCTCGATTTCGTCCACCTCAGGCCGGACACCGGCGAGAAGGAACCGATCACGAGCAGCGAGCGCCGCGTGCCGGCCATTTGGAACATGGCGTCGTGGGCGGGCAAGCGCGTGGCGGTCTTTGGCCTGTGGGCGACGTATCCTGCGGAAGCGGTCAACGGGTTGATGGTGTCCGACCGCATGTTCACGTTCCTGTACGACGAAGACGCGCCCCCCGCTGGCGTCGCGTTTCCTCCCGACAGGGAAGCATGGGCGCGCGGCGTCGCGGATCGCGCCCGCGCCGCAATCGATTTCGACGCGGTGCACTCCTACCTGCGCTCGCTCACGCCATCCGACTATGAAACGGCGACTGCTGACACGAATCCGTACAGTCACCCCGTTTCGGCACTGCATCGAATCCTGCTCGAGACGCGCGTCTACCATGATCTGGCCACCGAGTGGATTCGCACCGAGCGCCCGGACCTCGCGGTGGTCTACTTCCAGGGCACCGATTCGATTGGCCACATCTTCGCGCCGTTCGTGCCACCCAAGCAGCCGGAGGTTTCCGCGGAGGACTTTGCTCGCTACAAGGATGTTGCGCGGCAGTACTTTCAGCTGATCGATCGGATGATCGGTGATTACCAGGAACTGGCGCGCGCGGAGAAGGCCGCGCTCGTCATCGCGTCCGATCACGGGTTCATGTGGGGGGAGGGGCGGCCGACCACGCTCTCGAGTTTTGCGAACGCGACGGCCGCCAAGTGGCATCGCCCGCAGGGCATGTACCTCGTGTGGGACCCCGGTGTCGTGGCGCCGTCGTCCAGGCGGGGTCAGGCAGGCGCGATGCAGTTGTGCCCGACCCTTCAGGCGCTCCTCGGTTTGCCGCATGCGACCGGCGGGGCCGACACTCCGTTTGCCGGTGTGTCGTTCGCCTCTTCAGCCACCGTCAACTACACGCAGTATTTCGCAGCTCCCGAACTACCAGCCGCTGCGCCCCGCAACGCGCGGGATGATGCGGACCGGCTCGCGCAACTCCGCGCGCTCGGCTATATCGGCTCCGCCGAGCCGGCGCGCGTCACGCCGCAGGGATCTGGCCCGGACCGTACGCGGTCCGCCGGCTCGTACAACAACGAAGGTCTCGTGTTGAAGAACCAGAACCGGACCGAGGAGGCCATGGCGGCGTTCGAAAAGGCGCTGAAGGTGGAGCCTAAACTCGCCTCCGCGCTCTGGAACCTGAGCGACCTGCTGTTTGCCAACAAGCGAGATCTCGATCGATCAGATGAACTGCTGTTGCTTGCGCTCGACGCGGGATTGCCAGAGGCGCCCAGGTACGTCGTCGGCCGCGCGATCGGCTACGACCGTGCGGGCCAGGTCGATCGAAGTCTGAAGCTGCTCGAGCCGGCGGCCCGCGCTCATCCCGACGTGCCCGACTTCTGGCTGTTCGCCGGGCGCTACCGCGTGGAAACCGGGCAGTGCGACCTCGCCGTGCAGCACTTCAATCGCGCGGTGCAACTGCAGCCTCAGAACGCCGCCGCGTACAGCGCCCGGGCGCTGGGGCGCATATGCGGCGGCGACCGTGCGGGTGCGCGCGCGGATCTGCAGCGCGCCCTATCCCTCGACCCGGGCCAGCCGCGGGTCCGCGAGTTGTTGCGCGAGCTGGCTGCTCCCGCCAGGGGGCGCTGACACGACTTTCTCCCGGAGCCGCCGTTCGTGCCTTCGCCGTTCGCTGAGGCACGTGCACAACTCGAAGCCTGAAGGCCGCGCCATTCAATCAGTCACCTGCGTTATGCTCAGGGAGAGGGCTTCACCATGACGCGAACGCTGGCGGGGAAGACCCTGTTCATCACGGGTGCGTCGCGCGGCATCGGCCTCGCCATCGCAACCCGCTGCGCCGCCGACGGCGCGAACATCGTCATCGCGGCGAAGACCGCGGAGCAGCATCCCAAGCTGCCCGGCACGATTCACACGGCGGCCGCCGAGATCGAAGCAGCCGGCGGGGGCTGCCTCCCGCTGCAGGTCGATATCCGCGACGAGGCGCAGGTCGTCGAGGCGGTCAACCGCGCCGTCGAGCGGTTTGGTGGGATCGACATCCTGGTGAACAATGCCAGCGCCATCAACCTGTCCAACACGCCGTCCACGCCGATGAAGCGGTTCGACCTGATGATGGGCGTGAACGTCCGCGGCACCTTCCTCTGCACGCAGGCGTGCCTGCCTCACCTCAAGGCATCCGCGGCACGGGGCCGCAACCCGCACGTCCTCACCATGTCGCCGCCACCGACGCTCGACCCGCGCTGGTTCGCGCCGCACGTCGCGTACACGATCGCGAAGTACGGCATGAGCCTGTGCGTCCTCGGTCACGCGGAAGAGTTCCGCCCGCTCGGCATTGCCGTGAACGCACTCTGGCCGCGCACCGTCATCCTGACCGCCGCCTTGCAGATGATCCCGGGCGTCGCTCGTGACCGGTGTCGAACGCCGCAGATCGTGGCCGACGCGGCGTACCAGGTCCTGATTTGCGATGCTGCGACGACGACCGGGAACTTCTTCATCGACGACGACGTGCTGGCAAAGGCGGGCGTGACCGACTTCGGTAGGTACGCCGTCACACCGGGCGCCGAGGATCTGCTCGCCGACCTCTTCCTGTGATCCGGTGCCCATGCGGTGTCGCCGCGCTTCGTGCCGGGCACAGGGGCTCACCCTCCTCTCGAATCCTGGTCGGCGGCGACCAGCCCATCCGTGAGTCTTCCTCGCGCTTCAGTTTGACCACCGCGCTGCGGCCGTGCTCCGATGGGTGATTGACGTTTCGCTGTCGCGACTGACGCATCGGGGCACGATACGGGTGTCCCGCATCACAAACCAAGAGGACCAACCATGACGTCGAGAGATTCGAACACGATCGGCGGCCTTCGCCGCGTCGCGCAGGCCGCCGTTCTGGCGGCGTTCGGCGCTTTGGCACTGGGCGTGGCACTGACGGCCGTCGTGGGTGCGCAGGAGATCAATCAACCGGTCGATTTCAGTCACAACGTCGTTGACGCTCCTGCGCCGGTTGCCGGTGCGGTCTTCGGCAGCTTCACGCCGCTGCACCCGGGCGACAAGATCTGCACGACGCCGACGCAGAACACTGCCAACGTGGACACCGACTGCGAGAAGCTGGGACCGAGCAACGAGACGTCCATCGCGGTGAATCCGACCAACGAAGACAACATCATCGGGGGAGCGAACGACTACCAGCTCGGGCTCAATCCTGGCGGGCACGTCACCGAGACCGTTCAGTCGCGCGCGCACGTCACCTTCGATGGCGGGAAGACGTGGTCCGAGTACCCGATCCTGTTCACGTCGGCCTACCAGGCAACGGGCGACCCGGCCGTGGCGTTCGACGCCGCCGGGCGCGCGTACTACGCCACGCTCGGGTTCAAGTTCGTCGGTCCGACCAACGCCCTGAACCCCGACGTGCTGGTCGCCAATTCAACCGACGGCGGGAAGACGTGGAGGTCGGTCCGGGTGGCGGAAGGAAGCGGCAACTTCGGAAGCGTCGGCGACCTGCTCGACAAGGAGTACATCGCGGCGTGGGGCGACGGCAACGCCATCGTCACGTTCGGCGATTTTCGACTGGCCCAGCGAGGCTCGTTCGTGAGCGCCCGGATCTACAGCACCGTGACCCACGACGGCGGCGCGACCTGGACGGCACCACGAGTGATCTCGGGGAATCTCGACGAGACGTTCGTCTCCGTTCCGACGGTGGCCGCCGACGGCC
>Ga0316628_100004999_pt1 | contig 10529 bp, 6 predicted proteins | sample OWC_Aug_M2_C1_D5_FD_207648 | JGI IMG/M metagenome (GOLD analysis project Ga0316628, IMG submission 207648) | Wetland soil microbial communities from Old Woman Creek delta, Ohio, United States - OWC_Aug_M2_C1_D5_C | ecosystem: Environmental > Terrestrial > Soil > Wetlands | place: USA: Ohio... | reverse complement strand
AAGCAGCAGTGTCGTCAGTATCCGATCTTTCTCCGTCTCCAAGATGCGAGCTGTCAGGGTAGCCATAGTGTCGCATCCCAAGCCGAGCACCATGGGGAGGACGGCCTTCCCCGAGAGGCCCATAAGCCGAAAGATCCGATTGACCATGACCGCCAGCCGGGGAAGATAGCCGGAGTCCTCCAGCAGACCAAAGTAAATGAAAAACGTTCCCACAATGGGCAAGACTATTGCGATTGCGTAGGTGAGAGCCATGGTAATGAACCCATAAGGGCCTACCAGAAAATCCCGCAGGATTGGCCAAGGGATGAGGGATGCGAAGCGGACAGCCCAGGGATTGAGCAAGCGGCCGAATAAGGTCTCCTCTAGGAACCCTACGCAGATTCTGGCTCCAAAGTATCCGACGAATCCATATCCCAAGAACAAGATGAGGAGCAGGATGGGGATCCCCCCGGCCCAATGGACAGAATATTTTTCCAACAAGGCGGATAAGGGTTGCATTCGGATCGCCTCCGCCTTTGAGACTTGCTCCAGGATCTTGCCACTCTCAAAAAGCCTCTCTTGGTCCATGAGGTAACCCAATGGCTCAACGAAGCGCGAAGCAGTCTCCTTCCGAATTTGCTCCAGATGAGCCATCGCCTCGGAAGAAATCCGATGCCGCAGCCACTTCTCCAGGCTGGTATCGCCCGCCAGCATCATGAGGGCCAAAGATCGCCTGGATAGGCGAACCTCAGGCAGATACGGCTCCATCCTCCGGATTGCCTCCTCCAGGCGGGGATCATATCGAAATTGCAGGGAGGAGGTACGGGCCCGTGGGATGCTGTGGATCAAGTTCTCCAGGCCCTTTTTCTGGGTAGCTACCGTAGCGACGACTTCAACTCTTAGGATCTGGGAAAGCCTCCGGGTATCGATCTGGATTCCTCGCTCCTGCGCTTCATCCATGAGGTTGAGATCCAGGACGAAGGGAACTCCCATTTCCGCCAACTGGAGGGCGATGAGGAGAGATCGCCGCAAGTTTTTCGCATCGGCCACCTGGACGATCGTCTTGTAATCTTCCTCCAACAGTATGTCGCGGGTAACCCTTTCTTCCTCGGAGAGGGGAATCAGGTTGTTGACCCCAGGGGTATCGAGAACCTCGAAAGATTTCCGCTCTAAGACCGCCTCTCCTCGGGACACCTCCACCGTCGTTCCCGGGTAGTTGGATACCGTGGCATAGCGTCCCGTGAGAAGGCCGAATACCACGGATTTGCCCACATTGGGGTTGCCCACCAGGATGATGCGGGATTTTTCCTCTGCGGCCGGACGGGTCCCGGTCATTCGGTTCCTTACCTCTTGGAAACGCACGGCAAGCCCAATCCTGACAGCTCTGCGGCGGGGGGCTTCGAGCCCTCAAAAAAAGAGACCCCTCAGGGTAAAGGGGTCTTGGCATAGGTACAAGGCGAGGAGGCTTAGATCACCTTTTTCTGCCGGAGGGCCGCCACCTCATCCCTCTTCATTCCCAACAAGCCCACCAGAACCTCCTCGGTGTGCTCACCCAACCGCGGCGCTGGCTGGTGCACCTTGCCCGGGGTCATCGAGAGCTTGATGGGGAGGGCGGGCATCTTGATCTTTCCCAGGGAGCCGTGGTCGATTTCTGCGATCATCTCTCGGGCCACGATCTGGGGATGATCGATGAGCTTATCCACCGTGTTGATGGGCCCACAGGGGATGCCTTCTTTCTCCAGGAGCTTGATCCACTCCTCGGTCGTGCGCGAACGAAAGATTTCCTCCAATATCGTATTGAGGATATCGTAGTTTTTATTGCGCTTGGCATTCACTTCAAACCTTGTGTCTTTGAGAAGATCGGCTCGCTTGATACCTTTGCAGAAGCGCTCCCACAGGCGCTCGTTCCCGATGGCGATCACGATGTAATTGTCCTTGGTGGGAAGGGCTTGAAAGGGGGTGATGGAAGCGTGGCGCGAACCCATCGGGCGCGGGATCTCGTTCGCCACGACGTAGCGGGCGATGGCGTTCTCCAGAAAGCAAATCTGACAATCGAGCATGGCCACATCGACCATTTGTCCCAGTCCGCTCTGCTCCCGCGCATGGAGGGCTGTCAGGATTCCAATGACCGTATAGAGGGCGGCGGTGAGATCAGCGATCGAAGCGCCCACCTTGGTGGGAGTCCCTCCCCGCTCTCCGGTGATGCTCATCATGCCTCCCATGGCCTGGATGATGAGATCATAAGCGCCATTCGTTGCCAGGGGCCCGGATTGCCCGAATCCGGAACAGGCAGCGTAGATGAGGCGGGGGTTGACCTGCTTCAGGATCTCGTAATCCAGGTCCAGCCGTTTCATGGTGCCCGGCCGATAGTTCTCCACCAGGACGTCCGCCTTCTTCACCAGCTCCTTCAGGATCTCCTTCCCTTTCTTCTCCTTCAGATTGAGGGTCACCGATCTCTTGCCCCGGTTGATGCTGATGAAATAGGCGGAAAACCCGTCCTTGAAAGGACCGAACCCTCTCGATTCATCTCCGCAAATGGGCTCCTCGATCTTGATGACATCCGCGCCCAGGTCAGCCAGGATCATGCCTGCAAAGGGGCCGGCCAAGATTCGAGAGAGATCTATGACCCGTAATCCCGCCAAAGGTTTGCTATCGCTTTTCATTGAGCTCCTTCCTCTCTGCACCCCCATAGAAACCCATTGGAGTTTTCCAGCCCTGAAAAGGAATTGTTTTCTATCATAGTTCGCTCGCTAACCCCGCCCAAACGGGAAATGCGCTCGCTGTGCATTTTCATCGAGCTCGATCACTGGAGGGGACTTTCGCCTCCAGCTCACCCTTCGGCTCTTGTCCTTGTTTGCCGCCGCCGGGGAGGGCAATCTGCAACGCCTCCTCAATCGTGGAAACCAAATGGAAGGTGAGCTCCCTCATGATCGGCTCGGGAATATCTTCCTTCAGGTTTCTCTCGTTATTGCGGGGGAGGATGATCTCTTTAATCCCCATCCTGCGGGCCGCCAGGACCTTCTCCTTTATCCCTCCCACTGCGAGGACGCGGCCGCTTAAGGTGATCTCCCCGGTCATGGCCAATCCGGCCTTCACCGGTTGGCCGGTCAGCAGCGAGGTCAGAGCGCTAACGATGGTCACGCCGGCGGAAGGGCCGTCCTTGGGGATTGCCCCTTCCGGGACATGCAAGTGGAGGTCGTATTCCCGATAGAAGTTTTCACCGATATTCAGCTCGCGTGCATGGGACCGAATCCAGGAGAGGGCGGCCTGGGCCGACTCTTTCATGACCTCTCCTAATTGGCCCGTCAGCTGCAGCGATCTCTCTCCTTTCATCTTGGTAGCTTCGATGAAGAGGATCTCTCCGCCGGCCGGGGTCCAGGCCAGGCCGATCGCCACCCCCGGAACTCTTGTCCTCTCCGCGATTTCCTCCCAGAGGAACCTCGCCGCACCTAAGAATTCTTCAACCAGATCCGGGGTAACCGTGACGAGCTCTCTCTTGCCCTCGGCTACTCTCCTTGCCACTTTTCGACAGATGGATGCGATCTCCCGCTCCAGATTGCGGACTCCTGCCTCCCGCGTATATTCCCGAATGATCTTCTGCAGCGCCTCGGGTTGGAACTGAATATCCTCGCCAAGGGTCAGACCGTGATCCGCCACCTGTTTCGGAATGAGATGCCGCTGTGCGATGGCGACCTTTTCCTCCTCCGTATACCCGGGAAGCTCCAGAACCTCCATGCGGTCTTTGAGCGCAGGAGGAATGGGATCGACCACATTCGCGGTAGCAATAAAGAGGACATCCGACAAGTCGAAGGGAACATCCAGGTAATGGTCACGGAAGCTGAAATTCTGCTCCGGGTCCAGGACCTCCAGGAGAGCCGAAGCGGGATCCCCCCGAAAATCGAAACCCAGCTTATCGACCTCATCCAGCATGAAGACCGGGTTTCTGGTCTCGACCCTTCTGATGTTCTGGATGATCTGCCCGGGCAAGGCTCCGATATAAGTGCGCCGATGGCCGCGGATTTCCGCCTCGTCGCGCATTCCCCCCAGGGAGATGCGGACGAACTTTCTGCCCAGGGACCGGGCAATGGATTTCCCGAGGGAGGTCTTCCCTACCCCTGGAGGGCCCAAAAAGCAGATGATCGGACCTTTCACATCAGGTTTGATCTTGTGAACCGCCAGATACTCCAAGATCCGGTCCTTCACCTTTTCCAGGTCATAATGATCGGCATCCAACACCTCCTTGGCCCGGGGGATGTCAATCTCTTGTTTATCCTCCTTGGACCAGGGTACGGCAATGAGCCAATCCAGGTAGGTACGGGAGACGGTATACTCAGCTGCGGCAGGAGGCATCTTGGAAAGCCGATCGAGTTCCCTCAAGGCTTCCTTCCGCGCCTCCTCGGGCATTCCCGCTGCCTCTATCTTCTCCTTCAGTTCGGCGATCTCCGCAGCTCGTTCGTCGGCCTCCCCCAGTTCCTTTTGAATCGCCTTCATCTGTTCCCGAAGGTAGTACTCCCTCTGGTTCTTCCCCATCTCCGATTGAATCTGGGATTGGATCTTGGAACCGAGCTCCAAGACCTCCATCTCCTTGGCTAAGGCTGCGTTGAGCTTTTCCAGTCGTTCCTTTACGTCGAGGGTTTCCAGGATGTCCTGCTTGTTCTCGGTGGTAAGGGAGGGAAGGCTGGAGGCGATGAAATCCCCCAAGCGGCCCGGGTCTGAGATGTTCATCACCAGTGCCTGGAGTTCATCGGAAAGGAGAGGGGAAAGGCTTACAATTTTCTGAAAGGTGGCCATGGCGTTGCGCGTGAGGGCCTCGATCTCAATAGACTTCTCCCCGAGCGGGAGTTCCCGGATCACCTCCACCTTCGCCCGATAAAACGGCTTCTGTTGGATGAATTCCCCGATACGAATCCGCACTAACCCCTGTACCACGAGGCGAAGGCTCCCGTCGGGAAACTTCAGCATCTTGTGGATCATGCAGGCAGTGCCTTTGGGATACAGATCCTGCGGCTGCGGATCCTCTATGCCCGGATTTCTCTGCGCCACAACGCCGATCATGCGATTCCCCGCCACCGACTCGTCCACCAGTCGAACCGAAGCCTCTCGGGCGACCGCCAGGGGAAGGACGGTGTGGGGGAAGAGCACAGTATCCCGGAGGGGTAGGATGGGAAGTTCTTCCGGAATGGCCAAGGAATCGCTGCTGGAGTCGGTTGGGTCGGGTAAAGTCAATCTGATTTCCGCGCTCATTGTCACGTCACCTCAAATGAATAAAAATAAATAGGAAGCAAGATTGGGGGATCCCAGAGAGGACATCTTCCTGGGCGCGCCATCGCCCTCTTCGCTCTGATCTCCTCATCATTCGATGGGGATGGAGAGGGTTCTCTCCCTCTTCTTCTCGTCTGATTCCTTTTTCTTGGAAATCCTCAGGATGAGGATTCCATCCTGGTAGGAGGCCTTTACGTCTTCCAGGTCGAGCTGAAGCCTAACCGGAAGGACGATGGAGAGCTCAAAGGGACCAAAATAGATCTCTAATTGATGATACCAATGACGCGCCCTCGCATCTTTCGCCTCATCTTTCCGTTCCCCTTGGAGCCTTAGCTTCCTTCCATCTCCGGATTGATAAATCCTTACCGAGTCCGGGTTGAGGCCTGCGATCTCCAAGCGAAGGACGAACTCATCTTCCGTCTCGAATATATCCGTGGCCGGACGCCAGTACTGTGGTGAATCGGTGGCCGTGAGGCTCAGGGAGGGAATCTCGATGTAATTGCTCAGCGCCGGAGGGCCGACATAACGACGCCAGAGCCTCCCAAACGCTTCCTCCATCTCTCTTTCCAAACGTCTCCTCAATTCAAAGTAGAGTTTACTAACCGCATCGTTCATGAACAACCGTCCTTGCTAAAAAGCTTCCCCAGCGAGCTGAGGAGGGTATTGAAGCTCCCCGCAGCAAAGCTGTGAGGATTGCACCTGCCATGCGCTCTCCAGTTCGAAATCATGGATCGCCGAGACAAAGGCTACTCCAAGCGCTCTTGAGGGGCTGGCCTCATAGCCACCTCTTTGGGCAGCTCCTCAATCTTGACGATCAAGATCATCTCCTTGCCCTTTCGCCAGATCTTCACCGGAATCTTCTTTCCCGGCTCGGTGTGCGCTACTTCATTGCGCAGGTGCATGGGGTCCTCCATCCTTTTCCCATCGAATTCCAGGATGATATCCCCGCGCATCATCCCTGCCTCTGCGGCCGGGCTGTTCTTGCTCACATCGCTCACCAGGATTCCCCGCGTATCCTTCAAGCCAAACTTCTCCGCCAGTTCCGGGGTGAGGGGTTGGATTTGAACTCCCAGCCAACCTCGGGTTACCTTTCCTTTCTTTACGAGGCTTTCCACGACTTCCCGCACCATATTGCTCGGAATCGCGAAACCTATGCCCATGTACCCGCCCGACCGAGAGAAGATGGCGGTATTGATGCCGATCAATTCCCCTCGCACACTCACCAGGGCTCCGCCGCTGTTGCCGGGGTTAATGGCGGCATCGGTCTGAATGAAATCTTCATAGTCGGCAATGCCCACATTCGCCCTACCGGTAGCGGAGATGATGCCTGCCGTCACCGTCTGCGTTAGGCCGAAGGGGTTCCCGATCGCCAGAACCCATTGCCCCACTTGAAGCCGATCCGAGTCTCCCCAGGGTATAGTCGGAAGATTATGCCCCGAAATCTTGATTACCGCCACATCGGTGCGAGGATCGGTGGCCGCGACCCTTCCACTGAACTCTCTATTGTCTCCCAGGAGGACCTTGATTTCGCTGGCCCCCTCCACCACGTGATTGTTGGTCACGATGAAGCCGTCCTGGTTGACGATCACCCCGGAACCGAGGCTTTGTTCCCTCCGCTCTCGAGGAATCCGGAACTCCCGGAAGAAATCGTCTCCGAAGAAATGACGGAAGAAAGGATCATCAAAGAAGGGGGCATTAGGGGCTCCTCGATACCGGATCACCTTGGTGGTGCTGATGTTAACCACTGCCGGCCTCGTGGCTTTGGCCACCTCTACGAAGACCCCTCCCCCTTCCGAATCCCCGGAAAAAGCCGCCTTTTTCGGGGCGGAATAGCCTTGGCTAAAGGGAAACCGTTCCAGGTTTGCTGCCAGCAAGAGCCCGATCCCGATGCCCGCCAGCAGGATGACAAGTATAACGACCTTGGTGGGGGCCCTCTCCTTGCTCCACCAATCTTTCATGCCAACGTTCCTCCTATCCTTTCCTTGCGCCGGAAGATGAGCTCATTTCCCTTTCGATCCACCTCTATGAAATCCCCTTCCTTAAATTCTCCTTGCAACAGCTTCAGGGAAAGAGGATCCTGGATCAGGCGCTGAATGGCCCGCTTCAAGGGACGCGCCCCATAGACCGGGTCAAAGCCCTCCTTCGCTAGGAGCTCCTTGGTCGAATCAGAGAGTTCGATCTCCAACCGCCGCTCTGTCAACCGCTTTCGCAGATTGGAAAGCTGGATCTCGACGATCTGCTTGAGCTGCTCCAAAGTTAGGGAGTGAAAGATCACGATTTCATCGATACGGTTGAGAAACTCGGGTCGAAACTGGGCGCGAAGGGTTACCAAAATCCGCCGCCGCATCTCCTCCTCATCCTTGCCTTGAAGTTCCTGGATGAACTGGCTGCCTACGTTGGAGGTCATGATGAGGAGGGTATTCTTGAAGTCGACGGTCCGACCGTGCCCATCCGTGAGCCGGCCATCGTCTAAAATCTGCAAGAGGAGATTAAATACGTCAGGATGGGCTTTCTCGATCTCGTCGAAGAGGATGACCGAATAGGGCTTACGACGCACCGCCTCGGTCAAATAACCTCCTTCCTCATACCCCACATATCCAGGAGGGGCACCGATTAGCCGGGATACGGTATGCTTTTCCATATACTCCGACATATCGATCCGCACCATCGACTTTTCATCATCGAATAGGAACTCCGCCAAGGCTCGGGCCAACTCGGTCTTGCCCACCCCGGTGGGCCCCATGAAGATGAAAGAACCGATGGGTCGATTCGTGTCTTGAAGCCCAGCTCGGGCGCGCCGGACGGCCTTGGAGACGGCCTCGATCGCCTCCTCCTGTCCCACCACCCTTTGCCTCAGCTTCTCTTCCATGGAGATCAGCTTCGCCGTCTCCCCTTCCATCATTTTCGAGACGGGTATTCCGGTCCACTTGGAGACGATCTCGGCGACGTCCTCCTCATCCACCTCTTCCTTGAGCATCTTCTGGTCTTTCTGGAGTTCGGCCAGCTTCGCATTGGCAGCCGTCAGCTCCTTCTGCAAGGAAGAGGCAACCCCGTACCGTAGTTCAGCCACCTTCTCCAGATTGCCCACTCGTTCTGCTACCTGCTCCTCCAGCTTGGTCTGCTCGACCCGCTCCTTGATTTGACGAATGCGCTGGATGACCTCCTTTTCCCCCTGCCAGCGCTGCTTCAAAGCATTAGATTGCTCCTTCAGCTCTGCCAGTTCCGCTTCCAACCTCTGAAGACGTTCCCGCGAGGCAGGGTCACTCTCTTTTTTCAGGGCCTGCCTTTCCACCTCTAACTGCCGCGTCTTGCGCTCTACCTCGTCGATCTCGGAGGGCATCGAATCGATCTCCATCCGCAGCTTGGAACCGGCCTCGTCGATGAGGTCGATCGCCTTGTCGGGCAGAAATCGGTCGGAGATATACCGGCTGGATAGAACGGCAGCCGCGACCAGAGCAGAATCCTGGATTTTCACCCCGTGGTGCACTTCATAGCGCTCTTTCAATCCCCGCAGGATGGAGATGGTATCCTCTACGGAAGGCTGATCTACCAGGATGGGTTGGAACCGTCGCTCCAGGGCTGCATCCTTCTCGATGTGCTTCCGGTATTCATCCAGGGTAGTCGCCCCGACGGCCCGCAATTCTCCCCGGGCCAGAGCGGGCTTCAGCATATTGGAGGCATCCATCGCCCCCTCCGCAGCCCCGGCGCCTACCAGCGTGTGAAGTTCATCGATAAAGAGGACCACCTGGCCCTCTGCCTGCGTGATCTCTTTGAGCACGGCCTTCAGACGATCCTCGAACTCCCCGCGATACTTGGTGCCGGCAATCAAGGCACCCAGATCCAGGGCGAGGACTCTCTTGTTTTTCAGGGTCTCCGGTACATCCCCGTTTGCAATGCGCTGGGCCAGACCTTCGGCAATGGCGGTCTTGCCCACGCCAGGCTCCCCGATGAGAACCGGGTTGTTCTTGGTTCGTCGGGAGAGAACCTGCATCACCCGGCGGATCTCCTCGTCTCTGCCAATGACCGGGTCCAGTTTGCCTTGCCGAGCCAGATCGGTCAGGTCTCGAGTGTAGCGCTGCAAGGCCTGGTATTTTTCCTCCGGGTTCTGATCGGTAACTCTTTGACCTCCCCGTACGTCCATCAGGACCCGATAGACGTCGTCCTTGGTAATCCCAAGCTCTTGCAGCACGCGGCCCGCGCCTCCCTCGCCATCGGAAGCGATGGCCAGCAGGAGGTGTTCGGTGCTCACGTATTCATCCTTCAGTCGCTCTGCCTCGTCCCACGCCGATTGGAGCGTCTTCTCCAGCCGAGGCGTGATGTAGACCTGTCCCAAGGGCGCTCCCGTCCCGGCGCGGACCTGTGGCATCTTCTCCAGTTCCTTCTCCAGCCGGGTCTCTACTTGCTGAGGACTTACTCCCACTCTCTGCAGGATGGGACCGACCAATCCATCCGCCTGCCGGAGGAGGGCAAGAAGCAGGTGTTCCCGATCGATCTGTTGATGATTCTTTTGCTGCGCCAGGGTTTGCGCGTCCTGTAACGCCTCCTGGGCCTTCAGCGTCAATTTGTCCAGCCGCATCGATCTTTACCCCTCAAATCAAGTGATTAAACGCTACCCTAAAATATACCATCTCGACCGGCAAATATCCACTGCTTTTTCAGGGGAATCGAGGCAGGGCGGGCCTGGATCTTTCTTGCGCGAAGATATCAGTGCATTGGCAGGAGAGGCAGGAAGGAATGCGGTGAGGGGATCAGTGGGGAAAGCGGATGCCCTGTGAGGGAAATTCCGTCCTTGTCCGGGTCATGATGATACAAATGGAAAACTGCAATCCGCGCAGGCGTGCCATTCGTCAAGCGGGACATCTCAAGCCGCTTGCTCCGGCTTCCCCATATGTATGAGGATCCGATGCTTGACCAGACTTCGATCCAACGGGATCACCCCATCCCGCATGCGCTGGCCGTCAATCTCTACCCACGACACACCTCGCTCGCAGCCTTCTGGATTCTCGACCTGGATCTCGTATATGGCTTCACCGTGACGATAGCGAAGGTGGAAACCTTCCCACCACCCGGGGATGACCGGATTCAACTCCAGGTGATCCCCGCGCACCTTCAAACCCAGGATCTCTTCAACCCAGGTTCGGTACATCAACGCCGCCGAACCCGTATACCAAGACCACCCCCCCTGACCGATCCGCCCGGGCAATCGGCACACGTCCGCTGCGACCACGTAGGGCTCAAGCCCATAGCGCCACACTGTTTCTGGATCACGCGCGCGCTCAATCGGGTTG
>Ga0316628_100004998_pt1 | contig 10529 bp, 9 predicted proteins | sample OWC_Aug_M2_C1_D5_FD_207648 | JGI IMG/M metagenome (GOLD analysis project Ga0316628, IMG submission 207648) | Wetland soil microbial communities from Old Woman Creek delta, Ohio, United States - OWC_Aug_M2_C1_D5_C | ecosystem: Environmental > Terrestrial > Soil > Wetlands | place: USA: Ohio... | reverse complement strand
CCGGGTTTCCGGTCCCTGGCCGCGCACGAGCTTCGCTGGGCGCGCACGGTCCGCGCGTGCCGGCCGGCCGGTTACGCGTTTTCCATAATCGGCAACGGCGCGGTTTCCCTGTCGCTGCTCTATTTCCTGGCGAGCGGGCTCGGCGTCGCCGGCATCGCCGTGCTCCTGGCAGCGATCGCCCTCCGGGTCGTCCTGCACGCCGTGGCCCGCTTCGCCGCGCGCGTCCCCGGTCCGGCGAGGCCCTGGCTGGTCCCCGTCCGCGACCTGCTGTGCCTGGCGATCTGGGCCGCCAGTTTCTGGGGGCGCGGTGTAAGATGGAGGGGGCGGCGGTTCTCGGTCCGCCCGGACGGGCGATTCACGACGAACGGAGCCGGCGGGCGCCATGAAGACCCTCTTTCTTAATCCTCCCTCCTTCGAGGGATTCGACGGCGGGGCCGGGTCGCGCTACCAGGCGCGGCGGGAGATCCGCTCGTTCTGGTACCCGACCTGGCTGGCCCAGCCGGCGGCCCTCGTTCCGGACAGCCGGCTCGTCGACGCCCCGGCGCGGGGCATGTCGCTGGACGACGTCCTGCCGCTCGCCCGGGACTTCGAGCTCCTCGTCATCTACACGAGCACGCCGTCGTTTCCGTCGGACGTCAAGGTCGCCGAGGCGCTCAAGGCGGCCAACCCGCGGCTCGTCGCCGGCTTCGTCGGCCCGCACGTCCTCGTGTCGCCCCAAGCGTGCCTCCGGGCCTCCGCGGCGATCGACTTCGTGGCGGGCGCCGAGTTCGAGGAGACGATCGCCGAGGTCGCCGGCGGGCGGCCCCTGGCGGCTGTCGACGGTCTCAGCTACAAGGCCGGCGGGCACGTCGTCCACAACCGGCCCCGCGCGCCCATCGAGGACATGGACAGGCTCCCGCACGTCGTCGACGTCTACCGGCGCGACCTGGTCGTCGAGGACTATTTCATCGGCTACCTGCTCCACCCGTACGTGTCCCTTTACACGGGGCGGGGGTGCCGCTCCCACTGCACCTTCTGCCTGTGGCCGCAGACGATCGGCGGGCACCGGTACCGGACCCGAAGCCCCGCGAACGTGGCCGCGGAAGTCGCGAAGGTTCCCCGCTACTTCCCGCAGGTCAAGGAGGTCTTCTTCGACGACGACACGTTCACGAGCGACCGCGCGCGGGCCGAGGCGATCGCCCGGCTGCTCGGAAAGCTCGGAGTGACGTGGTCGTGCAGCGCCCGGGCCGACGTCCCCCGCGAAACCCTGCGGGTCATGCGGGAAAACGGCCTGCGCCTCCTCCTGGTCGGTTACGAGTCGGGCTGCCAGGAGATCCTGGACAACGTCAGGAAGGGGACGCGGGTCGACGTCGCCCGGCGGTTCACCGCGGACTGCCACAGCCTCGGGATCGCGATCCACGGGACGTTCATCGTCGGCCTGCCGGGGGAGACGCCCGCCACGATCGAGAGGACGATCCGGTTCGCCACGGAGATCGATCCGCACACGATCCAGGTCTCCCTGGCCGCGGCGTACCCGGGCACCGAGCTCTTCCGGCAGGCGCGCGAAAACGGCTGGCTCGTCGCGGGCGGCCGCAGCCTCGTGGGCGAGGACGGCGTTCAGGTCAGCTCGCTGGCGTATCCTCACCTGTCCAAGGAGGAGATCTTCCGGGCCGTCGCAACGTTCTACCGGCGTTTCTACTTCCGCCCCGGGAAGATCCTCGAGTTCGTCTCGGAGATGGCCCGCAGCCGGCAAATGCTCACGCGGCGGCTGCGCGAGGGCGTGGAGTTCTTCCAGTTCCTGTCGGCGCGGGAGAAAAAGGCCTGAAACGGGTCATCGTCACCGGGGACGACTTCGGCCTCTCGGTCCCCGTCAACGAGGCAATCGAGGTCGCCCACACCCGCGGGATCCTCACCACGGCGAGCCTGATGGTCGGGGGCGCTGCCGCGCGCGACGCCGTCCTGCGCGCCCGCAGGCTCCCGACGCTCTCCGTGGGGCTGCACCTCGTCGTGACCCGGGGGCGTCCCGTCCTCAAGCCGGCCGAGATCCCCGCGCTGGTCGACCGCGAGGGGCGGCTCCCGGAAAGCCTCGCGCGCGCGGGGTTCCGGTATTTCCTTCTCCCCGCGGCCCGCCGCCAGCTCCGCATGGAGGTCCGGGCGCAGTTCGCCGCCTTCCGGGAGACGGGGCTTCCTCTCGACCACGTGAGCGTCCACAACCACATGCAGCTCCACCCGACGATCCTCGGGCTGATTCTCGAGGCAGTCCGGGGGGACGCCCCGCCGCCGGTGCGTCTTCCCTACGAGCCCTTCCTCCCCTCGTGGCGCGCAGACCGGGAGGGGTCGGCCGGGAGGCTCCTCTCCTGGCTTTTCCTCTATCCATGGGCCGGCCTCGTGCGGCGCCGGCTGGAGTCCGACGATGTACCGTGCAACGCATCCCTGTTCGGGATGCGCGATACGGGGCGGATGGCGACGGATCGCGTCCTGGGATTGCTGGCGCACCTGCCGCCGGGGGTGTCGGAGATCCATTTCCACCCCGCCTGCCGCGAGCCGGACCGCGACCTCGAGGCCCTGATGAGCCGGGATGTCGCAGATGCGCTCCGCGCCGGCGGCATCGAGAGCGTCCGATTCGGCGACTTGGGGAAGCGCAAGCGGTGAAGGGCGCGGCGGCTCTCCTGCGGCCGCCGGCGATCACCCCGGGGCCAGCCGGGCCGGGAGGCCCGCCTGAAGCAGCGCCCGCCAGGCGAATCGCAGCGACGTCAGGGCCGCGGAAAACCCCCGTTCCATCCGCACGAGGTCGCCGACGAGGGACGGACGGCCGGCAAGCCGCCGCAGCAGCACGGACGGGCGGACGCTCCCGTCGTCGTCGAGGCTCAGGAGAAAGTCTTCCGGAACGGGCTGGTCGGCGGTGTCGCAGACCGCGCGCAGGACAATGAGCGGGAGTTGCCTTTCCGCGGCGGCGCGGGCGACGGCCGCGCTTTCCATGTCCACTGCCAGGGCCGCGCATCGATCGCGAAGAGATCCCTTCCCTTGCGGCGTCGGCACCGGCCGCCTGGCGGAGATCACGGCGCCCCGGCGGACCGGGAGGCCTTCGGCGGCAAGCGCCGCGTCGACGAGCCCGGCGCGATCGGGGTCGGTGGCCCAATGTTGACCCGCGGCGCCGCCGGATTCGAGAACCGTGTCCGCCACGACGAGGTCCCCGGGCCGCAGGCCCGGATCGAGCCCTCCCGAGACGCCGATGACCGCGAGGGCGGCCACGCCCTCCGCGGCGAGCCACCGCGCCGCCGCATGCGCCCGCTCGGCGCCCACGCCCGAGCGCACGCAGAGAAGGCCCGTGCCGTCCGGCAGCGACATCCGCCGGACGGTCATCCCCGCCGCGCGGATCCAGCCGAACGACCCCAGGAGGGACCGTCCCTCCGCCGCGAGCGCGACAACAAGACCCAGAGCCGGCGCCATGGACTATTTCCGGGCGCGGAGCGGCAGATCGAGCGGACGCTTCCGTCTCACGCGGTCCTCGAGGGACCTGCCGTCGGTGAGGAGCCGCCGGTAGACCCCGAGGGCCCATAGCGGGAAGATCTGGCTGTAGCCGTGGTAGCGCAGGTAGAAGACGCGGGGGAAGCCGGTTCCCGTGAATAGCGTCTCGTCCCAGCCGCCCTGGCCGTCCTGCCGCTCGAGGAGGTAGTCGATGCCGCGCCGGACGGCGTCGCCGCGCTCCTCCCCTGCGGCCATGAGCGCCAGCAGGGCCCATGCGGTCTGGGACGCCGTGCTCTTGCCCGAGCCCGCGAGGGACGGGTCCTCGTAGCTGCGGCAGCTCTCCCCCCACCCGCCGTCGGGATTCTGGCGCGAGATCAGCCACGCGACTGCCTTCCGGATGTAGGGCCGGGTCATGTCCTCGCCGAGCTGGCGCAGGGCGGTCAGGACCGACCAGGTGCCGTAAATGTAGTTGACCCCCCAGCGGCCGAACCACCCGCCGCACGAATCCTGCCCCTTCCGGAGATACCGGAGCGCCCGGTCGATGGGCGGGAAGCCGCGACGGTACCCGAGGAGGGAGAACAGCTCGACGCACCGCCCCGTCAGGTCGGGAGTGCTCGGATCGAGGAGCGCGCCGTGGTCCGCGAACGGGATGTCGTTCAGATAGTGGAAGTTGTTGTCGATGTCGAAGGCCCCCCACCCGCCGTCCGAGCCCTGCATGCCGAGCACCCAGTTGGCGGCGGCGGCGATCCGGTCCCGGCCGTCCCTCCGGTCCAGGACGCCCGCGCGCAGGAGCGCCATGACGACCTTGGCCGTGTCGTCCACGTCGGGATAGAGGGAATTCTCGAACTGAAAGGCCCACGCGCCGGGCTTGAGGTTCGGTGCCCGGTTGGCCCAGTCGCCCCGGACAAAGACCTGCTTGTCGAAGAGCCAGTCCACGGCGGCGGTGACGGCGGCGTGGTCCGGGGGGAGCCCCGCCTCCAGGACGGCGCACAGCGCGAGGCAGGTGTCCCAGACCGGCGAATGGCACGGCTGGCAGAGGATCTCGTCCCCGCGGTCGACGAGGAGCTCGTCCAGGGCGTTCAACCCCCTCGCGAAATCCGGGTCGTCCGGCGCGCATCCCAGGACCTTGAGCGCCATCACGGCGTTTGCCATCGCCGGGTAGATGCCGCCGATTCCCCCCTCCCCCTGCATCCGGTCCCGGGTCCATCGCTCCGCGCGGCGGATCGCCTCTTCGCGCGAGGCGCGGGGCATGCGGGAGTCGATCCGCTTCAGCAGGCGATCCAGGAGGATGAACGCGTTCTTGCGCGCCTTCCCGGGAACGAGACGGTCGACGTGGCGGATCGTCTCCGGCGGCGTCGTGAACAGCTCCCGGACCCCCTCGCCCGGAGCGAGCGCGCACACCGGCCGGCGGGTATAGAGGATGAAAAGGGGCACCATGACCGTCCGGGACCAGTAGGACACCTTGTCCAGGTGGAAGAAGAACCGCCGCGGCAGGAGCATGATCTCCGCGGGAATGGCGGGGACGGTGCGCCAGGGCATCTGGCCGAAGAGCGCCAGCGTGATGCGCGTGAAGACGTTGACGCGGGCCGCCCCGCCGAGGGCGAGGATCCGCCGGCGCGCCCGCTCCATGTGCGGCGCGTCGGGCGCGTCGCCGGCGATCTTGAGGGCGAAATAGGCCTTGACCGAGGCGCTGACGTCGGCGGCGCCGTCCTCGTACAACGGCCAGCCCCCGTCCGGGAGCTGGGTCCGCCGGATGGAGCGGGCGATCCGGTCGCGGCGCGCGGCGTCGACCGGCCTGCCGAGGAAGCGATGGAGAAGGAGGTATTCGGAGGGGATGGTGGCGTCCGCCTCCAGGGGGAAGACCCAGTATCCCCCGGGATTCTGGAGGGACAGGAAGCGCGTCAGTCCCCTCCCGATCCCGTCGTCCAGCAGCTCGACGGTCCGCATCGATGGCTCAGGCATGATGGTCGTCTCGCGGGCGCTCGCGTTGTGTGCCGATCAGCTCCAGTAGCCCTGCTTTTTGTGCTCCGCGATCTCCTCCTCGATCATCCGGATGTGCCGGCGTTCTTCCTCGATGAGCTTCCGGTACATCTCCCGGCCGCGCTCGTCGTTCGCCTCGCTCAGGAACTTCATGTAGAATTCGACCCCGCTGTTCTCGTGCTTGAGCGCCTCGACCAGGTTCCGGTTGAACTGCATCAGCTCCGAGACGCCGACGTAGTCGACCCCGTACTGACCCTGGGATGTCTCCGTGTCCTTCCGCTCGATCCCGCAGAGCCTCTTCCAGAACGAGGTCATAAGCCGTGTCCCCCGCCGTCTCGTTGTATAATCGGGCTGTATCCGTATCATACCCCGTTCCCGGCCGGCCGCGCGAGGAGTGATCATGCCCGCCCCATCGCCCAAGTCCCGCGTCCAGGAGCTGCGGCGCCTGATCCGGTATCATAACGACCGCTATTATCGCGACGATGCGCCCGAAATCTCCGACGCGGAGTACGACGCGCTTTTCCGGGAGCTCCAGGCCCTCGAGGACGCCCACCCCGCGCTTTTCGACCCGGAGTCGCCGACGCAGCGCGTCGGCGCGGCGCCGGTCGAGGCGTTCGGAACCGTGGTCCGGACGAACCCGATGCTCTCCCTCCAGAACGCCTTCGGGGAGGAGGATATCCGGGAATTCGACGCCCGGGTCCGGCGGTTCCTCGCGGACCGCGGCCGCGGGCTCGAGGCGGCGCTCGACGCCTCGGGGTACGTCGCCGAGGCCAAGATCGACGGGCTCGCGGTCGAGTTGACTTACGAAGACGGGAAGTACCGGGGGGGCGCGACGCGGGGCGACGGCGTCCGGGGCGAGGACGTGACCGCCAACCTGAAGACGATCCGGGACGTGCCGCTCGTCCTGCGCAAGGCGTTCGCGGCTCCGCCGGGCCCCCTGCACGTCCGCGGCGAGGTCTACATGACGAAGGCCGAGTTCCGGGAGATGAACCGCGGCCGCGAGCGCCTCGGGGAGGCCCCCTTCGCCAACCCGCGCAACGCCGCGGCCGGGTCGGTCCGCCAGCTCGACCCGCGAGTGACCGCGAGCCGCCGGCTTCACCTCTGGGTCTACGGGACGGCGGTCGACGTGCCCGGAAAGGGCGGCGCTTTCTTCAAGCACCACTGGGAGGAGCTCGAGCTGCTCGAAAGATGGGGGTTCCCCGTCAACTGGGACGGCAGCCGGCAATGCCGCACGATCGCGGACGTCGTCGCCTTCTACCGGGAGATCGAAAAGAAGAAAGACGCCCTTGCGTTCGAGATCGACGGCATCGTCGTGAAGGTCAAGGACGCCGCGCTGCAGCGGGAGCTCGGCGAGATCTCGCGCGCCCCCCGCTGGGCGGTGGCCGCGAAATATTCCCCCGATCGCAGCGAGACGACGGTGGAGGACATCGTCGTGAGCATCGGGCGCATCGGGACGCTCACCCCCGTCGCCGTCCTCGCCCCCGTGCAGGTGCGGGGCGTGACGGTCCGGCGGGCGACTCTCCACAACCAGGACTACGTGGACGAGAAGGACATCCGGGTGGGGGACCGCGTCGTCGTCCAGCGCGCGGGCGAGGTGATCCCCGAGGTCGTGGAGTCCCTCTCCGCGAAGCGCAAGGACCCGGGCCGCGGGAAGCCGTTCCGGATGCCGGACCGGTGCCCGGCCTGCGCGTCCCCGGTCGAGCGGGTCCCGGGCGAGGCTGCCCACCGGTGCACCGGGAAGGATTGCGTGGCGCGGCGCAAGGTGTCGCTGCGGCACTTCGTGTCCAAGGAGGCGATGGACATCGAGGGCATGGGGACGAAGATCGTCGCCATGCTCGTGGACGAGGGGCTTGTCTCGGAGCCCGCGGACCTGTACGCCCTCGACCGGGAAACGCTGGCGGCCCGGGAGCGCCTGGGGGAGAAGTCCGCGGACAACCTCATCCGCGCCATCGAGCGGAGCCGGACCGTGACGCTCTCCCGCTTCCTGTACGCCCTCGGGATCCAGCACGTGGGGGAGCACACCGCCGAGGTCATCGCCCGGCGCTTCCGGGCGCTCGACGCGGTCCGCGCCGCGACGGAGGAGGATCTCCAGGAGGTGCACGAGATCGGCCCCGAGGTCGCCCGGAGCGTCGCGGAGTTCTTCGCCTCGGCCGACGGGAAGCGGAAGGTGGACCGCCTGCTTCGCGCGGTCGACGTCCGGCCCGATGCGCGGCGCTCGGGACCGCTTGCGGGAAAGACGTTCCTCTTCACCGGGACCCTGGAGGTTCCGCGGGCGAAGGCCCAGGAACTCGTCCGGAAGGCGGGCGGGACCGTCGCGACGGGCATGAGTCGAAAGGTGGACTTCCTCGTTGCCGGCGCCGACCCCGGGTCGAAGCTCGCCAAGGCCCGCGCGTTGGGAATCGCGGTCCTCGGCGAAGCGGAGTTTCTGAAGATGGCCGAAACGGAGGAACGGGCGTGAGCGGGACATCGGAGGCCCGCGTCGTGGTCTCGGGGCGGGTCCAGGGGGTCTGGTTCCGCGGGTCGACGCGGGACGTCGCGCGGAGCCTCGGCGTGTGCGGTTTCGTCCGCAACCTCCCCGACCGGCGGGTCGAGGCGGTTCTGCAGGGGAGCCGCGGCGCGGTCGAAAAGACGATCGCCTTCATGCGCGAGGGGCCCCCGGGGGCCCAGGTCACAGACGTCTCCGTCGAGTGGCGCGACCCGACGGAGGAGTTCGGGGGGTTCGATGTCCGCTACTGACGTCCTGCCGTCCCGCCCGGAAACGTCCGCGAAGGCCGCCGCCCACTGGCGCCGCGAGGGCGGAAGCGTCCGGTGCCTGCTGTGCCCGCACGAGTGCCTCATCGCGGAGGGCAAGCGCGGGATCTGCCGGGTCCGGGAGAACCGGGGCGGCACGCTCTGGCCCCTCACGTACGGGAAGGTCTCGGCGGTCCAGGTCGACCCCATCGAGAAGAAGCCGCTGTTCCATTTCCACCCGGGGGCGCAGATCCTCTCGATCGGGTCGGTGGGGTGCAACTTCCGCTGCGGCTTCTGCCAGAACGTCCACCTCGTCCGCGCGGAGGTGCCGGTGTCGGACGCGACGGTCCCCGCGCTCGTCCGGGCCGCCCGGGACGCGGGGTCGATCGGGATCGCGTACACCTACAACGAGCCGATGATCTGGTTCGAGTTCGTCGCCGACTGCGCCAGGGCCGTCCGGGAGCAGGGAATGGTCAACGTCCTCGTCACGAACGGGTACGTCAACCCCGGCCCGCTGGCGGAGCTGCTGCCGCTCGTCGACGCCATGAACATCGACCTGAAATCGATGGACCCGGAGTTCTACCGGAAGATCTGCGGCGCGAGGATCGAACCCGTGCTGGACACGATCCGGGCGAGCGCCCGGGCCGTCCACGTGGAGCTCACCACCCTGCTCGTCACCGGGGAGAACGACTCGGACGAGGCGATCCGCGAGGTCGTGGACTTCGTCGCGGCAACGGACCCGGAGATCCCGCTCCACTTCTCGCGCTACTTTCCCCAGTACCGCTTCACCGCGCCGCCCACGCCCGTCCCCCGCCTCGAGGCGGCGTACCGGATCGGGCGGGAGAAGCTGCCGTACGTCTACGTGGGAAATCACCGCCTTCCCGGGGCCGAGGACACGCCGTGCCCCCGGTGCGGCAAGACCGTGGTGCGCCGGGCCGGGTACCGGACGATCGCGGACGGTCTGTCGGGGGACCAGTGCGCCTCTTGCGCTGCGCGGCTCCGTTTCGTGGTATAAATTGCTCCATGAGGCCCCCGCTGCGGACGATCGTCCTGTGCCTCCTGCTCTTCCTCCCGTCCCTGTGGACCGCGTCCGCCTTCGCGGCCGACAACGTGCCTGCCGGGGCCGGGACGTTCGCGCAGCGCGCGGCCGCCGAGAAGGAGTCGCGGTCCCGCTACCGGGATCTCGAGGTCGGATCCCTCATCGTCATCCTGCTCGCCGGGGGCGGAATCCTCTTCTGGGCGATCCGGAGGAAATGACACCGTGACCGCCGTCACCACAAAGCGCATCCTCGTCGTCGACGACGAGCCGCAGATCCGCGACTTCCTGCGGGACCTGTTCGAGACGGCGGGCTGGGACGTCCAGAGCGCCGACTCCGGGACCGCCGGGATCGAGAGGCTCGAGCACGGGCGCTACGACGTGATCCTCACCGACCTCAAGATGCCCGGCGCCGACGGCATCGAGGTGCTCCGGACGGCCAAGAACCTGCGTCTGGACGCCGAGGTGGTCCTCATGACCGGCTACGGCACCGTCGACAGCGCCATCGAGGCGATGCGGGCCGGCGCATTCCACTACCTCGCGAAGCCGTTCAAGGCCGAGGAGGTCCTGAACCTCGTCGACAAGGCGTACGCGCAGCGCCAGCTCAAGCGGGAGAACCTCTTCCTCAAGGCCGCGTCCCGCGGGGAGCACCAGATGCAGTCGATCGTGGGCACCGGCGCGGCGGCGCAGGAGATCACCGCGGCCATCCGGCGGCTCTCGGACATCGACGCCCCGGTCCTCCTCGTCGGGGAGCGGGGCACGGGGCGCGCATTCTTCGCGAAGATCATCCACTACCAGAGCGCGCGGTCGGCGGGCCTGTTCGTCCCCGTCTACTGCGCGGGAACGACCGAGGAGGCGCTGACGAGCGACCTCTTCGGGTACGCCGCGGGGGCTTACGCCCGGGCCGTCCTTCCCCGGGCCGGCAAGATCGAGATGGCCGACCACGGCACCATCTTCCTCGCCGACATCGGCGACGCGAGCCCCGGGGTCCAGGAGCGCCTCCTCCGCCTCGTCGAGACGAAGACGCTGTCTCCCGTGGGGAGCGACCGGAGCGTCGAGGTGGATGTCCGCCTCGTGGCGTCCTCCGCGACGAACCTCGAGGACACCGCCCACAAGGGGAAATTCCTCGCGGGGCTGCGGGACCGCCTGGCCGCGGGGACGATCGCGGTCCCCCCGCTCCGCGAGCGGGCCGACGACATCCCGCTCCTTCTCCACCACTTCCTCTACGAATCGAACCGGGACCGGAAGAAGCCGCTCCGCGGGTTCAGCGAGGCCGCCCTCTCCGCCCTCGCGGTCTACTCGTGGCCCGGAAACATCCGGGAGCTCAGGGATCTGG
>Ga0316628_100004997_pt1 | contig 10530 bp, 6 predicted proteins | sample OWC_Aug_M2_C1_D5_FD_207648 | JGI IMG/M metagenome (GOLD analysis project Ga0316628, IMG submission 207648) | Wetland soil microbial communities from Old Woman Creek delta, Ohio, United States - OWC_Aug_M2_C1_D5_C | ecosystem: Environmental > Terrestrial > Soil > Wetlands | place: USA: Ohio... | reverse complement strand
ATAATGAGCTTATCCGCCTGAACGCTGTCCATGAGATTTCTTAACGCGGCCCCGAGGCTTGTTTCGTCTACTGACTCCAATGTTATCATCACGGTATAGTCTCTGTTGTCGAGAACCGGGTATGAGCCTATTTTGACCTCTTTATAGCGTTTTACTATCTCGTTCAAAACAGGCGCGATCCTGGATTCTGATTCATTGAGATAAACTTTTTTCAGATATATTTGCGGCTCGTTGAACAATTTTTTTATGGCAACAAATTTTTTCCTGAGCAGCTGCGGAATTCCCGGGAAGACAAAGACGTTCCTGAATATTATTAACGGGAAGGAAAGAGTTTCATCGCTGATAAGTTCCGCCCCCTCGGGTACTTCAGCCATTTTAAGCTGCTCGGGAGATAAAGTCCCCAGCTTCTTTTCGAGGAGTTCTCTTAAAACAGGATGAATGATCTTTCCGGCACTGAATGCCTTTGCTATCCCATCTATTGTAACGTCGTCATGGGTCGGCCCTATCCCCCCGGAGGTGAAAACATAGTTAAACCTGTGAGAGAAATTCCTCACCTCTTCGGCTATTTCATCGATCGAGTCAGGGATGATCGATATGCGGTAAACATGTATCCCATGAGACCATAGCTCCCCTGCCATAAAAAATGAATTATCGTCATGCACTTTGCCTGAAAGTATTTCGTCACCAATAATAATTATGCCTGCTGTCTTTCCCATTCTCTCACCGCACACATCACACCATATTTACTGAAAGAGGTCAATCCCCAATCCATTACCTATTACTAATGAGGTTATAAGTGTGAAGACATTGATTATAAAATCCCTCCTGTCCTCCCTTTGCCAAAGGGAGGGAATCTACCCCTCTTTGGCAAAGAGGGGTTAGGGGAGATTTTTCAATAACGATGCCTTGCTCATGCGCTCCTAAGTTAATCTTCAAATCCTTATTCCGCCGGCTTTCTTGCGACCCTGTCCCTGAACCATCTGATAATGTCGTCGTAAGAAGGGGGCGTGATTAAAAATACCTCTATATCCCCCGGGAACTGCAGTTTTGATCTGTCCTCATCCTTCATTATGAGCAAGCCGGCCTCTGCCTCTAAAAGGTTGCTGTCTATGACCTTTATGACATGCTGGAGTCTCTTCTCCGAAAACTCTGTGAAGAACTCAAGAACCCTGGTGAATACCTCTTGCGTGAATACTACCCTCAGGCAGTTTCGCCAATCCGTATAGGGGCCCAATATCTCTTTGTTTTCCAGGGGGATAAGGGTTCCTCCTTCTTCTATCCTGCTTTTGATGATCTGGAAGATCCTCGCATTAATCTTGTTCAGGATGTTCAACGCTTCGTCTCCCTGCTCATAAATAATCTCACAGAATATCTTTTTTGTCCTTCCGGCAGCTTCGATCTTCTCCATCTGCTGTATAACCTCATTCCAGTATCTGTCGACAAGTTCTTTGTAGTCATTGGGGGCATCTTCGACCGTATAAATATTTGCTACGCAATACAGCTTTCTTTTCCCGATAAATTCTCCGGCCTGCGGCCTGTCAATCTTCCCTAATTCAACCATAATATATGCTCCTTTTTATAATTGGGCTTTCACCCTTCTAATTGCTTCTCCCTAATACATGACTATAGAAAAATCCCTCCTGACCTCCCTTTACCAAAGGGAGGAATTAGGCCCCTCTTTGGAAAAGAGGGGATAGGGGAGATTTTTTAATAAATGCTTATTCAATTTTGAGACTGAACACGTGCTGTTCAATACACCCCTTCATTCCCCCTTGCCAATGGGGGATTTAGAGGGTGGCGTATTTAATAATCATTTATTCTTCGACAATAGTTTATCAATTCTTTTTTTCGCCTCCTGGTCGTTAGGATCGAGAACCAGCGCCTGCCTGTACTCTTCCGCAGCTTTGTCGGGCATAGCGAGCTTCTCATACAATTCTCCTGCATGCAGTCTTATACCGGCATTATTGGGTAGCACCTCCATTGCTCTTCGCATGATATTTAAAGCATCCCCGAAACGGTTTCTTTTCAGAAAATACCTGTAAGCCTCATAAAAATATGAGGGCCTTACCGGGTCTTCCCGCGCGACATACCTAAGGGCATGAAAATATTCTTCTTCGGCCATTTCATCCTTGCCGGTCCTGGAAAGGTAACTTGCAAATTGAAGATGAGGCTCCACCCTTTCGGGCAGTGAATCAATAATATCGTCGTCACTCAGACCGTTCAGCACCATAAGGGTTATATACTCCCTCGTCTTTCCGGGCTCTAAAGATATCGCCTGCCTTGTAATCCTTATTCCCTCATCCTTTTCTCCCATGGAAAAAAGCCATAACGCGTATCTCTTGTACCGGACAGGGTTGCTGACATCAAAGTGAATTCCGGCCCGAAGCAACTGACCTGCAAGGTCATATCTCCCCGTTTCCGACATTATGAGACCGAGCCTCTGAAGATACTCACCGCTGACCGGATTAAGTCTCACAGATTCCTTATAGAGACTCAATGCGGTATCATTATTCAGGAGAAGTCTTTCGGCATCGGCAGCGGCAAAGCGATATCGTGCTTCGAGAGGATCATAAAAAGATGCTTTGTATGCAGTTTCTTTAATTGAGGCGATATCCTGATACAAGGTTTTTTCATTTAATTTTGTGTCTTTTATGTGCGAAAAGTAGAATTTCCCTGCAGTTACGCCGGTGTTAAAAATCAGGCTTCCGGAGAATACAAGGGCCACAGGGATAATCAAACCCTTTAACGGAAGTCTCATCTCTTTCAGATAAGTATCGCTTAGTCCATCCCGCATCCTCGTATTCGCCGCTGAGACAGCAAGCCCCGCGAGAAAGAAAAAATAGAGTCCGTTGGCGCCGATGTGCAGGTTAAAGTCAGTAAGGCTGTGAAAAAGTATCGACATTATCCCTGCGATGGCGGCGATAAAAAGATATATCGAGTACATCTCCCGTCTTTTGAGAAATAACCTGAATGATTTGTAGAAAATGGCAAGCAGAAACCATATGCAGAGGAAAAGAGCAACACCGCCGCCGTCTGAGACGAGCTCTATATAATCATTGTGTGCATGTTCGGCAATCGCATCTCCCGATATGGTGCGATACTTCGGGTATATATTGACGAAACTCCCGAAACCGGTCCCCGTCAAAGGGAAGTCCCTGATGATATTCACACTGTCCTTCCATATTGCAGCCCTCATCTCGGCGATTTCGCCCTGTGTATTTTTTATCCGCTCAAATCTTTCGATGATCGGTGCCCATCCGAACCAGCTGACTGAAAGGATGATCAGGACAAAGATAACGATTATTACAGCACCCTTCCCTTTATTTGCCCCTCTCGCAAGAAATAACACAGCAAAAAATATCATCGATATGCACAGGCTTACGATACCGCTCCTTGATAGGGTCAGAAAGATTGAAGTGGCTATCAGAACAGCAGAAAAGCCGAGGAGGATATGGATGTTCGTCCTCTGCTTATTGAAGATTTCGGTTATCTTGTCACGGAACGATTTGTAGGTTGCATGCGGTTTATAAAAAAGAAAAAGGCCTAAAACCAACGGCAGCATCATCTCCATCAGGCCGGCATAATGGTTGCGATTCACATAGGGTCCGAACGGATTCCCTTCCTGTGTTAATTTCCTGACCCAGTAGATCTTATCATTCGGAAGAAAATGCTGCAGTGTGGCAAAAAGGGCAAGCAGGGAGGCAAAAATGATGAGTATTGTCACAGTTTTTTTAAAGATCTCTTTTTTCGTAAAGAGCTGTACGGTAAGCACATAGAAAACTGTGTATGACGCAATCCGGAAAAACTCCATTAGGGTCGCTTTCCGGTTAATCGAGAGGGATATCCATCCCATAGGTTCGTCTATGAATATCGTATCTCTGTAAATATCATATGTTCCGGGCGAAATAATCCTGACAACGTCCGGCGGCAGGGGCAGAAGTTGCAGCCACATAAAAATCAGCAGGCACAGCAAAGGGATAATACCCGGTGTCTCATACAGTGCCTCTTTCCTCCGTATATTTCCGGCCAGGAACAAAAATAAGGCAAGGAAAGAAAGCGACTCCATAATTGTCAGAGACCACGGTTCAACGGTGCCGAAGGCAAGAGGCGAGAATATTAAGACACTAATGAACAGTATAAAGACACTCTTAGTCATTCTCTGCAATGTCTTCTCAATAATTGCAATAAATATCTTAAGATGAGGAGGCAGGAGTGATGGAAGAGGCCTGCCATAGACACGTCACAGCCCTCCTGCGGGACCTGCCGACCTTCATAACCCCACCCTTCCTCCCCTTATTTAAGGGGAGGTGAGGAGGGGTTAAACATGCGGTCACGTGTACCAAGAATAAATCTGTCGATTTGCAGGGGTTTCTTCACGTCTGCCTCCTCTCCAATGTAACATTCAGGTCTATAATATCAATTACAGGCGAGAAAAAGCAGTGATTCTTGCTGAGATTAAAACTATTTCTTGGCCCCTTCCTCGGAAGAAGGATAGTAATTGTAATACTGATAATAGTATTGATCACTCTTATTCATGTCGAAGCAGTTAATAACAACCCCGAGGACGCGGGATTCGATATCTGTTTCACGTCTTCCCTTCATGACCTTTAAACCCCTGTCTACCAGCTCATACGTCGTTTTCCCGGCCTTAGTAACTATGATCGTAGCGTCAAGAATCTTGCTCAATATAAGGCTGTCCGTAACGGTCATCAGAGGCGGTGAGTCCCAGATGATCACATCGAATTTTTCGTTCAGGATCCGCAGGAGTTCCTGCATCCTGTTCGATCCGAGGAGTTCAGATGGATTGGGGGGAATAGGACCCGAAGGTATTATACCGAGGTTTGTCAACGGCCTTTTAACAACCGTCTCGATATCAGAGGTGGCGCCGGCAAGATACGTGCTCAGGCCGCTTAGATTATTGAGCCTGAATATTGTGTGAATTCTCGGTTTTCTTAAATCACTGTCCACCAGCAGGACAGAATATCCGGATCTGGCAACCGTCAACGAAAGGTTGACGGAGGTTGCAGTCTTGCCTTCATTCGGGCCCATACTGGTAATGTGAATATTTTTCGGGGGTTTTATTGCAGAGGAAAGCAGGATAGCAGTCCTGACTGTCTTGTAGCTTTCAGCATAGATGGATTGCGGGTCCTTGAGTAAGATATCCTCAATATTGTCTTCCTTCGTCTCCAGCAGAGGCACGATGCCGAGAACCGGCACACCCAATCTTGCCTCAACCTCGTCAGGGGATTTGATGGTATTATCGAGATAATCGATGAAGAACGCCAGGCCCGTACCCCCGAAGAGCCCGACAATTATCCCGAGCAGAATATTCAGTGACTTTTTCGGCTTCACAGGAGAAACCGGTTTTTCAGCTTTCTCGACCACCCATACATTCACGGTCCGTATCTCTTCCGTGACGCTCTGTTCTTTCATCCTTTTAATAAGGGCGTCGTAGAGCTGCCTGTTTGTTTCAACCTCTCTCGTTAAGACGCCGTACTGAATAAACTTCTCACTAAGGTTAAGGGCCTCCGCTTTCGTGTTCGACAGCATCCTGCGGAGATTAGCCTCATTTGACCTTGCGAGTTCATATTCATTTTTTATGGCTCCGATAACCCTTCTGATTTCCTGATCCCTCTTTTGATGTAAAACCTTCAGTTCTTCTTCCGCCTTTATCATTGCAGGATGCTTCCTGCCGTATTTTTTTGAGAGCTCCTCTGTACTCTGTTCCGACTTAAGTATCTGATTCCGTAAAGACTGGATAGTCGGTTCCGATGCAACAGCAGGGATCATCTCCGCATCTCTCGGGTTAACAGCTATATTCTTAGCCGTATTATAGAGTGATTCGAGTTCTTTCCTTTTTGCTTCGGCCCTGGTTAACTGCGTGTTAACCTCCGACAGTGTTTCGGGGGTCAGGGCATTCTTATCCTGAAGTGTAACGATATTGTTAGCCCTCATGTATTCCTGTAAAGCCTTTTCCGACTTTTCGAGCTTTGCCTTCTCCTCCTCGGCCTTTTTGGTCATCCATTCAATGGAATATCTGGAAGAACTCATCCGCATGTCGAGTATCTCTTCTATGTATGCCCTCGCTACGGTATTTGCAACTATGGTGGCAAAGTCAGGGTTTGATGACATGAAGCTGATATTCACAATCTTGCTGTTCTTTACCGGGCTCACGGAGATGCCCCCGCTGACGACATCTGCGAGAACATCCGCCTTTGATTTTTCACCGGTGGAAGATAATTTTTCGCCCTTAAAATACGACTCATAGGTGTTTTCAAGGGCAAGCATCGTGACCACTTTCTTCGCCACAGAGGTGCTTTTTATGAGCTGATACTGCGTCTCATAAAATTCAGGGTCATACTGCGTGTAATATGGGGACATCATCGTGAGGTTATAGGGTTCGACCCTTTCTATGAGCACACCTGTTGAGGCTTTATAAATTGGTGTGGATGAGAGCGTCCCTATCAAAACTACGACAAAGACTACCGTAAAGAAGGTATAGACCGTATATCTTCTCTTGTAGATAATCCTCAGGTAATCTCTTAAGTGTGTCTCTCTCTCTTCCATGGGCTAAAAGAAACTTTCAGGTACCACAATTACATCGTCCGGTAAAACGGATTCATCCATTTTTACCTTTTCGATGACATCTTCTTTCCCGTCAACTTTTCTGATTATCTTTACCCTGCCCTTCGATGCCTTATCGGTAAATCCGCCTCCCATGGTTATTGCTTTGATAACCGTCGTGCCCTCTTCGTATTTGTATGCGTCAGGCTTCTTTACCTCTCCGGTTACATAAAACACGCTCGCTTTTGTCACATATACGCTGTCACCGTCGGTTACAGGTACATCCAGTGAGGTGTCACCTTTTTCGACAAGACTTCTAAGATCGATTGTTATTACGTTTTCATTCTTGTCCGAGGGGTTATTTTTTCTTTTTATTATCGCCCTGTCTCCCGCGTCCTTTGTAAGCCCCCCCGCTTCTGAGAGAAGGGCAAGAAACGTGGTCTGCCCCGGAAGCACATAGAGACCGGGCTTATGCACTTCACCTATGATAAACGCCTTTTTACTCCTGAATTCCTGGATAAAGATATTCACCTGCGGGTTAACGACATAACCATCTGAAAGAAGTTCTGAAATCCTGTGGGTTATCTGAGGCAAGGTCAACCCTTTCACTTCGACCTGTCCTATCAGCGGGAAGACAATCACTCCATCTCCGCTCACCCTTGCGGTCGTTGTGAGGTCGTCATGGTCATATACGGTGATTTTCAGGACATCCCCTTCGCCTATAATATAATCCTGAGCAAAGGAAACGGAAGCTATGCAGACCGCGAGAATCACTCCATATAAAAAGAAGAGCCGGTTTTTCATCTCCATTCCCCGATACCGCTATATTATAAACTGAACAAGACAGATAAATAAATGCGCTAAAGGGTACAGGTCATGGCATATTTCCTATAGTGATCCCGTGATTCTCACAAATGCAATATTAACAGTGTAATCAAAATCAGAGAAATTCGAATCCCTCTTGTCGAAGACATATCCCAAATCCATCTGTAACCATTCCCTGAACTTATACTGCAGCGCAAATGCGCCCATATAATAATTGTCTCTTTCTTTCTTCGTTACACCGTCAAAAGTCGATTCACCATTATATCGATCATTGGTAAAGGAAAATTTTATGTCGGCGGTGATCTTACCGGTGACTTTCTGTAAATATTCAACTTCTATCATATTGGTAAGAATGAAATCGGTCGTCGAGACGTTCGTTTCATTGGTTCTCCTTGATGCCTTGAGTATCAGTGAAGTCTTCGGTGTGAACTTGTGGTCAATCTGTGCCTCCAGGATGAAATTATCACTGCTTTCCACGCCCGAACCGGTGAAATCCTTAATGCCGTAGCCGGCCTTTACACTTCCCTTTGACTTTGCCGTTATGTCCCATTGAACACCCGTAAAGTAATGGTGCTCCTCACTGTTCAATGAAACGTCTTCTCTGTATTGAATATCGAGAAAATCGTATTCTATAAAAAAAGCAGTCCTGGGTTTATATTGATAAAAGAGATACCCCGAAATAACGTTGTCGTCACGGTCCCTGAAATCATTTCTTCCTGCGACATAATTAACGAAAAAGTTGGAATAGTCAGCCCTGACCTTGAACCTGTCACTGACATCATAGGTAACGATGACATTGGCCAGGTTAGTCTTGAATTTATCCAGTTCTGTGGATATACCCGTGCCTCTGACGTCATGGGATGCTATAAACTGATCGAGCAATTCCAGTGAGAGGCCGCCTCTCAGGTTATATTGAAGAAAACCCTCGGCCCTGTGGCTGACCGTATTTTCAGAAGAAAATTTTGCGAACTGCTCGATATCAGCGTTGTAAAACAAATACGTCTGATAGCGTTTAAACGTTTCCGGCTTGTATCTGCTGAGGCTGAAACCGCCTGGAGACAAGTTTGAGGTATCAATATGCAGCAATTTTTCGTAGACGTGGGGAACCGTCAACCATATCCCGGGTGATATTATGGTCACAAAATCACTCTCTTTATTCTCTCTGGCATAAAAAACGTTGTCCGTATAATATTCGGTAATTGACAGAAAGGGATGTACAAACCCGCTCCGCTTTCCAAATACGTCTTCAGAGGGTCTTTCCCTTACTGAACCGACAGGCTGGTCTTCTGTGAGTGTCTTTCCCGGTACAATCTCATTCCTGGTCCCACTGGAAGGAATATCGGTCTGAAGGGTAAAAAAATCATCCGCGCGGGTTAAGTGAGGAATAGACAAGAACGCCAGCATAATGAAAGCTGCTAACCGCTCCCCACTCAAAGTTTTCAGAATTCTCATATAATTTTTATATAAAATATGGTGTAAATATTAGGAAAATCCGGCTTCAAAGTCAAGCAAAATGTGATAGAAAATTGTTGCCCTCTTTCGTTTTTAAGTTGAAGGAAAGATATCTTAACCACAGAGGCACTGAGTCACAGAGAAAAATCAGAGAGAATTCTCTCATATTTACGAACGGTAACCGGTCGAACTCATCGATAATAGCCTTCTCCGTGTCTCTGTGTCTCTGTGGTTAGGTCTCCAATTTTTAAGAAAGAACCAATTGTTTTGCGCTCTTTCATACTCGATGACTTTTCCCCGGCTCCCTGCTATACTTCCAAAGGAGGTGTAACCATGCGTTATATCTATTACATAATTATCATATTTCTCGGCTTATCGGCAATCATCGGTTATGAATTAAAAAGCAGGAACGCTTCGCCGAAAGAAGCCGCTTTAATCATAAACAAAAAGGTAATTACCGCCGAGGAATTCAACGAACTTTATGCCTTACAACCCTCCCGTTCAAGAGAAAAAAACGATTTTATCAATTCCCTTATCACAAGAGAACTCTTAATTCAGGAATCTCAGAAAGAGGGGATCGACCGGGAGGAGTCGTTCAGGAGGTCCATACAGAATTTCTATGAGCAATCGTTAATAAAGTTATTAATAGACAGAAAGCTCGCCTCTATGGATATCACCGCCACCGGGGATGAACTGGACAGATACATTGCGTTCCTCGGCAAAAAGTTATATCTGACGATATTCACATTCGATAATATTGAGGAGGCTCGTAAGGGCGATTATGTGGACGGTGAAAGCAAAAGCGTTTATCTCGAAGACCTCTCTGAGGATATGAGAAACCCCATAATCTCACTGGCAGAGGGAAAGACGACGGAACCCGTAAAAATGGGCGGAAAATATGTCGTGATACGACTTGATAAGACAGAAAGTATACCGTCGCAACCAATTTCGGACTCAGAGAAGGATAAGATCAAGAAAATGCTTGCGGAGGAGAAAAAGGGGAAATTAATAATTGACTGGATTGCTAGTCTGAGGGAAAAGGCGTCGATAAAAATCCTGGTAAGCGGGAAAAATTAGGGGGATTACTATGAAAAGAACATGGAGGAGAAAAAATTATTTTATCAAGAAAGATCTTCAGGGAAAATATATCTTCAGCTTTTTCCTCTTTGTAATCGTCGGAAGCATTATTTTTTCCCTCATCTTCAGTATGCTCGCTGCCAATACCCTAACGATTGTATATGAAAATTATAACCTCCGGATTGGAAAGACTCCGTTAATTCTCCTTAAAGAGATACTCAAGGCTTATTGGATATTCATTGCTACAGCCGGCATCTCTGTAGTTATCGCATCGATGTTTCTTACGCATCGTTTTGCCGGCCCCATGTACCGTTTCGAGAAGTCCGTTGAAGAGATGCTGAAAGGGAACTTCGATTTCCAGATACGCCTGAGAAAAAAGGACGAGGGCAAAGAACTCGCCGGAATGATGAATCAGTTTATCGGTATGATTTCTTCCGATTTGACGGAAATGAGGCGCCTGAGCGATGAGATCGATGCCGGACTGGCTGAAGCGAAGAAGTCATTGGATCTGACGGGGAATAAAGAGGCTTCTCACAGCCTCGGTAAAGCGAATATCTCGAATAATAGACTCCATGAGATCCTTCAGCGTTTTAAGACAAAGAATAATGCATA
>Ga0316628_100004996_pt1 | contig 10532 bp, 10 predicted proteins | sample OWC_Aug_M2_C1_D5_FD_207648 | JGI IMG/M metagenome (GOLD analysis project Ga0316628, IMG submission 207648) | Wetland soil microbial communities from Old Woman Creek delta, Ohio, United States - OWC_Aug_M2_C1_D5_C | ecosystem: Environmental > Terrestrial > Soil > Wetlands | place: USA: Ohio... | reverse complement strand
GTCGGTGGTCACGAACGGCACCGGCGAGGTCCACGAGTTCTCGCCGACCGGCCGCCACACCGTCGACGTCAACTACGTCGATGGCAAGGCGCAGGGCGTGTGGAAGCGCTACTACGACAACGGCGCTCTCGACGAGGAGACCACCTACGCCAACGCCGAGAAGAGCGGCCCGTACCGGCGCTTTCACATCGTCGGCGAGCTCGCGATCATCGGGACCTACCTGCACGGCGAGCGCGTCGGCCCGTGGGCCGAGTACTGGGAGAACGGCAAGGTGAAGTGGGCCGGCAGCTTCGACGACGCCGGCCGCCGCACCGGCCTGTGGACGCAGTTCGCGTACTCCGGCGAGCTCGAGTCGAGCGGCACGTTCGAGGACAACGCCGAGGAAGGCATGTGGATGTACTTCCACGACAGCGGCGTGCTCGAGGCGACCGGCATGATGCACGAGGGCGAGCGCGTCGGGACGTGGCAGACCTACTGGGCCGACGGCAAGCCGTGGCGCACCGTCGAGTACAAGGACGGCAAGGAGGTCGGCCCCGCGCCGGCCGCGTGCGACAAGATCTCCGGCGAGTGGGTCGCCGACGCGACCAAGCGCGAGCTCGGCTGCCAGGTCTGCCGCGCCAAGCCCGACGACTCGATCGAGCAGATCCCGACGGGCGTGTGGACCTGGTGGCACCCCAACGGCCAGATCGAGAAGCAGGGCGCGCTCGACGCCGGCAAGCAGGTCGGCCGGTGGTCGTTCTTCTACGACAACGGCAAGCCGATGCTCGAGGGCGACTACGCCTCGGGCGCCGAGCAGGGCGACTGGCTCGGCTACTACCGCGGCGGGCAGAAGCGCGTCGAGGGCGCGTACACCGGCGGCAAGCCCTCGGGCACGTGGACCAGCTGGTACGAGGACGGCAAGCCGATGTCCGAGGGCCGCTACGACGCCGGCAAGAAGGCCGGCGAGTGGATCTACTACGACCGCTCGGGCAAGCCCGAGAAGGTCACGTACTGAGCGCCGGCTTGACGTGCCTGCATGCTGGCACCATCATGTAGGCATGCCCCCGAAGGCACGGCAGTACACGATCCGCAACGTTCCGCCGTCGGTCGACCGCGCGCTGCGGCGCAAGGCGGCCGAGCGCAAGCTCAGCTTGAACATGCTCGTGCTGCGAGTCCTCGAGGCGGAGGCGGGAGTCACCAGCGAGGCTCGAGAACAGCACGACCTCGACGGGTTCTTCGGCACGTGGGTCCGCGACTCGAAGGTCGAGCGCGCGCTCGTGGAGCAGCGAAAGGTCGACCCGCGAGACTGGGAAGACTGACGTGCGGCTCGTGCTCGACACGAACGCCTATCGGTTGGTCATGGAGGGCGAACCCGAAGCCGTGCGTCTCGTGCGTACGTGCGAGACCGTGCTGATGCCGGTTCCGGTGATCGCCGAGCTTCGGTTCGGGTTCCTGCACGGCACGAAGGGCCAACGCAACGAAGCGTTTCTCACGCGATTCCTCGACCAGGAGCGCGTGGAGGTGCTTGCCTGCGACGAGGCGACCACATCGCTCTACGCACAGCTCAAGCTGCAGCTGAAACGCCAGGCCACGCCAATCCCGATCAATGACGTCTGGATCGCGGCGCTCGTGCTGCAGCACGGCGGCGTGCTGTTCACGCGCGACTCGGACTTCGATCACCTGCCGCAGATCCCGCGCGCTTAGTCGCAGTCGCCGTCGGCGTCGGTGCAACCGTAGTAGCCGTTGTTGTAGTAGGCGGCGTCAGGCTCGTAGTGGCCGGGCGTCCACTGCCACTCGTAGCCATCCCAGGTCCACTGACCGGCGACCCAGTAGTAGCCGTCGCGCGCCGGGTAGTTCTCGACCAGGATCTGCGGGCGGTACCGGTAGTCGTAGTAGTGCTGGCGGATGACCGGGCGCTGGACATAGATCGGCCGGCGCGCGTAGCCGTAGCTCCGGTAGCCGCCGTTGTACACGGGCCGCTCGTGGCGGTAGCCGCCGTTCCAGTTCCCGCGATAGCTCGGGGTCACGCGAACACCGCCCTCGCGATGGTCGCGCACGACCACCGAGTGACCGCCGCCGCCGTGCCATTCACCGCCGCCGCGGCTGCCGCCGCGGTTGCCGTGGAACCGGTCCGCCGAGGCCACACCGCCCGCGAGAGCAACTGCCGCAACTGCAAGGATGATTCGCTTCATGCCTACGGTATGAAGCATCGTGCGTGCCGCGCACGAATCTAAACAATTCGTCACGTTGCGCGGCGCGGCGTGAACAGACGGCCACGATGGGCGCGCCACACTAACGACGTCTCACCACCACCAGTACCAGTCGCCGGGCGCGTATCCGGGCAGCTCCTGCACGGCGACCTGCCCGAGATCACTGGTGCGATGCGCGGTGATCGCCTTGTCACTGATCGCGTAGATGTAGTCGCCCATGAAGATCGAGCGCCGGATATCGACGTACTCCCAGTACGAATTCGGATCCTGGTTGTAGTACGCGCTGTGATCGATCGTGCCGTGGATCGAGAGGCCGGTCGCCGGGTCGACGTTCAGCACGACGAGGTTCGAGAGGTAGCGGTACTGGCCGTTGGTGTCGTCCCAGGTCGACTGCGGGATCGCGAGCAGCTTCTTCGGCGCCCAGTACTGGAACGCGTGGTGGTCGTAGGTCGCCTCCGACCAGCCCCAGGTGTGCGGCGCCTCGACCGGCAGCGCGGCGGTCAGCGACGGGCTGGCGAAGTTCGAGACGTCGAACATCGAGATGTTGGTGCGCCACGTGCTCGTGTTGTCGATGCCGATCGAGAGCAGGTGCGTCGCGTCCATCGGATGGAGGTACGTCGAGAAGCCCGGGACCTGCAGCGCGCCGACGACGTGGGGATCCGTGTCGTCGCTGAGGTCGACCGTGATCAGCGGATCGGTGTTGTGATACGTGACGAGGTAGGCCTTGTCGCCGAGGAAGCGCGACGTCATCAGCACCTCGCCCTTCGCGATGCCGCCGGCGTGGCCGGTGATCGCGAGGTGGCTGCCGTCGCTCGCGAGCGTCCACACGTGGTTCTCGGGCTGCGGCTGCTGGTCCTCGGGGGTCCACCACCGCCAGTAGCGGTTCGTCGTGGTCGCGACGCGGATCGAGCCGTTGTCCTCGTCGAGCGAGAACTGATCGACGACCTGGCCGTCGACGCGCCCCGACGCGATGTAGCGGGTCTGGCCCGGCGTCGAGATGTCGAACGCGTGGAGGTTGAGCTGGTCCGGGTCGTCCTGGTACCACCAGTACCACCACCAGTCGTGCGCGCTCTCCGCGACGACCATCGTGTCGGTCGACGAGTAGACGGTCGCCCAGTTCGACACGATATGGTCGGCGTCCCAGTGCACGCCGTCGTGCAGCAGGTCGAACGAGATGATCGAGGTGATGCCGCGCGCGTGGCTGTCGCTCGGCCGGTAGAACTGGCGGCACGCGCCGTCCGACAGGCTGTTGGTCGTGAAGTGCCCGTCGGGCGTGCGCTCGTAGATCATCGGGATGAAGTCCGACAGCGACATCGCGTTGACCCGGTGGCGCACCCACCGCTTCGTCGCGTCCTTGTCGTGGCCGTTGCGATCCCACACCTGCCACCACGCCCAGATCACGGCCGGATCGATCACGGCGTAGCCGGCGACGCGGATCGAGTCGTTGACCTTGCGCGCGGTCTGGTACCAGCCCTCGTAGAACAGCTCGCGGACGAGCGCCGGGTGCGTGCGATCGGTGATGTCGAGCACCGTGATCTTCGACAGCTCCTTCGAGCGCCAGTACCAGCCGCTCGTGTCGTCGTCGGTGTAGCCGACGAGCGCCTTCAGCGGATGGCCGTCCGGCAGCGAGTAGACGTCGATCTGCGAGAACACGACCGCGCGGTTCGCGTTCGTATCGATCAGCATCTGGTAGGGATAGCCCTCGATCGGCGTCACGCTCTCGGGCGTCAGCTCGCCGAAGCTCGGCACGCCGAAGATGTGGAGACGGTTCCCGTTGAGCGTGTAGATGTGATAGCCGTCGGTCTTGACGAAGTCGGCCTCGTCGACGCCATCGACCTGGTTGTTCGTGCCCGAGTAGTCGACGCCCTCCTGGCGGCCGCCGTCGCCGGTCGTGCTGCTGTCGCCGCCGGCCGCGCCGGCGCCCGGGGCCGCATCGCCGAAGCCCCAGTTGAGGTCGATGCGATCGATGTCGGCATCGAGCTCGTGGATCACCATCGACTTGAGGTCGGCCTCGAGGTCGTCGCACGACTGGTACTGCACGAGCGAGGTGGTGCGTGCGAGCACGTGGTCGGGCGGCGCGTCGCTGCTGCTGGTGCACGCGGCGAGGACGGCGATCGGGAGGGCACGGGAGAGCCTCATGCCCAGCCCTTCAGCAAGATGCCGGCCACGCGTAACCGCGCGTCGCGCCGACGCTTCCCCTCCGCCGATCCGCGATGTGGGATGAAGCCTGCCTCGGAAATCTGAGACACTCGATCCGTGCGGCTCGCCCTGCTCCTGGTGCTCGCCGGCTGCGGCGGCGCGAGCCTCGGTGGCCCGTGCAGCGCGACCTCGTCGTGCGGCGACGGCGCGGTCTGCGATCTCACCGATCCCGCGGGCCCGACCTGCCTCGACGCCGCGGGCGACGTCGACGGCGACGGCATCCCGAACGGCCAGGACTTCTGCGAGCACGCGCCCGGCGGCGCGCACGACGAGGACAGCGACGGCATCGGCGACGACTGCGATGCCTGCCCGATCGCCAGGCCGCCCGCGTCCCCCGATCCCGACGGCGACGCCGTCGACTCGCCCTGCGACCCCGATCCGCACACCGCCGGCGACAAGATCCTGTTCTTCGACGGCTTCGCAGGCGGCCTCGGCTCGAACTGGACGGCGACCACGCCTGCCTCGTGGACGGTGGTCGGCGGCGAGCTGATCGTCTCGAACGTCCCGACCCAGGACTACCTGCGCGCGAACGTCACCGAGGCCCCGCACATGGCGATCGAGGCCAGCTACCGCATCGACACGCTCGAGACCGGCGCGACCACGCACCTGGTCGCGGTCCACGCGCACGATCCGCGCCCGGCCGGCGTCGCGTCGCTCGAGTGCGGCGTCGTCCACGCCGACTCCGGCACCGGCGACGTCGTCGACCTCGAGACCAACCAGAGCACCTCGTCGAGCGGCACCACGGGCAACGCCTTCGACTCGGCCTCGCTCTACCAGGCGGCCGCCTACGACTCCGGCAACTCGGTCGGCTGCACGGTGATCGGCGACGGCCACGGCCTGGGCGCGGTGCAGGCTCCGATCACCCCCGACGCGCTACCGTCGATCGCACTCACGGCGCGCGCGGTGACCGCCCGCTTCCAGTGGGTGCTCGTCGTCGGTCACTGAATCTGCAAGAGCTGCAGGATCGGATGGATCGCGTGCTGCTCGACGAGCGGGCCCAGCGAGTAGACCTCCTCGTAGTGGTCGCCCTCGGCCTCGACGATGAACGGGTTGTTCGGATCGAGCACGTAGTTGTAGGCCGGCACGATGTAGCCGATGTAGTCCTCGGCGAGGCCGGCGAGCATCGGGTAGCGGACGCCCGGCTTGGCGAGCACGAGGTCGCGCATGTACGGCGGCGCCGGGGCCTTGGAGAAGTCGGGCTGGTTCGGGATCGGGTTGCCGGCTCCGTCGACGGTGTGGTTGAGCAGCGGCCAGCCCCACGACCAGGAGCCGTCGTAGCCGCCGACCCACAGCTCGGGATGCAGCTCGCCCGGCGCGGTGACGATGCCGAGCGGGCCGATCTGGAGGTAGGTCGCGCGCAGCGGCAGCCACGGGAGGTTGTTCTCGTCGATCGGCTCGTCGGGGTTGTAGCCGACGAGCGGGTGCGGGCCGATCAGCTTCACGAGGAACGCGACGTGGAAGTACGTGTTGTCGATGCGCGCGTTGAACGTCGCGCTGGTGAGGGTCAGCGGGAGATCGGAGACCGACTCGCCGGTGTCGCGGAGGGCGGTGAGCGCGCGCGCGGCGGCGTTGGTGCCGATCGCCTGGTCCATCGCGTGCGACTCCATCGTGACCGGCGTGCCGTCGGGGCCGGGCGGATGGGTGCCGCGCAGCGAGCCGATCTGGCCGCCGAGCGCGCCCTGGACGAACACGGTGACGCCGCCGAGCCCGGCGAGGTCGCTGTCGGCGTAGGTCGACTCGGTCTTGAGCACGCCGTTCTCGACGTGGTCGCGCAGCCAGTGCGGATAGTGCGCGGTGATCATCGCCGGGACGGTGTCGTCGAAGTGCGCGACCTCGGGGTGGTCGCCCCAGTTGACGATCGTGCCGATGGTCGTGTTCGGGTCCGAGACCTTGACGAACCGCGCGATCGTGAGCGTCGGGTCGAAGATGATCGGATCGCGGATGTCCTGGTTCCAGTCGTCGGTCTTGGACATCGGGTTGGTCGGGTCGTTGATCAGCTTCGTCGACGCGATCACCATCTGCGCCGGCTGCGCGGTCGTGACGGCTTCCTTGATCGCGGCCGCGGCGGCGTCGTAGAGGCCGTTCATCACGAAGTCCTCGCGGCCGGTCGAGGTGGCGGTCGGGCCCCACAGGCCGATCGTGTCGGGCGCGTCGTGCGCGTGGGTGGCGCCGATGATGATGTGGTCGATGTCGAGGCCGGCGAGCTGCGGGTTTGCGCGGATGATGTCCATGTCGCCCGCGAGCAGGCCGATCGCGTCGCAGTAGACGATGACGACGGTGATGTCGCCCTCGACGAACGCGATCGCGCGCGCCTCGACGTCGGTCTTCACGCTCTCGGCCGCGCGGCCGCCGCCGAACAGCCACACGCCGTCGAACTTGCCGTTGCCGTTGAGGTCGGTGTAGGGCTCGGTCGACTGCCACTTCCGATCGTTGTTCTCGTCGGTATAGGTCTCGAAGTTCTGCGGCGTGTACGTGCGCTTCGCGGCGCCGACCTTGAGCTGGCCGTCGCCGCGCGTCATGCACGCCGGGTCGCCCGGGCAGTGGATGTCCGGCGACGTGAACCCCTCGAGCTGCGCGTCGACCTGCGCGTCGGGCGCGTGCTTCCCTCCCCCGCATGCAGCGAGGCCGATCGCCACCGCGAGCGTGACCCTCATCATCATGGGGAAGGGTCGTAGTACGGCGGCCGGGCGAAGTAAACGGCGTTTACCGGGTGGCCAGACCGATCGGGCAGCTGACGCCGGTCCCGCCGATGCCGCAGTAGCCGCCCGGGTTCTTGCCCAGGTACTGCTGGTGGTAGTCCTCGGCGTAATAGAACGCCGGTGCGTCAGCGACCTCGGTCGTGATCGCATCGTGGCCGGCCGCCTTCAGGCGGTCCTGGTACATCGCGCGCGATGCCTCCGCGGCGGCCTTCTGCGCGGGGCTGAACGCGTAGATCGCGGAGCGGTACTGCGTGCCGACGTCGTTGCCCTGGCGCATGCCCTGCGTCGGGTCGTGGTTCTCCCAGAACACCTGCAGCAGCTTGTCGTAGCTGATCTGCGATGGGTCGTAGACGACGAGCACGACCTCGGTGTGGCCGGTCATGCCCGAGCAGACCTCCTCGTACGTCGGGTTCGGCGTGCTGCCGCCGGCGTAACCGACCGCCGTCGAGTACACGCCCGGCGTCTGCCAGAACTTGCGCTCGGCGCCCCAGAAGCAGCCCATGCCGAACATCGCCTGCTCCATCCCGGCGGGGAACGGTGGCGTGATGCGGTGGCTGTTGACGAAGTGCGTGTCGTCGACCCGGATCGGAGAGGACCGCCCCGGCAGGGCCTCGGCCGGGGACGGCAGGCGCAGCTTCTTGGCTGTGAAGAACATGGCAGTGAGTATACGGCGCACCCGCGGATTGGTTACCGTTGTCGGGATGGGCACGTCCCTGCTGGGAATCTGCGGCAGCCTGCGCAAGGCCTCGATGAATCGCGCGCTCTTGCTCGCGGTCGGCGAGGCGCTGCCCGAAGGGGCGTCGCTGACCCTGTTCGAGCGGCTCGGCGAGCTCCCGATCTTCAACAGTGACCTCGTCGATCCGGAGCCGGTCGTCGAGCTCAAGCATGCGGTCGCGGCGGCCGACGGCGTGGTGATCGCCGTGCCCGAGTACAACTACTCGATTCCCGGCGGGCTGAAGAACGCGCTCGACTGGGTGTCGCGGCCCCCGGCGACGTCGCCGATGCGCGGCAAGCCGGTCGGGCTGGTCGGCGCCGCGAGCGGCATGAGCGGCACGATCCGTGCGCAGCTGCACTTGCGGCAGATGCTCGTCTACAGCGACTCACCTTGTCTCAACCAGCCCGAGGTGCTGATCCCACGCGCCCACGAGCGGTTCGACAAGACCGGCGTGCTGCTCGACGCGTCGACCCGCGAGCTGCTCGCGAAGTTCGGCGTGGCGATGGTTGCATTCATCGCCAAGCAACGGCGGTAGAATCGATCGAATGCGCTGCTGGCTCCTCGCATGTCTCGCCGCGTGCTACTCGCCGCACGCCGAGACCGGAGCACCGTGCTCGCCGGCAGCGCCGTCCTGCCCGGGCGGCCAGACGTGCGTGACGTCGGCGAGCGGCGCGTTCTGCGAGGCGATGGCGCAGCCACAGGACGCCGGGATGGACGTCTGCGCGTGCGACGCGCCGAACGACACCTCCGCCGGCGACCGCGACGGCGATGGCGTGGCCGACGCGGCCGACAACTGCCCCGACACGGCGAACCCCGACCAGCACGACGAGGACGCCGACGGGCTCGGCGATCTCTGCGATCCGTGTCCGCCGTCGACGAACAACGCCGATGGCGACAACGACGGCGTCGGCGACGACTGCGATCCGAATCCGACCACCGGCGGCGATGCCATCGCGGTGTTCGAGGGCTTCGGCAGCGGCATCCCGACGTCGTGGACGAAGGTCGGCACGTGGACCGCGGCGAACGACGACGTCAGCGTGGCGACCGCCAGCGGCGTCACCGCCGCGCTCCGCCGCGGCTCGGTGACCGACCACGAGTCGGTCGTCGTCGGGGTCAAGGTCACCGCGACCGCAGGCACCGGCTACCGGCACGTCGGCGTCGAGGACGAGCTCGGGATGGCGACCGGGTTCTCGGTGCACTGCTCGTCAATGATCACCAGCACCGGCGATGCCTCGCCGAACATGCCGTTCGTCCAGCTGTTCGAGTACCCGGCCGACACCGAGCTCGGCCGCGGCGCGTTCCCGACCACGGTCGACGACGAGCTGGTCGTCGCCGAGACGCGCGCCGGCACCGCGTTCTCGTGTGACGGTTACGACTTCACGGCGAGCACGAGCGGACACGCGATGGCCACGGACAGCACCGTGGGCGCGCTCGCGCCACAGGCGGGAATCCGCGTAACCTCGGCGTCGGCGGCGTTTCACTGGTTCATGATCGTCACGAGCCCGTGATCGAGCGGTTCATCGTCGTCGCGTGTCTGGCCTGCACGGGGTGCGAGGCGCTGTTCCACCTCGACAAGCTGCGACTGGTGGTCGATGGCGCGCCGGGCAGCGACGGGTCGACAGATGCTCCCGGCGAGCCGAACCTCGCATTCGTGACCTCGCAGAAGGTCGTGCCCGCGTCGCTCGGGAGCGTCGCCGCCGCCGACGCGATGTGCAGCTCGCTCGCCGCGGCTGCCGGCCATCCCGGGCATTACGTCGCATGGCTGAGCTCGTCGACGTCGAACGCGACGTCGCGGATGGGCACGACCGCGCGCGGCTGGGTACGAGCCGACGGGCGGCCGTTCGCCGACACCCTCGTCGACATCGCACAGGGACGCATCTGGTACCCGCTGCGGTTGACCGAGGCCGGCGACGACGTCGCGAGCAGCGGCGATCCGGCGGACCTCGTCGTCGCGACCGGCACCGAGGCCAGCGGCGCGCCCTCGCTCGGCAACACCTGCAGCGACTACACGAACCCCTCCGGCGGGATCACGACGGGCCTCGCTGACAACGCGCCGTACGGCTGGACCTCGCAGATGGGAGGCGGCTGCTCGACCGCGATGCGGCTGTACTGCTTCGAGATCGATCACGCGACCCCGGTGACGCTGGTGCCCGAGAGCTCGCGACAGGCGTTCGTGCTCACGACCGACGTTTCCGGCGGAGCCACGCTCGCGTCGGACGACCAGCACTGCAACACCGAGGCAGCCGGTGCCGGGCTGCCGGGCACCTACCGCGCCGCGCTGGCAACGACGACCGCATCGGCGCTGTCGCGGTTCACGCCCGGTGCGCCGTGGGTTCGCGCCGACGGCGTGACGACGATCGACAGCAGCGGCGCGATGCTAGCGCCCGTGCTGTTCGAGGCCGGCGGGGGGTTCGAGCTCACCGTCGCGTGGTCGGGGGCACCGTCCCTGACCGCAAAGGCGCCGACGGCCGCGGCGTCGTGTGGCGACTGGACTCTGACCAACACGACGCAGGGCCTCACCGGCAACGTCTCGCGGAGCGCTGGCGAAGCGTTCGGCGGGATCCCGAACGCGTGCAGCAACTCGCTGCGCGTGTACTGCCTGCAGGACCAGTAGGCGCTCATTCGCCCGCGGGCGGCCTGGGGCCCGCGCGCAGCGGCAGCGCCGGCAAGAACGCCGTCAGCAGGAGGCCGAGCGCGGCGACCAGCAGCGACACCCAGAACGCACGCACC
>Ga0316628_100004995_pt1 | contig 10532 bp, 7 predicted proteins | sample OWC_Aug_M2_C1_D5_FD_207648 | JGI IMG/M metagenome (GOLD analysis project Ga0316628, IMG submission 207648) | Wetland soil microbial communities from Old Woman Creek delta, Ohio, United States - OWC_Aug_M2_C1_D5_C | ecosystem: Environmental > Terrestrial > Soil > Wetlands | place: USA: Ohio... | reverse complement strand
TCAAGCCGAATGGGGTTATTGAGGTCCATACCAGGCGCGGGTTGATTTTACTGAGCGCGCTATAGCCGATATTGAGATCGTCCAGATAGCCGGGCATGAACGATTCAACAATAAAATCAGCTCCGCCGGCTAACTGAGCAAGCAGCTCGCGCCCTTTTTGCGACTCAAGATTCAGCGTGATGCCGCGCTTGTTGTTATTGAAGCCGAACCAGTAAAGACTCTTCTCCGGTTCGGGATCATTGTGAAAAAAGGGACCGAGCCTGCGAGCCGGATCACCGCCCGGGCGCTCGATTTTTATGACGTCTGCGCCAATGTCGCCCAAAATCTTGCCGCAAAGAAAACCTAATTCGTCGGTGAGATCCAAAACCCGGAAGGGCGAGAGCAACCCTTGATTTCTATCTGTTGCAGCCATGGCAGTTCAAAAAAAAGGGCAGGGCATGCATGCCCTGCCCTTTGATCGTCGGATCGGCGAGCGATTGCACGGTTGATTACCTCCCGGTGCGAGCCAAAGAATGGACCCAGCCGTGCATGCGCGATTTGGCATTTTGAATGTCTTTGTCGTTGAAGAACTTTTTGAGATCGATTCTTTCGACGGGATAGACAGGACGCATAAAATCGTTCTCGTAGCCGAACGGAACGGTAGCATCGATTCCCATACCGCCCTCGAACGTCGTATTCGATGCGGTCCATTCTCTCTCACCTGCGGTCATACGTTCGGCAGGCATAAAGGTCTGTCCGCGGCCACCGGGCAACGGATTAATGATGTCGGTTTTCGGGTTGACGCGGGTGGTGAGGCACCACATGACGTCATCCATGTCATAGGGGTCGCAATCTTCACTCACGGCGATAACCAGGCGCGAACCCTGCGAAGTGGCGAGAATCGCGGCCATGAAGTTACGCTGCCAACCTTCTTCAATCTTATTACGTTTCTTGACTTGAATGATCGCTCCGCCCCAGTCCGTCATACAGTAGGGGATGTTGACGTCCATGATAATGCCGGGCTGCATGCGTTCACACAGCTCGAACATGGCGGCCTCACGCACCGTAGTATCGATGTTGTGGTCGTCCAGCGTGTGGACGCCGAGCGGGAAGATAATGGGTTTGCTCTCCCGTCTTCGTGTGGTAACGGCGGTGACATGGAAGGTCGGAGCCTTATAGGCTTTGCCCATGTAACCGGCCCATTCCGGATGGAAATGGAAACGTCCCTGAACGCCGGCCTTCTCAGATTCGGCCGTCTCGAAACGGCGATCACGCGGATTCACGTAACCTTCGAGAACGACTTCGGCATCGGCAAGGGCCATGGCGTCAACCGTGCGCGCCTTGACCAAACGCATCGGCGCGCCCTGCACGGCTCCGGCAATGCCGACTTCATCGCAACCTTGGGGCAAAATGACATAGTCGAAACCGGCGCCAGCCAAGAGCGAGCCCGCGGGCGGCAGGCCGAAATTCATGGTGATGGGGACGAGCTTGTTGTCCTTGTAGTACTTGCTGACGACCTGCCACATGTGCGAACCGGGCGAGATCTGAAACGTGCCGACATTGCCCCAGCGAAAATTCATGCGGTTATAACCGAGGTCAGTGCCGCCGTTGAAGTATTCGCCCGCGATCAAACGGTTGCCAGAGCCCACGGTGAGTTCGGGCTCTATGGCGGTGTGCCGGATCGGCACCACGAACTCATTGGCTTCGGCTGGTTTCTCGTATAGTTCTTCCTGAACCGGCGCCTCCTTCTGGTCAACGACTATCGGGGCAATAGGGTGGGTAATGGCGTAGGCTAGCTTTCTGGTTCGATCGGCATGATCTTTCCAGCCGAACATTTTGTTGATCACGTTCATATCGCCAAACAGGTTGGTGATACAGCGATGCAGGGGTTTGCCCTTAACGTTGTTGAAGAGAATCGGACATCCCCCATCCAGTTGCTTTTGGATGCCGGTTATTTCGAGATCGGGATTGACCTCCTTGTCTGTGATGATGATGTCGCCCTCTTTCTTCATCCATTCAATCGCGCCACGGAGATCTCTAACTTCTTCAGGCGCGGCACCTTCTCTTTTAGCAGCTTTGGCCATTGCTTTCCTCCACAACGAATTGCGTTAATCGGTTATTGCATCCAAAATTTACCGGTAGGGAATGATTCAAACCCGCCGTCAACACCTCAAAATTCTTAGACCCAATCGGAATCAGATATGGGGGAGAAATCTTGGATTTAGGGCGTCTAACCGCCCATTATCCCTACCTGACATTCGGCCAAAAGTCAACGAATGTGGACGGCGACTCGGGCCTACCGGAATTGATCTGAACGCGCCGCGCGGGTGATAAAAACAGCGGGCTAACTTTAAGGACTCTTTACAGTTGCTATGGGGCTTGCTATCAGTGCATGAATTTAACTTGCGCGGTTGGCGGAGACCTTTTATGAGTGAAATTTCCCAGCGGTCCAAGCAGGACTGGCTCCTTGCGGTGGGCCTTTTTTGTTTTTTCTTTTCCGGAATCGCGGGTCTGATTTATGAAGTCGTATGGACCCGTATGCTCACGCAGATTTTCGGCAACACGACCTACGCCATTGCGACGGTGCTTTCCGCCTTCATGGCGGGGCTTGCGATCGGCAGTTATCTTTTTGGTCGGATTGCCGATTGGGGCAAGAACGACTTTCTCCTTTACGGGGTGCTCGAGGCTGGAGTCGGCGTTTATGGGTTTTTGGTTCCCCAGCTCTTTGAGATGGGCCAAAAGCTCTACCGCCCGATATTCGGACTTAATGAATCGTACCCTTTTATATTCAATCTCCTGCTATTTTCGCTATCATTTGTTTTGCTCGTATTCCCGACGCTGTTGATGGGTGCCACACTGCCCGTGCTGAGCCGGTTTTTCGTTCGTAATTTGGGTGATCTAGGGCGTAAAGTAGGCGACCTTTACGCCACCAACACGCTGGGCGCGGTTTTGGGCTGCGCATTTGCCGGTTACGTGTTGATCCCGCAGCTAGGAATGCGCAGAACGGTATTCCTTGCCGCCACGATTAATCTGGTCATCGCCGCTGTCATACTGCTTGTCGATCGCATCCGCGATAAAAGTTCGGGGGAGTTTGTCGCTCCGGGCGAACCCACCGCCCAAACCAGCGAGAGCGTCGGCGAGCGGCCCTCGTGGCTCGGCTGGGTGGTTCTGGGTTCCTTTTGCCTGTCCGGATTTGCGGCGCTGATCTACGAGAACGCTTGGACCCGCGCGCTCACCCTCGTCATCGGCAGTTCAACGTATTCGTTCACGACGATGCTGGTGACGTTTTTGGTGGGGCTCGCTTTCGGCGGTTTCCTTTACGCCCGCTTGATGGGAAACCGTGAGGTTCGGCTCAGCACCTTCGGTTTCATCGAGCTTTGGGTCGGGTTGGCGGCTTTAGCGACCATCCCTCTTTTTGAACGGCTGCCGCTGATTTTTGTGCGGTTGCTGCACGGCTTCGGCGACTCGTTCAATACATTTCTTTCGCTGCAACTTTTTCTTTCGGCTCTGGTGATGTTGCTCCCGACCATTTTACTGGGACTTACGTTTCCTTTGGTCGCCCGGCTCTTTACCCAAAGCCTTTATCGAGTCGGCAGTGGCGTGGGCAGTTCGTATGCGGCTAATACGCTGGGCGCCATCGTCGGCGCATTCGTCGGCGGGTTTATTCTGATCCCGTTCATCGGTGTGCAAAATACCATTATCTTCGCGACGGTTGTCAATTTGCTGATTGGCGGTTTGCTGATTGTCGCCGATACCCGCATGTCTTTCGTGCCGCGGTTTGCGTTGGCGGCGGCTGTGCTGGTGCTTGCGGTGCTGAGCCCGGTCCGCGTGCCGCGCTGGGACCAGCATATTCTCACGAGCGGCGTGACGATTTACAACGATCGGTACGAAGCTCTGCCGACCGATTCGCTGCGCCTGGAAGAGATGCAGCGCGATGATGTGCTCTATTATCGGGAAGGGCTAACGGTTACGGTGAGCGTCCACCGCATCCCAAGCAGCGATTACATTTACTTCAGGTCGAACGGGAAGATCGATGGATCCTACGGTGACGCATTGAGCCAACTCATGACCGGCTATATTCCTATGATGCTCCACCCTAAGGCCGAGAGAGTCGCGGTTATCGGACTAGGGAGCGGGATGTCGGCTCACGCGCTGGCCACCTTCCCGGTGAAAACAATCGAAGTAATAGAGATTGAGCCGGCGATGATTGAAGCCAGCAAGTTCTTCGATCGGGCGTCGGCTAAGTTGGAGCAATTGCCGGGGGGAGTAAAATTTCCCGCTGAACTGACAGGCCGGGTCTGGTACGACGCGCAAAACAAACTGATTTATTACGAGGGCGTCATGGACGATGCGGCGCGCTCGAAGTTGATGAATCTGTCCCAGGATCACGACTATCGCGGCGCCATCGACACCCTTTATCGGCACGCTCGTAACTCACGTCATGGCGGGGTTCTTCGAGATAAAAGGGTACGGGTTATCCCGACGGATGGGCGCAACTATATCCTGGCGACGCCCGAATCCTATGACGTGATCACCGCCGAGCCTTCGAATCCATGGATTGCCGGTATCGCTAACCTTTACACGCGCGAGTTTTACCGCGTCATCAGCTCGAAAATTAAGGACGATGGCATTTTCGCGCAGTGGTTTCACAACTACTCTATGTCGCCCGATGATTTCCGCATGGTGTTTCGCACTTTTGCCGAATCATTTCCTTACGTATCGCTGTGGAGCATGAAGGAAAGCGACTTTCTTCTAGTTGGCAGCAAACACACACAGGTTTTCGATTATGAGGCGCTTAAGAAAATATACGACAGCAATCCAACGCTCAAATCGGATCTGGATTACATTGGCTTGTCGGATATCTATGCGGTGCAAGGTTTGTACCGTATGAATCGAGATGGATTTCTGGCTTTTTCCAAAGGCGCCGATATTAACACGGATGACGGCGCCCAGTTGGAGTTTTCCGCACCCAAGAATCTGCGGCGGCCGACCACGGAACTGAATCGAAAGCTGATGGCCCCCTACGTACTTGACTCGCCACCCTGGCTAAAAGACAAACCGCTGTTGATTCCGGAGTCGATGCACCATTACTACATGGCGCAGTCCTATGTGGCGAGTATTTCACTGGACCGGGCATTGAGAGAACTGGAGGAGGCGATTCGGCTCGATCCCAAAAATCCCAAGTTTTACTTGCTGAAACTTAAGATCTTATTGGACCAAGACAAGAGCTCGGAAGGGGCAAAGGCGGCACTGGCTGCGCTGGCGCTGGACCCGGCTTCCGTCTCCGATGTCCTGGCGCTGAGCGATGATTTTTATTTGCCGGATGCCAAGGTCATCTATGGCAAAGTGATCGAGATGGGAAGCCGTGAAGTTCTGCCGTATCTCGGGTTGGGCAATATCGCGCTTCACTCTGACGATCTAAAGGAGGCGGAAAAATGGTTTGCGCAGGCGCGCGCGCTGCAACCCGATCATCCGGCTGTGCTGATGGCGTGGGGGCGGCTGATGAACGCCAAAGGGAATGCGCGCGAAGCAAAGGAATTGCTGGAACAATCCAACGCCAAGGGCGAAGACTCAGCAACTATTTATTCCGAATTGGGAAGCGTTTACTCAAAACTGCAGATGTGGGACAAAGCGGCTCACGCCTACAAGCAGGCACTGCGGGCGCGCCGGCGAAGAAATGACTGGCGTTTGGCGTTGGGCAACGCGTACGCGCAATTGGGCAGGGTGCGTGAAGCGGAACGCAAGTATCGCGAAGTTCTCGCTTTTAGTCCAGACGATACGGATGCATGGAAAGCCCTCGAAGCCATCGGCAAGAAATATTGATACCTTCGTTTTGGAGCGGCAACGAGCGCGCCATTGAAGGCCGGTTCCCCCGCTTTGTTAAAGCGGCTGGTTTTGCGTTTCCGGTGGGTCCGGTTCCTGGCGCTGAACCGAAATCCAAGTACAAGGAGTAAGGCGATGTTAAAGGAAAAGATCGGTATTATCGGCGCGGGGAAAATCGGTTCCGCGATCGCGCGGGGAGTGATTCGAGCCGGTCTCGTCGCTCGCGATCAAGTCATCGCGAGTGATGTGAGCGACGTTTTGCGCCAAGCCATCGCGACCGAGCTTGGGATCAAGGCCGCTTCAAAAAACAATGAGCTGTGCGTTTTTGCAGATATCATTATTCTCGCCGTTAAGCCGCAGATTGTCGACTCGGTTGTCAAGGAAATAGCCAGTACATTGGGCCAGACGAAGCTATTGGTCTCTGTCGCAGCGGGCGTGCCGCTCTCGCGGATCGAGGCTAACCTTAAACCGGGGGCTCGCGTGGTGCGTGTGATGCCGAATATCCCTTGTATTGTGGGAGCCGGTGGCTCCGCTTATGCCGGTGGAACGCGTGCAACCGCCACGGACCTCGAAAATGTAGGCGCCATTCTCAACAGCTTTGGGATCGGTTTGCCCCTCGAAGAAAAGTACTTGGATGCGGTCACCGGGCTCAGCGGTAGCGGGCCGGCCTATGTGTTCGTCTTTATCGAAGCCTTAGCCGACGGCGGCGTTCAGGTTGGTTTGCCCCGTGAAGTGGCTCTCAAGCTGGCTCTTCAGACGGTCTACGGCGCTGCGCGCATGGCGATCGAGAGCGCGAAACATCTTGGAGAGCTGAAAGACGAGGTCACCTCGCCCGGCGGCACGACCATCGCGGGGCTTTACGCATTGGAGCAGAAGGGATTCAGAGGCGCGATTATGGACGCGATCGTCAACGCTACGCGAAGATCGCAAGAGCTAGGAAAGGGAACATAGCTCTGCCCCAGGCCCGTTGATTGACGGTGAGTCCTTTTCCGTTGCGGGATCGAGCGATGATGCTAACGTTCCCGCCATGGCTCCACGGATTGACTTTGAACGTATCCCGGTCTCCCGCCGTGCTTGGACTCGACTCGCAGCCACTCGCCCTCGGAGCGCGTAACGTAAATCTTGATGTTCGCTGGCAGCTTGGTTATTACCTTTGACGTGAGCGCTGGAGCTTCTCTCAAATCGGTTTCGCGCAGCGTCCGATAGGGACCGGCGCTGGCTAAAGGGCTCGTCTTCGTCTGGGTGCTTTGTTGACCGCTGACTGGAGTCGCGTACTGTTCGTCAATATAGCCGGGTTTGCCGCCGTGTTTTGACTCAACTTTTAACCAATAGCCTTCTTTCCCCACAACACTGATTTTTACATTCTTGGGAATTGTAGTGACGATCTCGTACTTCGTTCCCGGGCCCTTTCTCAGGTTGACGTCGGCTGTGGTGACATAGGTCCCCTGAACAGTTTGCGCGCCAGTGGCACCCGGCAAGACCGTCACCATCATAAGGAAAGGAAGCAATAGAACAATCCAGCTTAGATAGCGTTTCGCCGACTGAATCATATCTCCTCCAATGGATCGCCGTTGGTTGGGGGTGCCAAAACAAAATATTCATTAGAAAGCCGGATTGATGCTGGGTCGAGTCGGCACTCATCGCCGAACTCAAGCATGATCAGACAATTATGCCGCGTCGCTAGGGGCGCGGCTTCCCGGCTGCTTTTGGTTATCATACACGGGGGAAACGGCTAAGCCAATAATTCGTCATTTAATTAATTTCGGGCTTTGGTCGGAGATTTTTCCCATAAACATGATTCCGGCAAGCGCAAAGCCAAAACTCCAAAGGGATGGATTTGGCCTCCGCACGCTACGCTAGATGTTGTGTTGGAATTGCCCGTGACCTTACTAAGGAGGGGTCCTGAAGACCAAAAAAATTCAAATAGGGCTGAAGTTTTCCCTTGACACCATCAGCCTCTTGTACTAGTGTGAGGCAAATTTTTTGGCTAATTCTTGCGGGAGGAAGAGAGATGAAGAAAAGCAGATACGTGGCATTGACTGCGTTAGGTTTTTTCCTGACGGGTTGTGCTGGAATGACGAAAAACCAGGCCGCTATAGTTGGGGCTAGCGTTTGCGGCGTTGCGGGAGCCGGGGCCGGGGCCGCTATCGGGCACCAGGACCACCGGAATTTTGAGGGTCAAGGAGCCGCCATTGGAGCCGTTACCGGCGCACTGATTTGCGGCGCGTTGGGCTACTTACTAGCTCAGGAACCGAAACCGCCACCACCGCCTCCGCCGCCTCCGCCGCCTCCGCCGCCACCGCCGCCACCGGCGCCAAAGCCTGCACCGCCACCGCCGCCACCGCCACCGCCGCCGCCACCACCGCCTGCGCCCAAGGTGGAGCGGACGATTATCCTCGACGATGTGCTTTTTGATTTTGACAAGAGCAACATCAAGCCGGAAGCCGCCGCTATTTTGGACCGGTTGGTTGCATTTATGAATGAGAACAAAGACAAAAAAGTAAACCTGTCGGGCCATACGGATAGCATTGGCACCGCGGCTTACAATCAAAAGCTCTCTGAGCGACGGGCAAACTCGGTGAAGAGCTATCTCGCCAAGAAGGGCGTTGATGCCAGCCGGGTCTCGGCTCAAGGGTTTGGTGAAACCAAGCCGATCGCGGACAACAAAACTAGAGAAGGTCGGGCGAAGAACCGACGCGTTGAAATCAAGGTCGATTAAATTAGACGCGCTGGGGGCAGCATGCGGATAAAGAGAAAGGCAATTGTTACTGCTCTGCTATTTGTTTTGCTGTTCCCAGCGGTCTCCTCGGCTGAAAGTCTTACAATAAAGGAAATTCAGTCGCGTGTTTCTCAATATAAAATGTGGCTGGATAAGTTGGGTTCGAACGGCGCCCATTACTGGATTCGACTTGACAGCAGCAAACGGCCTCATCGGCTCTATGTGGGCGAAGGCTTTATGCACGCCGATTTCAGTCACAAAGAGGAATTTGTAGAAATTTTCTCCCGCTACCTTGCCGGCCATCCTGATAAGAACATGCTCATCGATATTTTTGACGCATCCAACGGTCGAGCTATAGGCGAATACGGTTTTGGCGGCTTTAGGCTTTTCTGCAGCAGCGATAATCCTTCTTCTCAGCGTTGCTGATAGGCGAATACGGTTTTGGCGGCTTTAGGCTTTTCCAGCCTGTCTTTCCGGCTCTCTTTCCTTCGTCGCTTCGGGTTTTTCTCTTCGTAATCGCTTTCAAAGAGTTCCGTTCTTCGAATTTGCATCAAGCAATCGAAGCGAAAAAACGGTACGATGCATTTGCTTGAGAAATTGCGTCGGGACGCGCTTGTCATTTTTGACGCAGGTCTGAAAGCTGCTGATCCTGAGATGGCGATAAGGCGGCTTGTTTACCGTCATGGCGAGATGCTCGATGTGGCGGGGCATCGGTACGATTTATCCTCATATCGAAACATTTATGTTGTCGGAGCCGGCAAGGCCTCGGCACGCATGGCCCAAGCGATCGAAGCATTGCTCGAGGATAAAATTGCCGGTGGCGCCGTCATCGTAAAATACGGTTACCGCGTCCCGACGAAAAAGGTGAAGATCCTGGAGGCGGGCCATCCGGTGCCGGACCGCACGGGGTTAGAGGCCACAGCCGACGTGATCGGACTCGTGAGGGGAGCCGACCAAAACGATCTTATCCTTTGCCTGATCTCTGGCGGCGGCTCCGCTTTGCTGTCGTGTCCTCGCGAAGGGGTCTCCTTGGAAGACAAACAAGAGACCACCGATTGGTTACTGAAATCCGGCGCGAAAATCGAAGAGATCAACGTGGTTCGAAAACATATTTCGCAGGTTAAAGGCGGCGGTCTCGCACGGGGCGCCTACCCCGCTACGGTGGTGTCTCTGATTATGTCCGATGTCGTTGATGATCCGATTGAAACAATCGCTTCGGGTCCCACGGCTCCGGACCCGAGCAGCTATGCCGACTGCAGCCGAGTTCTTGAACGATACCAACTTTGGGAGCGCATTCCGCATGGGGTGCGAGAAGTGGTGGAGAAGGGACTTCGAGGCGAGCTCGCAGAAACGCCGAAACAAGAGGATGCGATTTTCCTCAAAGTCACAAACGTAGTGGTCGGAAACAATCGTTTGGCCATGCTCGGCGCAAAGCAAAAAGCTCGCGCACTGGGCTATCAGAGCTGCATACTCTCCGGCTCGATCGAAGGAGAGGCGCGTGACGCCGCCCTCCTTCACGTCGCCGTGGCGAAGGAAATCCTGGCCTCGGGGGAGCCCATCGGTCGACCGGCATGTTTAGTTTCCGGTGGTGAAACGACGGTTACCGTTAGGGGCGGGGGGAGGGGCGGTCGCAACCAGGAGTTTGCCTTAGCGGCCGCGATCGAGATTGATGGAAGCGATGAAATTGTCGTGCTGAGCGGGGGTACAGACGGAATCGATGGCCCGACGGATGCAGCTGGAGGCATAGTCGATGGCACGACGATTCAAAGGGCGAGGGACAAAGGGCTTGACGCTCGGGCGCATCTTCAAGAAAATGATTCGTATCCGGTTTTGCTAGCTACCGGTGATTTGCTGGTTACTGGACCCACCTTCACAAACGTCATGGATCTCCGTTTAGTCCTGGTTGGCTGAGCTTCCGCGGAATCGGGGTTTAAATAACCCTTACCACAAGCTTGTGCCCGAGTTTTCTAAAGGAGTCTATCCAAGCTTGCGCCGGTTCGTCGCCGCGTGC
>Ga0316628_100004994_pt1 | contig 10533 bp, 7 predicted proteins | sample OWC_Aug_M2_C1_D5_FD_207648 | JGI IMG/M metagenome (GOLD analysis project Ga0316628, IMG submission 207648) | Wetland soil microbial communities from Old Woman Creek delta, Ohio, United States - OWC_Aug_M2_C1_D5_C | ecosystem: Environmental > Terrestrial > Soil > Wetlands | place: USA: Ohio... | reverse complement strand
CGACCCCTTGCCGTAGAGGTCCTTGGTGTCTTTGGCGTGGATCTCGCAGATCCGGCTGCCGAGGAATCGGATCTCCCTGCCGACGTCGTAGCCCGCCTCCCGCGCGTTGGCGACATCATAGTAAACGCGGATGGCCTTGGAGCCGACGGCGTCGATGATCTTGAGGTGATCTTCGGCGCTGAGCCACGACTCGAGGGCCAGGATGACATGCTGCTTTTCGGCCTTGGGGGCGAGGCGCTTCAGGCTGGCGATGACGGCCGCGGTCCCCTGGGGGTCGTTTCTCAGGTCGCCCTTGCCGAAGAAGGGGACGAGGATGCGCCGCACCTGCATCGACGAGGCGATGTCGATCGCTTGGCCGAGCCACTTCTCGGCGAGCGGGTCGCTCTTGAGCGGGACGTTGTTGAGCTCGCCGATGGCAAAAGAGCAGATGGCGAGGCGGTTCGTGGCCGACCAGAGCAGGTACTTCTTCTGGAGGTCGAGGGGAACAAGATACAGCGAATCCCCGGCCGGGACGAGGCTCACCTGGATGCCGTCCAGGCCCAGTTTGTGCGCGGCCGTGAAGGCGGCGGGGTCGCCGGGCTTGCCGATCGTCCAGTCGCAGACGCCGAACCGGACCTCGGCCTTTTTGTCCTGCGCCGCCGGGGCTGGGGACGGCGCCGTCGTCAGCCAAACCAGGGCAAGGATGAGCAGGCTGAGAGTTCGCGGCACAAAGGGATTAGATTTCGGCACGGGAACGTTTCTGCTGATCCTATTCATGGGGCTCACTCCTGGCGGCGGTTCTCCGGTTTGGCGACCGCTGATAATCCTAAACCAGGGGAGGAAACGATGTCAACGCGAAGTGAGCGGCGGAGGGATAGATTCTGACCTGCCAAGAGGCCGCTACCGGCGGCCATCGAAGCCGAGCACCTGGAACGGCTCCTCATCCGGGCGCCCGGGCGCGATGTGAAGCGTCGGGTGATCCCCCAGGACCATTATGGTGCACCCGTAGGTTCTCTCGTTATTGATCTGCGAGCCGCGGTCCGCGAACACCCGTTTCAAGACGGCGAGGGAGAGATCGGCGCCGTTGTCCTTGAAGGACGCTTGGAGGAACCTGAACCTCGGGCAGAGGGCCTTGTAGGTTTCCAGGGACATGCCGCTTTTCTTGATGTGCGCGGTGAATCTCGGGTTGAAATCCTCGTTGACCAACGGATGGTTCGTATGGTAGGTGAACTCGGCGCCGTCAAAAGGAACGAACTCCGCCAGCCGGTCCGCCGAGCGCTCCCAGCTGGCCGCTCGCTCCGGACCGCCGATGATGTAATTCTGCGGGGCCGCCGGCTGGATCTCCTTCAGAAATCGGACCGCCTCCTCGTATGTCTTTTGCCGGAGAATCCCCCTGACGACGAAATCGACGGGGAGGCCTTTCGCCGAGTAGGCGAGCTGCGTCACGGCGTTGACGCAGATGGCCACGGAACGGTCGTTCAAGCCGTTCGCCGCGATCACGCCCGGAACGGTGAAGACGAGAGCGTCCGGCTCCCCGCGGCCGCCCCGGATGCGAAGGACCGTCGGATAGTCGTTATAGAAGACCGGAAGGTCCAGGGTCTGGGCGACGACGGCCGGCCGGCCGCCCTTCTTCCGGGCGGCGAACGAGGTGCATTTCGATGCGGCGAGGTCGGGGCCGAGGACCCAATTCTCGTCGATGAGCTGGTAGGCGTAAACCGTAGGAAAGTCGAGGCCGGCGCCGTCGGCGATGCCCCGGACCTCGTCAAGAAGGCCCGGCGTCCAGCGCTCGATAGCCGGCTGGAAGTCGGAGGCCGCAAGCAACTTCTCGATATAGACCGGCGCCGGCATGCCGAAGGATTTCTCGATGTCTGCCTGCCAGCGCCCGACGAGCTCCCGGATCTCGGGTTTGAGGGCCTGGCCATGGGCCCGGCCGATCTCGTATGGCGTTCCAGTGAGCTCGAGGACCCTGAGCTCTTTCGGCCGGGGAGAGGGCGCGGCTTGGACGGAAAAAGCGGATGTGGGGAAGAGGAGGAGCGTCAGGATTATCGCAGAATGCGCGCCGCGCCGGCCCATGACCAGAATATATGGCCGGCTACCAGGGATGTCAAATTCTTGCCGCAGAGATTCTCACAAGCAGGGTTGGGTGGAGATGTCGCCCCGAACACCCCCGTAGCGGAGGGGGACCCGTCGGCTTTCGCCGACGGGGGAACCGACGGGACTGGTTCCCGGGGTGCCGGGGGGCTAGGGGCACATCCCCATCCTTTCCTGCAATTTGTGGCCTGTTCGGCGAACAGGGACTAGTCTTTCAGTCCTCCGAGATCGGGCTCGAGACGCCCCTCGTCCTTCACGATCTTATCCCAGGCGACCCGGCGCTTTTCGTAGGCGGCCTTCCGCCCCAGGATCGTGACGAGGTTGCTCTGAACGCTAGGCGCGACGGTTGCGTTGGACAAGTCCGCCGACGTGATATTCTTGTGGAAGGCCGCGATGTTGTTGACGGCGCCCTCCTGGTAGATCTGGGGAGTTTTTCCGCCCCGGTAGAAGTTTTCGCCGCGGATAAGGACGTCTCCGCCGTACTGCGTTTCCAGGACTCCCTTGGACCCGAACATCCGGTTTTTGAGCCCCTCGGGCGTCCCGTGCCCCTTGAACTGGCGGCCGCTGAACTGGATGGCCACGTCGCCGGGATACTGGTAATAGACGACGAAATGGTCCCAGCAGGTGCCGATCTTGGGCCGGGCTGTGAGCCCGCCGCTGCCCACCGCCCAGAGCGGGGGAGTGCCCATGATCCAACTGGCGACGTCGAGCACATGGATCTCCTGCTCGGTGATGATGTCGCCCGAGAGCGCCCGGTCGAGTCCCCACGCCCGGAGGCGAACCTCGGCGTTGCGCGGGTCGCTCTGGAGCGGCTCATACCACCTCTCGAAGGGGCATTCGGCATGGTAGGTCGCCTCGCCGAAGACGAAGTCGCCGATCGCGCCTTTGTGCACGCGCTCGACCGCCTGCACGAAAAACGGGTTGGACCGCGTCTGGAAATCCACGAGGAAGCACAGGCTCTTCTGCGCGGCTTTCTTGCCCAGCTCAGCGATCAGGCGGCAGCCGGGCGCATCCACGGCGATGGGTTTGGCAAGATAGACATGGACCCCTTTGGTCACGGCGGCCGCGGCCTGCTCCGGATGGAAATACGGCGGCGAAATGATGGCCACGGCCTCGACACCCGTTTCGAGCAGGCGCTTGTAGCCGGACAAGCCCGTGAAGAGGCGGGATTCCGGGACAGCCTGCTGGGCTCCGAGGTCGGCGGCGCGGTCGGCGAAATAATCCGCCCCGGCGTAGATCTCGTAACCGCCGTGTTCGGCAAACAGCTTGGCGATCCACGTCCCCCGGCCGCCGCAGCCGATGATCCCCAGCTTGATCCGGGAATTGGCCTGCGAGCCGCGGACGAGACCGGGCGGGAGCACCGTCAGCGATACGGCGGCGGCTCCCGCATCCTTGATAAAGTCGCGGCGGCTGATCGCGCGCCCTGACTGTTTTGGAATCTCAACCGGTATATCCATGGCTGCTCCTTTGAAGATTCCGGGACACGTGCCCGATCGGCCCGGCATTCGTTATGTCCAGTCGATCCAGGAAGCGATAGGTTACCTGTCCCGAATTCTTGCTTAAACGGGGACAGTCCTCATTCACTTGATCCGCTGGATGACGTGCCCGGTTTTCCAATCCTGGACGATTTGCTTGACCGTTCCGTCGGGCATCCGTTCCTCTTTGATGACCGAATATCTCTCCCGGGCCGGCTTCTTGGCCGCGACGGCGGCCTTCTTCTCCTTCCCGGCATACCACCTCTCGAGCTTCACGGGTTCCCAGCGCCGGGTTTTCGCCGACCGGAAGCAGGCGTCCATCACGGCGTTGACGATGTAGCCATCGAAGAACGTTTCCACCGGCTCGCGCCCCTCGTCAAGCGCGTCGAACATGTCGCCGAACATGTTGACGTAGCCGAGCTCGTGGACCTCGTCGCCGACGGGGAAGAGCCAGCCTTTCTCGGTCTCCGCTTTCTCCGCGACGTAGCCGCCCGAACCGGCCGCCGTGAACATCTCGTAGCCCGTGCGCAGGAAGTGGTTGAGCCAGATCGTGCCCTCGGTGCCGGCGACCTCGTCGCGGAGGTCCATGCCGCCGCGGAAGGTCCAGCTCACCTCGAACTGGCCGACCGCTCTGTCCTCGAACCGGACGAGCCCGATGGCCGAGTCCTCGGCGGCGATCGGGTGCACTAACGTGTCGGCCAGGCACATCACTTCCACCGGCCGGACCTCTTTTCCGACGAAGCTCCTGATGATCTCGATGCAGTGACAGGCCAGGTCGACGATCGCGCCGCCGCCGGCGAGCCTCTTGTCCCAGAACCAGGCGCTGTGCGGCCCCGAGTGGGTCTCGCGCGACCTGACCCACAGGACCTTGCCGACGGCCCCGCCCCTGACCGACGCGACCGACTTGAGCGTCTTGGGCGTGTAGACGAGGTCCTCGAGGTAGCCCGCAAACACGCCGGCCTTCTCGACCGCCTTGATAATGTCGAGCGCCTCGGCGGCGCTGCGGCCGAGGGGCTTCGTGCAGAGGACAGCTTTGCCGGCGCTGGCCGCCAGCGAGATGGCCTTCTTGTGGAGGTAATTGGGGACGCCGATGATGACGGTGTCGACCTCGGGGTCCGCGACGGCCTTTTTCATATCGGCCGTCCAGTTCGGAATTCCCCATTTCTTCGCGAACGCCTCGGCTTCGGCCTCGGTCACGGCGCAGATCGTCTTGATCCGGTCGCGGCTCCGCCGGCCGTGGACGGTCATCGTGTAGAAGGTGCCAATCAGCCCGGCGCCGAGCAGAGCGATGTTATGCGCTTTTTTCATGGTGCCTCCCGGCGGGATGGAACGTCATCGCGATGAATTCGAGCGTATTCTAGCACAGGCCATTTTAGCGGACAAGGAATGAGCCGACGCTGCCGCGGCATTGACATCCTTTTTGCCGGCAACTTATACTGCCCGTCGATGATCCCGGGAAAATCGAGACGGAGGCGCGCCATGCATTCCCAAGGAAATTTCCGACGAGGCCGGAGAGCCTTGATCGTGCTGTTCTTCATCGGCGCCTCCCTGGCTTATGGCCTGGGCCCAAACGAAGGACAGAACCTCAAGCGGGTCGGCTATTACGTGTTCATCGGCAAGGGCGATTATAAGGATGAATTCGGGCCCAAGACACCGTCTTTCAGCCTGGCCGACTGGACGAAGCTCATCGATTATCTCAAATCCCGAGGCGCCACGACCTTCATCCCTTTAATGACCGGTCACAGGCTTCCTTACCCGAGCCGGGCCTTCCCGGACTATGTCGAAACGGATGCCAACACCGCCCAGGGGGTCGATCCGCAGCTTATCATCGATCACGCGAAAGAACGGCGGCTCGAAGTCATCCTGGCGCTGACGACCACGGGGCACTGCAACAGCTATGTTCAAGATCATCCTGAACACGGCATCGTGAACGAAGACGGCAGCCCCAGGAACGCCTTGTGTCCCAACCGGACGGGCGCTCAAGGCTATCCTCTGGGGGTCCTGGAAGAGGTCCTGACGCGATATCGGAACTATGATGGCCTGTTGATCCATCCGCCGGAGACCCGCCCCGAATGCTTTTGTCCCGAATGCCGGACTATCTACAAGCAAACAACGGGGACCGATTATGCGGCGGCCAATCCCCGTGACCGCCGGCGGTTCTTCATCCAGTCCTACTTTCGTTTTGTCAACGAGCTGTTGAGACGGGCCGACCGGCTCGCTCCCCTGCGTGTCAAGCTCATGTTCAACTGCCATTGGCTGGACGACGACCTCGACCTGTTCGGCGTGCTGCCGAAAGATCTGGCCATTTTCTATTGGGATTACAACCTCAACGATGACTATCTTCAGGGCCGGTTCCAGGATAATCTCCGGCGATACACCCGGCTCGGCCGGCCGATCTGGTTCATGCCGTCGACGATCCCGCGCTGGTGGACCCCCGCTGATGCGGCTTTGGAATGGGGCTGCCGTCAGGTCGCCCGGCAGGTCGAGATCGCCAGAAGTCATCAGATCGAGAATGTCGGGTTTTTCGTCGGCGCCTACTTACAGCCGGGAAGCATCGAGCTCATTACCTCGGCGATGAAATCAACCGCGGGGTCAGGGAGGACGCGTGAATAAAAGGGCCGTTGTTATTCTTGTCCTTATCTTGGCCGGAGCCGTCCTCATCGCGCTCCCCGGTCAGCACGCCAAGGATCCGCGTCTGGACAAGGCGTTCCGACGTCCCGAGCGGAATGGCTGGACGTTTGTGCATCTGGAAGGCGCACCGTCGGCAATCGGCTTCCAGCACGGCTATCTCCTGGCTTCAGAGATCCGGGAAATGAAGGAGATCTGTGACCTCGAGTTGAACCATGACACCGGCAAGGACTGGCCGTTCTTCCGCGGCGCGGCGCGCGAGATGATGTGGCCGCGCATCCCGAAGGAGTATCGGGAAGAGCTCCAGGGGATCGCGGACGGAGTGACAGCCCGCGGCATCCCCTTGGACCTGTGGGATGTCGTCGCTTTGAACGGCCTGCTCGAGTGGGCCTATTACACCAAGGCGTGCGAAAAGAAGGGTCCCGCGCCGCCCGGCGCACGCGCGGTGCCGGAACGCTGCAGCGCCTTTGTCGCCACCGGCAGCTATACCAAGGACGGCCGGCCGGTCATCGCCCATAATACCTGGACCAGCTATCTCGATGGCACACGGTGGACGATCATCTTCGACATCGCCCCGGCGGCCGGGTATCGCATTCTCATGGATGGCCTGCCCGGGTTCATCGCCAGCGACGACGATTTCGGCGTCAACTCGGCCGGCTTGATGATCACCGAAACCACCATCAGTGAATTCGAAGGCTACGATGCCAACGGGATTCCCGAGTTCGTGCGGGCCCGCCAGGCCATTCAGTACGCGTCGTCCATCGACGATTTCGCCCGCCTCATGAAAGAGGGCAACAACGGCGGCTATGCCAACGATTGGCTGATCGCCGACCGGAAGACCAGCGAGATCGCCAGCCTTGAACTGGGCCTGAAGAATGTCACCCTGGAACGCAAGAAAGACGGCTATTTCGCCGGCGCCAATTTCCCCATCAATCCCCGGCTGGCGCGCGAAGAGACCACTTTTGACACGGCGGACCCGAGCCTGAGCCCCAACGCGCGCCGCCTGCGCTGGGAACAGCTGATGGCGGAGAACAAAGGGAAGATCGATGCCGCCGCCGCGGAGCGCTTCCTGGCCGATCACTTCGATACCTATCAGAAGAAGGACGAGCCCAACGAGCGGACTCTTTGCGGCCATATCGATCTGTCGCCGAGAGGTTCCCGGCCCTGGCAACCACCTTACGGAATCGCCGGGGCGGTGCAAAACAAGGTCGCCGACGCCGCCATGGCGGAGAGGATGTCGTTGGCCGCCGCAGCCGGACATGCCTGCGGCCTCGTCTTCAAGGCGGCGGAGCATCTGCGGCTCCACCCCGAGTTCAGCTGGCAGGAAAAATACCTCAGGGACATGAACTCCTATCCCTGGACTTTGTTCGAAAGCTCGAAGTGACCTGCCTTTGAGGCGCGCCTATTTCTGCGGCAGGTATCTTTTCGGGAACTTGGCGATGACGGTGTAATTCGGGTCGACGACGTTCCCTATCTCGGCCTTCCCGACCTGAGAAAGGATCTGCAGCGCCTCCCACCGGTCGAACCCGAAATCCGACTCGAGCCACTTGACCATCTCGACGTGGGCGATCCGGAAGGCATCGATCAGCGGCCGCGCCGAACCGGCGACCATGATGAACTCGGCGTTCTCGAGCCGCGGCCAGGCGATCTTCTCCTTTTTAATCAGGCCGATCTCGAACGCCACGTCCGCGGAGGTCTCGATGCCGCTGCCCGTGATCTCGCCGTCGCCTTGGAGGGCGTGGACGTCGCCCCAATAAAAGCAGGCGCCCGGGTGATAGACCGGCAGGTAAACGGTGGTGCCTTCGCGCGCCTCCGGCGTGTCCATGTTCCCGCCGAAGGTCGAGGGAACGCCGCCGGGAACGGCCTGGTCCTCGGGCGGTGCGGTCGCCAGCCGGCCGAGCATCGGGTCGAGGTCGACGCGGACCAGCTTCATCTTGCTTCGCGGCAGCTCGAGCGTCGCGCTCCGGCCGTCGGCGGCGATGGCCCAGATGAACTTTTTGTCGGGAACCGGCTCGTTGAGCATGGGCGTCGATTCGGTCGCCGTGATCGACCCGTAGGTCAGCGAGGTCCCCGACCGTCCCACGAGGGCGTTGGGGCGGATCTTCAGGATCCGGACCGTCAGCGTGTCCCCAGGTTCGGCGCCGCGGATGGAGATCGGTCCAACCTCCCCCGGCCAAGGGGCGTCTTTGCCGGCGAACCATTCAGAGTAGAGTGTATTGGTCTCAACGGTATCGCCCGGGTTGATGGTGAGGACGGGTTTTCGCAACGCGTAGGTCTGGTATCCTTTGGTGGCCTGGAAACGGCGGACCTCAGCCGTTGCCGTTGCCGCGGCCAGGACGAGAAGGGCCGTTCCGGTCAGGATGATCTTCTTCGACATGGTGATGCCTCCTTGGGCATGATTGACGCTTTCATGAAATGGGGATCATTGCTCCCGACAATGAAATGAAGATAATCCCGGACGGGGAGCGAGTCAAGAACGGGAAAGACGGCACGAGCGTCAATATCGCCCGGGGAGTGGGAGAGGTCCGGCCGATATCAACCGGTCGGAGATCCAGGAGTTTGTCAGACTGGTCTCTTCCGCTAAGGCGGCAAATAGCATAATATGATCCTGTCACGTTTCCGGCAAGTGAAGCGGACATTCTCCCCGGAGGTAAAACCGTGAAACACACAGCGCGCGTTAAGAGCCTGGTTGTCTTCCTCGGTATCCTCGCCGGTTTCATCCGGCTCGCCGCGTTCGAGCAGGATCCCTGGTCGGCCTGGAAGCGCCGCCTGCCGATCGTTCTCACCGAGCGTAACGCCGCCACCGCCGCCCAGCTCCCCGTCGACGTGACCTTTTCGATGTTCGCCGCCGATATCGGCGACCCGCAGAAAGAGATCCGGCTGATCCTGAAAACGGATAAAGGCGAGACGGAGGTCCCCTTCCAGCTCTCGCGCCTGTCGACCTGGAGCCGCGACACCGACGGCGCCAAGAGCCTGCCGACGGTCAGCGGACTGATCACGTTCTTCGACATCGCTCCCGGCTCCGGCCCGGCCGAGTATTTCCTGCTCTACGGCAACCCCGCCGCCCCGGCGCCGGTCTATGCTACCGATCTCAAGGTATCGGGCAACTCGCCCTCTTGGACCGTGGAAAACGCCAGGCTGACGGCGCGCCTGCAGGGCCGGATTCCGGCCGGCGGCGCCCTCCCGGAGGCAGCGCCCACGAACCGGCTGGCGCTCAAGGCCGCCCAGCCCGCCCACGCCAGCAACTTCGACTCCGGGCAGCTCGCCGCCGTGACGCTCAAAAGCCGGCCGGCGTGGCCGATCGCCCCTTATACGGGCGTCATGCACTGGGAGCCGGGGATCTTCATCCCCACCCGCGGCTGGATCCACGCCTTCGACTGGAACCCGGCGCCGGTCTGCGAGATCGAAAAAGGGCCCCTGTTCGTCGAGATCCGCCGAAGCGGTCCGTTCCCGAAGGTGCCCGAGGTGAAGCTGTCGATCACCTACCGCATCTTTGCGAACCGGACCTACGTGGAATCGAGGTCACGGATCGAGATCCTCGAGCCGGTGGGGGTTGTCTCACTCCGCAACAACGCCATGGTCTTCGACAACGGGACCTTCACCCACATGGCCTGGCTGCGCGACGGGATCCCTGTGGTCAAGAGCCTGGAGGAATATCCCCCAGTCAACACTCACAGTGACGTCCTGAGGCTGACCGGCGATGTCCCGTTCTTCGCCTTCCTCAACCCCGCGGAGCGGATCGGCGCCGCCACGATCAAGGGCCTATATGTCAACCTGGGACCGGACGAAACGCCGCCGGTTCTTTTTGACGACTCCTTTTATGTGTCGAATGGCGGGAGCGAAGGCCTGCAGTACTTTTTCCGGCCGCTCGTCTATTTCAACGTCGGCTGGGACCGGAAGCAGCTGATCGCGATCCCCAAGGGGTCGGTCTACGCCGAGCGCAACTATTTCCTGTTCTTTGAGGCGAACGGCGACCGGCCGATCCAGGAGGTGCTCGACATGGCGGCGGCGGTCAAAGCGATGCCCGGCATCGCGATCGGTCCCTTCAAGATGCCGCCGGCCCGCTGACCGGCACGGATCGAACGGCTGACTCTTTCGAAGCAGCTCAGGCAAGATGGCGCGCCTTCCGGAAAACACAGAGGGACTCACACCGGTCGAGGACCTGTTCGTCTACCACATCTTCGGCGAGCCGCCGGCGCTCGGGAAATGGCAGTCACGGCCGGAAACCCATCGCCTGGAGATCAAAGGGCTCGTCGCCTCACCGCAGGCTTGGTCTGCGAAAGACATCCGGGGAAGGTTCGAGCCGGTGTCGGCGACCGTCATCCTCCAGTGCATGACGCGGATCCACTGGGGCCGGGTG
>Ga0316628_100004993_pt1 | contig 10536 bp, 5 predicted proteins | sample OWC_Aug_M2_C1_D5_FD_207648 | JGI IMG/M metagenome (GOLD analysis project Ga0316628, IMG submission 207648) | Wetland soil microbial communities from Old Woman Creek delta, Ohio, United States - OWC_Aug_M2_C1_D5_C | ecosystem: Environmental > Terrestrial > Soil > Wetlands | place: USA: Ohio... | reverse complement strand
AACGTGCCCGATCACCCGGGCAACCACACGTACTGCCCGAAGTGCGGGAAGATCGTCATCAAGCGGTCAGGGTTCCTCGTGGACCAGATGAACCTGCGCAACGGGGCGTGCGCGTTCTGCGGCGCCAGGATCGCCGGCGTGTTCGCGTAGGAAATGCCATGAAACGCCACATCATCACTCGCTTCCTGCTGCTGCCCCTCGTGTGCGGCCTGCTGTGCTGCGGTGCGGCCGGCCTCGGCGGCACTCCCGCGCAGGACCGCCAGCCAATCGGCGCCGACGGGTTCTACCCGGGTTCGAGCTCCATGCTCAAAGCCGCGGTGCAGGCGATGCTGGGCGACGCGGTGGCGCCGCGCCCGGACCGCCCGATTGCGATCGTCGTCCCGCACGCCGGCTACGTCTTCTCGGGCCAGATTGCCGCCGACGCGTGGCGGCAGGCCGCCGCGCATCGCTACGACACAATCGTGATTGTCGGCACCAACCACACCGACGGCAGTTTTCGCAAGGTCGGCATCTGCCCGGGGCGCACGTTTCGCACGCCGCTCGGCGCCGTACCGATCGACGAAGCGTTCGTTGCGGCGCTGCAGAAGGAGGATGGCGACTGCGTGCTGGATGCCGGCGTCCACAAGAACGAGCATTCGGTTGAGGTCCAGGTGCCGTTCGTGCAGCAGATCTTCCCGACCGCCAAGGTCGTGCCGCTCGTCGTGGGGCTGCCCGATCGGTCGATGTGCGCGAGACTCGGCCGGGCGCTGGCCAGCGTGGCGAAGGATCGATCGGCGCTGCTCGTCGCCAGCTCGGACCTGTCGCACTACCCGTCGGCGGCAGACGCAAGCAGCGTGGACCGGCGCACGCTGGAAGCCATCGCCAGCCTGAATGCGGATGCCGTCTACCAGATGGAGGTTGCAGACGCGCGACCCGTGCCTGAGCTGGCCACGCACGCGTGCGGCACCGGGGCCATCATGGCAGTGGCGACAGCCGCCCGCGCGCTCGGCGCCACGCGCGGCACCGTCGTCAGCTACGCCAACTCGGGTGAGGTGCTCGCCGGTGATCCCGCGCGGGCGGTCGGGTACGGCGCCGTCGTGTTCACCGCGGGGGAGCCGGGAAGCGACGTGTCGGCGCTGAAGCCCGTGGCCGCGGACGAGAGCCCCCTGCAGCCGCAGGACAAGAAGTGGATGCTGGCGTTTGCGCGCGAGACGATCAGGCGGTACCTCACGACGGCAACGCTGCCGTTGCCGCGAGGCTACTCTGCGAGGCTGCTGAGGAATCGCGGTGTGTTCGTCACGCTGAAGAAGAAGGGCGAGCTGCGCGGCTGCATCGGCCACATCCCTGGCGACATGCCGCTGTCGCGGCTGGCCGGCATCATGGCGTTCTCCTCCGCGTTCAACGACCGGCGTTTCGACAAGCTGACGCTCGAGGAGATGCGCGACCTCGAAGTCGAAATCTCGGTCTTGTCGCCTCCCAAGGCGGTCGGCGGCCCCAACGACATCGTCGTCGGACGCGACGGCGTCGTGATCAGCGCCGACGGCCGCAGCGCCGTTTTCCTGCCCCAGGTGGCGCCGGAGCAGGGCTGGAACCGCGACCAGATGCTGGACAACCTGTGCCTGAAAGCCGGGCTGGCCGCGAATCGATGGCGGCGCGCGGGCATGCGGTTCGAGACGTTCCAGGCGGATGTGTTCGACGAGCGACAGATGAAGTAGGGGTCAGGGATCGGGGGTCAGGGGGCGGGGATCCGGATCGGCCGGGGGCGCGCGCTGTCACTCCAAGTCTTTCTCGCCGGTTTGCTCTCGATAGTCGTGCAGGTCGTCCTTCTGCGCGAACTCTCGGCGGCCTTCTACGGCGTCGATCTCGTCTACCTGCTGGCGCTCGGGGCGTGGCTTCTGTGGACGGCGGCGGGCGCGCTGCTCGGCCGTGGTTCGCTTCGCCCATCGGAGGCTCGACTTCGCGTCGTGCTCGTCGCGATCGGCATCACGATTCCGCTGGACGTCGCCCTCGTTCGGCGGCTGCGCCTCTTGCTCGGCGGCGTGCCGGGCGCGTTCCTGCCGTTGCCCGCCCAGATTGCGGCCAGCGTGCTGTGCCTCCTCCCCGCCAGCCTGCTGCTCGGACTGCTGTTTCAGTGGGCCGCCAAACGATATCTCTCGGAGTCCGGAGTCCGCCTTCCGGAGTCTGCAGGCGAACCCCGGCCCTCGCTGGCGCGGGCGTACGCGATCGAGAGCGTGGGCGGCGTGGTGGGCGGCGTCGTCGCCACGCTGACGCTGCACTGGGGCCTGGGGAACCTGACGCTCGCGCTCGCCGCAGCGGGGCTCGCGTTCGCTGCCGCGCTTGCCCTGCGCCGCTCCGCCTTCGTTCTCACCCGCGACATCGCAGCGCTCGCCGGCCTCGTCGCGTGCCTCGCCGCGGGTTGGAACGCGCGCCGCCTCGATCTGTGGACGACGTCGTGGAACCACCCGGATGTCGTCGACGTCGTGGATTCCCCGTACGGGCGCGTCACGATCACCGCCCGCGCCGGCCAGGTGAGCGCGTTCGAGAACGACGCGCTCGGCATCGATTCGGAGGGCACCGAGCCCGAGGACTTCGCCCACCTGAGCATGATCCAGCACGCCGCGCCGCGCCGCGTGCTCGTCGTCTCGGGCGCGGCGGCGGGGCTGCTGCCCTACATCGCGCAGCATCGGCCCGAACGGATCGACGACGTGGACCTGAACGCCCCGCTGGTCGAGATGCTGCGCCGCCACCTGCCGGTCTCGTTCGGTGCAGCCCTCTCGTCGCCTATCGTTCACGTGACGTTCGATGACCCGCGCCGGGCGATTGCGCGGCCGGGCGCCGGCTACGATGCCATCATCGTGGCCGCCGCCGAGCCGGCCTCCGCGCAAGCCAACCGCTTCTTCACGCGCGAGTTCTTCGAGCAGTGCGCCGCCCGCCTCTCGCCGGGCGGCGTCGTGGCGTTCAGGCTGTCGTCTATCGAGAACCTCTGGACACGTCCGCTCCTCGCGCGGACCGGCAGCATCTACCGGGCGCTCGGCGAGGTCTTCACGGACGTGGTGGTCCTGCCGGGCGGCACGAACATCGTGCTGGCCTCCCGGGCGCCGCTGACGCGCGCTCCCGACGTCCTCGCCGCGCGCCTGGCCGCCCGCGGCATCCGGGCGAGACTGGTCAGCGCCCGCTACATTCGCTACCTCTACTCGAACGACCGGTACGCCGAAATCGCGCGGCTGCTGCGACAATACTCCGCGCGCCCCAACACGGATGCGAATGCGGCCTCGTACCAGGCGACTTCGATGCTGTGGCTCTCGAAGTTCGCGCCGTCGCTCGGGCAGGTGGACCTCGCCCGGGTCGCCGCTGTGTTTTCATGGTCGCGGGTCGGATCCTGGCTCCTGCTCGCCGCCGCTGGTGCACTCGCACTCGCGTGGCGCCTGCTCGGCTGGCCCCGCGGCAGCCTGCTGGTCGGGATGGCCGCCCTGGGCGGCATGATGCTCGAGACCCTGCTGCTCGTGCACTACCAGCTGAAGCACGGCGTGATGTTCCAGAACCTCGGCGTGCTGCTGATGAGCGTGATGGGCGGATTGGCTGCGGGTGCGTGGGCGGTGGATCGGTTCGCGCGAACGCAGACGGCGCGTGCCAGGCGCCTCGCCGGCGCAAACGCCGCACGCCTCCTGGTAGCCGCCTTCGTCGTCTCGGCCTTTTGTGTCTCGATCTCGGTCAGGACCGGCCGGGCGTCGGGGCTGTTGTCGATTTCGCTGATGCTGTTCGTGGTCGGCGTGCTCGTCGCCACCGTCTTTTCACGCGCGTCGCTCGGCGGAGACGATCCGCGCCGGCTGGTTTCCCCGCTCTATGCCGCCGACGTCCTCGGCGGCAGCATCGGATCGGTGGCCTGCAGCCTGCTGCTGATCCCGCTGCTCGGACTGCCGCTCACCGCGGAATGGACCGCCGCCCTGATGGCGCTCGCGATCATCCTCGCGTAGGGAGTGGGCAGATTGAACGACCTGCCCCACCTGCCCGCTACAGTGCGCCCGAGACCCAGTCCAGGTTGACCCGGGCGACCCGGTAGTCGCGCTGCGCGCGGGCGAGGTTCGCGCGGGCCGCCGCGAGGTTCAACTCGGCGTCCTGCACCTCGAGACGCATCTTCACACCCAGCTCGAACCCCTTCTCGGAAAGGAACAGCAGGCGCTCCGCCTGCTTCACGGTCCCGGTCAGCGCCGTCACGACTTCGGCCGACTCCTTCACGAGGTTCAGCGCGGTGCGCACTTCCAGGGTCATCGACTCGCGCAGCTTCATCTCGTCCAGCGCGATCCGGGCCAGCTCGCTCTCGGCCTGGGCCACGCGACCCCTCGTGCGGCTGCCGTCGAACAGCGGCACCGAGGCGATGACGCCAACGCTCCAGGGCGTGCCCGTCACCGCCGATGTCAGGGCCGGCTGGTTCATGTTGCGAAGGCCGAAAGAAGCCGAGAAATCGACGCGCGGCTTGCCGGCAGCGGCCGCGATCTTCACGAGCTCCGAGTAGACGCCGTGGGTATTGCGAAGTTCCGCCAGCTCGGGCCGGTTCTGCAGGGCGCGCGCCATCACGTCGTCGAAGCTTGGCGCGGGGTCGATCGTGGTCGGCAGCGTACCGGTCACGTCGATGTCGCCAGGGCTGTTGTCGGCGAGCAGGAACCGCAGCTGATCCTTCGCCACGCGCACTGTGTTCTGCGCGCGGATGACCCCCGGCCGGGCGTTCTCCGCTGCCACTTGCGCGGCGAGCACGTCGTAGTCGGTAGCCGTCCCCGCCGACTGGCGCCGTTCGGTTTCCTCGAGGTGGCGCTGCTTCTGGGCGAGATCCTCCTCGGCGATCTTCTGGAGTTCCTTCGCCACGAGCACGTCGTAGAAGGCCGTCGACACGTCCTTCACGACGGCCTGGCGGAACCGCCGCAGTTGCTGATCGGCGAGGCTGAATCCCAGGTGCGCCGCCCGGACCGCCGCGCCCACCTGGCCCCACGTGTAAATCGGCTGGTTGACCGTCACCGTCGCGATGCCCAGGTCCGTGCGGCTGGCCGTGAACGCGTCGGTGACGTTGCCGCCGAACCCGCCGAAATCACCCCCGCTGAAGTACTGCCTGAACACCTTGGCCTGCGTGTTGTCGTAGTTGCGCATCATGTTGCCGCTGGCATTGATCTGCGGCAGCGCCGCCGCGCGCTCTTCGACGTACTTGCCCCTCACCCATTTCTGGTACTCGAGGGCTTTCTGCACGTCTCGGTTCTGGGTGGCGGCGATCGCGAGCGCCTGCTCGAGCGTGAGAACGCGGGTCTCGGCGGGCTGGGCTGCGGGCTGACCCGGCTGCGCGCCTGCCGTCCGGCCCGCCGGCGGAGCAAGCTCCGCCCGTACGGATGCCGCAATCGACGCCGCGATCGGGCCGGCCACGGGCTCTCTAGCCGCGGCGGCGCCGACCGGAGCCGGCACCTGCGCGAAGGTCGAGGTCGCTCCGGCGAGCAGCACCAGGGCGACGCCGACCGCCGCGGCCTGAGCCGCGGCGGCCGCTCGCTTCTTGCGGCCGAACAGCCACCCGGACACGTCGTCCAGGATGCTGTAGACGACCGGCACGACGATCAGCGTGAGCATCGTGGACGTGATCAGGCCGCCGACCACCGCCCGTGCCATCGGCGCGCGGAATTCCGCCCCCTTGCCGAGCGCGAAGAACAACGGCAGCATGCCGAAGATCATGGCCGACGTGGTCATGATGATCGGCCGCAGCCGTGTGCGACCGGCGGTGATGAGAGCCGTCCGGCGATCGAGGCCGCGGGAACGCAACACCTTCGTGTAGTCGACCAGCAGGATGGCGTTCTTCGTGACCAATCCCATCAGCATGATCAGTCCGATCAGCGACATGATGTTGATCGTGTCGCCGGTGACCACCAGCATGCCCGCCATGCCGACGACGGACAGCGGGAGCGACAGCATGATGGCGAGCGGATCGAGGAACGACTCGAACTGCGCGGCGAGAATCAGGTAGACGAAGATCACGGCGAGGATCAGCGCCTCGCCGAGGTACCCGAACGATTCGATCATGATCTCGGTGTCACCGCCCATGACCAGCTTGTAGCCGGGGGCGAGGTTGAGCGTCTGCCCCGCCTTCTGCGCCAGTGTCCCTGCGGTGCCCAGCGGCAGGCGGTCGAGGTTCGCGTCCACGGTCACCTGCCGCGCCAGGTCGCGGCGGCTGATTTCCGCGGGTGAAACCGCGCGCGTGAACGTCACGAGGTCGGTCATCGGCACGAGCGCCGTTCCCCGCGTGGTCGGCACCGTGAGCTTGAGATCCGCGACCTGGCTCACGTCGCCGCGCAGCGTCAGGGGCAACCGCACGCGCACGTCCACCGCCTCTCCCTCCTCGTCTTCGTAGGTCGTGACCGCCTGGCCTCCGACCAGGACTCCAACGGCGTTCGCGACCGCGCCGCTGCCGAGCCCCGACGCCGCCGCACGCTCGCGGTCGATGACGATCCGGTACTCGGGCAGGTCCTGCTCCATCTGCGCTTCCACGTCCACGATGCCCGGTACCGTGTACAACTCCCGCTTCAGCTGCGCCGCGTAGCGTTTCAGGGTTGCGATGTCGTCACCCTGCACGGCGATCTGCAGCGGCTTCTGGAACGAGTCCGGATCCTCCTGCACGGACAGCACGATGCCCGGCACCTTCTCCAGCCGCAGCCGCGCGTCGTGGAGGAAGTCGCGAAGGCTCTTGGCGCGCTGGCTCTTGTCCACCAGCTTCACGAAGACGGCTGCGTCGCGGACGGTGTCCGAATCGCCGGCGCCGATCGACGCGTAGGTGTACCGCACCTCGTCGAACTCGGACAGCGCTTTCAGCACCGCCTCGAGGCGCCCCCGCGTTTCCGCGATGGACGAGGCCGGGGCGCTCTTGAACTTCACCACGAACTCGCCCTGGTCCATCCCGGTCATGAACTCGGTCTGCAGGAGGAAGAAGCACCCGATGCCCGCCGCAAATGCGGCGAACGCCGTGCCCACGACGGCCCAGCGGTGGTCGACCGCCCAGCCGATGACGGCCTTGTAGCGATCGGCCATCCGCTCGAACCACGCGTTGAAGTGATCGAGGAGGCGCGACAGCGGGTTGCGGCGGCCTTCCTTCAGGATGTCGGGGTCGATCCAACGCGATGAGAGCATCGGGTCGAGCGTGAACGAGACAAACAGCGACACCAGCACGGCAAACGCCACCGTCAGGCCGAACTGGAAGAAGAAGCGGCCGATGACCCCTTTCATGAACGCGACCGGGATGAAGACGGCCATGATCGACATCGACGTCGCCAGGACCGCGAGGCCGATCTCGCTCGTCCCGTCGCGGGCCGCCTCGATGTGGTTCTCGCCGTGCTCGAGGTGACGCACGATGTTCTCGCGCACGACGATGGCGTCGTCGATCAAGAGCCCGATCGCGAGCGAGAGCGCCATCAAGGTCAGCATGTTCATCGTCATGTTCAGGAAGTACATGGCGATGAACGACGAGATGACCGAGATGGGCAGCGTGAGGCCGGTGATGACCGTCGAGCGCCACGAATTCAGGAAGCAGAAGACGATGACGATCGTCAGCAGGCCGCCGAGCAGCAGCGTCATCTGCACGTCGGAGACGGCGTCGCGGATGAACACGGAGGTGTCGCGCACGACCTCCAGGCGGGTGTCCGCCGGCAGCTCCTTGCGGAGCTCGTCCACGACCCCGAGCACGCCGTCCACGACCGCGACGGTGTTCGCGTTCGCCTGCTTGGTGACGTCCAGCGCCACCGCCGGTTCGCCGCTGATCAGCGCGAGGGACCGTTGTTCCTCGACGCCGTCCACGATCGTCGCGACGTCGCCGAGGCGGATCGGCTGATCGCCGCGGCGGCCGATCACCATCGAGGCGTACTCCCGCGGGTCGGCCGGCTTGCCCGAGATCCGGATTGGCATCTCGCCGAGACCGTGCGTCAGGCGGCCCAGCGGCGTGTTGACGTTCTCGGAGGCCAGGCCGAGGACCACCTCGTTGGCGCCCATCCCGAGCGAGGCGAGCCGGGCCGGGTCGAGATTCACCGCGACCTCGCGCTTCGACGCGCCTACCAGCTTGACCTTCGCCACGCCGGACACGCTCTCGAGCCGGCGCCGCACCGTGCGGTCGGCCAGCGTCGACAGATCGCGCGGGCTCAACATCGTGGAGCGCAGCGCCAGCGAGATGGCGGGCATGCTCATGATGTCGAACTTCTGGATGACCGGCTCCTTCATGGTCTCGGGCAGTTCCCGGCGTATCGCGCCGATCTTCGCGCGCGCTTCCTGCGAGGCGTCGGCAATCTTCACCTCGAGCTCGAACTCGACGATGACCGACGACAGGCCCTCGCGGGAAATCGACATGACGTGCTTCACGCCGGAGATCGAGTTCACGGCCTCCTCGATCTTCCGGCTCACTTCGCGTTCGACCGCCTCGGGCGACGCACCAGGAAGCTCGGTCATGATCGTCAGGACCGGGATCTCGATGTCCGGCATCAGGTCGATCGGCAGCCGCCGCCAGGAGAAGAGGCCGAGCGTCACCAGGGTGAGCATCATGACGGTGGCGAAGACGGGCCGCTTGATCGACAGGTTCGAGATGAGCATGGCTAGACCCCCTCACCCGAAGCGATCGCCACCTTGTCGCCCGGCTTCAGTGCGAACGCGCCTCGCGTGACCACTTGTTCGCCCGCGGTCACGCCCGACACCACTTCGACCGCCACGCCGTTGGCGGTGCCCACCTGCACGGCCCGCTTCTCGGCCTTCCCGTCGCGCACCACGAAGAGGTCCGCCGTGCGCTGTTCGACGTTCCAGTTCTGCAGCGCCTCCTTCGGGCACTGCAGCACGCCCGGCCGGGTGGCCGTGACGATGCGCCCCTTGACGAAGGCCCCGGCCTTGAGGGCCCCGTCGTCGTTGGTGACCTGCGCGATCACCTTCGCCGACCGGGACGTCTCGTCGATCTCGGGGTTGATGAACATCACCTTGCCCGTGAACGTCCGGCCGGGCAGCGAATCGGTCGAGAACTCCAGTGGCTGGCCGACGCGCACGAGCGCGATCTGCGAGGAAGGCACCGACACCGTGAGGTCGAACAGCCGCGTGTCCACAATGCGGAACATCGGCGAGTTGCCGCCCATGTTCTCGACGCGGTCGCCGACGCTGACGCCGCGCAACGCGACGACGCCGTTCATCGGCGCTGTGATGGACGCCTTGGCCAGCCGCGCCTGTACCGCCCGCACTTGCGCCTCGGCGGCGGCGGTGGCCGCATTGGCCGCGTCGACCGCGGTCTTCGCATCGTCCAGGTTCTGCTGCGTCACCAGGCCGTACTGCTTCAGCTGCTGCGCGCGTTCGTACTCGCGCTTCGCCCTGACCTCGGCGACCTGCGCCTGCGCGACGCCGGCCTTGAGGGCCTCGATCGCTGCCTCGGTCTCGGAGGTGTCCAGCCGGGCGAGTCGATCGCCCTTTCGTACCGGCACCCACTCGTTCACGTAGACCGCCGTCACCACGCCCGACACCTCGGACTTCACCTCGGCGGAGAACTTCGGCACCAGTGTCCCCACCACTTCCACCGTCTGCTTCAGGTCGGCCAACACGACCGGCGCCACGTTCACCGCCACCGCGGGCCGTCCCGCTTCCTGGGGACGCGGGTCTGCGGCGGATCCCTTGCCCGCGCACCCCATGACTGTCGCGGCAGCGGCAGCAAGGACGACGACGCTGGCCAGCCAGATCTTCCGTGTCACGTCAGTTCTCCTTTCGAGCGTGAATCGGCACGAGGCCGTCGAAGATGAGATCGAGAATGCGGACAATTCCATCGTCGCCGAGGCGGGGCGCGTTCGGCGCGAGTTCCTGGTCGGTGCACGCCTCGAGGATTCCATTGATGGCCACGGCCACGTCTTCGACCGGCAGGCGGCGCAACTCGCCGCTCTGCATGCCCTCCTCGGCAAGGCGCCTGATGGCGCCGGTCAGCACGCGCTCGAACCGGCCGAAATCGAAGGGGGGCAGCGCCTCTCGCGGCCCGAAGAACAGCGCGTGCGCGACGCGCACCGCAGGAACGTTCTCCTTGAACAATGCATGGATCTCCTGGAGAAGGGCCGCCACCCGCATGCGGACCGTGCCGCCGCGCGCGAGCGCGCGTTCCACGGCGCGCTCGAACCGGCGCGCCCCTTCCTCCAGGATGGCGACGAGGATCCCCTCTTTCGAGCCGAAGTGGTAATAGAGCACCGGCTTGGTGAGACCAGCCCGCAGGACAATCTCGCGCACCGAGGCAGCTGCGTAGCCCTTGCGGTCGAACACGTCGGCCGCCGCGCGCAGCAGGCGCTCGCGAGCGCGCTCGTCGTGCTCGCGCGGGGCCAGACCCGCGGCCGGTGGGCTATCGAACCGTTCCATGGAGCGTCTCCGATCAGTGGGAGATCCGGCCGTCGAAGGGGGGCGTCACGCGGCTGTCTACCTACCGGTAAGTAATACGAAAGCGATCATGCCCGGGTTCCCGCCCGCTAGTCAACACCTCGACTTACAAAACCGTAATGCGGCCTGGCACCTTTTCCGCGATCAGGGACCTTTTCTCATGTC
>Ga0316628_100004992_pt1 | contig 10537 bp, 9 predicted proteins | sample OWC_Aug_M2_C1_D5_FD_207648 | JGI IMG/M metagenome (GOLD analysis project Ga0316628, IMG submission 207648) | Wetland soil microbial communities from Old Woman Creek delta, Ohio, United States - OWC_Aug_M2_C1_D5_C | ecosystem: Environmental > Terrestrial > Soil > Wetlands | place: USA: Ohio... | reverse complement strand
AAATGTCCATGGGACTCCCGTGAAAGGAGAAACTCACCGCGGAGACGCGGAGGACGCAGAGTGTCCACGAGTTTTCGGCGTCTCCATAGTCTAGGAATGGACCGGGCGAAGTCTCTCCCAGTCTTTGAGGAAACGCTCGAGGCCGATGTCCGTGAGCGGGTGTTTCAGCAGCTGCTCGAGCACCTTGTACGGCATGGTGGCCACGTGCGCCCCCATCAGCGCAGCCTCACGGATGTGGAGCGGGTGGCGGCAACTGGCCACGAGGATCTGCGTTGAAAAGCCGTAATTCCGGAAAATCTTCACCAGATCGCCGATCAGTTCCATCCCGACTTCGCTCACGTCATCGAGGCGGCCGACAAACGGCGAGACGTACGTCGCGCCCAGCTTCGCGGCGACCAGGGCCTGGTTGGGGTTGAACACCAGGGTGATGTTCGTTCGGATTCCCTCGCCGGAGAGCTGTCTCAGCGCCTTCATCCCCTCCTTGATCATGGGAACCTTGACAACGATGTTTTCGTGCACCCCGGCAAGATCGTGAGCCTCGCGCACGATCCCGTCGTAGTCCGTGCTGACCACTTCGGCGCTTATCGGGCCGTTCACGATCTTGACGATGTCGCGCAGAATGGCTTTGAAATCCCGCCCCTCTTTCGCCACGAGCGACGGATTCGTCGTCACCCCGTCGATCAACCCGTAGGCCGCAGCGTCGCGAATTTCGTCGATGTTGGCCGTATCCAGAAAGAACTTCATATTTGCCTCCCTAAACACTTACCCGCCGATACACTACCCCGTAATGATAGCCTGAAAAATCGAACCGCGAAGACCACAAAGCAGAATCCTTGCGGTCTTTGTGGTTCAAATGGATTTCCGATAACTGCCGATGACGGGATTCTTCAGGATGCCGATCCCCTCGATCTCGACTTCGACCAGATCGCCGTCAGCCAACGGGCCCACACCCGCCGGCGTCCCGGTGGCGATGAGGTCCCCGGGGTACAGGGTCATGATACCAGACAGGAATCGGACGAGTCGGGCTACCGGAAACAGCATGTCTCCGGTGTTGCCGGATTGGCGAATCCTGCCGTTGACGCGGGTCTGGATCCCGAGATGCGAGGGTTCCAGCTCGGTCTCGATCCAGGGGCCGAACGGGCAGAAGGTATCGAAACCCTTGGCACGAGTGAACTGGACATCCTTCTTTTGGAGGTCGCGGGCGGTCACGTCGTTGACGCAGGAGTAGCCGAACACATAGCGCAAAGGGTCCTCGTCCTCCCCGATGCTGCGCCCCATCCTGCCGATCACCACACCAAGCTCGCCTTCGTGATCGACGCGCTGCGAACTCGGGGGCAGCAAAATCCGATCCCCCGAGGCGATGATCGAGCTGGACGGCTTGAGGAAAATGAGCGGCTCCGCCTCGGGCGGAACGTTCCCGAGTTCCCGGGCGTGGTCGGCGTAGTTCCGCCCGATCCCGATGATCTTGCCGGGAACCAGAGGCGCGAGTAGGCACACCTTGTCCGCCGACAGGGTCGCCGAGGTGCGTTCAAAGCCGCCGAGCATGTCTCCCCGGCAAACCAGGACTCTCTCCCCCTCCCAAACGCCGATCGAGATTCTGCCCCCGTGTTCGAAACGGCACAGTCTCATCGAACCTCCAGACCGGTCTCCGCAGCCGGCCCCTCGTTGCCGTGGGTATCGACCGCGGTGACGCGATAGGCAACCTTGCGGCCCGGCTGGACCGTTTCGTCGCGATAACTCATTTCCTTGATCAATTCGTCCCGGAGCGGGCGCGCACCATCCTCACCTTCCTGCCTCCGGTAGACGCGGTAACCCGCGATATCGCGATCGGGGGGCGCCGCCCACAGGAGTAGTACGGCCGGTCCGGCCTCGACCGCGTTCAGGTTCTGAGGCGCCCCGGGAGGAAAGGTGTCGCGCGGCAAAACTTCGAGTGCCGGCGACGGTGCGCTTTCGGCGTAGGGCTTCTCCCTGCTGCCCACGACACTGACCGAATAGTAAACCGTCTTGTCGAACTCGAACGAGCGGTCTTCAAACTCCGGCTTCAACACCAACGCCTGGTTGAGTGGTGCCGGAGGAAAACTCTTCGGATCCTCGCTGCGATAGACGTTATAGCCGGCGATCAGGGGCGGCGTAGAACCGTCCATGTTTTCCTTCGGAGCGACCCACGCGAGGCGGACAAAGTCCTGCGAAACCTCGCTGGAGGGCTTTACCGGCGCGACGGGAATCGGAACAGGGGCCACGACGGCCTGATTGCTGAGGCCCGCGCTCTGCTTTTTTTTGTTGAGGAAGGAAACTCCGTAACGAAACGCCCTCGCATAGACCAGAGAACGATCGGCCAGCAGGAGCTCATCTCGCAAGGCCAACGCCTTGCCTTTCTGAAAGGCGGCGACCTTTTCGCCGGGGATCGAAATGATCTTCTCGGCACCGTTGAAAAACTCCGCCTCGCTCAGCTGGACGCCGGATGAAGCCCGGTCCTCGATTCTGCGCCACACTTCGACACTCCCGAAATCGGCCACGGGAGACCCGTTGGTGTTTGTTGCAGGAACCGAGACAGTCAGGAGTATCTGGTCGGAATATTCGCGAGCCGAAAGGTCGGTGGGTGACTCGGGCAGCAGGACGACCGGGGGATGAGGCTCGCCGGTTTTCGCGCAGCCCGTGTTGAAAGCCGGCAACAGGAACACGACCAGTTCACCGCAGAGGCGCAAAGCGCGCAGAGGAAGAAACCGGAGAAATCTCTGTGTGCTCGGCGCCTCTGCGGTGAGGTTTTGGGTTGTCATCTCACAGGATGTAGCGGCTGACGTCCTTGTCGCTCGCGATGTCGCCGAGCTTTTTACGCACGTATCCGGAGTTCACTCTCACGGTTTCGTTTTTCAGCTCCAGGCCCCTGAATGAAATCTCCTCCAGGAGGGCCTCCATGATCGTGTGGAGGCGGCGCGCTCCGATGTTCTCGGTGTTGTCGTTCACCACGCAGGCCAGGCGCGCGATCTCCCGGATGGCGTCATCCGAGAAGCGCAGCTTCACCCCTTCGGCGGCCATCAACGCCGTGTACTGCTTGAGGAGTGCGTTCTTCGGCTCCGTGAGGATCCTTACAAAATCCGCTTCGCCCAGTGAGCTCATCTCGACGCGAATGGGAAAGCGGCCCTGAATTTCGGGGATGAGGTCGGACGGCTTGGAGACGTGGAAGGCGCCGGCGGCGATGAACAGGATGTGGTCGGTGCGGAGCATGCCGTAGCGGGTGTTGACGTTCGTGCCCTCGACGATGGGCAGAATGTCGCGCTGTACGCCTTCCCGGCTCACGTCGGGGCCGTGCCCGGATTCGCGCCCCGCGATCTTGTCGATCTCGTCGAGAAAGATGATCCCGCTCTGCTCTACTCGTTCGAGCGCCTGGCGGGCGACCTGTTCCATGTCGACCAGCTTCTGCTCCTCTTCCTGAATGATGTACTCCGCGGCCTCGTCCACCGTCATGCGCCGCTTTTTGGGCTTGCCCTCGCCCAGTCCAGACATGAACTCGCGCATGTTGAATTGCAGTTCCTCGAAGCTCGCGCCTTCGAACACCTGGAAAGAAAAGGGATGCATCGGATGTTCCCGCACTTCCATCTCGATCATGCGTCGGTCGAGTTTTCCGGCGCGCAGGTCGCGGCGCAGCCTCTCGCGCAGCTGCTCGAGAATTTTCAGCCCCTTGCTCCCTGCGTCGCGCCCGCTCTCGGTAGGCGCCTGCTGAAGGGTGGGCAGGAGCAGATCGAGCAGGCGTTCCTCGGTGTTCTGCTCCGCCTTTTCCTCGATCTCGGCAATCTTTTCCATGCGCACCATGTCGACCGCGATCTCCACGAGATCCCGCACCATCGACTCGACGTCGCGCCCCACATAGCCGACTTCGGTGAATTTCGTGGCCTCGATTTTGAGGAACGGGGAGTTCGCCAGACGCGCCAGGCGGCGCGCGATCTCGGTCTTACCGACGCCCGTTGGCCCGATCATGATGATGTTCTTGGGTGCGACTTCCTCCGCCATCTCCTCGTCGAGCTTCTGGCGGCGTATGCGGTTGCGCAGGGCAATGGCGACGGCTCTCTTGGCCTTGTTCTGGCCCACGACGTATTTGTCCAGGGCCGCGACGATCTGCCGCGGGGTCATTTCGTCGAGCCCGCGCGGCTGTGCGGAGCGTCGTTTCGATGGCTCTTTCATCGTCACAGCTCTTCGACGCTGATTTCGGAGTTGGTGAAGACGCAGATTTCGCCGGCGATTTTCAGACTCTCGAGGGCAATCTCGCGGGCGGACAGCTTCGTGTGGCGAATCAGCGCGCGGGCTGCTGCAAGCGCGAAGTGCCCTCCCGAGCCGACGGCGAGGAGGCCGTCGTCGGGTTCGATCACGTCGCCCGTGCCGGAAATCAGGTAGGTCGCCTTGCCGTCCGTGGCAAGAAGGTAAGCCTCAAGGTGCCGAAGCGCGCGGTCGGTGCGCCATTCCTGAGCAAGTTCCACCGCCGCCCTGTTCAGGTTCCCCTGGAACTGCTCGAGCTTGTTCTCGAAGCGCGAAAAAAGAGCGAAGGCGTCGGCGGTTGCTCCGGCGAAGCCTACCACGACGCGGTCGTTGTAAAGCCGGCGGATCTTTTTGGCCGTCTGTTTGATGATCGTGTCGCCCAGCGTCACCTGTCCGTCCCCTGCAACCGCGGTCTTGTTGCCCCGCCGGACCAGAAGGATTGTGGTTCCGTGAAACACTTCACCGGATTGTTTCATAGCAGACGAGTATAGGCATGCCCGAAAACGGGTGTCAAACTAAACCACCACCAAGACACCAAGATGAGATAGATCCCCCGTGAGAGAAGCGTTTCTCTTGCGCGTCAGACGCACATTGATTACATTGACACATCCCAAACCTGATTGAAGGGCCAGTCATGAGCTATCTCGACCACCTTGTTTGCCCGAAGTGCGGATCTGTCTATCCCAAGGGGAAACCGCAGGGACTCTGTCGCTGCGGTTCGCCGCTCCTGGCCGAGTATGACCTGAAAGCCGCGCGCAACGGCCTGCCCCGGGCCTCGCTGCAGGGACGCCGATCCGACATGTGGCGTTATGCCGAGCTGCTGCCGGTTAAGGATCCTGAGAATGTAATAGCACTGGGCGAGGGATTCACTCCCGTCATCCGGGTCGACCGGCTGGGAAGGGAGCTGGGGCTGCGGCGCCTCTACATCAAAGAGGAAGCGGGGAATCCCACCGGTTCCTTCAAGGCACGCGGACTTTGCGCCGCAGTGAGCATGGCCCGCGAACTCGGAATCAAGAAGCTCGCGATTCCCTCCGCGGGCAACGCCGCCGGTGCAATGGCCGCCTACGCGGCTCACGCCGGGCTGGAATCGTTCATTTTCATGCCCGCAGACACCCCTGCAGCCAACGTACGCGAAGCCGAAGTATTCGGTGCGCAGGTGACGCTCATACGGGGACTCATCACCGACTGCGGCAAAATCGTCGCCGAGCGCAAGGAGAAGGAAGGCTGGTACGACGTCTCGACGCTAAAGGAGCCCTATCGCATCGAAGGGAAAAAGACGATGGGCTACGAAATCGCCGAGCAGTTCGGCTGGGATCTCCCGGACGTGATCCTCTATCCTACCGGCGGCGGCACCGGGATGATCGGCATGTGGAAGGCGTTTCGCGAGATGGAGGAGCTGGGCTGGATCGGCCCCAAACGGCCCAGGATGGTGACCGTCCAGGCCGCGGGCTGCGCCCCAATTGTCCGGGCCTTTTTCGACAACAAGACCGCCGCGGAACCCTGGCAGGATGCCCACACGGTCGCATCCGGACTGCGGGTGCCGCGTGCAATCGGGGACTTTCTCATCCTGCAGGCGCTGCGCGAAAGCCGCGGGAACGCAGTTGCGGTCGAGGATTCCGAACTGGTCGAAGCCATGAGGCTGTGCGGCAGGCTGGAGGGGATGTTCCTCTGCCCGGAAGGCGCGGCTTGTATCCCCGCCCTGCGAAAGCTCGCGCACGAGGGCTGGGTCGGCCCCGATGAGAGGGTGGTGATCTTCAACACGGGCACCGGTCTCAAGTATCTCGAGGTGCTTGGATAAGCTCGCGTCAGGCCGGGAGTTCGTTCGGTTCGAACGTATCTCGATCAGGCAGGGGCGACCGTCAGGTCGCCCGCGGGCGCGGCCGGGCGACCTGACTGTCGCCCCTACAGGACAAGGAATCATGAGCATCCGGCTCTATTACGAGGACTCTTACCTTATCGAGTTTTCGGCGACCGTTACGGACACACGTTCTCGCGGCGGCCGCCACGCGGCATTCCTCGACAGGACGGCGTTTTATCCCACCTCCGGAGGACAGCCTTACGACACCGGGACGCTTGGAGGCGTTCGAGTGCTCGAGGTCGAGGAGGATGAGGCGGGCAACATTCTTCACATCCTGGATAACCCGCTGCCCTTGGGCCCGGTGGCCGGCCATGTGGACTGGGAGCGACGTTTCGACCACATGCAGCAGCACACGGGGCAGCACATCCTGTCGCAGGCATTCCTGAAAGTCGCGCGGGCACAGACCGTTTCCTTCCATCTCGGTCAGGAAACGTGCACGATCGACATCGAACTGGGCGCTCCAGACCCGACGATCATGCGACGGGCTGAAGAGCTTGCGTCGAGCGTCGTCTTCCAGGACCACGCGGTCGCCGTGCTGAACGTGAATCGTTCCGAGCTCGCATCCCTGGGAGTTCGCAAGGAATCGCAGCGAGAGGGGATCATCCGGGTCATTGACGTGGAGGACTTCGATCTTTCCCCTTGCGGCGGCACTCACGTGAGGCGGACCGGCGAGGTCGGAATCATCGCGGTTCTGGACTTTGAACGCTACAAGGGCGGGACGCGCGTCGAGTTTGCGTGCGGAAAACGCGTCCTCAAAATCCTGGGAAAGGATCACGAGTTGCTCAAGGCGCTCGGAAACCTGCACTCCTCGCACCCTCATGAGCTGCCACGCCTGACGGAGAAGCTCATCGAGGAACGTTCCACGCTCGGGCGTGAGAATGCCCGACTGACGGAGCGCATTCTCGAAGCGGAAGCGCTGGAGATCGCCTCGCGCGCCGAAAGGAAGGGAGGAAATGCAATTGTCAAACGGCGCTTCTCCGACCGCACGGTAGAGAGTGTGAAACTGCTGGCGCAGAAAATCACAGCGCTGCCGCGCAACGTAGCAATCCTGGGCGTATCACAAAACGATGCGCACGTCGTAGTCGTGGCAAAGAGCCCCGATGTTTCGGGCCACTGCGGAGCCGCAGTCAAGGAGATCGCCGGGCGGCTGGGCGGAAAGGGGGGCGGCAGGCCCGAACTCGCGCAGGCCGGAGGCATCCCCGAAGCCTCGGTTGAAGCCTGGCTCGACGCCCTCGAATCCCATTTCCTTCAATATACATAGCGACATAAGTGCGCAACAAAAAAGCGTGAACCGCCAGGACCTCAAAGAACGCAAAGAAAAAGGCCGCGAAGAGCGTCTGGATTTCGGCTGTTGCGGGATACGCCCCTCTGACCCGCGCCGGGGCCAGCGCCCTGCGCTGCAGCGGCATTGCCCGGCTTCAGATCCTTCGAGGTCTTCGCGGTCTTTGTGGTTCAAACACAGATCACGATTTGTGTCGTCATGTATAGAAGCGACCACCATGGCATCGGGTCACCAAGCACTTCTCTTTTGGCGGCTTGGTGGCTGCTTTTCCCATTACCGGCGGGAGGCGGGGCCACGGGTGCCGATTGCCTCGAGCTTCAGCACTCTCCAATCGTCGGCGAAGTCCGGTGAACCCAGATTCAGTCGGCTTACCTTGAGAGCCAGGTTCTCGAAGTCAAAGCTGGCAAGAGGCACGAGCTTCATGTCCTCGTCCCCGATTCTCACCGTCGCTCCGAGCAGGTCTTTCACAGTTTCGAAATCGCCCTGCAGCCTGACACCAAAGGAAGACCTCGGCCGCATGTGCACCGAGGGAACGATCACCGGTTCCTTGGGATCGCCGGTGTCGACCATGAAGTACTTGCCCGGCACCTTGCGATTTTCAAGCGTGAGGCGGATGTTCTTCGCGAGGAGGCCGTAATCCTTGTCCGACATGGAAATAAAATTGAACAGCGGCACGCCGGGCTTCACCATTTCCACCGTGAAAACAAAGTCGCGGTCGACGAAGGCCAGGTAAGAGCTCTTCTCCAGAGGAGCGCCCGGAGTTGCCGGCGCGGCAGCAGGCTGTCGGGTGAGCGAGGGGCGCGGCGGAGGGGCAGGAGGCGTCTGGGGCGTCTGGCAAAGTGGCAACAGGAAGAGGAGAAATGCCGGCATGATGATCAATATCCTCTTATTTGATACCATAGCACCGCGCAACTGAGAAGGCGAGGGCTTATGGATGCGTCGTCCTGGATCTTGGGTATCCTGCTTGGAACCGCGCTGATCGCTGCCATCGCGCCCCCGCCGTCCGGCGATTCGTACGGGGTTGACGTGCACGCGCTGGCGGAGGCCTGGGACAAGGAGCACGTCTCCCCGCCCGACCCTTCCAGCTTGAAGCATGTGGAATTGACGGGGCGGCTGAACGCTCTTGCCGGGCAGTACCCGTTCGTGGCGCGGCTGGAAAAGGCGGGTGATTCGACCGAGGGGCGGGAAATCTTCCTGTTGAGCCTGGGCAGCGGGCCGCGGCGAATCCTGCTCTGGTCGCAGATGCACGGCGACGAAGCGACCGCTACGAGCGCCCTTCTCGATCTCGCGCACTTCCTCTGCAGCCGCCGGCAGGAGCCGTGGGTAGCAGACGTCCTCGAGAAATTCACCCTGCTTTGCGTTCCGATGCTCAATCCGGACGGCGCCGAGCGCGGCCAGCGGCGCAATGCCCAGGGAATCGACATCAACCGCGACGCAAGGATGCTGCAGTCGCCGGAGGGAAGGCTGCTCAAAAACCTGCGTGACCGGACCAACCCCTTTCTCGGCTTCAATCTGCACAACCAGAACAGCCTCACGACAGTGGGCGACACGGGCCAGGTGGCTACGATCGCGCTGCTGGCGGTGGCAGCCGATCTGCCTCCGGGCGTGTCCGGGAAGTCGAGGGAAGCCGTCGCGCCGCTGCAGCAACTCACGAAACAGGTGACAGCCGTTCTATTCGAGGCGCTTTCTCCGTTCGTGAACGGGCACATTTCACGCTACGACGAAGGCTTCAATCCGCGTGCCTTCGGGGACAATCTGACGCTGTGGGGGACTCCGGTCGTTCTCATCGAGAGCGGGGGCAATCCGGCGGGCCGGCCGGCAAACTTCGGCGTCAAGCTCAATTTCGTCGGCCTTCTGGCTGTCCTGAACTCGCTGGCGAGCGGCCGATATAAAAGCGCAGACCCGGCGGTGTTCGACGCCCTGAAGATGAACAGCGAGATCCCGATCTACGATCTGCTCCTGCGCAACGCCTGGATCTGCAGCGGCACGGGCGTTCCGGTATTCAAGGGCGACATCGCGATTCGCCGCGACCTGCGCAGGGAGCCCGGCGGCGACCATGCGGTCATCGCGGACATCGGCGACCTCGGGGTCTTCAATGCGCACCAGGTCGTCGACTGCACGGGAATGATGGTCAGCCCAGGTCTGATCGCGTGGGAGCCCGGCAAACCGATCCTGGGTGGCACGCAGGCGGACCGGGACTATCTCGAACGCGGGATCGTTACCGTGCTCGAGACCGGTGAGTGGCGTCGCATTGCCGGACGGCGCCCGGAGCCCGAGCGCTGGCGCCGCGCGACGAGGCCGGTCAACTGGGGATATGTCGTCGCGGGCGCCGCGTCGAGGATGGGAGCAAACCAGAGACTCTCCCTTGCGGAATGGCTGGCGGCCGGCGCGCGCGCGTGGATCGTCGATCCGCGCCCGGGGCACGCTGCTGAACGAGAGATCCCCGGCTGGTTCGGGATCGGGGTGATGGACCGGCGGAGCGCGGAGCGATTCCGGGCTCCGGCGGGGCTGAGCGGAGAGCCGGCATCGGTGCTGAAGCGCTGGACATCGGAGGCCGCCGCACAGTTCGGCTTGACGAAAAGGGGCATCATCGCCGTCGGCGCCATTCCCGACCTCGTTCTCTGGAGCGTTCACTCCGCCGATGCCGTTCCGGCCGAACTCGGGGACTGCAAGGCGGCTCGCGTCATCCTGGACGGGCACGTCTTCGACACGCGCGATCCCGAGCCCCTCGGCCAATTCCTCGGCCGACAATAAAAGCAACCACCAAGACACCAAAGTTCTTGGTGTCCTCGTGTCCTGGTGGTGGCCTTTCTATTTCCGGCTGAAGTTGGCAAGACGGACTGCGGCGGCGTCCTGCACGTACTCGGCTGCCTTGCTCGAAACGAGGAAGTTGTTGGCGACCATCGAAAACGCCAGCATTTCCCCATCCGCCGTCCGGACGTAACCCGAGAGCGAGCGCACGGCGGCTATCGTACCGGTTTTTGCGTGGACGTTGTTTTCTGCCTTCGTTCCCCGCATCTGCGACTCGATCGTACCGTCCACCCCGCCTATCGGCAGCGCATCGAAGAACTGCTCGAAATACTTATGCCGGTACATGAACTTGAAGATGCGCACGAGCGAATCGGCGGTGATGAGGTTCCGGCGCG
>Ga0316628_100004991_pt1 | contig 10538 bp, 8 predicted proteins | sample OWC_Aug_M2_C1_D5_FD_207648 | JGI IMG/M metagenome (GOLD analysis project Ga0316628, IMG submission 207648) | Wetland soil microbial communities from Old Woman Creek delta, Ohio, United States - OWC_Aug_M2_C1_D5_C | ecosystem: Environmental > Terrestrial > Soil > Wetlands | place: USA: Ohio... | reverse complement strand
CGATCTGGAAGCGCTTCACCGCCGCGCCGAGGACGGCGGCGGGGCGGAGCGCCGCAGGAAGCAGCACGAGGCTTCGAAGCTGACCGCGCGGGAACGCATCCACTTCCTGCTTGACGAGAACAGCTTCGAGGAAATCGACAAGTTCGTCGAACATCGCTGCGCCGACTTCGGCATGGAGAGCCAGAAGGTGCCCGGCGACGGCGTGGTGACCGGCTATGGCCGCATCGACGGCCGTACCGTGTTCGTCTTTGCGCAGGATTTCACGGTCTTTGGCGGGAGCCTGAGCGAGACGTACGCCGAAAAAATCTGCAAGATCATGGACATGGCCATGAAGGTGGGTGCCCCCCTGATCGGGCTCAACGATTCCGGCGGCGCACGGATCCAGGAGGGGGTCGTCAGCCTGGGAGGCTATGCCGACATTTTCCTCCGCAACACCCTGGCCAGCGGCGTCATTCCCCAGATTTCGGCCATCATGGGGCCCTGCGCGGGCGGCGCGGTGTACTCGCCCGCCATTACCGACTTCATTCTCATGGTGATGAACACAAGCTACATGTTCGTCACGGGACCCGATGTGATACGCACCGTCACGCACGAGGAGGTCACGATGGACGGCCTCGGCGGGGCGATGACGCACAACGCGACCAGCGGAGTGGCCCACTTCGCCACCGCCGACGATCGCGAGTGCCTGGCGACAATCCGCGAGCTCGTGAGCTATCTGCCCTCCAACAACATGGAAGATCCACCGCGGCGCCCGAGCACGGATCCCTGGGACCGGGAGGACCCGGGGTTGAACGAGATCGTCCCGATCGATCCGGTTCAGCCTTACGACATCAAGGACATCATCAGGGTTGTGGTCGACAGGCACCATTTCCTTGAGGTGCACCAGCACTTCGCCAAAAACATCGTCGTCGGATTCGCGCGCCTGGACGGGCGTCCCGTGGGGATCGTCGCCAACCAGCCCGCTTTCCTGGCCGGGACGCTCGACATCGCGGCGTCGGTGAAAGGCGCCAGATTCGTGCGCTTCTGCGACGCTTTCAACATCCCGTTGATCACGTTCGAGGACGTCCCCGGTTTTCTTCCCGGCACTGCCCAGGAATTCGGGGGGATCATCAAGCACGGCGCCAAGCTGCTGTTTGCCTTTGCCGAAGCCACGGTCCCGAAAATCACCGTCATCACGAGGAAAGCTTACGGCGGCGCTTATTGCGTCATGGCCTCCAAACACATTCGCACCGATCTCAACTTCGCCTATCCCACCGCGGAGATCGCTGTGATGGGACCGGAAGGGGCGGTCAACATCCTCTATCGCAACGAGCTCAGATCGGCGCAGGACCCCGAGCGTTTCCGCGCGGAAAAGGTCGAGGAGTTCCGGTCGAAATTCGCCTCGCCCTACATCGCCGCCCGCCGGGGGTTTGTCGACGAAGTGATCGAACCGCGCGTGACCAGGCGCAGGCTCATCACCGGTCTTCGAATGCTCGAAAACAAGCGCGACTCGAATCCGCAGCGAAAGCATGGGAACATCCCGCTCTGATCGATCGCGGATTGCGGATTGAAGGAGCATCAGCAGAAATATGTTCAAGAAAGTGCTGATTGCGAACAGGGGGGAGATCGCGGTCCGGATCGTGCGCGCATGCCGCGACCTTGGAGTCTCGCCGGTTGCGGTATACTCCGAAGCCGACCGCGCTTCGCTCCACGTGCGCATGGCCGACGAGGCGTACCCGATAGGTCCGGCCGCGTCGACGGAGAGCTACCTCGCAACCGAGAAGATCATCGACGCCGCTCTGAAATGCAGGGCCGAGGCGATCCACCCGGGCTACGGCTTCCTTTCCGAAAATGCCCGCTTCGCCGAGGCGTGCGCCGCGGCCGGGGTGAAGATGGTGGGCCCCTCCGCGAAATCCATGCAGGTGATGGGCAGCAAGACCGGTGCGCGGACCGTGTTGCGTTCTTCCAACGTTCCGGTCGTTCCCGGAACCTACCGGGCGCTGACCAATGTCGAGGAGGCGCTCGTCGAAGCGCGCCGGATCGGTTATCCGGTCATGCTAAAAGCCGCCGCAGGCGGGGGCGGCAAGGGGATGCGGCTGGTGCGCGATGAAGGGCGCATGCGCGCAGACTTCGAGTCTGCGTCTTCCGAAGCGCTGCGCGCCTTTGCCGACGGCTCCGTTTATCTCGAGAAGTGCATCTTTCGTCCGCGCCACGTCGAGATCCAGATTCTCGCGGACGAATTCGGGAACGCGGTCTACCTCGGCGAAAGAGAGTGCAGCCTGCAGCGGAGACATCAAAAGGTGCTGGAAGAGTCCCCGAGCCCGCTGCTCGACGAAGATCTGCGCTCACGGATGGGCGCGGCGGCGCTGAGCGTCGTGCGGGCGGCGGAGTACGTGAATGCCGGAACCGTCGAGTTCCTGATGGACGACGAAAGGAACTTCTATTTCCTCGAGATGAACACAAGGCTGCAGGTCGAGCATCCCGTCACGGAAGCCGTCACCGGTCTCGACCTCGTACAGGAGCAGTTGCGCATCGCGGCGGGAGAGCCGCTTTCCGTGCGCCAGGAGGACGTGAAGCTGCGCGGCTGGGCGATCGAGTGCAGGATATACGCCGAGGACCCGGAACGGAACTTCTTCCCTTCGCCCGGCGTGATTCGCCATCTCGTCGAGCCTCAGGGACCCGGGATCCGCCTGGATTCGGGGGTTTATGACGGATGGGAAGTGCCGATCCATTACGATCCGCTGATTGCCAAGCTCGTGGCGCACGGTTCGGACCGGGCGCAGGCAATCGCGCGCATGAGGCGCGCGCTCGGCGAGTATGAGATACACGGGATCAGGACGACGCTCGGTTTTTTTGCCGCGCTGCTGTCCGACCCTGCATTCGTCGCAGGCGAGCTTTCGACCGGCTTCATCGAGGAGTTCATGCAGCGCAGGAAGGCGGCGCCCGGCCTTGCGCAGCGCGACGCCGAAGCATATGCCGCCGCCGCCGCGCTTGCCTGCGCCTCCTCCGCCCCGCCGCCGCGTCCCGCTCCGCCCCTCACCCCCTGGCGCCTCCAAAGCCACCACCAAGCCACCAAGACACCAGGAAAAAAATGAAATAGACTCTGGGCTGCAGAAACATTCTCACGTATGGGATACGAGCCGGTTTCGAATGCAGAGAATGAAATTGCTCGGAAGATCGTTGCGGCGGCATATCGAGTACATAGCAATTTGGGTCCCGGACTCCTGGAGAGTGTTTATGAGATCTGCTTTTGCCATGAGTTGGAGAGGTTGGGACTCGTCCACGAACGGCAGGTTGAGATCCCGATTGTGTATGATGGATTTACGCTCCCCGGGAACCTGCGGCTGGATGTCCTCGTGGAGAAGTTGGTTATCTGCGAGCTTAAGGCAGTGGAGACTATGAACGCAGTCTATCTGGCCCAACTCCTTACCCAGCTTAAGCTTACCAAGCGGCGACTCGGTTTTTTGATAAACTTCAACGTTCCAGTGATTAAGCTGGGGATCAAGCGCGTGGTTAATTGACCTTGGTGTCTTGGTGCCTTGGTGGTGGCTTTATGGAATTTGAAGTCGGATCGGTTCGAGTTCGGGTTGCCGGGTCGGAGGTTAAGGTCGAGGGGAGGGAGGGGGTGGTGGATTGGGTGAGGCTGCCCGACGGGCGTCACTCCATCCTAATCGAGGGCCGCGTGTACGACCTTCTGGCCGACGTTTCCGACGGTGCCTGTACCGTAGCCGGACGGGCAGGCACGCACATCCTGCAAATCCGCGACCCGCGCCGCCTCGAAATCTCCCGCGGCTTCGAACCGGAGCAGGCCGGAATGCTGCGCATCCTGGCTGAAATGCCCGGCAAGGTGATCCGCGTGCTCGTCCGGGAAGGTGAAACGGTGGCCATCGACCAGGGCCTTCTCGTGATCGAAGCCATGAAAATGCAGAACGAAATCCGCGCCCCGAAGTCCGGCGTCGTCAGATCGATAGGCGTGGCCGCCGGCCGGGCGGTGAACTCCGGCGCTTTCCTCCTAAGCCTCGAGTAGCGCCCTGCACCACCGGCAGCAGTTCCCCAATCAAATACAGCGATCCGGCAACGGCCACCAGTCCGTGGGGCGGACAGCTCTTCCAGGCCGCCCGAAGCGCGGCGCGCGAGTCGGCGTGGACGCGCATGCGGGAGCGGTGGCGCGGGTGGAGCGCGGCGATTTCGTCCGGAGCGGCAGTTCTCGAGTTTCCCAGCGGCGCCAGGTGTATGACGTCCGCGAGTGGGAAGAGGCGGGCGCCGATCCCGCCGAGGTCCTTGTCGCGCAGTGCCGCGAACACCATGTGAATCGGTTCGTGATGATGATTCCTCAGAAACTCTCGCAGCACCTGTGCTCCTTCGGGATTGTGTGCGCCGTCGAGCAGAGTCCTGCGCGGTGCGCGGAATTCGTCCAGCCTCCCGGGCCACTCGGCCTTGCGAAGTCCGAAACGCACCGCGCGCGCGGCCGGTTCCCCGCCCAGAAACGCCCTTACCGCGGCGACGGCTAACGCTGCATTTCTCGCCTGGTGCGCGCCAGCCAGGGCAAGCCGCAGGTCGCGATATCGGTGCCGCGCGATTTCGAGATCGAAGTCATAGCGGCCGTGGTGGTGACCCTTGAGTCGAATCCTGCAGATGCGCTCAAGCTCGATGAGCAGGGCCTGGCGTGCGCGCGCCGCGTCACGGATGACGCTCCGGGCGGCCGGAGCGCGGCAGCCCGATATCACCGGCACCCCGGACTTGATGATGCCGGCCTTCTCGCGCGCGATCTGTTCGAGGGTGCTCCCCAGGATGTTCTGGTGGTCGTACGAAATCCCGGTGATGACGCACGTGCGAGGCGTGATGGTGTTGGTGGCGTCCAGCCTTCCACCGAGCCCGACCTCCACGACGGCGGCATCCACCCGCCGCCGCGCGAAGTGCAGAAACGCGCAGGCGGTGACAAATTCGAAGAACGTCAGGGTGCGGTCCAGCTTTCCCTGTCGAAGCAACGCCTGCTCCGTTTTGTCGATGATCTCCGCCAGGGCGCCGAAGGCGCGGGGCGAGACGGCGCGTCCGTCGACGCGAATCCGTTCCTCGACCCGGATGAGATGCGGGGAAGTGTAGAGCCCTGTGGTGAATCCGGCGCTGCGCAGGATCGATTCCGACATTGCAGCCACGCTCCCCTTGCCGTTGGTGCCGGCGATGTGGAGCGAGGGGTACCGGTCATGGGGATTATCGAGGGCCCGCATGATTGCAACCATGCGGTGGAGGCCGAGATTGATGCCCTGAACCTCGTTCCCGCGCCGCTTCAAGAGTTCAAGTGCCTGTCGGTAGGTCAAGACTCCCCCGGAGAAGTGTCCTTTGCGGTCTTCGAGGTCGTGGTGGTTCTGCTTTTCTCAAACCATGAGGAAATTCAAAGTGTTGATGAGGTAATTGCGCAGGTCCCTGCGATCTACGATGGCGTCCACCATCCCGTGTTCGAGGAGGAACTCCGAGCGCTGAAACCCTTTGGGCAGCTTCTGCCGGATGGTCTGCTCGATGACCCTCGGCCCCGCGAACCCGATGAGCGCGTTGGGCTCGGCGATATTCAGGTCTCCGAGCATGGCATAGCTCGCGGTGACACCGCCGGTCGTGGGATCAGTCAGAACCGAAATGAATGGAATCCGCGCCTCGTCCAGGCGCGCCAAAGCGGCGCTGACCTTTCCCATCTGCATGAGCGAGAGCGCGCCCTCGTGCATGCGCGCTCCCCCCGACGCGGAGACCACGACCAGGGGAATCTTTTCAGCGAGCGCCCGCTCGACGTTCAGGGTCATCATTTCACCCACCACGGAGCCCATCGAACCGCCGATGAACGTGTATTCCATGGCGGACATGAGCGTGACCCGCCCACCCAGTTTCCCGCGCGCGTTGACCATGGCGTCGTTCCGGCCGGTGGCCTTTCTGGCGGACTCCAGTTTTTTGGAGTAGGGCTGCCGGTCGACAAATTTCAGGGGATCGGGAGAAATCAGTTCCGTATCAAGAGTCTCGAAGGCACCGTCGTCGTACAGCATCTGGAGGCGTTCCTGCGCCGTGACCTTGAGGTGGTGGCTGCACTTGGGACACACCTTTTCGTTGGCGTCCAGATCCTTCTTCCAGATGGCGGCGCTGCAGCCCTCGCATTTCGTCCAGAGGCCTTCCGTGCGTACGGTCTTGTCCTCTTCTTTCAGCGGGGCCATTGAGGATGCCTTCTCCTTTTTGAACCAGGCCATATCCGATCCTGCGAAGAGTGGGTTTGGTAGCTCATTGGCCCTTGCGCGGTCGCGTGTTCGGCTTTGTCTTGGAAAGATCGCGCAGAAAGTTGACCAGGCTCCATCGGTCCTGGTTGGTCAGCTTTGACTCGAACGCGGGCATCACCGGCGGCCGGCCCTTGGTTATCGACCAGAACATTTCGCCGTCCGTCAACGGACCGACAATCGCGGGGTCGCTGAGGTCCGCGGGGGGTTCCTTGAGCATTCCGGCCATGGGGCCGTTTCCCTTGCCGGTGTCGCCGTGACACTGCGCGCAATTGTCCTTAAACGCCACTTTCCCCTTTGCCAGAACCTCGGGCGTGGTGGGCACGGGGTTCTTGCCCTTGAGTATGTCGGGGGGGACTTTTATGTCCTCGCCGGACACCCGAGTGAACGCAAAGAGCAATACGGCGCAAGCGGCGCCGAGAATCGTTCGCTGGGAGCACCTGTTCATCGTTGTTCCTCTTTCCGCAGTTGCCGTATCCGTGTGAAGCGCAAAGCCTGAACTATAACATATTTCCCGCTTCGCGGGACCTCCACGCCCGCCGCGCTCCGCCACTTAGGTTCTTTGAGGTCCCGGCGGTTTACTTTTGAGCTCGGCGATTGATTTTCGCCGGCCTCCAGTATCTAATAGGTCACGAACCGGACGCACCCGATCGCCCCCCGGCGTTCGGTTTTCCTGGGAGTCTTCTCGTCATGGTGCCTGCTCGTCTTCGACTGCCGCTGATCGGAATGGCCATCGCTGTTGCGTCGACTGCGATCGCTCTCCTGCTCTACCAGTTGCCGTTGCTCCGGACCATGGAGTGGAAAATCTACGACCTCGAATTCCGCAAGCTGACCAACCCGGCCAACGCAAGCCGCGATATCGTCATGATCGAGATCGACGAGGAGAGCCTCGAAATGATGGCCGATAACGGATTCGGCCGATATCCCTATCCAAGGGACACCTATGCTGCTCTGTTGAGTTACCTCGAACTGGGGCGGCCAAGGGTGATTGCCTTCGATATCCCGTTCATAGAACCCGACACCGGAACAGACGGACCGGCGCGCGACCGGGAATTGGTTGAAGCGACACGCCGGCTCGGAAACGTCATTCACGCTTTTATGGTGAACGATATCTACAAATTCCAGCCCAAGTCTCCGCTTCCGGGAGGGTACCGGCTGGGACCGGAGGTGGAGGAGCATCTGATGGTCAAGTTCCCCTACCCCGGCCTGGCGCAGGCAAGCCGCATGCTTGGGAATACCTTTTTCGTGTTCGATTCGGATGGCCCTGTGCGCCGCATCGTCCCGTTCGTACGCCAGGGCGACAACTACTATCCGTCGCTTGGGATAGCGACGGCCATGGTTGCGCTCAACCTGAGCCCATCCGATGTGAGCCTGGAGGCGGACGGCCTTCACCTCGGCTCAATCACGGTTCCGCTCATGGATGTGGAAGTGGAATATGTCGAACCTGTGCATGCCCGGCATATGCTCGTCAACTACAAGGGTGGTCCCTTTCTCAGCGGCGACAGGCGAGCACGTCGCACCTATCGGAGTTACAAAATCTGGGACCTGCTTCTTTCCGAGGGCCATATCGAGGAAGGGAAGAAGCCGCCGGTCGATCCGTCCGAATTCAAAGACAAGATCGTCTTTATTGCGACGAGTGCGCCCGGCTTGTCCGACGTGTTCCAGACTCCCTTTGGCGATGAGGGCAGGATGCCGGGAATGCAGGTGCATGCCACGGTTGTGGACGATATCCTGAGCCGGTCGTTCCTGCGCCCCGCGCCGAGATCCTGGTCGGTAATTTTGCTTTTGATCTCGACCTTGCTGGTGGGCATTTTGGGCGTTTATGTCGGCTTCTGGTGGGCGTTGGGTGCGGCGATCGCAATCGGCTTTGCCGACGCAGGTGTTGCCGCCTTTTCCTTCGTCCACGGCTTCTGGCTTCCCTGTGTGCCAACGGTAACGGGGCTGCTGTTGGCACAGTTCGTGAGTGTCGCATATAAGTACTTCGTCGAGGACCGGGCCAAGCGCCAGGTAAAGTCGCTGTTTTCCCGATACGTTTCCCCGGCGGTGGTGAAGGAGTTGATCGAAGATCCTTCGAGGGCCAGGCTTGGCGGGCAGCGGCGCGAGATGTCGGTGCTTTTTTCCGACATTCGGGGCTTTACCACTTTTTCCGAGGCTAGAGAGCCCGAGGAAGTCATCCACCAGCTGAACGAATATTTTACCCGTATGGTCGAGCTCTTGTTCCAGCACCACGGAACGCTCGACAAGTTTGTCGGCGATATGATCATGGGTTTGTTTAACGCGCCGATCCTCGACCCGGATCATGCGGACCACGCCGTCCAGATGGGACTGGCGATGCTGGAGGAGCTCAAGGTGTTGAACGCGCGCTGGGCACAGGAAGGCCGCCCCAGTCTGGATATCGGTGTCGGCATCAACACCGGGGACATGATCGTCGGCAACGTGGGATCGGAACGCACCTTGAGTTATACGGTCCTTGGCGATAACGTTAACCTGGGCTCGCGCCTGGAATCGCTCAACAAGCAATACAAGACCCACATCATCATCAGCGAGTCGACGCGCAGCAGGCTCAGGGGTAAGTACTTTACGAGGCCCCTGGGAATGGTCAGGGTTAAAGGCAAGACCATCGACGTGGAGATTTTCGAGGTTTGCCGTTCCCAGGAGGAACTCGACCAGAGGAATGCGGCCGCGGTCACCCCGGCGCCCGTCATTGGATAAACGGGGATACGCTCGGAGAGATGATCCGTGTTTAACCGCGTGAATCCGTGGGCAGGAATTTTTTGGTTTGTGATAAATGGAGGTCTCATGCGATATCGAATTCTCATCGGCGTTCTGATGGCTGCATTGTTTTGCGGTCAGAGCGTCTGGGCGCAGTTCGGCAGGCTTAAAGGCCAGATCGACAAAGTCACCAAGGTCACCGACAAATTCAAGGACATCGAGCTCACGGATGAGGAAGAGATCAAGCTGGGCGAGGATGTCAGCGCGCGGGTGCGCGCCAAGTACGGCGTTGTTCAGGATCCCGCAATCCACAGGTACGTGAGCCTTGTCGGCACCGTCATCGCCAAGAAAACAAGCAGAAGTAGCCTGCCCTATCATTTCATCGTGCTCGACACCGACGGGGTAAATGCTTTTGCCGCACCGGGAGGGTTCGTCCACATCACGCGCGGCGCGCTCGCACTGATGAAGAACGAAGCCGACCTGGCCGGCGTGCTCAGCCACGAGATCGCCCACGTGACCGAGAGGCATACCATCCGCGCGATTCAGAAGGGCAAGGTTGTCCAGATGAGCGTCAGCGAGGCCAATGTTTCTTCCAACAAGGCACTCTGGGACCGCCTGGTCGATGAGTCTTACAAGGTCGTTTTTGCGGGCTTCGGGCGCGCGGACGAGATCGACGCCGACGAGCATGGCGTCACGGTTACTGCAGCCACCGGGTATGCCCCGCAGGGTCTGGGCGAATTCCTGGCCGCGTTGAAGGCGAGGAACACCGGAGCGGATTCGAAGCAGGGGTTGTTTGCTTCGCACCCGGAGACCGACGAGCGTCTGCAGAAGATCGAGGACCTGATCAAGACCCGCAACCTGTCCGGGGGCGAGTTGGATCAGCCGCGTCTGGCCGCCAATGTCAAATACCAGCCCGTCGATCAGACCAAGATTGCAGCGGTCGCCGAAGGGACCTCCGGATTGGCCGGCGGCTCCGAGAGCAAGGACGAGCAGAAGAAAGAGGGCGAGGAAGGCGGCAAGAAGAAGAGCCGCTTCAGCCTGAGCAAGCTCACAAATCCGACGGCCACATCGGGGGAAACGAAGCAGAGCGCGGCCGTGACCGGCTCAGGCGGCTCCCGAGGCGTGGACAGGGAACGCGAGGCCAAGGGCGGGTCGAATCCTGCGCTCGTGGCGGTCAACCTGACGGACAAGGACCTCGAGGACTTCAAGCGCGATGGCAAGCTGAAATCCTAAGCGCTTGGTGTCTTAGTATCTTGGTGGTTGCTTTTGTCCAGCAGACTCTCCAGACCTGCAGCGCTGGTAACGGGAGCGCTGCAGGTCATGTTTGTACAGACATAGGCAGTGGGCCGGCCGTTGACTTGAGGCCGATCTCTCAGTATGCCGATATGCCCGTCCAGCCCGCAAGCGACGGCTTTGTTGGGTTGATATCGTTCTCGCACCACGCGGAGCAGGTCCCGCATCCCTTCTGAATCGGGACTTCCCACCAGCGCGATCTCTACGGGAGGTGCAAGCAGGAAGTCGAGCGCGCAGAGAAAGTTGCCGAAAGCAGCCGGATGATCGGCCATCGGGACGGCCATAGCTTCCAGAGTCGAACGA
>Ga0316628_100004990_pt1 | contig 10539 bp, 7 predicted proteins | sample OWC_Aug_M2_C1_D5_FD_207648 | JGI IMG/M metagenome (GOLD analysis project Ga0316628, IMG submission 207648) | Wetland soil microbial communities from Old Woman Creek delta, Ohio, United States - OWC_Aug_M2_C1_D5_C | ecosystem: Environmental > Terrestrial > Soil > Wetlands | place: USA: Ohio... | reverse complement strand
TTTCGTTATGTTACCGTCGCTTCAAGCGCTTGCGCAATGGCGAGATATTTTTCGTGAATTCCCGCGCCCATCTCCCCCACTTCGTGCTCCTCGAACGCCCGCAAAAGCTGCTTTTGTTCCTCAGCAGGGATGACATCATCGGCGATGCGAAAAAGAATCTGATCTTCCTTTTGAATGTGTTCTCTCAGCAGTCGGATATACGCTCTTGCGCTAGCGAGAAGCGACTCCCGCGCGGCTTGCTCATTTGCTTCTACCCGCGCTACTGCGGCGAACATGGAGCGCACGTACGACCTCCCCTCCTCGTGCTCGATCAACATCATACCGATGGGTCCGCCTTCGTTCGGAATTCCATGCTCTTCCATGGCCGGGAAGAGAATTTTTTCTTCTTTTAGATGGTGGCATTGATCGGCAAAGTGACGGGCAAAATCGAGAGCTTTCTTCCAAGATTCCAACGAACCAACCAGCGAATCTTGTGTAAGCTTTTCCATTACGCCCAGGACCCGCTCAATGACTCGATGTTCGTCGCTGAGCATCTCCGTGGCTTTGTCGAAATCGCCCGCCAATTTAATCTGTCCCATGGTATCCATTTTTTATTGCGCTCTCCTTTGAACCTTTCGACACCTAACAATGAGGCGTGTTCCTATTTCGGATCAAATACCCGCTAGGAGTTGCTCGCTTCGATGAGCACGATACATGCCAGATTGAAATTCGATAGCCGCAACAAGCGAGTCATCGGATTTCCCTTACATCGCTAGAAAACCCCGAGATATTGGGTGGTTGATCCTTGCTGAATCTAAGAACTCGTCCTGGCAAATTTCGCTATTCCTGGAATCGCGCTGGCGCGGCGTTTTCCGCGTCGGTTTCAGTTCACATCAGTGATCGGGCCTTTAACGGACGCAGGCTTATGTTCGCGCATCATCGTTCAGGAAGTTCATATATCATTCAATAGAGATGATGAACTCGCGATGCGGCGACAGTGAGCTAAAGTAAGGTGTGTCGATACGGAGCAATCAGCCTTACTTCCGAATTTGCGAAAACCAATGATGAATTTTCCTATTTCCAAAAAAGTTTTTATTTTTTCGAACCGGAATGTCAGGCGATTTCTGCTCGCCGCAAGTGGTACACATCTTGCCTCTCGCGAAGTCAACGGACTTAATTTATCCACTGACTCTCGTCAATGTATGAAGCTCGTCCAACCGGCAAGAGGTTTTTCTGGCCTTGAGGCTTCGGATCTCTCGAATCTATCGGTTTTTTGGAGCCGGCGGTGGGCGAATGCCAATCCATGCAGCACGTGATTCCGGCACAAGCAGGCGAAACAGGAGGGCATCCGGAAAGTGATGGAACGAACCATACTGGCCTATCTTGTCAAAACAACTGCTCCATAAAATGAACCCATGTTATCAAAGCGCAAAACAGTTCCGATTCGGACCGGGAGAAAATCATGGATTTGAGCAGACGTAAATTCTTGCAAATCGGGGCCGCAGCGGCGTCGGGGACCTTTCTGAAGGAGTCGGCTCGCGCTCTGCGGTTACTTCAACCAGCGGTCGGCATAGAAAATCCCCTGGATTTCTATCCCAACCGCGACTGGGAGAAAGTTTACCGCGACCAGTATCGTTACGACCGAAGCTTTACGTGGGTGTGCGGTCCCAATGACACGCACATGTGCCGGCTGCGCGCTTTTGTGCGCAACGGCATCGTGATTCGAAGCGAGCAGGAATACACCAATAGCCAATACGGAGATTTGTACGGGAACAAAGCTTCAGTGAACTGGAACCCTCGTGGCTGCCCCAAGGGTTACACTTTTCAGCGCCGCGTCTACGGCCCTCACCGGTTGAAAGGTCCGGTCATTCGCAACGGTTGGAAGCAATGGGCTGACGCCAGGTTCCCTTCGCTATCCGACGATCCGGAGCTTCGAAAGAAATACCGTTTCGACGACCGCGGCAACGATCACTTTACCCGTATCTCGTGGGACGAAGCGTTTCGTTACGCAGCCGATGGACTGGCGGCGCTTGCTAAGAGTTACAGCGGAGAAGACGGCAAGCGGCGGCTGCTCGCTGATGGATACGATCCATTGATGCTCACGCATTGGAATGGCGCCGGGACGCGAACGCTGAAGTATGGATCGAACCTACCCATCCACGGCGTGATTGGCAAATTCGGCATCTACCGGTTCAACAACATGATGGCGCTGCTCGACCATCACGTCCGAGGCGTGCCCGAAGACAAAGCGCTGGGCGCGCGCGATTGGAACGAATACACCTGGCGCGGCGACCAGGCCCCGGGACAACCCTTTGTGCATGGTTTGCAGACATCGGATTGCGACTTCAACGACCTGCGCTTCACTAAGCTCCACATCCAGGTGGGCAAAAACCTGATCGAAAACAAAATGGCCGATTCCCACTGGATGACCGAGATCATGGAACGTGGCGCCAAAATTTATGTGATCTCTCCCGAATACAATGCGCCCGCGACCAAATGCGACACCTGGATCCCGGTCCGGCCCGGGCTTTCCGATACGGCGGTTTTCCTCGGCCTCAGCAAAACGCTCATGGACGAGGGCTGGTATGACGCCGATTTCGTCAAGAATTTTACCGATATGCCGCTGGTAGTTCGAACTGACACGCTCAAACGACTGCGCGCGCAGGAAGTCTTTTCGGATTACAAGAACATGCTCGACCCTAACGGGCCGAGCTTCAAATTGCACAATCTGACGCGCGACCAGTACCAAAAACTTGGCGATTTTATCGTGATCGACCGTAAATCCAAAAACCCCAAAGGGGTCACCAGAGACGACGTCGGGGGAAAACTGTTCGCCAAAGGAACAGACCCGGAACTCGAATGGCAGGGGAAAATACGGCTGGCGGACGGGACGGAAGTGGAGGGGATGACGGTGTGGTCGATGTATCGGGCGCACCTAAAGGACTATGATCTGGACAGTGTCGAACAAATTTGCGGCGCGAAAAAGGAGATCGTCCACCAGCTTGCCAAAGATCTTGCCACCATCAAGCCTGTGGCCATTCACTTCGGCGAAGGAATCAACCACTATTTCCATGCCACCCTTCATAATCGTGCCACTTACCTCCCGCTCATGCTGACGGGCAACATCGGCGTCCATGGCGCCGGAGCCTTCACCTGGGCGGGGAATTACAAGGGCGCGCTGTTTCAGGCATCGCCGTGGACCGGTCCGGGAGTCGGAGCCTACGTCCACGAAGATCCTTTCCACCCTGTGCTGGACGAGCAGACGCGAATCACGCATGAGCACTTGCGCGACACCACGGAAGGCGAAGAGCCTTCCTACTGGGGCTACGGAGAAAGGATTCTGGCCGTGAACACGCCCAAGGGCAAAAAGGTGTTCACAGGCAAATCCCATCTGCCGTGCCCGACCAAAATGATGTGGTACAACAACGCCAATTTTATTAACCAATCAAAATGGGTTTATAACCTGATCGTCAATGTCCTTCCCAAGATCGACATGATCGTCGATCAACAGATCGAGTGGACCGGTTCGGCCGAATACGCGGACCTGGTGCTCCCCGCCAATTCATGGATGGAGTTTGAAAATATCGAATGCGGCGGTTCCTGCTCCAATCCTTTCATTCAAGTGTGGGGCGGCGAAGGGATCAAGCCGCTTTATGATTCCAAGGATGATGCAGAAATCTTTGCCGGAGTAGCCGTGGCGTTGGGCGAAAAGTTCGGCGATTCCCGTTTCAAAGATTACTGGAAGTATGTTTTGGAAAAAAAGCCGCAGGTCTATCTGCAACGGGTTTTCGACAGCTCGACCACTACGCGCAACGAGAGCGAGTCGTACCGCGTGGATAGGCTGGTCAAGGGCGACTACGGTTCCCCGGGATCGGCGCTCATGCTGTTTCGCACCTATCCCCGCGTACCGTTCTGGGAGCAGATTCACGATCTGGTGCCGTTCTATACCGACACCGGAAGACTCAACGCTTACTGCGATCTTTCCGAAGCCATTGATTACGGGGAGAATCTCATCGTCCATCGCGAGGGGCCCGAAGCCACCCCTTACCTCCCCAACGTCATCATTTCCACCAGCCCCTTTGTGCGCCCGCAGGACTACGGCATTCCTTTGGATGCAATGGACGCAGATCTGCGCTCCGTGCGCAATGTGAAGATGGCTTGGTCAGAGGTGAAAAAGACCGTGAATCCGCTTTGGGCCGAGGGCTTTCGCTTTTTCTGCTCCACTCCCAAGAGCCGCCATTCGACCCATTCCTCATGGTCCACGGTGGACTGGAACTGGATCTGGTCCTGCAATTTCGGCGACCCGTACCGCATGGACAAACGCGCGCCCGGAGTGGCCGACCGCCAGATCCAGATGAACCCGCAGGCCGCTATGGCTATGGGTCTGCACGACGGCGACTATGTCTATGTCGATGCGAATCCTGCGGATCGGCCCTATGTCGGCTGGCAGCCGGACGATCCGCGCTACCGCGCGTTCCGCTGCATGGTGCGGGTCAAATTCAATCCCGCACTACCCTACCATTTTACCATCATGAAGCACACCGGCTGGATTGCCACGGAACGGACCGTGCGAGCTCACGAGACGCGGCCGGACCGGCGCGCTCTCTCGCCTGAAACGGGTTATCAGGCATCGTACCGCTATGGCTCGCATCAATCGATCACGCGCGGCTGGCTTCCGCCCATGCATCAGACCGACACGCTATTTCATAAGAAGACCGGAGCCATGGGTTTTGTCTTCGGCTTCGACGTGGACAACCACGCGGTGAACACCGTCCCTAAAGAGACGCTCATCCGCATCGCCAAGGCCGAGGACGGCGGACTCGGCGGCAAGGGGATTTGGGAGACGGCGCAAACCGGTCGAACGCCGGGAGCAGAAGCGGATTTCATGACCCGTTATCTCAACGGAGAGATGGTGAAGGTCGATGACAAATAAGCGGCGCTCAAACGTGAACCGCCGCGACGAACCAAACGTTATAGGAGGACCACAGTCAATGGCCCAAAAAGAGTTCAAAGACGATGACCCGATGGAGTTGGTGCAGATCTATCTTCCTGAAGGCGACCCTGGGGCAATGGCCGAGTGTTTCGTGGAGGAATTCATCTGGCTTGGCTACGACATCCAACAACTGCTGGATCTCTTTCGTAACCCTTTCTATGCCGGGGCCCATGCTATTTACCGCAGCCAAGGCGAGGCCTATGTCCTGGGCTTGATCGACCGCATGCGAAAACGTTTCAGTGGCGAAACCGCGGGAGGTCACAATGCCTAAGGTCCACAACTGGCACCTCGGGCGGGAAATGGATTACCCTTACGAAGGGCATTATCCCGAATGGCAGTTTGCCGCCGTTTTCAACATCAACCGCTGCATCGGCTGCCAGACCTGCACAATGGCGTGCAAGTCCACCTGGACATTTTCACGCGGGCAGGAATACATGTGGTGGAACAATGTCGAGACCAAGCCTTATGGCGGGTATCCTCAGGGTTGGGACGTAAAGATCCTCGATCTGCTGGACCGCGCGCATGAAAAGCAAAAGGCCTCCGCCACGTGGGACGTGAAAACGAAGGACGGCAAAACCAAGCCCTACGGCGCCTATCAGGGGATGACGATCTTCGAAGCCGCAGAAAAAAACGGCGGCGATCAGAGCCAGCGAGCGGTGGGGTACCTGCCCACCGATCTGGAATGGCGCGCGCCGAATATTTACGAGGACACAGCCAAAGGCGCAAATGGCAAAGAAGGCACGTGGTACCCCGAAGGCGTCAATCTCCCCGAACACCAGACCTGGTTTTTTTACCTACAACGCATCTGCAATCATTGCTCGTATCCGGCTTGTTTGGCGGCTTGTCCGCGCCAGGCGATTTACAAGCGCAAGGAAGACGGCATCGTCCTTATTGACCAGGAGCGGTGTCGCGGCTATCGCAAGTGCGTCGAAGCCTGCCCGTACAAAAAAGCAATGTACCGTCCGACCACACGGGTCTCGGAAAAATGCGTCGCCTGCTATCCTCGGATTGAAGGCAAGGACCCGCAGCTCACTCCGGACGGCGTTCCGATCGAAACCCGGTGCATGAGCGCGTGCGTCGGCAAGATCCGTTTGCAAGGCCTGGTGAAACTCGGCGAAAAAGGGGTTTGGGCCGAAGACCGCTACAATCCGATTTACTTCCTCGTTCAGCACGAGAAAGTCGCCCTCCCACTTTATCCCCAGTTCGGCACACAACCGAACATTTACTACTTTCCGCCACGCTGGGTACCGCGGCCTTATCTGAGACAGATGTTCGGCCCGGGGGTCGACGACGCAATTGAAAAATACATCGCGCCCTCCAGGGAACTGCTCGCCGTGCTGCAGCTATTCCGGACCACCCAAAAAGTCATCTTTCGCTATGAGATTCAACCCGGAAAAAAACTGTTCGAGACCCGCGTCAACGGCAAACCCTGGGAGATGTTCAATGATACGATCATCGGATTCGACAAGAATGGCAAGGAAGTCGTCCGCACGGCCGTGGAAGAGCCGATGTTCGAGCGTCCGAAAGAGCATTTGAACTCGATTTGAGCGGAGGACCAGACGGTGCAGACAGAAACATCAGCCATGGAGCGGGCGCACGCACGCGCTGCTCTCTATTACTATCTCGCGGCGCTCTTCGCTTACCCTGACACCGCAGCTTGGCGGACGCTGCAAGAATTCTCGGCAGAAGATTGGCAATGCGTTCTCGCGGTCCTTGACTGGACCGCCAACAGTGGCACGCGCCTGCAAAACAGGCTTCACGCGATCACTCAAGGACAGTTTGAGGCCGAGCATTTGGCGATCTTTGGCCACACGGCTGCAGGAGAGTTGCGTCCTTACGAGGCGGGTTATGGCACCAGTCACGTTTTTCAGGAAACTCACTGCCTCGCCGATGTGGCGGGCTTCTACCACGCCTTCGGCTTGGACACATGCGAGGCCAAGCGCGAGCGGCCGGACCACATCGCCGTCGAACTCGAGTTCATGCACGTGCTGGCGCTGAAAGAAGCTTATGCGCTCGCTCACGACTGGGGCGAAAAGGCCGACATTTGCCGCGAAGCTCAAACCGGTTTCTTACGGGATCACCTGGAACGTTGGGCGCCGAGCTTTCTAAACAGTCTCGCCGAACGGACACGGGGAGGCACTTTCGAGATGATCGCCGATGCCACCGCATTTTGTATAAAGGCACACTGTCATGGCGCCGGAATCGAAACCGGAGTAAGCAACTTGAGACCCGAGACTATGAGCGAACCCGAGGGAATTAATTTTCCCTGTATGGCAGGAAACATGGCAGAAACTGCAGGAATCATCTTGAAGGAGGAAACAGAGTGATCGCCGGAAATTTCCGTTGGATGACAGGGATAATCGTCGCAGGGCTCGCTTCATCATTGGCGCTGGCGGCGAACAAAGATGATCCTTCGCCAAAGCTAGCCAGGGGAAAGGAAGTTTATCTGGCAAACTGCGCGATTTGTCATGGAGCGGAGGGCCGGGGTGATGGGCCTGCCGCCTATCTCGTTTTTCCCAGACCGCGCGATTTTACCCGTGGAATCTTTAAGCTACGCTCGACCGCTACCGCGCCTACCGATGCCGATCTCTTGCGCACCATCACACAGGGAGTAGCCGGAACCGCGATGCCTGCGTGGCCGAGTCTCACTCCAAGCGACCGGCAAGCGCTCGTGGAATATGTCAAGAGTTTCTCTTCCGCCTTTGCGAAGGGCACGGCGGTCGTAAAGATTCCAAAGCCGCCGCGGTTCACGCCCAAGATGGTCGCGGCGGGCAAACAACTCTATGTGGATGCGGGGTGCGATTCTTGTCACGGTGCCGCCGGCCGCGGCGACGGAACTTCTGCACCGGATCTCAGAGATGAATGGGGATATCCCATTCGGCCGCGGGATCTTACACGCCAGGATCTCTTCAAATCGGGCACTAGCGCTCAAGACATCTACAAAGTTCTTCAGGTCGGAATCGGTGGCACGCCGATGCCCGTATTCAGTGATACGCTTACACCAGAACAGTCCTGGCAACTCGTCGCTTATGTGCAGTCGCTCGGGCGCACAACGGTTAAGACTGCGGCGGCGAACCAGCCTGTTCTCATCACCGCGAAGCAGATCCAAGCAACCGTCGATGGCGCAAATCCATTCGACCCCATGTGGGAACGCGTTGCTCCTACCGAAGTCAAGCTGATGACATTATGGGAGCGAGAAAAAACGGTCCGCTCCCTGCGGGTTCGGGCGCTCTATACGCAAACCGATTTGGTGTTATGTCTCGAATGGGACGATCCGACCGCCGACCTGGCGGGGGCGCGACCGCAAGCATTTGCCGATGCCGCCGCCACAGAGTTTCCTTTGGGCCAGAAGACGCCCAGCTTCATCATGGGTGAAAAAGGCGCAGGGGTGAACGTCTGGTTCTGGCGCGCGGACAACGGGCTCCCCGCGATCGCCGATGCTTTTGTAAAGGCGTACCCCAACCTGGCGATCGAAGATTATCCACTGGAGTCAGACCCAACCTACACGACGGCCCGTTCGGCGGGGAACCGGCTCTACTCCGTCGGCGCGCAGTCTAGCTTGACCGAAATGAATGCGGAGGGTTTCGGCACTCTCACTCCACAACCGAGTGAAGACCAACAGATTAAAGGGAGCGGAGTTTGGCGCGATGGACGGTGGCGCGTCGTGATGGTTCGCCCATTGAAGACGAATAGCTCCCAAGACCGCCAGTTCGGTCCGGGTGAGAAAATTCCGGTCGCATTCGCCGTCTGGGACGGTTCACAGCGAGATCGCAACGGCCAGAAGGCGGTTTCGATCTGGCAAGAGTTGCAGCTCCAACGTAGTGGCAGATAGAGATTGACGTAATCCATCTGCTTCGGACGGATCACGCTGTACGAACCGAGAGCCGACCGTGTGCCAAAGCTAGCGCTTCTGTTAGCTTCAAGATGACACGACGCGTGCCTCGATGGCATTAACCTAGCTTTCTCTAGCAGAGGGTCGTAGTATGAACAACCAATGACCGTGTCCATGTTGGTGGAATCAAGAGGCGCGAGACGGGCATGATGTATGAGCGGGACTGCCGTCGGGCGCTTTAGAACTCGAAATTGCTAAGTTTAAATCGCAGCAAAAAGAGACAACCAAACTTTGCGTCATTTTGGCTTGGTGGAGGAGCAAATCAAAACCATCAACAGAGGCCTTCTTTGCAGGGGTAAGGCGTGCGTAGTCTGGACGAGCTGCTGAGGGAATCTTCCGTTCTCCACGGTCATTCCTGTGCCGGGCAGATTGTCGGAGTGCGCATGGCCATGATTGGCTGCCGCGAAGTGGATATTGAGGAACCGAAGGGGTGCAAAAAGCTCATCGTATGTGTGGAGATGGATCGCTGCGCTACAGACGCGATTCAAGTCGTAACCGGATGTTCTCTAGGGAGACGAACGCTCAAATTTTTCGATTACGGCAAGATGGCGGCAACTTTTATCAACCTTGAAACGCAGAAAGCGGTTCGTGTCGTTGCACGAGACGATGCGCGAACTTTGGCTTCGGCGTATTGCCCGGAGGCGGCGAGCCCCCGTGAGGCGCAAGAAAAAGCCTACGGCATCATGCCCGAAAGCGAGCTTTTTTCGCTTCACGCTGCAAGCCCGTACATTGCGGAAGAAAATCTACCTGGGTATCGCGGGGCGCGAGTCTACTGCGACGGCTGCGGCGAAGGGATTCATTTCCGCCGCGAGATTCACGTGGCGGGACGGATATTATGCATTCCGTGCGCGGACGCGGAGCGCTACTCGCAGGGACGCGGCGGGCTTCAAAGTGAAGCAAGAGCACCGGTTTTGCTGATCGTCGGATTCAAAAAGGTGGGCAAAACACGTCTGTTGGAAAATCTTATCAGGGAGCTTTCCAGCCGCGGCTACCGAGTCGCGTGCATTAAACATCACCACTCCGACGCGCCTGTGGTCGTCGACGCCTGCGGCACGGATACGTGGCGGTTTCGCAAGGCTGGCGCGCAAAGCGTTGTTTTGATTACGCCCACCCACATCGCTTCTTTTCAGGATACGCCTGCGCAACCTGTTTTGGAGCAAGTCTTGCGAAATCTAACAGCCGCCGATCTAGTCTTAGGAGAAGGATTTCACGCCGAGCCGCACCCCAAGATCGAAGTGGTATCTGCCAACGGCAACAGCCGACTTAGCCCGCCGGATAAGAACCTAATCGCCCTGGTTAAGACAACCGAAGGCGGCGAAGCGGTGCCCACTTTTGCTCCCGAAAGCATCAAGCCGCTGGCAGATTTTATTGAGGCTAAAATTTTATCAAGAAGCCGCAGCCCAATTTAACCCCGGATTCCGCAGTTAAAATTAGCTGTCGGGCTGAGCAAGGTGCGAGACTGAAGTAGGGAACAGCGAGCACTGCAGGATCAAAGTCTTTTTGGTGCTTTCTGCAACACGTCGAGCGAGTTACGCCACGGAAGATTCGCCCGACAGCTACATGCCATATTATGGGGTCTTTCGCCTTTGACCTCGACAGGTTAGCCGGGTTCGCCTCTATCTGTGAGGCTAGGGTATTCCATTCCCTTCGGCAGTGCGCTGTCTGCGGGCAACAG
>Ga0316628_100004989_pt1 | contig 10540 bp, 6 predicted proteins | sample OWC_Aug_M2_C1_D5_FD_207648 | JGI IMG/M metagenome (GOLD analysis project Ga0316628, IMG submission 207648) | Wetland soil microbial communities from Old Woman Creek delta, Ohio, United States - OWC_Aug_M2_C1_D5_C | ecosystem: Environmental > Terrestrial > Soil > Wetlands | place: USA: Ohio... | reverse complement strand
TAAATTTATGATCTATTGCAGGAATGGGATCCTGCCACAACAGTTGCTCCTTAGGAACGAGCGGACCAAGATAGCGCGACACAGGGCCCATATCGCGGTGCGTCAGCTTGAACCACGCCCGCGCGAATGCGTCCGCGAGCTGATCCGGATTCTCGTAGAAGCGCCTCGAAATTTTTTCGTAGATAGGGTCGAACCGCAACGCGAGGTCGGTGGTCAGCATGGACGGCGCGTGATGCTTCGACGGATCGTGGGCGTCTGGCACTGTTCCGGCCCCCGCGTTACCTTTCGGCTTCCATTGGTTCGCGCCGGCTGGGCTTTTCGTCAGCTCCCATTCGTAGCCAAACAGATTGCTGAAGAAGTTGTTACTCCACTTCGTCGGAGTGGCCGTCCAGATAACTTCCAGGCCGCTGGTGGTCGCGTCATCACCTATACCTGTGCCAAAGCTGTTCCTCCAGCCGAGGCCTTGCTCCTCTAAGCCGGCAGCTTCCGGCTCGGGACCCACGAGTGTCGCAGCGCCGGCTCCGTGCGTTTTGCCGAAGGTGTGACCGCCAGCGATGAGCGCAACTGTCTCTTCGTCGTTCATCGCCATGCGAGCGAAAGTCTCGCGGATATCCACCGCTGCTGCGATTGGATCCGGCTTGCCGTTCGGGCCTTCCGGATTGACGTAAATCAGGCCCATCTGCACGGCAGCGAGCGGATTTTCGAGGTCCCGTTCGCCGGAGTAGCGTTTGTCACCCAGCCAGGTGTTTTCAGAGCCCCAGTAGACGTCTTCTTGCGGTTCCCAGATGTCCTCGCGCCCGCCTGCGAAACCAAAGGTTTTGAATCCCATCGACTCCAGTGCGACGTTACCGGCGAGAATCATCAGGTCGGCCCAGGAGAGCTTCCGGCCATACTTCTGCTTGATCGGCCAGAGCAAACGGCGCGCCTTGTCGAGATTGACGTTATCCGGCCAACTGTTCAGGGGTGCAAATCGTTGGTTGCCGCCCCCTGCACCGACCCGACCGTCGCCAATGCGGTACGTGCCGGCGCTGTGCCATGCCATGCGAATGAACAATGGTCCATAGTGGCCAAAGTCCGCCGGCCACCATTCCTGAGAATCCGTCATCAGGGCATGGAGGTCCTTTATGACGGCATTCAGATCGAGACTCTTGAATTCCTTGGCATAATTGAAGTCCTTGTCCATGGGATTGGACATATGCGAATGCTGGTGCAGGATCTTCAGGTTCAGTTGATTCGGCCACCAGTCTGCGTTCTTTTGGGACCCCGCCATTGTGTTCTTGCTAGCATCGCCGGTGAAGGGGCACTTTGCATCTGTCGACATACTTTTCTCCCATCCTGGTTAACAGTTATTGCTCATTTCAATGTAAAGCATAGAGTTTGCTTTAGGATCAGTCAAATTAAGTTACCGTCTTTCTCTTTGTCCAGCAGCCAGTCCTGGCATCCGCACCCGTCCTCGTGTCTCGCTTGGCCGAGTTTTTTTCGAAGGCGGGTAAAAGAATTCAAATCACAGTCATTGACTTCGAATCTTGATTGGGCCGCGCCCTAAGGCTTAAGGCGGCGCGGACAGACGATACGTGGCCGAGCCCCGAAATCCTTCCGCCCCGGACTTGCGATTCAAAGCCTGACTGACCTGACCTGATCGGGCTTTTTTGCATCAGGTGAAATGAGGAGGAATTTCCCCTGAGTAGGAATGCCGGTCATGCCGGTGCAAACAGGCAAGCCGGAGCAGATCGAGCCAGCACGACGACAGATCGAACCAAGAGTCCCGTTACATATTCGCTTGGATAACGTCCCGAGAAGTCCATCGGAGCACGGGTAAGGTAAGGGCTTAAACGGGGCACCACGAGGCGAATGATTGAATGGAGAGATTCTTTGCTCATTGGATGAGGCGCGAATCTCAATTGAGCGGTGGCCAGCCGAATGCAGCACGCGCTGCCGGTCTGTTGCCCAGCTTCCCAAGAAATTAAATTTCACAGCCATTGGCTGTGTTGGAGACTCTCTCACTCGCTGTGGTACAAATTGGTACGAAGGCTCGAGCTGGTCACAGGGCCCGTGCCCTTTTCACTTCTTTACCGCGCGCAGATACTCCAAAATCGATTCAAGTTCCGCATCCGAATAGTCTCCCAACACCGTCGCATGATTCCAACTGCTGCCATCAGTCAGTTTTACTCCGGATGGAGGAACGGTGCGCAGGACCGGCGGGAAACTTGTCAGGTCGTAGAGTTTGATTTCTTTAGGTATCCGCGAAGCCAGGAGCGCCGGCATGGTCTGTCCGTCGATGGTCGCCGTGGACACCCGCGGCGTGGCCATACTGCGCAACGCAGCCGTGTTTCCGGGGACGTTTGAAATCGCGGGCGTGACGGGCAATCCTTTCTCGTTCACACGATGACAATTTGAGCACCTTTGAAGATGCATCGGATCAAAAAACAGATCGCGGCCACGAGCCGCCTCGCCGCTAAGCACCGGGGGAGGCCCCGAATTGGCCGAGGGCACAATCCCGTTGAGACTCCCTACATATGCGATTATTGCCCTAACTTCCGCCAACGGAAGTACTTGTCCCCAGGCAGCCATCGGCGTACCCGGTATGCCATACGTGACCACTTTCTCGATATAGTCCCCGGTAAATCCACGATTCGCCAGTCGTGGGGCGCCGCCGGCAGCTCCGTATGAACCGTGGCAGTAAGACTGCGTGCACGTTTGGGCGAACATATCCGCCCCATGCTTCAACGTCTGTTCCGGAGTTAGCGCCTGTGCGCGTATAGCGATCGGAACAAACAAGAGAGTGGCGATCGCAAAGGCTCGCATTGTAGTTTCTTGCTTCGTCATTTCGACTCCTCCGGAAGGGCAAAAACAACCAGTGCGGAACCCATACGCCACTTTTCGGACTCGGTCCAGAGCACACTCATAATGTCGGCGGAAACCGATCCCCAACCTGTTGGAGTGGCGATGTATTGCCTGCCGCCCGCCATGTACGTTATCGACGATCCGCGGTTTCCAGCGCCTGTTTGAAAGCTCCACAATTTTTGGCCGCTGCGGGCATCCAGCGCGAAGAAATTCCCCTCCGGATCACCGGTAAATATGAGGTCCCCCGCCGTCCCCAGCATCGAAGCCAGCAATGTGTACTTGTACTCGTAGCGCCATTGGCGTTTGCCTGTCACCGGGTCAAAAGCATCGATGTGACTGTATGGATTATCGTGACCTGGAGGGGGCTTCATGACCCAGATCCCTCCGCCGGCGTAGTTTGGCTGACCCTCGAGAGGAGGTCTTACGACGATATCGTTGCACATCTCATACATCGGAATGTATATCCAAGTCGTGCGTGGCGAGTAGGTGATCTGATTCCAGCTTTTGCCTCCCAAGTTGCTGGGGCAGACCAGGTACGGCGGTTCATTCTCAAGCACGTCGTGACGCCCGATTAATTCTCCTTTCGGGCTGACCCCCTTGACCCAGTTGATGTAATCATTGTTAGGATAAGTGTTCAAAACCTCGCCCGTCACTCGATCAATCACCCATGTGAACCCACCCTTGTTGATATGCACGAGTAGTTTGCGCATACGCCCATTGAATTCGCGATCCATCAGAACTGACTCCCAATTCGAGTCGAAATCCCAGGTATCATGCGGCACTTCCTGGACGTACCACCGCAATTTTCCCGTGTCCGCATCCAAAGCCACGATGCAACTTCCATACAGATTGGCGCCCGCCCGAGTGGCGCCAAAGAAGTCGGGCCGGGCATTTCCTGTGCCCCAATAGACGAGATTCAGTTCCGGATCGAACGATCCGGAGAACCAATTATTGACGGCGCCGGTCTTCCAAGAGTCGCCTGCCCATGTTTCGTTTCCCGGTTCTCCCTTCCCAGGAACCGTTAAGAAACGCCATTCCATGTGTCCGGTCTTCATGTTGAAGGCAGCTACGAATCCACGTAGACCTGATCCGCTTACGATGACCTTGTCCTTCACAGCCAGCGCGGCGGCTGACATGTTACAGCGACACGTAAACGGGTCTTCTACAGCTACTCTCCATATTTCCTGTCCTGTCTTTCGATCCAGGGCGATTAAGAAGTCGTCATAGGTCGCTATAAAAACTTTACCATCTGCTACAGCAACTCCATAACTCTTAACGCGGGTGGGTGGCGAGTATCCGGAAAGCGGCTGATGCTTATATTGCCAAATCAACTGTCCCGTAGCGGCGTCGAGAGCAAAAACATAGCTCCGCGCGCTCGAAACATACATCATGCCGTCGACTACCACCGGAGTCGATTGCAGACCTTCCTGATAATCGCCTGTCTGAAAGATCCATGCAGGGAGAAGCTTCTTGACGTTCGCGGTATTGACCTGGTCCAGAGCGCTGTAGCGCCAGGCAAGAGTCGTGCCTCCATAGGAAGGCCAATCGGCGCCTGTCGATCCCTGCTGGATTTGAGATTGTGAAATCACAGTTGGACCTTGCGCATGGGACGGCTGAAAATAAAGAGAGAATATTGCTGCCACGACCAAGAACTGCACCCAGGTACGACGCTTCATTTCGCCCCCCCGCTGGAAGAAAGTTTCCTCACGCTATCTGTAATATTCGACTGCGCATATCGCGCGCGTATTTTTCCACGTCGAAGCTGGTTCTTATTGCGGCTGGAAAAACATTCTTCTAGTCCGCTTTAATGCGAATATTCCGAAAGCGGACGTCACCGCTTTCCGCTTGGAAGCCGATATAGCCGGGGTCCTTCCAGCTGTGCGAGGTGACATGCGAGATAAGCATCCCGTTGAGATAGTTCCAGACTTCGCCATCCTTCGAGACAATCTCCACCGAATTCCATTGACCGGCGGGCTTTCTGGCCCGGGCGCGCGCCTCGTCGTCAAAGGTATAGGTCGCTTTGCCGTCCATCGGATTTATCACCATTTCAAAATCTGTTTTGCCCTGAATCTCCAACGTGCTCGGCCAGACATCATGCTTGGTGATAAAAAGCAGGTATCCGGTATTTGAGAAAAGATCGTCGTCGGTCTCCATGCCCTTGTATGGGTCGTACCGGTATTCAACACGCAGAGTGAAATTCCAGTATTTCTTCAAGGGATACATGTAGCCATGGGGATGCCCGGAGTCATGCACCATTCCGTCTTCCACTTTGAACGTCGTTCCGGGTGTTGTCTGAGCACATCCCTCTGGACGAGGCGTGCAATTGCCTCCCAGAACGAAGCCCCAGCCGGTAAGGTCCTTTCCGTTGAAGAGCCTCTCGAACCCCTTGTTGAGGGTCATATCTCTCATTAGATTTCGATCGAATTTGAGGCTCTCATTGCCTGCAGGAAAGCCGTTCTGTTTGAGCAAATATGCGACGATGTCCAGATACTCTTCCATGCTCAGACCGCCGGGATCGTAGGCGGGTTGGGCGGTGGCAATTTTATTGAACAGATCGTTTACGGTGTCCCACCGCTGCGGCCTGCCAAAAATTCCGGAGGGATTGGACAACCAGGCATCTCCCGAGAGCAAGGTATATCGATGTTGACTGCCATAATGCCAACCCAGGCCCGTAGAGGGGTCCATATTTGCGCCGTGTGGACCGTCCGGCTCGGCCGCGTGGCATGCGCCGCACGCACCGTGAAAATAGGGCTTGCCGCGCTCGGCCTGATCTTCCGTGTAATATCCTTCAGAAATGCCGAGGCTATTGACCGGACTGCTGGCCGAGGCTTTCGTTTGCGTGCGCTTCTTGGCGCTGTTTTCGTTCAGCACCATGGCTTTCATGGTGTTTACGTCCGCCTTGAGGTCTTCGCTTCCCGCTGGAAAATAGTTCTGCTCGAGAATGTAGGCGACGATTCTGAGATTGTCCGCCACGCTAAGGCCATTCACGTTGTCTCCAGGCATGCTCCATTTAGTCCTGGAGTACAGATCAGCAACGCTATACCAGCGCTCCAAGAACGATTCGCCGACAAGCGGCGGGGCATTTCCCTTGCCGGCACAAACGTATGATTTCGGAAAGGATGCCATTTCCGCGGCGCATCCTTCTCCTCCCTTTAAAGTTTCCGAATGGCAATTGCTGCAATTCTGTTTGTACAGGGCTTTACCGCGGCTGGCTTGATCCTTGCTATAGAAAGCATGCCCACCGCCGGTCGTTCCACGGGGGGTCTGTGCGTATCCGCCGAGCGCGATGGTCAGGATAAACCCCACTACAGCAAAAAATCGGTACATGAAAGTCCTCCCTGATTCAGGCCATTCCAAGTTCCAGCTCGGTATGTCGGTCTTCACGCCTGCCCCTTATCACTTTCATAGGATGAATTTGCCAAGAGCTCCGGATTATGACTCCAGAAAACACCAACCAACCCGAGACCGTTTTCCGGCTGTGGGCAAATTGGCCGAAAATGTTGCGCTGGGACCGGCGGAGATGATTTGCCCTGTCACGTCGCATCACAGTTCCCGGGTGCCGTCAACTCCGCGGACACACCACCTTCTTAAAGAGTCTGCCGGTGAATGATTTCAATTGTGCCAAATCAATTGAGGTCGATAACGGTTCTAACTGCTATGTGCTAACGAGAGCACAATCTTCGCCGCTTCCTCGCTTCTATCAATGATAGGCAGCTCAAGGGTGACGATCAGGCCGCCATCGGGTGCGTTGGCGGCGGTCACTCTTCCGCCATGAAGTTGGAATGCGCGCTCTGCGATGGCCAGGCCAAGGCCAGAACCATTCGACATTTTCCGGACGCCGTCACTGCCCCGGTGAAAAGGAAGGAAGAGGTAGGCCAAATCGGTTTCAGGCACTCCCGGTCCGTGATCACGGACTCGAATCAGCGCCTTGGAGCCCGATTGCGCCACGGCACGGTCAATTACAATCTCCACATTCGTGCCGACGGCGGTGTAGCGGACCGCATTGCGAACCACATTTTCAACGGCGCCGCGCAACATTTCAAAAGCTCCCTCCACCACAAGCTCGGAGGTGTGCCTGAATTCGACGCCGCAATTCCGGCTGCGCGCTTCGTAATTACCGTCCGACGCAACCCCTTGCACGAGAACTCCGAGATCGAACACTTTTTTCTTCTCTAGGTCAACCCCGCTCTCGACCCTCGCCAGAGTCAACAATTGGCCGATTAATTTATTCACGCGTTCCGTCTCGAGTTCAATCCGGTCCAGGTGTTCGGCCGCCTCTCCGGTCGCTCCTTGCCGGGCAAGGCCCAGCGCCAGGTTTAACCGCGTGAGCGGCGAGCGAAGCTGATGGGAAACATCGGCCAGAAAGCGGCGTTGGGCGTGGATCAGAGCATCGATGCGCTCGGCCATGCGGTTAAAATCCATGCCCAGTTCGGCTAATTCGTCCCGCCTCACCAGCACTCTTTCATCCACCCGCGCCTCCAAGTGCTCATTGGCGATCCTTCGCGCAGCCAAACGCAACAGGTTGATGGGACTCGTTATATTTCGCGCCAGCCAAAAACAAAATATTCCCGCGACGATCAGGACGGCCGCCAGATAAATAATTCCTTCCCGGCCGACATCGTTAGAAAAGAAACTATAGATCTGGTCAAAGATCGGCGGCTCCGGTATGGGCATGACAAATGTATAGGGCTGCCCACTCAGCCCCACGATTTTTTCCGCGGCAATCCTCTCCTGTTGGAACAAGTGAGGCTGTCCCAGGGAGTATCGATTCATTTGAGAAAGAATTTCCCGGATTTGCGGAGAGACTTTTTGTCCCATGGCCTCTTGTCCGTGTTCGTCGAACAAGTAGTCTCTCAGGGAATTCTTATTCTCCTTATAATTTCCGGTGTCCACCCGCTCCAGGGAATCAATGTATTCCTGGGCGGCCGTTTTCCCGTCTCGATCCAGAAGTTGCGCGGTGCGTCTGCCGCGCAATTCCACGAGAAAACTGTAGAGCTGGTTCCAACGCTCGTGGTCCGAGGATCGCGACCGTATTACACCCGCCGAAACGACCAGGGTTCCGCTGACCACCACGATTAACAGCCAGAACCAGAGAAAGATCTTGATGAAGAAACTTTGCATTTATTTCTTCCCTCCGCGTGAGTGGCTGGACAAGACATAGATATATCCAATTCCCCGCACACCTTTAATCCGGTCTGAACCGTCCGACCTTGGACCCAGTTTCTTACGCAGGTTGCTCACATGCGTATCCATGCTGCGATCAAAGGGAGAGAAATCACGGCCTAAGACCGTCCGTACCATTTCCTCGCGCGAAAGAATGACGCCCGCCGACTTCATGAATTTTTTCAGAAGATCAAATTCAACTGCGGTCAAGTCCACTTCTTTTCCCGCGCGGCGGACCACTCTTGCCCCATTCAGCAACTCGATGTCCGCATCGATCATCTCTTCGTCCGGTCCAGCTCTGACTTCCGTCAGATCGGGAATCGATCTGCGGAGCACCGCTTCGACCCGGGCAGAGAGTTCCCTGGGATTAAAAGGTTTTGGCAGGTAATCGTCGGCGCCCATCTGCAGGCCCAGGATGCGGTCCTGATCGTCGCCTCGCGCGGTCAGCATCAATACGGGTATGCGAGACTGCGCGCGTATGCGGCGAAGCACTTCAAATCCTTTAATGTCCGGGAGCATCACATCGAGGATGACAACCGCATGCTCTCCAGACAATGCTCGCTCCACACCTGACACGCCGGTATGGACTGCTTGCACCGTGAAGCCTTCTTTCAAGAGGTATTGGGAGAGAAGATGGCAGAGTTCTTCGTCGTCATCCACGACCAGGATGCGCCGGGTCAATAGCTTATTCGGTTTTTTCATTGAAATCTTGTTTCTCTTATAGCTCTGTTGTTTTCTGTTTTCAAGCTCCCAATTCGTCATTCTAGGTTTACAAGGCCTTTAGACGAGCAAAGTTTTGTCAAGCGCCGCGCCATCGTCTTAACGATTCTTTGCAATGCCTAGACGCAATTTGACCATCCCCGCATCGCTGATCGCATAGGATTTGCGCCAATCCGATAACCTACAGTTAAGGAGCCCTGTGCAATGAGCATCGAGCACAAGTCAGCTGACCGATCCGAGTCAAGATTGCTGTCCGATGAAGCGCTGATGACGCTCGTACAAGAGGGACATTCAGACGCTCTGGCTGTGCTGTTTGGCCGCTATCGCTGTCTCGTGTTAAACGTGGCCTGGCGAATTCTGCGGGACGTGGGGGAAGCGGAAGACCTGGTACAATCCGTTTTCCTCGAAATCCTCCGGTCAGCCGCCAGGTTTGACGCCGCCAAGGGGTCCGTGAAATCGTGGATTTTGCAGTACGCGTATCATCGCAGCTTCAATCGCAAGGAATATCTGAATCTGCGCGGAATCTCCAATCGCTCTGAGCCCTCCTATCCAAGTCCGGAGATTCCCTCGGAATCGCGCTGCGGTTCTTTCGAGATGTTTGAATCGCAGCGATTGGCGCAAGAGATCCTGGGAAAATTAAATAGAAACCAGCGAAAGATTTTTGAGCTCGCCTTTTACGAGGGTCTCAGCATGCGTGAGACGGCCGTTAGGACCGGCGAGTCTTTCGATAGCGTCCGGCACCAGTATTACCGGGCGATCAGCACGGTTCGATCGGTGATGCGCGTACCAACGAATGTTCCGTTGCAAGAATCCGCTTTGGATTGCGTGAGCGCGTCCAACGCGAACTTTATTCCATCTGAAAGCGACGCTATGAGCGTCCGAAATCAGGATACCGGCGCAACGAGAGGAACAGGTCCAGTCAGGACCAACCGGCCAGTAATTGACTGACAGGATATTTCCGGCGGACGGGATGACTCGGGAAAATATTTCATGATTTAAATTCTTGCCGCCCGTTGATGCAAGATGTACGCGGTCTTCACGAATATAGCTCCTGTACGGACAACGTCGGATTCCTTACGCCTTGCTATTGGCCCGGATATTTTTCAAATCCTGGCACACATCAAACGGCTCACCGGCACACTCTAAGGGTAAGGCCGTGCCGGTTTCCCATCACGTTCGCAGGCGCGCGCAAATACAAGGCAGTGGCCGTGGCTGGCCAAGGCCTTTGGTTTACTGTCGGGGTAATCCAATCATGGCGATAGAGAGGACGGATGAGCATGGCGATGAGAGGTTCAATCCTGCGAAACATCTGCGGTGTTGTTGTCGTGGCAATAGCTGTGCTCGCTCTGCACCCGCTGAGTATCCATGCGGACCAGATTCCCCAAGGCTGGAGTGCCAGCAATATGGAACCAATCGGCTACAGCGATTTGGATGGCCGGGGTGGCGCGTTCAAGATGGCAATCCGGCATATTGGTGACCGCTGGTATCTCTACATGGGCCACCTCTGGAACCGCGGCTGGAGTATTGTGGACGTCACCGACGCCAAAAATCCCAAATATCTGAAGTTTGTAGCCTGGCCAAAGGACAATACCTGGACCATCCAGATGGAATTGCACGGCAATCTCATGATCACGGCGCTGCAACGGGAGCAGGCTCGTGGCTGGGGTGGCGATTTTGAAAACCCTTCCGACGAAGGCGTGGTGATTTGGGATATCAGCGACCCGGCCAACCCAAAACAACTTTCCCACTGGAAGACGGGAAGTTTCGGTGTTCACCGCTTGGGTTATCCGGGCGGTAAGTATGTGAATCTAGC
>Ga0316628_100004988_pt1 | contig 10541 bp, 8 predicted proteins | sample OWC_Aug_M2_C1_D5_FD_207648 | JGI IMG/M metagenome (GOLD analysis project Ga0316628, IMG submission 207648) | Wetland soil microbial communities from Old Woman Creek delta, Ohio, United States - OWC_Aug_M2_C1_D5_C | ecosystem: Environmental > Terrestrial > Soil > Wetlands | place: USA: Ohio... | reverse complement strand
CAAACTCATCCAGCACAGTCGTCCGCTCGAAAAGAGCCGGAAGGAACTCATCGAAGAAGACGCGCAAGTCCCTGCCCCGTCCCCAGGCCTGAAACTCGCCTTTGCCTGCGCCAAGCTCGAAAGCCGTACCTTCAACGCCGTCCGGGGTCCGCCACTCCGGCAACGTCTCGACGGCGAGGGCGGCGCCCGGCAACAAGGCGCAGCACAGAAGAACCTGCATCGATTTGCAAATTATGATTTTCCGCCGTAAGGCGTCCCTTGCGGGAGATTTATCATTTGGCTGGCGCATGGCCGAAGCCCCAATCATAAATCATAAATAGCAAGTCATAAATCCGCTCATTTCCTATGCCTTTACGATCAGAAAAAGCGAACCGATGAGGAGAGCCACGCACACGCAGGCAACAATAAAACCGGCAATCGAAACCTTCGAAGGCACCATTATCTCAAACCGCGTCCCGCGAAGGATATTGCGCTTTGGCGGCACCACGGCGCCGGCGGGCAGCGTGCAGGGCGAGGTCACCTTCTCGCCCAGCACAACCGGCGTGCGTGCAAGCGCAAAGAAGTGCTCGAGTTTTTCCTCCGAAGGCGGTTTGGTCACAACGCTGGCCACAATCCCCGCAACCAGCCCGGCCGCCAGGTAAAAGATCATTTGCCAGGGCAGGTACACCTCTGGGACGCCGTCAGCGACGAAGACAAATCGCAGAGGTTCGGCTATCGGCAAAGATGCCAGCCAGCTAACAAAGAATGGCTGGGTGGTCAGCCACCACACTCCAAAGACGGCCAGAGTCGCCGCCCAGGCGCCGGCGGAGGTGGTGCGTCTCCAGAAAAGCCCCATCCAGAATGCTACTCCCATCACCGATGAAATTATCCAGAACGTCTCGAGGCCCTTGATGACGTTGGGCAGCGAGTAGGCAAAAGCGGTTCCTCCGGCGACCACAGCCAGCGACGTAACGCGGGCGATAAAGACATAATGGCGCTGCGTCCTGCCGGCTCTGACACGCCTGTAAATGTTTTCGGTGAACAGGCCCGCCGATGCAATCATAAATGAATCGCACGACCCGAGCGCCGATGTCAGGAGCGACGCCAGAAACAGTCCAAGTATGCCGTACGAGAGCTTCGGCAGAAACTCCGCCGCCACGCGCCCGAAGATATGGTCCGGATGAATCGGCTCTCCCTTGAAATACACCACGGCGGCAAGTCCCGTCAGGCACCAAGCCATCGTGCAAATGCGTTTAACGAAGTTTCCGCACATAAAGCCCACGCGGCCTTCCATCTCGGTCTTGCCAGCGGCGCAATTGCCCATCAGGTGCGGCTGCGTCACAATCCCGACAAGGGAGTTGAACGCAATCACAACGATGTAGAAAAGGCCGATCTCTTTCGGGGCAACCAGGGACAACATCTGCGGGTCCTCTATCGCCGCGCGGATGCCGGCCATCCCGCCGACTGCGTTCAGTATAAACGGCAGCAGCATGAAAGAGAAAATGATGGTCAGTATCCCCTGCACGAAATCCGCCGCAATAACCGCCGACAGACCGCCGGCCATTCCGTATATCAGGATCACAACCGTCATCACGCCGATGACAAAGTTGGCAGGGACTTCGGTGCTTGCCTGGATCACCGCGCTGGAGCCCTTGAGCATCACGCCGATATTGACCATCATATTCAGTATTCCGACGGCGGCGAACAGCACAGCGACGGAAGGCCCGAATCGCGCCTCAAAAACATCGCCCGTCGTTATGGCGCGAAAACGTCTCATCATCCCCGCAATCGGCCAGTAAAATGGCGTCGGGAACAGGTAGCACCACTGGTACCATATACCGGACAGGCCATTCGTGTACGTCTTGGAGGCCACGCCAACCGCCTGGTCGGCGTGCGTGCCGCTGCCAAAAGCGTGCATGACCATCAAAGCCTTGTTTGCCTTGCGAGGCATGAAGAAGTCGGACATACCGTGGATGCCTTTTGCGGCCTTGATGCCCAGGAGGGTAATGCCCACAAAGTACAAAACCAGCACAACAATATCTGCTACGTGCAATCCGAATATCATATCATAGTCGCTCCCGAAAACGGCCTGTGAGCCTAATCATCAACAACGGGAAAGATAGTAAATGGAAATCGGTAAATTGAAAACAAAAAAACCCCGCAGCGCATCCTTTCGCCACGGGGCAATGAAAAAGCAACTTATATTCCCGATACTGGATTCTCGATGCTCGTCCACCGAGTCCGTCAGACCCGCCGGAGTATTGAGTATCGAGCATCACTCATTTTTTCTCAGCCTTTTTCTGCTTAACGGGTTCGACCTGAATAATCCCGCCTCTGGTCTGGATCTTGTATGTCTTTTCTTCCGCGCCCGCCTGCGGAGACGGCTTCTGCAGCTTTAGGGTGCCGGTCGCAACTTTTTGCGGAATTCTGACTTCGACGCCAAGGCGGCCTAACTCTCCGGCCACTTCCGGCTGGTTCGGATCAAGCTGAAAACTTCGGACCAGGTATTCCTTGGCCTGCGCCTTGTCGCCCTTGCTCAAATAGTAGTAGCCTATCTGCTTGTGGATTCTGGCCGAATTGGGCGCCAGATTCAGCGCCTGCTGATAGCACGTCAAGGCGTAGTCATCGAGCCCTTCTTTCTGAAACGACATGGCCAGCCGAAGCGATTGCACAGCCGAGCCCGAAGCCTGGTTCACGTAAACATCGGCGTACGTCTTGCTCTTGGCCGTGTCACCGCTCTCAAGAAATAGTTTCACCATCGCCGCCTGAGCCTGCGTCAGAACCGGATCGAACGTCAGCGCAACATTGTAGTGGTACTCCGCTTTCTGCAGCAGCCCTTCGGCTTGATACAGTTGCGCCAGCTCAAAGTGCACCTGCGGATTCTCAAACTTGCGTTCCAGCTCTTTGAGCAATTCAGCTTTCCTTGCTGCAACAGGGATGTTCTTTGCCCTGTCAACTTTCGCAGAAGCGGTCAGCCCGCTGTTGCAGCCGACGACCGACAACATACAATACGAAGAAACGAGAGCTAACGTGAAAACGAAAACAGAACTGGAGCCAAAAGCGAAACATCCTGTTTCAATTCTTCTGCCCTTGACTTTTCCTGTCATTGCGGCCTCCATTGAGAGATCTCAAGTCCGCCTTCTTACGAATTCTTGCTTCTGGACATTGAAACGATTTGTATTTTCAATGACCCGAAAAATCTTTGCAAGAAAAATCTCAAAACAATTCAAACAAAATGTGAATTTTTTCTTCGCGCGCGACGTTCGAGGCGCAAGCAACACTGTGACGAACAATTGCGCTGTAATAAAACAGCTTGACGCAGCGACTAAGATAATGACGGCTGATTCGGCGGCGCAAAAAAAGCTACACGTGCCGTGATGGAGAGCTGTGCAAATGACCGGACAAAGGTAAGAAAGTTCCGACGGGACTCTTAAGTGATTGATTGGCAGGCAATTATCGAAGAACACGGCCCGGCCGTCTGGCAAACAGCGTATCGGCTGCTGGGCAATCACGCCGACGCAGCCGATTGTTTCCAGGAAGCGTTCGTCTCGGCGCTCAACGTCAGCCGGCGCCAGCACGTGCAGAATTTCTCGGCTCTGCTGACTCGGCTGGCCACGGCCCGCGCGATCGATCAGCTTCGCCGCCGGTTCCGCCGACCGGATTGCAGCCAGGACCCAGACGATGGCAGCGATGCGGAAGATGAAGCGTTGTGCCCCTCGGAACGGGCCCAACAGCGGGAGCTGGCCGAGCGAGTTCGGCAGTTACTGAATCAATTGCCTGCTCAGGAAGCGCAGGCCTTCTGTCTGCGATACCTGAACGACATGAGCTACCAGCAAATCGCTGGTGCGATGGGTATCAGCACGAACGCCGCCGGTGTGCTGCTGCACCGCGCCAAAGCAAGACTGCGGGAGTTATTCGAGCTCTCGGCAGGGGAAGTAGAGCGAGGTTAAGTTATGACGGAAAAAGAAGATATCTTCGAGAAGGCTGTGGAATCGCTCAGACGTGAGCCGGTTCCGCCGGGTCCGCCGCGGGAGCTGGCCGATGCAACGATGGCAAAGTTGGCCCAATGTTCGGCATCGTCCAGCAGCGAAGACACGGATAGTTACGTTTCGCAAAGGCAGTGGCCGAAAGCGTTTGCAGGCTTCGGCAGAATCGCGGCAGCAGCGGTGGTGCTGATTGCCGCCGGCTACGCCGCGGGCCGGTGGTCCGCCCCCCGGCCGCCGGATATGGAGCAGATTCGAGCGGCTATCGAGCCCGCCATCCGCCAGGACCTGCTGGACCAGACCAGACAGTACGTGCAATCGTCTCTGGCGAATGGCTACATCCAGGTCAAGGATGAGCTGAGCGAGCAGTACCGGCAGGACATGAGCCGGGTAGCGGTCCAGACGCTCGCCGCTTCCAACACGATCACAAATGACCTGCTCAGGCAGCTCATCGACTCCATCAGCACGGTGCAAGTCACGGATCGACAGAGGTTTGCAGCCGCACTGGAGCAGGTTGAATCGAATCGACTGCGCGACAGGAACCAGTTGAGCAGCGCCCTGGCGACTTTTGCCGTCCGAACCGAGGACGAGTTGATGCGCACCAAGAAAGATGTGGCACAAGTGCTGTCTTATACCCTGCCAAACAGTGGCACTCCGTACGAATTCAAGAACCCAGACAATCCAGATGAAAGGAACGAGAAATGAGCACCTTAACCCGAATGATCGTCGTAAGCGCTATTGCCAGTCTGATCTTAGCAGGTCCCATCCCCGCCCAAAACACGCCGGATGAAAACAGCCGGGAGGCTCTTGCAGCGCAGAGAGAAGCGCAAATCGCTCAGAAAGAGGCCGCCCAAAAGCAATTGCAGGCGGCACAACAGCAGATAGAGGCCAGCCGCAAGCAGGCGGAGGTCGAAAGAACGCACGCTCTGGTCTCCGCGCTGGGTGTACAGCCGGCGAAGGCCCCGGCTGCACCGGCGCCGCCGGCATCTCCCATCCCGGTCAGGGGCCCCTGGTCCTTGCGAACTTCCAGCGCTGGCGCCGTTCTTGTGATTCCGTCAACGGAGATTAAGGCCGAAGACGTCGTGGCCATCGCCGAAGATATGAACGTCATGTCGCGTATCTTTGAGAAGAACCTGGAGCAGGCTCGCATCGCATCGCCACGCGGGGGCTTTTTCGCCCTGAATCGTGACCCGCTGGTCACCTTGCTGGGAGGAGGCGCAATCGAAAGCATGTATCTGCAAGGCTGTGGAGCGTTGTTTCTGATGAAAGTGGACTTTCCGCTTTCACCTCTGCCGGAAGTGAAAGAAGAAAAGCAAGCCGAGAAAAAGCAAGAGAGCGACCCGGTTTGGGAGCAGGCGCGGCGGGATTTGTACGAGCCGCAGGAAGTCGCCAGAGAAAGGCAGAAGGAACCTGAAGTAAAGTACGACGCCGAGAAGGTCGAGACCCTCAAGGCCACTCTGATTAACACCCTCAAACACGCGGCCAACATCCGAAACCTCAAATCGGACGAGTCGGTGATCCTTACGGTCACCGGCAGCGGCAGGTCCAGCGGCGCTTATATCGGGGCGGTCCACAGACGGAGCGCTTCGCTGGCCCCCAAACAGCAGGGCCTCGCCACGGAGAAAGGCAGCGATGGAACAGCCCCGACCAGAGTCGTTGCGGCGCCTTCATCGGATCAGACAACATATTTCTCACCCACGGCTTTGGTGATCCGCGCGAAAAAGGCGGATATCGACGAGTCTGCAAAGGGTACCATCGATGCCGAGCAATTCCGTCAGCGCGTGCAAGTACTGGCCTGCCCCTACCTGAGCGCAGAAGGCGGGTTCGTAGAGGCCCTCAATCCATACTACCACCTGCAACAGGAGATACGCTATTAGCAGGGTCGTTGAACCGTGACTGGTGAATCGTGATTGGAAACCAGGCAGCCGGGCCGAGTTACCAGTCGCCATTCGCCAGTGGCTTTCGTTGCTCACTCAGATGTCGAGGTTTTGGACTTCGAGGGCGTGGTCGTGGATGAAGTTCCGGCGTTTTTCCACGTCGTTGCCCATCAGGATGCTAAAGAGCCGATCGGCTTCGCCGGCGTCTTCGACCTTGACGTGCAGGAGCGTGCGCGTCGCCGGGTTCATGGTCGTTTCCCACAATTGATCGGCGTTCATCTCGCCCAAGCCTTTGAAACGCTTGATCTCGATTCCCTTGCCACCTATCTGCCTGATGCCGGCGCAGATATCGCCTAATGAAGCAATCTCGTGTTTCTCTTCACCGTTGATGAGCTCAAATCGGGTTTGCAGCGCTTCGCCCGAAACGGACTTGTCGGCTTTCAGCAGAAAATCCTTCAAGTCAAGCTCGTAGTGTTCCCGAAGCTGCGAATCAAGCTGGTTGAGCCTGGCGACCTCGTGAAGCTCTTCGGCAAGGATTTCTTCGGCCTCTTGTCCTTCGGGCAGGTCGCCGGTCCTGGCCTTGAGCTCGTCAAGCCGCTTCTCGTAAGAATCCCGGGTGTAGTAGGGCTCCTGCTGGCCGCCCTCAGGACAGATGCGAAACTGCGGCAGTCCGCCCTTGGCCTGATCGTAGTACGCTTCAACGAAATCCGCAAAGGGAATGCCGCGCCTGCTCAAGACAGTAATAACGCGCTCGGCCTCAGCAAGGATTTTCACCATCTCGGCCATCTCTTTGCCCTCAACGAGGCGCTGCCCGTTCTGGCTCTTTGAGCCGCGTGATTTGGACCCTTCGGCTGCGCTCAGGGCAGGCTTGCCGGCTTTTTCGCTCTTGCCGTCCCTGATGACAAGCGACGTGCCCTCGATGCCGCGGGCGATCATCTGCTTTCGCATCTGGCCTTCGGTCAGAACGTACTCGGACTGTTTCTTGCCCTTGGCCTTGACCTCATACAAAGGCGGCTGAGCGATGTAAACCAGGTCGTTGTTGAACAGATCCTGCATCTGCCTGAAGAAGAACGTCAGCAGCAGTGTCCGGATGTGCGCGCCATCGACATCGGCATCCGTCATCAGGATGATTTTGCCGTATCTGCACTTGCTCATATCGAACTCGTCAATGCCGATGCCGGTCCCCAGCGCACTGATGATGGTTCTGATTTCATCGTGGCCCAGCATTTTCTCGAGGCGGGCTTTTTCCACGTTAAGAATCTTACCCTTCAAGGGCAGGATGGCCTGGATGTTTCTGTCACGTCCGGCCTTGGCCGAGCCGCCCGCCGAGTCGCCCTCGACGATGAACAGCTCGCTGCTTGCCTTCTCCTTGCTCGCGCAGTCCCAGAGCTTGCCGGGCAGGTTGGCGGTGCTCAGCGCGCCCTTGCGCCGCGTCAGCTCGCGCGCCTTGCGGGCGGCCTCGCGGGCCGCGGCGGCCTGGATCGCCTTGTTGAGAATCCGTTTGGCCTCCGGCGGATGCTCTTCGAGGTAATGACCCAACTGCTCATTGACGGTCGTTTCGACAAAGCTGCCCACCTCCGGATTGGTCAGGCGGACTTTCGTCTGGGCCTCGAAATGCGGGTTGGCCAGCTTCACCGCCACGACGGCCGTCAGGCCCTCCCGCAAGTCGTCGCCGGTGGTGGCCTGGCCCTCCTTGACCAGATTGTTGCTTCTGGCGTAAAAATTCATCGTCCGCGTCAGCGCGGTCCTGAAGCCCGAAAGATGCGTGCCGCCGTCGATGTTGCGGATGTTGTTGGCGAAGACCAGCACGTTCTCGTTGTACCCATCGTTGTACTGCATCGCCACTTCGCAGCTCATCCTGCTTTCCGGATCTTCCTTGGCCAGATAGATCACGTCTTTGTGGAGCATTTCCTTGCCCTCATTGAGATGCTTGATGAAGGCCTTGATCCCCTCTTCGAACTGGAAAACTTCCTTCTTCTTGTTCCTGTCGTCCTTAAAGGAGATCTTCAGCCCCGCGTTGAGGTAGGCCAGCTCCCGGATTCGCTTAAGCAGGGTATCGTACGCGAATTCCGTATCGCCGAATATCTCTTCGTCAGCCTTGAAAGAAATCTTGGTGCCGCGTTTGTCCGCAGAGCCGACTTCCTTCACCTCGCCCTGTGGAATGCCTCGGGCGCACTCGAAGTGATAGTGCCTTCCGTCCCGATAGACGTCGGCTTCGAGCCATTCGCTCAGGGCGTTGACGACGCTGACGCCGACGCCGTGAAGGCCGCCGGCCACCTTGTAGCTGTCGCCGTCAAACTTACCGCCGGCGTGCAGCTTCGTCAGCACGACCTCCAGGGCGCTGACCTTCGCTTCTTTGTGAATTTCAACGGGTATGCCTCGGCCGTTATCCTCAACCACACAACTGCCGTCAACCTGGATGGTTACGCTAATGCTGTCGCAGGCCCCGGCCAGGGCCTCGTCGATGGAGTTGTCCAAAACTTCATAGACCAGATGATGCAGACCTCCCGGGCCGCGGTCGCCGATGTACATGTCCGGCCGCTTGCGCACCGCCTCCAGCCCACCGAGGATCTTTATGTTACTGGCGTCATACTTCTGTTCCGTCATATCCACTTCCCGCCTCTATATAAATCGTCCGGGCAATCCGGCATACTCCTCGATCCACCCGGGATGCCCACCCCGGACAATACCGAGGGCGGTCACCCATCAGGCGATAACAAACTTGATCTTCGTTAACCGAACCTTCGGACACTGCCGCTGCAGCTCGTCCAGAAGCTCTGCGCTGCACAACTGCAGCTCGTATAAATAAGATGGCGAATCCACCTGCACGTCCAACTGGCCGCCGGCGATATCGACGATTTCACAGTGTGCGGACAGCGAAGCCGGCAGCAATCGCCCCCAGGCGTCGGCGACCTGGCTGAACTTGGCCTGCCGCGGCGCGACCTGCTCTTCCACAAGCTGCCGAACGGCCTGGTCCAGCCGGACGACGCTGTATGGTCTTCTCACTGCCCGCCGCCATTGAACAGCGTTGCGTAAACGTGTGTCCTCATCCATAGGCTTCACGGACCGATTGGTCCGCCGGCATCCGGCCGCTTTGAGTTATCCCAGGTTGATGGGCATCAGGACGTAGAGAAAATTCGCCCCGCTTTTGATCAGGCCGGGCCGGTCGGACTGGCCCAGTTCCAGTTCAAACTCCGGCGTCTTGATCACGCGCAGCCCGTCCATGAGAAACTGCGGATTAAAGCCGATATCAATCGGCTCGCCTTTGTAGCTGATCGGCATATCGACCTCTGCATCGCCGGTTTCCGGCGCCCGGCCGGAAAACACGATCTTCTCGGCCTGCACCGACAGCTTGATCCCTCGCGATTCCTCGCTGGTCAGCAGCGACGCTCGGCGAACCGCGCTGAGCGTCCCCTCGGTCGGCAGGGTCATCTTCTTGTCGTAATCGGTCGGAATAATGTCTTCGTACTTCGGGAAGTTGCCCTCGACCAGATTCGAGCTGATGACGACGTTGGCGCAGCTTAAGAGAATCTGATTATCGACCAGCTTGACCGCCACGGTGTCTTTCTCGCCGGCGCCGATCTTATCCAGCAGGCCCATGGCCTTGGCCGGCACGATCAGGTTGGCCGGCGCCTCGCCCTTGGGCGCCGAAGTCAGGCTGACTCGGCTGCGCGCCAGCCTTCGGCCGTCCGTGGCAACCAGCACGAGCTTCTTATCCTTGATTTCCCACAGCACGCCGTTGATGGCGTACCGGCTGCTCTCCTTGGCTGTGGCAAACAGGCACTGCTGAATGCCCGCCTGAAGGGTGGCCAGGCCGATCTTGATGTCGCCCGTGCCGTCGAAATCGGGCACCATCGGATACTGGCCGGGCTCTTGGCCGTAGATCGTGTAGTGGCTGTCGGCCCCTTTGACCTCGCACGTGCCCTCAGCGGCCTCCAGAACCAGAACTTCATCGACGCTCTCGCGGACAATCGCCGCCAGGCGGTCCGCCGGCACGATTACCTCGCCTTCTTTATCGACCTGTACCTCGGAGATCTGGTAGTTGATGCCAACCTCCAGGTCCGTCGCGCACATCCGCACGCCCTTCTCTGAGGCGACGATTTGCACGCAGCGCAGGATGGGCTTCGGGGTCCGGCTGGGCACCACGCTCGTCAGCAGGCCCAGGGCTTCCGATAGGGCCGCTCTGTTGAAATTCGCCTTCATAATAAACCTCTGTATTAGAGAGCCAAAAAGGGTCAAAACATCCGACTTCCACGCCAAAAATTAGCAACGTAATCTACACCAAAAGCGCAGCATTGGCAACCCTATTTTCGCAAAAAACTGGCGATTTCCACATGCACACGCCGCCCCACCCCGCTAACGACTCAGGTTGGCCCTATGCCAGCGAGCCGCACACGAACGCCCATCATTTCTGGCGAGGATTGTTCGGCCACATACTGCTGGCGATTCAGGTGATTCTGGGTTATGTTCTGTTGGGTGCATTGGTGACTTGGTTTGCGGTATTAATTGCAGCCGGCGGGCCGGCAGGAAGATTCGCGGATGGCAGGGAGTAAGAAGACAGAGGACCAGATGACAAGACTTCTGCAACGTGGGAAAGCCATCGTCGCCGTGATATTCGTTCTGCTCGTTCTCACCATCATCGGCTGCACGCCTTCAGCGGAACTCCAGCGGGAATTTCGCCGGCCGGCGGGAATCAGCTCGG
>Ga0316628_100004987_pt1 | contig 10542 bp, 8 predicted proteins | sample OWC_Aug_M2_C1_D5_FD_207648 | JGI IMG/M metagenome (GOLD analysis project Ga0316628, IMG submission 207648) | Wetland soil microbial communities from Old Woman Creek delta, Ohio, United States - OWC_Aug_M2_C1_D5_C | ecosystem: Environmental > Terrestrial > Soil > Wetlands | place: USA: Ohio... | reverse complement strand
GCAGGATTCCGGCGACGAACGGCTGTTGAGCGAGGCCGTATTCAAAGTGTTCGACGAACCAATGACGGCCGAACAGCACGAAGCTTCTTTTATCAGCACGTGCATGCAGACGGCGGATTTCGAGGACGGCAGGAAAATCTGACCGTAACGGGCAACGCTCCGGCAGGCTTCAACCGGCGAGAGGGATTTCGGCCTGCCGCGTCGTGGCCATGCCGTCCATTCGCAATTGCGGGAAATGGCCCGGATAATTGCGTGCGATGAACTGGATCAGGTGTTCGCGCAGGAAACAGCGCAAATCCCAGTTTTGCGACGCCGATGCCGAGCTGACAAGTATCCTCAATTGCATGGCCCGATCGCTCGCATCGGTAATCTGGATGCCGCATACGCGGCGGTCCCAATCCGCGTTTCGTTCACAGAGCGTCGCCAACTCATTGCGCAGAGTATCGACCGGAAAGCGATTGCCACCAACAGCAGGGCTGCCGCCGCCGATACGGCCAAGGTTACCCGGGAATCCGGAGTCTGCCCGCAGTTCACGATTTACCTCTCGTTATCAGGCAGGCAGATGCTGCAGGATGCCGTCGAGCATCTTCTTTGCGTCCCCGAACAGCATGCGCGTGTTCTCCTTGTAGAAGAGCGGATTGTCCACGCCGGCATAGCCGGTCGCCATGCTGCGCTTGAATACCACGACCGTTTTCGCCTTCCACACTTCCAGCACCGGCATGCCGGCAATCGGGCTGTTCGGGTCTTCGAGTGCGCCCGGATTCACGATGTCGTTGGCGCCGATGACCAGCACGGCATCGGCGTGCGGCAAGTCGTCGTTGATCTCGTCCATCTCGAGCACGATATCGTAAGGCACCTTGGCTTCGGCGAGGAGCACGTTCATGTGCCCGGGCAGCCGGCCCGCGACGGGATGGATGCCGAAGCGCACATTAATCTTCTTGGCGCGCAGCCGCTTCGTGATCTCGCTGACTACGCCTTGCGCCTGCGATACCGCCATGCCGTAACCCGGTACGATCACCACTTCCTTCGAATCGCCAAGAAGATTGGCCACTTCCTCCGCGCTCGTCGCAATCACCTCTCCCTGGGGCACGGCGGCTGCAGCTCCGCTTGCAGTACCGAAGCCGCCCATGATGACCGAGACGAAGTTGCGGTTCATCGCACGGCACATGATGTAGGACAGAATCGCACCGCTCGATCCGACGAGCGCGCCCGTCACGATCAGCAGGTCGTTCGACAGCATGAAGCCCGTCGCGGCTGCGGCCCACCCGGAATAGCTGTTCAGCATCGATACCACCACCGGCATGTCGGCGCCCCCGATTGCGGCAACCAGATGCACGCCGAGGAAGAGGGCTATCGCCGTCATGACCAGCAAGGGCACCAGGCCCGCGTCGATCGTCGGCGCGGACAGGAAAACGTAGCCCAGCCAGACCGAAGCCAGGATGGCCACGAGATTCAGCCAGTGGCGCGCTGGCAACGTCAGGGGCTTGCCGGAAATGGTGCCCTGCAATTTCCCGAATGCGATGATCGAGCCGGTGAAGGTGATCGCGCCGATGAACACGCCGAGGAAAATCTCCACCTCGTGGATGGTTTTCTCGGTGCCTTCGAAATGCGCTCCCGGATCCAGGTAACTCGCCATCCCCACCAGCACCGCAGCGAGGCCGACGAAACTGTGGAGCATGGCCACGAGTTGCGGCATCTGCGTCATTTCGACTCTCGACGCCACGAACACCCCGATGAGCGCGCCGACGATCATGGCCGGGAACAGCACGGCATAGTTGCCGGACTGAATGCCGAAGATCGTGACGACGATGGCGACGACCATGCCGATGACGCCGTAAATATTCCCGCGGCGCGCGGTTTCCTGCTGGCTCAATCCGGCCAGGCTCAGGATGAAAAGAATCGCCGCGCCGATGTAGGAAACAGTGATGAACCCTGCTGCCATGATTCCCTCTTCAGTCTCTTCTGAACATCTTGAGCATGCGCTGGGTTACCCAGAATCCGCCCGCGATGTTGATGGTGGCGATCAATACCGAAATCCCCGCAAGGACCAGAACGATCTTGGACGGATTGCCGATCTGCAGCAGCGCGCCGATGACGATGATGCCGCTGATCGCATTGGTGACGCTCATCAGCGGCGTATGCAGCGCGGGGGCGACGTTCCAGATCACATGGAAGCCGATGAAGCACGCGAGCACGAACACCGTCAGGTGCTGCATGAACGCGGGCGGCGCATAGGCGCCGACCAGCACGAGCATCAGCGCCCCCAAGGCCATGGCGGCCAGCGAGCCGTAGCCCTTCGAAGGCTTCGTCTGCTTTTCCGCTTTCGGTGCTGCGGCGGCAGCCGGTGCGGCCGCAATCGCCGGAATCTTCAGCGGCGGTGGCGGCCAGGTGATGTTGCCCTGGTTGATGACCGTGGCACCGCGAATGACGTCATCTTCCATGTTGACGACGATGTTGCCGTCTTTTTTTGGCGTCAGGTCGGTCAGGAAATGGCGCAGATTGGTACCGTAGAGCTGGCTCGATTGCGTCGCCAGGCGGCTCGGCAAATCGGTGTAGCCGATGATCGTGACGCCGTTGCGAACCGTGACTTCGCCCGGACGGGTGTAGTCGCAGTTGCCGCCCTGCTCCGCCGCCAGGTCGACGACGACGCTGCCCTGGCGCATGGAATCCACCATGGCGCCGGTAATCAGTTTGGGCGCGGGCTTTCCCGGAATGAGCGCCGTGGTAATGATGATGTCGACGTCCCTGGCCTGGGCCGCGAACAGATCCATTTCCGCCTTGATGAACTCGGCGCTCATCTGCTTGGCATAGCCGCCGCCGCCGGAACCCTCTTCCTTGAAGTCGAGTTCGAGGAACTCGGCGCCCATGCTCTCGATCTGTTGCTTCACTTCGGGGCGCACGTCGAACGCCCTGACGATCGCACCCAGGCTGCGCGCCGTGCCGATGGCAGCCAGGCCCGCCACGCCGGCGCCGATGACCATGACCTTGGCCGGCGGAACTTTGCCCGCCGCCGTGATCTGGCCGGTAAAGAAGCGTCCGAAATGCTGCGCCGCCTCGATCACAGCGCGATAACCGGCGATATTGGCCATCGAACTCAGGGCATCGAGTTTCTGCGCGCGCGAAATGCGCGGCACGGCATCCATCGCAATCACGCTACCGCGGCGTGCCTTGAGCCGTTCCATCAGGTCCGGGTTCTGCGCCGGCCAGATGAAGCTCAGCAGCGTGCCGCCTTCGCGCAGCAACTCCGCTTCGTGCACGCCCAGTTTCGGCTGCTGCTCGGGCGCGCGCACCTTGAGCACGATGTCCGATTGCGCCCACAGGGCCCGCGTATCCGCCACGACCTCGGCGCCCGCCTGGCGGTAAGCCTCGTCGGCGAACTGCGCGCCTTCGCCCGCGCCAGCCTCGATTGCCACGGCATAGCCGAGTTTTGCGATCTGCCCGACCGTCTCCGGCGTAGCCGCCACGCGCCTCTCGCCCGCGTGGATTTCCTTGGGAATGCCGATTTTCATTTCGCTCCGATCTCCGCGTCTGTCATTTCAGTCGATCATCTGTGCTGCTTGTACTTCGCCAGCTCGAGCTTGCCTATCTGGTTGCGATGCACTTCATCGGGACCATCGGCAATGCGCAACAGCCGCGCAAGCGCATAGGCAACGCCGATTCCGTGATCGTTGCTGAGCCCGGCGGCGCCGAACGCCTGGATGGCCCAGTCGACGACCTTGCATGCCATGTTCGGCACCGCGACCTTGATCATGGCGATCTCGGCTTTCGCGCCCTTGTTGCCTACCGTGTCCATCATGTGGGCGGCATGCAGAGTCAGGAAGCGGCTCTGGGCGATCGCAATCCGCGACTCGGCGATGCGCTCCAGCGTGACGGTCTGCTCGGCCACCGGCTTGCCGAACGCCACGCGATTCAACGTGCGCTTGCACATCGCCTCCAGCGTACGCTCGGCCAGCCCGATCAGGCGCATGCAGTGATGGATGCGGCCCGGCCCGAGCCGGCCCTGGGCGATCTCGAAACCGCGCCCTTCACCGAGAAGCATGTTGGATGCGGGAACCCGCACGTTTTCGAAAAGTACCTCGCCCGCGCGGTCCGGCATGCCGTAATAGCCGAACACCGGCAGTGCGCGCTGCACGTCGACGCCGGGCGTATCGCGCGGCACCAGGATCATCGACTGCTGCTTGTGCCGGTCGGGATTGTTCGGATCGGTCTTGCCCATGAAGATGAAGATCTTGCAGCGCGGATCGACGGAGCCGGTCGCATACCACTTGCGCCCGCTGACCACGTAATCATTGCCGTCGCGCACGATCGACGATTCGATATTCGTCGCATCGCTGGATGCCACCCCCGGTTCCGTCATCGCGAAGCACGAGCGGATTTCGCCCGCAAGCAAAGGTGCCAGCCATTTCTTCTTCTGCTCTTCGGTGCCGTAGCGGGCGAGCACTTCCATGTTGCCGGTATCGGGCGCGGAGCAGTTGAATGCTTCCGGTGCGAGCAGGGAACGTCCCATGATCTCGCACAGCGGCGCGTATTCGAGGTTGGTCAGTCCGGCGCCGTGCTCCGAATGCGGCAGGAAAAGGTTCCAGAGCCCCGCAGCCTTGCCCTTGGCCTTGACCTCTTCGATGATCGGGGCAACTTTCAGCGGCCCGACTTCCTCGGCCTCACGGAAGAAGCGCCCCTCGTTTGGATAAATGTGTTCATCCATGAACGCGTTCAGGCGCTTCTGAAGATCCTTCACTTTCTGCGAATGCTCGAAATCCATGCTCTGTCCCCGACTCGTGTTGCGTGATTGGCCTTGCGTGTTCTGCCCTGCCTCACTCAGACTGCCTGAACCGATATGAAGCCAAAGGATGCGGCGTGTGGCAAACGACCGCGCATTCTACTCTCAGCGACAGGCGCCGGGTCTGCCCACGCACCTGCCTGCGACGGATGTGTCCCGATATTGCAACGGGGAACCGGCCTGCAACGCGAAGCACGGCGGGCATCTGCCTGTCATTCAGTAAAATGGGAAAACCATTCGGGGATCCAGCACGAACATGGCACCAGCCAGGCTGCAATTTTACAGGGGTTCGGGCCCGCGTGAGCCAGTCCGCGGCCGGCCCATTGCGCCGCCGCGGCACGCGCGATTTGCGACTGCCTCGGGCTGAACCGGCCATGTCATGAAGCGCCTGGTGCTCGTGGGCGGAGGGCATGCGCATCTGTCGGTGCTCGAGGCACTGGCTCGCGAACGACCGGCGGGTCTCGAAACCGTGCTGGTGACACCTTCCGCGTACCAGATCTATTCGGGCATGCTGCCTGGCTGGATGGCGGGCCACTATTCCCGGGCACAGTGCCAGATCGATCTGGAACCGCTGGCACGGCTGGCTCATGCCGGCATGGTAATGGATCGGGTCGCAGCCGTGGATGCCGATCTGCATCGTGTTCGATTGCCGGACGGGCGCCATATCGAATACGACCTCCTGTCATTGGACGTCGGCAGCGAGACCGATGCGTCATCACTGCAAGGCACAGGCGAAAAACTCCTGCCCGTGAAGCCGCTGGATGAATTTTTTGAAGGCTGGCCCCGAATCCTGTCCGCTGCTGGCGCAAAGCCGGGCTATCACCTGGTCGTCGTGGGCGGCGGAGCTGCCGGCGTGGAACTGGCACTCGCAGCACGTTACGCGTTGACACAATCCGCAATCGGGTCTCGCGTGGATCTCGTCGCCTCGGAGTCAGGATTGCTCACCGGCCACGCCCGCAGCGTACAACGCCGCGTCGCGCGCTTCCTGTCCTCAGCCGGTGTCGCTGTTCACAGCCTGGATGGGCAGGGCGCGCCATCCGGCGTATCGTTGTCCGATGGTACGCTGCTGCCGGCCGACTGCGTCATTGCGGCGACCGGCGCGCGCGCACCGCGCTGGCTCGCCCGCTCCGGCTTGCAGTTGGACGTGCACCATTATGTCGCTGTCGACGAAACCTGTCGGAGTTGCTCGCATCGGAACATATTTGCAGCGGGTGATGTCAGTGCGCGCCAGGATGTCGCCGTGGCGCGCTCGGGCGTGCATGCGGTTCATGCCGGCCCGATCCTTGCGGCAAACCTGCTGGCTGCGCTGCAGGGGGGTTCCATGCGCAGCTACATGCCTCGCCGCCGCTCTTTGTATTTGCTGGCTTGCGGCCCGCGCTACGCCGTTGCTTCATGGGGACGCTGGAGCGCCGAAGGCACCTGGGTGTGGCACTGGAAAGACCGCATCGACCGCGGCTTTGTCCGGCGCTTCCGGATGCCGCGCTGACGAGCGTAACAATCCGCAAGCCTGGACCGCCGGTGTAAGATGCGGCGCCGGCCTGCAGTAACGGCCGCGAACATTTGAGGATCGTCATGCACGCGACATTGCCTTTGCTCGAGGTAACCGAATTTCCCGCCTTGCGTCGCCACCAACTCACGACCCTGCAGGTCAATCTCGGCTATCGCTGCAATCAGACTTGCGTGCATTGCCACGTCAATGCCGGACCGACACGCACCGAGATGATGGATGCGCAAACGCTCGCCATGATTCCCGAAGTGTTGAAGGCACGGCGGCTGACAACGCTCGACCTGACCGGCGGCGCGCCTGAACTGCATGCGGGATTCCGCGATCTCGTCCGGACGGCTCGCAATCTCGGAATAAAAGTCATCGACCGCTGCAACCTGACCGTCCTTCTCGAGCCCGGACAGGAGGGATTGGCTGATTTCCTGGCTGCACACCAGGTCGAGGTGGTGGCGTCATTGCCGTGCTACTCGGTGGAAAACGTGGACAGTCAGCGCGGCAAGGGCGTATTCGACAAGAGCGTCGCGTCCCTGAAAAAACTCAATGCCCTGGGATACGGCCGGGAAGGATCGGGGCTGACGCTCAACCTCGTGTACAACCCGCAAGGGGCGACGCTCCCGCCCGAGCAGGGCAAACTCCAGGCGGCCTACAAGCACGAGTTGTTCGAACACTTCGGCATCGTGTTCAACGGCCTGTTCACGCTGGCCAATATGCCCATACAACGTTTCGGCTCGATGCTGATCTCCAAAGGCCAGTTCAACGGCTACATGCGCCTGCTCGAGGAAAACTTCGCCGCCGCGAACCTGCCCAACGTGATGTGCCGCAGCCTCGTCAGCGTCGATTGGCAGGGCTATCTATACGATTGCGACTTCAATCAGATGCTCGGCCTGGATTTGCCCGACGACCGTGTCGGCGCCGGCCGGCCGCATTTGCGCGACCTGCTGAAAGACGATCTGGCGGGCCGGCCGATCCGGGTCGCCAATCATTGTTTCGGCTGCACGGCCGGACAGGGCAGCAGTTGTGGCGGCGCGCTGCACGAGTGAGGGCCGGTTTTAAAAAAGCCCTGATCGTCATCGCCGTCGTTGCGCTGGGGATCGCATTCTTCGCGCTGGACCTGCACCACGTTCTCACCCTCGAAGGCCTCAAGGCAGGCCGCGGGCAGTTCGAGGCATGGCGCGCGTCGTCGCCAATTCTGGTCGCGCTCGCCTTCTTCGGATTCTATGTGCTCGTCACGGCACTTTCCCTGCCCGGAGCGACGGTCATGACGCTGGCGGCCGGTGCGCTGTTCGGATTGCTGTGGGGCACGGTGATTGTTTCGTTCGCCTCCAGCATGGGCGCAACCCTGGCTTTCCTGGTCTCGCGCTACCTGCTGCGCGATGCGATCCAGCGTCGCTTCGGTGACCGGCTCAAAGCCGTCAACGACGGCATGGCCAGGGACGGCGCGTTGTACCTGCTCACCTTGCGGCTGGTACCCCTGTTTCCCTTTTTCGTCGTCAACCTGCTGATGGGACTCACCGCGATTCCCACCCGGACGTACTACTTCGTCAGCCAAGTGGGGATGTTGGCCGGCACCCTGGTTTATGTGAATGCCGGCACGCAATTGGCGCGGATCGAGAGCCTGTCCGGCATCGTTTCACCCGGACTGCTGATATCGTTCGCCCTGCTCGGCGTGTTTCCCTGGCTGTCAAGACGGTTCATCTCTGCAGTGCAGCGTCGCCGTGTTTATGCAAAATGGCGGCGCCCGCGACACTTCGACCGCAACATCGTGGTGATCGGTGCCGGCGCGGCCGGTCTGGTCACGGCCTATATCGGCGCCGCGGTGAAGGCCAGGGTGACGCTGATCGAAGCGCACAAAATGGGCGGGGATTGCCTCAACTACGGGTGCGTGCCGAGCAAGGCGTTGATCAGGAGCGCAACGCTGGCGCATCAAATGCGGCATGGCGAGCGCTATGGAGTGGGCACCACGCAGCCGCAGTTCAGCTTCCGCAAGCTGATGGCGAGGGTGCACGAAATCATCCGCACCATCGAACCGCACGACAGCGTGGAACGCTACACCGCGCTCGGCGTGGACGTGTTGCAGGGTTATGCCCGCATCATTGATCCATGGACGGTACAGGTTGCGCTAAACGGCGGGGGAACGCAGCGCCTGACCGCGCGCAGCATCGTGATTGCTGCCGGTGCGCGCCCCTTCGTACCCGCTCTGCCGGGCCTCGAAGAGGTGGGTTACGTGACCAGCGACACGCTCTGGGACGAGTTCGCCAGTCTGGACGCACCGCCAGCCCGGCTGGTGGTGCTCGGCGGCGGGCCGGTCGGGTGCGAGCTGGCTCAGTGTTTTGCACGGCTCGGGTCCAAAGTCACGCAAGTCGAATTGGCTCCGCGCATCATGATCCGGGAGGACGAGGAAGTCTCCGAACTCGCGCGAGCCTCCCTCACCCGTGACGGCGTGACCGTGCTCACCGGCCACAAGGCCGTGCGCTGCGAGCGGGATGCAGAGCGAAAGTTCATCGTTGTCGAACACGCCGGTGGCGAGCTGCGCATCGAATTCGATGCATTGCTCTGTGCCGTAGGCCGTGTGGCAAGGCTGACCGGTTACGGGCTGGAAGAGCTGGGCATCCAGACCCATCGCACCGTGGTGACGAACGAATATCTGGAAACGCTCTACCCGAACATCTACGCCGCCGGCGACGTTGCGGGCCCCTATCAGTTCACGCACGTCGCCGCGCATCAGGCGTGGTATGCCGCGGTCAACGCGCTGTTCGGCGACTTCAGGAAGTTCAAGGCGGACTACTCGGTTGTGCCCTGGGCCACGTTCACCGATCCGGAAGTCGCCCGCGTGGGACTCAACGAACAGGAGGCGCGCGAAAAAGGCATTGCGCATGAAGTCACGCGCTACGGCATCGATGACCTCGACCGCGCAATTGCCGACGGTGCGGCATACGGCTTCGTGAAAGTGCTGACCGTGCCGGGAAAGGACCGCATTCTCGGCGTGACCATCGTCGGCGAGCACGCAGCCGACCTGCTGGCTGAATTCGTGCTCGCAATGAAACACGGCCTGGGGCTCAACAAAATCTTGGGCACGATTCATACTTATCCGACCATGAGCGAGGCCAACAAATACGCAGCCGGAGAATGGAAGCGTGCGCATGCGCCACAGCGGCTATTGGCCTGGCTGCAGCGATACCACGCATGGAGACGGGGGGCTGGATCGTGAAGCGAATTGCCATATTGATGCTCCTCGCGCTGCAATGGGCAGCCGCACAGGCCGCCGGATTCGATCAATCCGCGTGGGACAGCCTGCTCAAAGAGCACGTCACGCCGCTGCGCAACGGGCAGGCAACGCAGGTCGACTATGCGGCATTTGCTGCCGACCGCGGCCGGCTGAAGCAGTACCTGACCAGCGTATCCGCCGTCGCGCCGGCCGAATTCGATCGCTGGGACCGGTCCTCGCAACTCGCGTTTCTGATCAATGCCTACAACGCATTCACGGTCGAGCTGGTGTTGACGGGCTATCCCGACATCGGATCGATCAAGGATCTGGGTTCGTTCCTGCGCTCGCCGTGGAAGAAGCGCTTCATCCAGTTGCTCGGCGAGACGCGCTCGCTCGACGATATCGAGCACGGTCTCATTCGCGGGTCCGGTCGTTACGCCGAGCCGCGCATTCACTTTGCCGTCAATTGCGCCAGCGTCGGCTGCCCTGCGTTGCGGCCGGAGGCCTACGTAGGCGAACGGCTGGATGCCCAACTGGAGGACGCCACCAGGGCTTTCCTGACGGACCGGACACGCAACCGCCTGGACGGCAAGGTGCTGAAGGCCTCAAGCATCTTCAAGTGGTATCGGGGCGATTTCGAGAAAGGCTGGCGCGGTGCCGACAGTCTTGCAGGTTTCTTCGTGCTCTACCGCCTGGCGCTGGGGCTCGACGAAAGCGCCGCCAATCGCCTGAAGGCGGGCGAAATTGGCATCGATTTCCTCGACTACGACTGGCGATTGAATGCAAAAACGGCCCGCGCGCCATGACGCTCTCCATCATCGTGCCACTGCTGAATGAAGCGCAGGAACTGCCGGGCCTGCTCGAACGGCTGCTGCCCTTGGTCCACACGGGCACCGAAGTCATCATCGTCGATGGTGGCAGTGACGATGGTTCCGCAGCCATCGCCGAATCCGCTGGATTTACCGTGGTCCGGGCGGCGCGCGGCCGGGCCCGGCAAATGAATGCGGGGGCGGCGCTGGCAGCCGGTGATGTGCTGTTGTTCCTGCATGCCGATAC
>Ga0316628_100004986_pt1 | contig 10543 bp, 3 predicted proteins | sample OWC_Aug_M2_C1_D5_FD_207648 | JGI IMG/M metagenome (GOLD analysis project Ga0316628, IMG submission 207648) | Wetland soil microbial communities from Old Woman Creek delta, Ohio, United States - OWC_Aug_M2_C1_D5_C | ecosystem: Environmental > Terrestrial > Soil > Wetlands | place: USA: Ohio... | reverse complement strand
GGTCGTATTCCTGCGCGGTATGAGAGAACTTGCCGACACCGTTCTGGCCTTCGTAAAAATGGTGTTCGCTTTGCCTCAGCCACGGGAAGATGCGCGCATCCACGCTCCTGCCGTCCACGTCCTCCGTGACGATGACGTTGCCAACGCTGGATTCCCGCAACTCCCTCAATTCATAGGTATTGATGGTCTCGAGGTACTTGCGCCCGCTGCCATCCACTGTCTCCTCGCGCAACAACAATCCCTTGGCGTAGTAGTTGTCGTTGCGGTAGGTGCTGGTCACGCTGCGATAGATGAGATCCATGTTGGGCACGAGGTGCTGCTCTTCCACCGTCTTGGCGAAGCCGTAGAAGTCGCGCTCATAGCGGCTGTAGTTGCCGTTTTCGTAGCGATAGGTGGTGACCCGGTCATCCAGGCCGTCCGCGTTGTCGCCCGCGACGCCGTCGTTGACCGTGACCTTGTTCATCACCCAGCGCGACTGGGGCATCTCTTTTTTGTTCCCCGCGCGCTGGTATTCCAGATTGATGACGGCTCCGAGGGGGCGGGTGACCTTCTTCAGCAGATTGGTGCGCCCAATCGGATTGAGCGCAACTTTCATCTCTCTGTCCGTGGACGACAGCACGCCATCCACGAAGCCGTCGCCATTCACGTCGACATATTGGGAGGAAGGCTGCGAGACCGTTTCGCCCACATTCCCGCCGAAGGAGAACGAGAAATTGATGAACCAAATGCTGAAGCCGAATCCATACTTGGCGCTGATCGATGCGCTGCTCGATGCGCCATCGGAGATGGCAACGGGACCACGACTCTGGTCGCGCAGGGTCTTGTAGGTGTTCATCGCGCCCGGCCACGAAATGCCGTCGGCAAATCCTGCGCCGGTATTGAGCCATACGACGAGTCGATTGTCGTGCTCTCCGTCAACGCCCACGACGTCGTTCAAGCCGTCGCCGTTGATATCCATGAGCGTCGTATTGGTGTAGTTGTGGCCCTGGCTCACGGAAACACCACCGCCGGCGGCGCTGTTCCACAAGGCAAACGCAACGCTCAAGGCCTTGTTGCTGCTGGTGCCGGAATTGATGGTGGTAAGGCTGGTCGACCAGGTCTCTTCCCCCTCGAAGCCGTATCCGGTATTGAGCCGCACTTTCAAGCCGGGAGCCCCACCTGGATTCGCCATAACAGAGACCCGATCCGGCAGGCCATCGCCGTTGATGTCGATCAGGTCGTATGGAACCTGATTCGTGCCCTCCCCCTCGCTTGCGGAAATGCTGATGGACGAGAGCTCGGCCAGCGCCTTGTCGCCCATGCTTAACTTCTTGCCATTACCGCCCCCTGTGCTACTCGGCGCTCCCACCCCGAGGCCGAATGTCGTCATATTCTCCTTCGTCGCGCGCGCCGTAATTCCCGCGCCCGAGTCGTAGAACGTACCATCTGCCCAGGTATATTGAATTGCGCTCGGGCCCACCACATCGGGGAAGCGGTCGCCATTCATGTCCATGAGGTCGAGGTCGCTCGTCATATCGACTGTTGAGCGAGTCTTCGACAGGACGAAGCCCATGCCGGAAGATCTCACATCCGAGTGGCTCATCTTGGGCGGGCGTGCCGCGCCGGCGAAGCCGTTGCTCCGGGTTTCGGTGAGCTCTACCACATGGGGGTCGCGGGGGTCATAGATGTTGTCCGTGCCTTTCCGCGAGGAGCTCATTTCAACCGGTGAAGTCCACCACGCATCATCCATGCTGGCCCAGCGATTTTCATCGACCATGGGATAGGCAGGCCACGCGTTCCACTGCTTGTTCGGATCCTTGTACTCCGATTCCGTGCTGCCCTTGAACAGATTCTCGTCGATGGGCTGCGTGGCGCGGGCTCCGTTTCCGTTGTAGGCTGCGGTGCTCCAGCCGCGATTGGAGTATCCGAACAGTTGGTCGATGACTTTGGCGTGGGTCACCGTCTGCTGCGGCGTCTGAACCGCGAACAGGGTCGGCATCGCGATGGTGAAGCTTGCGCTGCCCACTGTTTGCGCTGTCCAGTTCTTCAGTTGCTTCGGGTCGGTGGGGCTTACGTAGTCCACTGTGACCGCGCCCTTGTCTAGAAGATAGCTGGAGAGCACATAGTTGTTGGTGCTGTAGGCGAAGGTGATCACCTGACCGGCGGTAACGGGGATAGACAATGCTGTATTGTCGACCACGTTTCCGTTCCTGATCGCGTATGACTGCACTCCGGCAGCAATGCCGTCCTGCAGGACAGTAAGTGACACGTCGCCGTCGGGCACGCCCGCACCAAAGTGCAGCAGTGGTGCAAAACTCAACTGGCCGGTGATCGGAACCGTAAACTTGCTCGCAGCCGTGTACTGTCCCCACTTGGCGTCGGTCGAAACACTGACCTGGGGGTTGGCCGTGAACACATCGAAATACCACGACTCACCCTTCGTAACGGGCAGCATCGTGCCAATATCTGCGACCGGTGTGCGGCTAAAATCGATGATTCGGCTGAAGGCGATCGCGCCGTCACCCTTGCGAATGACCATCATCCCGCGGCCATCTACCGGAACCGGTTTCTCGGGATCAGGTATTGGCACATAACCCTCGATATGCGCGGCAAAATTGACGTTGTCCGTAAGTGGCGCTTCCCACGGGGTCGCGCTTGCGTAGTGGTAATCCGCCGTTATGCTTTCGATGTAATCAGCGAGTTGCGGATCGCGCAGCGACGTGTCGAAGAATATCCGGTCGCCCTTCTTGACCCGGAATGTCTTGACCGCGTTGTATCCCTGAGTCGCTTCGTCAACCGCGCTGTCCTTGATGATGATCTTTTGCGTCGCCAGGCCCACGCCCTCATGTTTCGCGGTCAACACTACATCACCCGCGAAGGGCGGAATGATCGGCAGATTGGTGTCGGGGTGGCGAGGCCAATCGCTCCGCACTTTCACCCAGGGAGTCCACAGGATGAGTCCATCCTTCGGCGCGATCCACGGTGTCTGCGGCGAGGTCAGGTTATCCTTCGAATAGATATCGACGCCGTATTTGACCGGTATCGTGTATTTAGGCTTGCCCGAGGCATCCGTGACTTCGAGTTCCCTGGCCGGAATGACGACAGGACTGCCGTTTGCGTCCAGAAGCTGCGTCATGCCGGTTTTGGCGTCCTTGGCCGGCATCATGTCATCAGCTTTGGCGGGCATCGGCTTATCCGAGTCTATCGTGGAAGGCGCCAAAGGCGTTTCCTCTTCCTGGAAGGCTTGGGTGTAGTAAAGCTTCGGCATGCCGGGACGAGGGTCGGCATTGGTGTTTTGGTCGCCCCATTTCAATTTGGAGAGATCGATCTGGGAATCGATGACGAAGTCGATATTGATTCCAGCGGATCTGAGAACATCGAAACTCTGGTCGATCTTGATGTCGCCCACGAAATCGCGGTTTATCTTCTGGGACAAAACGACCCGCGGTGTTCCGTCCTTGATCGTACCGTCATCCTGATAGGTGTGATCGGTAACGGTGACGCGCAACGTGATGTCGTCGGTTGTCGTCGCCCCCTTGTTGAGCAGGCCCTCGAATTTGACGGTACCGCGATACGGAGTCAGGAGTTCGATTGGACGATTCGCCAGGATGAAATCCTGATCGGCCTGGAAATGATAGGCATTCTGTTTGTTGGCATCCGTATTGACGAGCAGGACGCCGCCATCACCGACGTAGTCGATCGCGGGCGACCATCTGACCTGGTCGTAGGCGCCGTCATATACCGACTGTACGCGGAAATAGAGGCGGTCGCCCTTTCTCACCGGAATAGCGCCGACATTCTCCGGCAGGTGCTCGTCAAAGTCGGTTGCAAGGATCCTTCTCGACCATAGCTCTTCATTGCCGTTTTTCTGGATCGTCACTCGCACGCCATCGGCCTGCTTGTATGCCGCCCGGTCGTCTCGGGCTTTCTTGTCAGATCTGCTGTCGGTAGCTATGTCCACAAGGCGCGCTGCCCCGCTGACGCGCACCGTCCCGTCGTACGGCGCCACCCATCGGCGCACGTTGTCCATCAGCGGATTGGAGGACTCAAGGGCAGTCTTGTCCGCGGTCACATCGGGCAGGATATTCCTGTCAACGGCACCGCCGACGTTGCCGAGCGGCACCTCAGTGCTGTAGCTGTTGTTTGAAAACCCTACGGCGCCCTTGCCGGCAGTGTTGAAAAGCACTTGCCCGTGATCCACGATATCGACGAGTCCGTCGCCGTTCACATCGGACAGGTAGCTCAGATCGCGAGTACGGGTCCTGCCCCGGCTTGCATTGAGCGCAACGCCGACGAGAAAACCCTGCACTCCGAGGGAGTCTGTTTCACTTTCAGACGCCGAAGGACGCGCGAACCCGGAAACCGGCAGAGGCCCTCCCCCGGTGGCAAAACTGACCGCTCCGGGCACGCTGGCCAACGTCGTGTTCGGACGGTAGAACGCGCCTGCATCGGTACGAAACACCTTGTCCGGCAGCCCGTCGCCGTCCACGTCGACGAAGACGTTGCTGCCTTCCGACTTGCTCCGGCTGCGGCTCGGGGCGATGCCCACGTTGATCAGCTTCACGCCGGTACCCACTCCAATACCACCGTAGCCATCGAACCCGACGCTTCGCCCTTCGGAGCCGCCAAGCACGGTGTGCGCGAACCTTCCGCCGCCGAGAGTAGGCTGGTATTCAAGAGAATCGGTGCCGGTGCCAACCGGCGGCAGCGGAGCTTCAAAACCCTTATAGCTGTTATCCGGGTTGCGGATCTCGTCGAAATATCCGAAGGTATGGCGATTGAATTCGGTCACCCCGTCTGTCCCATACTGGGAGACGGATTCCAGCAGCGATTTATTGAACGCACCCTGGCTGTACTTGAATCTGTAGCGGCGTACCAGGTCGCTGTCAAATTTCACGTCCATGCGGCGCAGCAAATCGGCTGTCACCTGCTTGAATCCGCCGTTCGCGCTGATTTGCACGTCGGGACGGCGCCCTTCGCCGGATTCGGGCGCGCGCGAGAAGCTGACGGTGTACCGTCCTGGCACGCTGCCTCGTCCGGTATACGCAATCTCGCTGACATAGAGCTGCCTCCCCAGCACGGTGCCGCCTGCTACCCCGGCATCATCGGCCCTCGTATAGCTGTAGATGACATTATTGCCGTTAAGGTCGATCGTTTTGCGCAACGCCCACCTGAACACAGCCTTTATGGAACCGTCCGGTTTGAGCAATCCCAAGATGGAATTCGGATCCTGCCCCGAGCCTTCGCTCCCGTAAAAATTCGTTGTACCGTTCCGGTCGGTCACTTCCCACCAGTAGTTTTCCGGGCTGTCCCCGTGACGTATGATCTTCTGGAACTGGCCTTCAACGCGGGTGTAGAAGCGCTTGTTCGGCGTACGGTCCACCAGCGGGCCGCGATGCGCCAACGGTACCAGTTGCTCGCCGTTGAGCAGATAGGTCTCGGTTTCCTTGTTCGCGTCGTATCTCGGCACGCCCCAGCGCGTTTCGACCGTAATCGATGGAACACTGAGATCCCAGCCCAGCCCCATCCAGCCGTTGCCGCCTGCCGAGTTGTAATTTACTGAGAGCTGCGGCTGCATCCCCGCCCTGCCCGCCGGCAGTTCGATCGGGTAGCTGAGCCGCGCATCGCCCATGTTGTTGGCCTTGGGCGGCTCGATCAGGTTGACGCCCGCGCCGGGGTCCGCCGCCTTGATGTCCTTCATCTGCGTCGGGCTCAGCGATTGCGTCTGCGGGTGCTCGGGCAGGGTCAGCGTGCCCGCGATCATGTCGGTGAAGTGGTTGGTCAGGCTGGTGATCTCGCCTTTGGCGGTATCGACCTTGTAGCCAGCGAGTTCCGCCCAGTGCCCCTGTTCCGGATCAAAGTAGAAGATCTTGACGTCCTTGGTCTTCAGGCCGCGCGGGATCTTCGTCAGGTCGAACGGAATGGTGACCTTGACGTCCTTCTTGAAGTGCGTGCCATGCGGAGTGAAGCGATAGCCAGCCCGCGGTCCCTTGGTGACGTTGGTCATGCCCTGGTCCAGCGGCGGCAGGTCCTTGGCATTCAGCGGCGTGATGCGGATGTCCACCGGGTGATCCAGCGCGCCGGGCGGGATGTCCAGTCTTGCCCCGCTGTCCGGGCTCGGTACTACTCCCAGAAATCCGGGACTGGCCACACCCGGCAACACTCCATGTGCCTTGTTGGCATCGTTCGCCTGGGTGAGTTTGACGATCTGTGTTAGCGTTTGTTTGTCCGGGTAGATCGCTTCGATCTTGACCTGCCAGGGTTCGGTGTCGCTCTGTTTGCCGTATCCGGCAGCTTCCTTGGTGACCAATGCCCCGAAGCTCCCATCGGTGGAGACGAGACCATTGCCGGCGATGCTCAGCGCAGCAGCGCCGGACCCGTTGTCCGGCACATTCAGGTAGCCGCGAATGTAGGCTTCCCGCCCATAGAATTGGCCTGCGTCGGGGTAGGTTACGATGATCTGCGGTGTGTTGGGGCTGCCCACGCCGGAGCCGGTGGCCTGAATCTCATGTATTTCTGCCGCGCTGCCCGCACCGTCCTTGAACGTCAGCCGCAACGCAGTCGCCGCCGAAGTGGTGGATAGCGGCAAGGTGTTCCAGCCTGCCGAAAGCTTGCGCCCCTTGATCTCGGGCATGCCTGCGTTTTGCCATGTTCCGTTCACCAGCACATCGGCCGATAAGGTGCCGCCCAGGCTGTTGGCCATGTGCAAGGCAAAGCTCGAAAGTTGTGTTGGTCTGTCGAAGTAGAAGGTCAGCAGAGGATCGGTCTTCTGCTTCCCGGAACCGTAAGGGGTCCACCCGCTCGACAGGTCGCCATCGGTCAACGCAGCCGTGTCGCTTTCCAGGCCACCCGTTGTCGTCGTAGTGACGCGCTGAATGAAGTTGTTGCCGTCGTCGAGTTCGAGCACAACGCGGACATTGCGCACGGAATAGCTCCCCGCGGCGCCACTCGGCAAAGCGAAACCAATGGAGTTCGCACCCTGCACCAACCAGTTTGGATTGATCGGCTCGGTCACGCTGGTCCAGTCGCTCCCCGCGAAAATGAATGCGCCGCCTTGCGCCGACTGGCCGTTGATGCGGCGCACCGGAGTGACCCAGTGGCTGACGCCGTAGGTTTCGTAAGCGAGGTAGGCATGCTTGAAATCGCCGGGCAGGCGGCTCAAGTTGAACTGGAAGCGCTGTTCGGTTTTTCCGACTACGGCTTCGGCAGGCGTCGCCTTGATTTGTCGCGCTTGTGCAGGCGATGGGGTTTCGTTCATTGCGGCAACCAGGGCAGCCGAATCCTTCACATGGCCATGCCGGCCGATACCCCAGATTTCAATCTCGTTCAGGCCGACAAGCGGAATGTTCGCAGAACCAGGACTGCCCGCGCCTGAATCGGTATTCCCTTCACTCGGATTGCCTTTGCCTTGATTGCCGTCGCCCCCGCTGGCATCGCCTTGTTTGTCTTCACCGGACTTTCCGGTGCTCGATTTACCGTCGCCAGATTTCGCATCGTTCGATTTGCTGTTGCTCGACTTACCGTCGCTTGGTTTGACATCCTTCGACTTGCTGCTGCTCGATTTACTGTCGCTGCCTTTGCCATTGCTCGACTTGCCATTGCTCGACTTGCCATCGCTAGATTTGCTACCGGCCGACTTGTTGTCGCTCTTGTTTCCCGCGCTCGATTGACCGCCGCCTTGTGTGCCGATGTTGGCCGCCTGTTGCCAGCTATCGCTGCCTTGTGTGTTCGTCGGGGTCAATACAAAGCGCAATGCGTCCGTGGTGATGCTTTGAGTAGCAGCAAAACTGTTCCACGCCAAAGGCAAGCCGGTGAGCTTGATCTTTTCCAGTCCTGGAATCGGGTTCCACAGCCCGCCCTGGAGGCTCTGCACCGTAAGGTCGTATGACGCGGGACCATAAATGCGAATTGCATCGATTTCCGTCTGCCGCTCCAGCTTGGCATCAATGATGTCCGCGTCGTAGGCGGTGTGTACCGTGGTGGTATCGCGATCGAACAGCGAAGCGATGGTCTGAGCTTCCATCGCCTGCGCTTGCTTTGGAAGGCTGGCAGAGGACTGTACAGTGACTGAGATCGGAGTGAATTTGACTCTGCTGGCTGATTCGACCAGCACCGCATGGGCCGCGAACGCCAGTAGCGCTAATCCAAACAAGCCAAACGTGACACGCTTTATTCGTCTGAAGCCGGTCGTTTCGGGTTGGTTATTTATTGTGACTGCCATTCCGGTTTTTGCCATGCTCATACCGCACCTATCGCTAAACTCTAATGCCTGAATCAGTAGATCGCGCTACACGTTCTGCTGTACAAAGAAAAACGCCGCCATGCTACGAAATCAAACCGCTAAAAAATACCTAGCTGTTTTGCTAGGTACGTTTTCTCACTGCACACCTCTGGTCATTCTGGAAGTCGATTTTGGTGAGTATTCGAACACCCAATCTGCATAGCTTCGGGCATCCGCAAAGTGCTCCCATCCAGGCGGAAAATTCGCCTGTTTCATCGGCATATCGTTGCTCTGGCTGGCGACCCCGGAAATCCCGCCATCAGCTGCGCGTATCAGCCTCCATTCGCCCTTGCCATCCGCCGACATCGGGTCTGCATAGAGCGTACGCAGATAACGGCGATGGGCAGAGGCAGGATCTTTAAGCAGGTCATTGAGCGACCGCGGATAGCGCCGTGCGGTAGCGTAGTAACTCCTGATTGCGTTTCGATACGCCTGCCCACGGAAAAGCAGCTCCTGTTCGCGCTCTGCGATCATTCGCCGTGACGCCGGGACGGATGCAGTCTCCGCTGCAATCCCAAGCACGATCACGGCGACCAGGACCAGGATGTAGGTGAATCCGCGCTGCTTACTTCGCAGATTCCCAGCTGTTGATATCGGCATTGTCCCCTTCCCCGCCTTCGCGTTTGTCCTCGCCGTATGACGTGATCTCATAGCCTCCGCTACGACCCGGAGAACGATAAACATACGGCGTGTCCCACGGATCGTTGGGAATCTCTTTTTTCAGATAGGGCCCGCTCCATTTGGCGCTCCCTTCGGGCTTGGCGCGTAGCGCCTTCAATCCCTCTTGCGTCGAGGGAAATTTCCCCGTGTCTATGTAATAGCTGTCTATCGCCGTCGCAAAATTGTCGATCTGAGCGCGAGCAACCGACTGCTTGGCGGGCTTGATGCGCTGGTAGAGCGACGGCCCCACCAGTGCGGCGAGCAGGCCGATGATCACGAGCACCAGCAGTAGCTCCATCAGCGTGAATCCCCGGCAACTTGAAGCATTGTTCTGACCCATTTCGGTTCTCATACATTTCATGTCTTGCACCTCTGGTTAATCGCTTCTACCACTCGCGGTAAGGCCGCCCGTCACTGCCCGACTGATCAGAATCAATACGCACGTCGATTATGCCCCCCTGCCCTCGTTCGCTCTCCTCGCGGACGTATATCCAGCTGTCGCGCTTATCCGTGATGGGATCGGGCGGAATACTTCGTAGATAGCGCTTCTGAATAAGGGCGCTGATCTCGTCCGGATACTTGCCTGCATCCGCGTAATAGTCATCGATGGCTTTACGAAACGCGCGCAGGTCTTCTTTCAGAGCGGATTCGCGTGCACGGTCAATGGAACTGCCGAACATGGGAACGGCGATCCCGGCCAGCAGCGCGACGATCGTCAGCACGAACAGCAGCTCCAGCAGCGTAAAACCGTTACGGCGCATCACCAGTCCTTGTATCGTGTTCCATCGATGGCCGTGCCTTCGGATGTTGAACGGATGTCATACACGTCTCTTCCTCCCCACGTGAGGGCGTCCGCATCATCCTGATACCCGCGCAGCATCCAGTGCGTCTCCGCAGCAACGGAAGGCGCAAGCGGATCGTCAGGGATGGCACGAAGGTAACGGCGCTTCCCGCCATTGGCCTGCCCTCTGTCGACTCCGGCAACCAGAACCTCAAGCTTCTTCGGATAACCGTCATCACTGGCGGCTCCATCCGTTTTTGAAATGCGCCCCGCAAGCCAGTCCTCATGGAAGGCATCGATGGCTGCTCTCATTTCGCGAAGCTGACGCCTGAGCTCGAACTCCTTTTCGCGCCGTACCGTGAGTTCGGCGTACGGCAGCGCCACCGAGGCCAGGATCGACAGGATGACGAGCGTCACCAGCAGCTCGACGAGGGTGAACCCGCCAAGCCACTTTCGATTACTTGATGACGACACGCGACGCCTTGGTTTGAGCACCGATGTTCTCCCCTGCAGCGCCCACTACGGCCGGCGTGCTATAGGTCAGGTAGGAGCTTCCGGGTGCGACGCCTTTCATGATGAGGCGCGCAACGACGGCATTCCCTTTAGCCGGTGCATCCGCCGCATAGTCCAGTTTGACCGTCACAATTCCCTTGTCCGGATTCGCTACTGCATCGAATTCTTTCGGCGCCGGACTGCTTCCTGCATCGGCCCGCACGAAGCTCATGATCTGCGGGTCATAGAGGATCTCGACCGGCGCAGAGGAGACACCGGGCAAGTTTCTGCCAGTCAGCTCGATCTCAAACTCTTTGCCGACCGCCTGCTCGTAAGAGGGCTCCGAGAAC
>Ga0316628_100004985_pt1 | contig 10544 bp, 10 predicted proteins | sample OWC_Aug_M2_C1_D5_FD_207648 | JGI IMG/M metagenome (GOLD analysis project Ga0316628, IMG submission 207648) | Wetland soil microbial communities from Old Woman Creek delta, Ohio, United States - OWC_Aug_M2_C1_D5_C | ecosystem: Environmental > Terrestrial > Soil > Wetlands | place: USA: Ohio... | reverse complement strand
ACCTCGGCGGCGCTGATGGCCGCGGCCTCGGGCGTCGTCCTCGCGACCGCCCACGGCCGCATGGCCAACCGCGTGCACCGCGGGCTCGACCGCGTGGGAGGCCGCTGGCTCGGGTCCTGGCTGCAGCGCAACGCCCCGCGGTTCGAGCGGACCGACGAAGGCCTCGCCGCCTTCTTCGGGAGGGACCGGCTGGGCCTGATGCCCTCGGTCGTCGTCCACGCGTGCGGCTGGTTCATCCGGTCGGTCGAGACCTGGCTCTTCCTCCGCCTGGTGGGCGCGGACGTCCCCCTCGTCGCCGCGATGGTGGTCGAGACCGCCCTCATCCTCGTTCGCTCGGCGGCCGTGCCCGTGCCCGCCGGGCTGGGCGTGCAGGACGCCGCCTACGTCCTCTGCCTGCGGGCGCTCGCCGTGCCCGACGCGACCACGGTGGGAGCCGCGTTCGTCGTGATCAAGCGGGGCAAGGACCTCTTCTGGGTCTTCGTGGGCTTCCTGCTCCTCGGCCTCGGCCGCCGCAGGGGCGAGCCCCCGCTCGCCGCGATCAGGGAACCTGGGGTCGGGTCTCGAACCGTGACGTCACAAACCAAGACCTGACCCTTTCGTCGGTCGCGGTCGCCCGGCGGGCCCTACTCGTCCCGGCGGCGGAAGGACCGGATGTCGACCACGTTCCCGGCCACCGGCTCGGTCGCCGCGGCCTCGGTGGCGAGGACGGGCTCGGCCGGCTCCCCCTCGACGCTGCTCGGCCCGGCCGCCTTCTGCGGTCCGGCCGCGAACTGCAGGCCGAACTTCGCGGCCGGGTCCGCGAAAGCGACGAGGGCGGCGAAGGGCACGTGGACCCGCTCCGACGCCCCGCCGAAGCGCAGCGTCACCGAGAAGGCGTCCTCGCCCACCGCGAGGTCGCGGTACTGGTGCTGGAGCACGATCGTCATCTGCTCCGGGTACCGCGCGTGGAGGCCGGGCGAGAGGGCGACCCCGGGGTGCGAGGTCCGGAACGTGAGGTAGAAGTGGTGGTCGCCGGGAAGGCCCTCGCTCGCGGCGAGGCGGAGCGCCTGCCGCGGCACGTCGCGCAGGGCCTCCCGGACGAGCCGCGCGTAGTCGAGCGGGTCGTCCTCGGCCATGGCCCATTGTAGCCGCGCCTTGTCTCCCCGCGGCGTTCGTGCTTCACTGCCGCCATGCGCCTCGTCACGCGCCCCGACCTCGACGGCCTCACCTGCGCGGTGCTCCTCTCGGAGTGCGAGACGATCGACTCCGTCGAGCTCCTCAACCCCCAGGACGTGACCGATCGGAAGGTCCCGATCGGCCCCGCGGACGTCCTCGCCAACCTGCCGTACCACCCGTCGTGCGGCATGTGGTTCGACAACCACCTCCTGACGGACGCGAAGGCGATGCCCCCCACCGGCTTCCGCGGCCGGTACGGGAAGGCCCCGAGCGCCGCCCGCCTCGTCTACGAGCACTACCTTCCCGACCGCCCCGCGCTCGCCCGCTACGACGCTCTCGTCGCGGAGACGGACCGGCTCGACTCCGCGCAGCTCACGATGGACGACGTGATCGCGCCGTCGGGCTACGTCCTCGTCGGCCTCACGCTGGACCCGCGCACGGGGCTGGGGAGCGCGCGCGAGTACTTCGACCTGCTCCTCCCCGCGGTGCGCGAGCGGCCGGTCGAGGAGGTCGTGGAGCTGCCCGAGGTCCGCGCGCGCGCGGCGCGAATGCGGGAGCAGGACCGGGCCTTCCGCGAGGCCCTCCTCGCGCACTCCCGCCTCGACGCGACCGTGGTGGTGACCGACTTCCGTCCCCTCGACCCGATCCCGGTCGGGAACCGGTTCCTCGTCTTCACCCAGTTCCCCAAGGCCAACGTCGGCGTCCGCATCCAGTGGGGCCCGGGCCGGGGGACGGTGGCCGTCTCCGCCGGACGGTCGATCTTCAACCGCACCTCGCGGGCGAACCTCGGCGTGCTGATGTCGCTCCACGGGGGCGGCGGCCACGTCGGGGCCGGCGCGTGCCAGCTGGCCCCCGCCACGGCCGACGCCCACATCGCCGAGATCGTCGAGACCCTCAAGAGGAGTGGCTGAGCTCGTCGTCGGGGCGAACCTGCCCTGGCTCGACTACGGGCAGGACTTCGGGGCGAACGCCTGGCAGCCCCGGGGCGGCCTCGCCCGCCCCGAGCGCCGAGAGCGCCTCCGGCGCGCGCTCTTCGACCTCGCCGCGAGCGGCGCCTCGCTCGTCCGGTGGTGGCTGCTCGGCGACGGCCGGGCGGGCCTGCGCGAGGACGCCGAGGGGCGCATCGCCGGCCTCGACGACCGCGTCTTCCCCGACGTGGACGCCGCCATCGACGCGCTTCGCGAGGCGGGGCTGCGCGCCCAGCTCGTGCTCACCGACTTCCTCTGGCTCGACGCCCCGCGGGTCGTCGAGGGCGTCCGCCTGGGAGGGCGCCGCGACCACGTCCGGGACCCCGGCCTTCGCGCCCGCCTCCTCGAGCACGTCTTCGCCCCGATCGCCGAGCGCTACGGCCGCGAGCCCGCCGTCGCGGGCTGGGACCTCATGAACGAGCCGGAGTGGGCGACACTCGCCGTGGGGACCCTGGACCCGCGCCGGTCCGTCTCGCGGCGCGAGATGCGCGCGTACCTGGCGGACGTCGCCTCGGTCTTCCGGGGGCGCGTCACGCAGCCGCTGAGCGTGGGCCTGGCGAGCGCGCGCTGGCTCTCCCTCGCCGAGGGCCTCGACCTCGACGAGGCGCAGGTGCACTGGTACGAGACGCTCGACCCGGTGACGACCCTCGCCCGGCCCGTCGAGTCGCTCGGCCTCGGCCGTCCCCTGCTCCTCGGCGAGTTCCCGACGCGGGGCGCGTCGCTGTCGGCCGCGACGATCCTGGAGATCGCGCGCGAGGCCGGCTACGCGGCCGCGCTCGCGTGGTCGGCCCTGGCCGACGACCGCGCCACCGACCCGCACGCGTGCCACCTCGCGCTCCGGCAGTGGTGCGGCCGTCCCGCCCCGGACGTGCGGCAGGCCTGAGCGCGATGCCCGTCTACACCCTCGACGACCGGCTCGTCTTCCCGCCCCCCGAGCGGGGGCCGCGGCGCGGGCCGATCGCCGTGGGCGGCGACCTGCGCCCCGAGCGCCTGCTGCTCGCGTACTCGATGGGCATCTTCCCCTGGCAGGGAGAGCCCCTCCACTGGCACTCGCCCGACCCGCGGATGGTCCTCCTCGCCGACGAGCTCAAGGTGTCGCGGAGCCTGCGGCGGACCGTGAAGCGCGGCGTCTTCCGCCTCACCCTCGACACCGCGTTCACCGAGGTGATGGTCGCCTGCGCCACGGCGCCCCGCCCGGGCCAGGACGGGACCTGGATCACCGAGGGGATGGTCGACGCCTACGGCGAGCTCCACCGGCGCGGCGTCGCCCACTCCGCCGAGGCGTGGCGGGGCGACGCGCTCGTCGGCGGGCTCTACGGCCTGTCGCTGGGCGCGGCCTTCTTCGGCGAGTCCATGTTCGCCCGCGAGGCCGACGCCTCGAAGGTGGCCTTCGTCGCGCTCGTCGAGCAGCTGCGCCGCTGGTCCATCCCCCTCGTCGACTGCCAGGTCTACACGCCGCACCTCGCGAGCCTCGGCGCCCGGGAGTGGCCCCGGCGCCAGTTCCTCGAGGCGCTCCGCGTGGCCCTCGAGAAGAAGACCCGGCTCGGCCCCTGGCGCTTCGACGAGGAGGCCTCCCGGTAGCGCTCGCCAGCGCCGGGCTGGGGGCCCCCCGCGCGACGCGCCGCTCACCGTCTCAGCTATGGCACTCTGAAGGCCGCGTCGCGCAGCCGCCGCTTGAGGTCGCTCGACAGGGCGATCACCCGCGAGCTCGGAAGACCGCTCCCGTACTGCCAGGGCAGTGCCGCGCGGAGCTGCGCGAACGTCCCGGAAGCCGGTGCGACGGCGGCCGCGGGCTGGCCGCCGCTCGGCGCGCCGACGAGCGTGTCCTGCAGGAGCGCCGCCCAGTGGCGGGCGAGCTCCAGCGGGGTCGGCGCGGCGCCGCGCGCGGGAAGGCCGGGCGGAGCCTGGTAGGCCGCCGCGTCCTGAGGGGTCGCCCGCACGATGAGGTCGGGGGCGCCGACGAGGGCCACTCCAACGGCCGGCTGCTCGCGGGCCTCGAAGCGCGCCGTCTGCCCCAGGCGCGCGCGGTCCACCGCCGCGTTCAGCCGCGCGGACACCTGCAGCGCGCGCTCGGCGACCGACCGGGAGTCGTCCTTCCATGCGAGGAGCATCACGGGCGCGATCTCGGTCCCGACCGTGGCCTGGCCCTTCACGTCCTCGCCCACCGCCCCCGCGAAGAAGCGCGGCACCCAGGCCCCCTCGACGAGCCGCTGGAGCGGGAAGACCGCGAGCTCCGTCGACGGCTTGCCCCCGGCGTGCACGACCACCGGGACGAGCGCCTCCGCCTGCGGCTGCCTCCCCGGCGGAATCACGACCGCCAGCTCCACGGGGCTCGCGGCGACGACGAGCGCCGGCACGCCGTCGAAGGTGGCCGCGTTCCCCTCCGCGGTGGGGGCGAACCCGGCACCCCGGATGCGCACGAGGTCCCCGGCCACGCCGCGGGCCGGCTCGAAGGACACGACGAGCGGCACGCGACCGAGGTGCAGCGCGACGGGCCGCGCGTGGCGCGGACCCATGGACACCACCACGGGGTGAACGCTGCCCACGGCCCCGGGAACCTCCGGCATGGCGAACCGCAGGGCGCCCGGCTCGACCGACACCGGCTGCACCGGCACGCCGCCCACCCTCACCGCGACGCCCTCGCCGAAGCCGCTGCCGGTCACGACCACCTCGTCGCCGGGCCGGGCCCCCGGGGGATCGACCAGGAAGGCCCTGAGGGGCTCCCAGGCGACGAACGGCACCGGGCGGGACCGGCCGGCGGAGGTCGCGACCGTCACCCGCACCGTGCCGGGGCGAACGCCGGGCGGCACCTGCGCCTGCAGCTCGCTGCCCGAGGACGAGGAGGCGTTCGACGAGCGGTCGCCGAACCAGACGACGTTCGACGCGGCGTCGCTGCGGAAGCGCTTGCCCGTGAGTGTGACCGTCTGACCCGGCTCGCCCTGCGGCGGGCGAATCGAGTCGACGTGGGGGGCGGTGAAGAAGAGCCTGTTCACGAGCCACAACCCACCCGCCAGGAGAACGAGCCCTAGTGCCACGAAGGCGACGAAGCGCAGGTCCGGGAGCTGCGATCCCCCACGACGACGCGCCGTCGCACGACTCCGGGTGCCGACCGCGCGGACGCCAGCCCCGGACGGAGCGGGGCGCGCGGCAGGGGCCGGCGGGGGCGGAGGCTCCGGCACCGAGCCCTTCGGCACCTTGACCTTGACCTTCGGGGGCGCTGACCTCGACCCCGGTCCGACGAAGTCGATCTCGTCCCCATCGAAGAGAGCGGTAGTCTCGATGGGCTGGCCGTTGACCCAGGTGCCCTTCCGGCTCCCGTTGTCGACGACCGAGAGGCCGAAGTCGTCCCAGGAGACCCTCACGTGGGCCAGCTCGATGTCCTGGTGGTCGATCCGCATGTGCGCGAGGCGCCCGGAGCCGATCACGACCGTGGTCCCCCGCGACATCTTCATCTCGTAGCCGTCGATGGGACCCCCGACGACCGTGAGCGAGGGCACCTCGGGAGTGTCGTCGGACATCCGGGTCCTCCCGTCGCGCAGCGCGCGACCGGCGAGATTCTAGCTCAGGGCGTCAGAACACCGCGGGTGCGAGCACCCGCTTTGTCAGACCACCGCGGGTGCGAGCACCCGATTCACAGGACCGCGGGTGCGAGCAGGAACAGGGCGAACGCGAAGCGGCGCGGCCCGCAAGCGCGCGTGGGCTCGAGGGCCGCGAGTCCCAGCAAGGCGGCCGAAGCGGAGGCCGCGGCGGACGAGGTCGCGTACGTCCCGTCCTGGAGCACGCCCGACACGGCCGCGACGATCGCGATCGCGAGGGCCGCGAGGACCGCCAGCGGGAGGGCGAGAGGCGCGACCCTGGCGAGGAGCGGTGGAGCCTGCCGCCTGGCGGCGAGGAGCGAGGCGGCGAGCCAGGCGACCGCGAGGGCGAGTCCGCCGAGGGGAAGGACGGCCGCACCGGCCGCGGGAAGCCCGGACACGCGGACCACGGCGAGCACGAGCGCGGTCACCGCCACGCCGACGGCCAGCCACAGGGCGCCCCGGGCGGCGGGACCCACGCTCGCGACGTCCCCCGCCACGCGTCCGGCGACGAGCAGAAGGGTTCCCGCCAGCGCGGCCACGAGGCCCACGCCGAAGAGGACGCCGACGCCGGGCAGAGGGACGCGGCCGCCCTCGGCGGGCACCGCGAAGCTCCAGGCGAGGACGGCGCCGCGATCGGCGAGCAGGAGCAGCGCGACGAGCACGGCGGCAGCCAGGGCCACCGCGGCCTCGCGGTCGGGGGTGACGGGCCCCGGGCGGAGCCGGAGGGAGAGCGCGAGGCCGGCCGCGAGCAGGAGGGCACCGGCCAGCGCCGCGACCGCGGCGGGCTCGCGATGCACGGCAATCTCCACGGTCCGCTCCGGCTCGACCCCGAGCAGCGAGAACGCCAGGCCCAGGTCCTCGAGGCGGTGGATGCCGGGCATGGACTGCAGGACGAAGACGCGGTGAGCCTGCCCTCCCCTCTCGACCGTCAGGAGCGCGGCCGGGTTGCGGGGCTCGGCGGAGCGCGAGAAGGGACGCCTGTTCTCGTCGAGGGCGAAGTCCGGGAAGTACTGCTCGAGCCCGATCGTGAGGCCGAACGCCTGTCCCGGGGCGCCGGGGGACACGTCCGCGACCTGGGTGGTCGCGCCGTCGGAGGCGGCGACCCGGAGCCGCGCGACCCCGCCCGTCGTGGTCCCCGCCGCCCGCGCGAATCGATAGCCGCCGAAGGCGACGGACCGATCCGGCGTCAGCTCGAGGGGCGCGCGGCGTCCCGGCAACGCCAGGGCGACCCGCGCCACGGAGGACCCCGTCGCGGTGGAGATCCGCTCCGCGCCGATCGGGAAGCCGAGCGGCCGCAGCCCCAGCGAGCGGCCATCCGGCGCCGTCTCGTCGAAGTTGCCCTGGGACTGGCCGGCGGCCAGCGTCAGCGTGCCGTGGTGTCCGAGGATGCCGTCCACGGCGAGCGCGCCGACGAGGAGCGCGGCGCCGGCCGCCACGAGGGCGGCGCCGGCGCGGCGCTCCCGCGCGGACGCGGCGCGCGCCCCCAGGGCGAGGACGGCCAGGAGGAGGAGGGCCGCGAGGAGGGCCGCGTACGCCGGCAGGAGCCGCTCCGCCCCGAGCGCGGGGTGGAGCGCGACCGCGGCGGCGGCGAGGATCGACGCGAGGACGCCGGGGCGGGCGAGGGCGCTCACGACGGAGGCAGCCCCAGGTCCAGCCCCGCCTCGCGCACCAGCCTCAGCAGCAGCCGGAGCGGCAGGCCGGCCACGTTCGAAGGCGACCCCTCGACCGTCTCGACGAAAAGCGCGCCCTTGCCGTCCACGTGGTAGCCCCCGGCCTTGTCGAGGGGCTCTCCGGTCGCGGCGTACCACGCGATCTCCCGCTCGCTCATCGGCGCGAAGCGCACCACGCTGCGCTCGACGCCCGAGCGGGCGACGCCCCCGGCCACGACGCACACGCCCGTCACCACGTCGTGCGCGCGCCCCTGCAGGCGGCGCAGCATGGCGACGGCGTCCTGCTCGTCCGCCGGCTTGCCGAGGACGTGGCCGTCGCAGAGAACCTCGGTGTCGGCCGCGAGCACGGGGAGCGTCTCCTCCCTCGCCACCGCGAGCGCCTTGGCCCGGGCCAGGCGCTCGACGGCGGCGGCCCCGTCCTCGCCCGGCCGCAGCGACTCGTCCTCGTGCGACACCAGGACCCGGAAGCTCACCCCGAGGCCGCGCAGGATGCGCGCGCGGCGGGGGGACGCGGAGGCGAGGACCAGTCGGGGCTCCAAGACTAGCGGCGGAAGACGTTGATCACGCAGGCGAGGAGGGCGGCGGACCCGCCCGACTTCGGCACCACCTCGTCGGCGCCGTGGATCTGGCGGGCTTCCTTCTGGGTCGTCACGTCCTCCCGCGTCCACAGCACGATGGGGATGTCCACCCACTCCATCGTGGCCTTGATCAGGTTGACGAGGTCCTTGCCCCCCATCGCCCCGCCGAGCCCCAGCTCGAGCGCGATCAGGTCGGGCTTCTCCTCCGCGATGGCGGAGAGCGCCGCGTTGCCGTCGTCGAAGACGCGGACCGGCACCTCGGCCCGCTGGAGCTCCGCGACCGCGGCCTCGCGGGTGTGCGGGTCGTCGTCTACGAGCATCACGGTCTTGCCCCGCCCGTCCCGTATCGGCGAGAAGGCCGGCTCGTCCGCCGCGTCCGTCCCCTCGGCATCGCCCTCCGCCGGGGGGACCGCGGCCGAGGAGACCCGCCGGAGGTCGGCGATCGCCCGCAGGATGCGGTCCTGGGTCTCGCGGACGGCGCGCACCTCCTGCAGGACGAGGTCCAGCGCGGCCTCGACCTCCGCCTTCTGTGCCTTGGCCTCGGCCTTGCGCTTGCGGGTCGTGTCGCTACCCACCGCCGCCGGCGCGGCCGCCGCCGCGGGCTTGGTCCCGGGCCCCGCCGGGGCGGGAGGGACCGTGTGCGAGGGGTCGACCGGCCCCTTGGCCGGGGACGGGGGCGGCGCCGGGTCCGCGCCTCCCGGCTTGGCGCTGCCGTGCGAGCGCAGGGCGGCGGAGCGGGTCATGAGCCGCGACCCGCACCCGGGACAGGTGGTGACCCCGTCCGGGTCCGGGAGCGGCCCGATGGGCGTCTGGCAGCGCGGGCATTTCATGGCGATGGCCCCGGGTCATGAAACGGACCCGAGGCGCGAGTATAACGTAGGAGCCTCGCACGCCATGGACCGCCCCCGCGACCCCGACCTCGCCGCGCGCCTCTTCGGCGCCCGCCCCGAGCACACGCTTGCTCTCCTCCGCGCGGCGTGGCCCGTCGCGGTCGGGTTGGAGCTCGCCCGGCGCACGGAGGTGGTGGCCCTCGACCGCGGCATCCTGCGCATCAAGGTGCCCGACGCGCGCTGGCAGCGCACCCTGCTCCGGATGCGGGCCGACATCCTGTCGCGCCTGCGCCGCGTGGCGGCCGGGGCCGCGCCCTGGGGTCTCGGCTTCGTGGTAGGCCCGGTGGCGGCACCTCCCGAGCCCGTTCCCGTGCCGCCGGCGACGCCGGCCGCCCCGGCACCGCAAGCCATCGTCGAGGCCGCCGCCGCGATCTCCGACCCGGAGATCCGCACCCGCTTCCTGGCCGCGGCGGCGCGGTATCTCGCGCGCTTCGGGCGCGCTCAGGCGAGCGGGGGCGCGGGCTCCGAGACGGCCTGAGGCGCCTCCGCCGGGACCGGGGCTGGAACCGGCAGCGGCCGCAGGCGTTCCACGAGCGCCATCTCGCTCCCGAGGAGGACCACCCGGAGCCACGCCCGCGTGAGCACGAAGGCCTGCTGGGCGAGGGCCATGAGCAGGACGAGCGGGCCCGTCCCCGCCGGGACTTCGTGGCGGAAGGCGAGGTAGAGCGCCAGCGCGAGGGCCCCCAGGGCGGCGTTCACGGCCCACGTCCCGAGCCACTTCACGGGGTGGCCCAGCACCACGGCGAAGCCCGACCGGAGGAGGGGCAGCACGCGCCGCGCGTCCTCCCGCACGATGCGGATCCGCGCGGCGTCGAGCGCGAGGAGGGCCAGGAGAACGACGAGGCCCGCCAGCAGGACGGCGCCGAGCGACACGAGCTGGCTCGCCACCTCCGCGCCCGACTCGCGGCGCATCCGGCCCCCCGCCGCCATCAGGGGTCCCGCCACGAGACCGGCGAGGAGACCGGCGCGGACGAAGCGCACGAAGAACCGGCCCGCGCCCCGGCCGAACCGGTGGGCGAAGGGCCGGTCGTCCCGGCTCGCGAGCACCTCGAGCGTGCCGCCCGTGGCCGCGGCCCCGACGAGCAGGCCGAGGAACGCCACGCCGACGGCCGAGAGGACGAGCCCGCCGAGCAGGCCCGGCTGCGTCTCGACGAGGTCGAACAGGATCCCGAAGCTGAAGCCGTCGGCGAGCGCGTCGGCCCCGGGCCGCTCGCCGATGGCCGACCTGAGCGCGAGGAAGGCCGGCACGCCGGCGGAGAGGGCGAGGGCCAGGTTGACGAGCCAGAGGGTGACGGCGAGGCGCGGGGCGCGTCGGGCCGCGACGAGTCCCTCGCGGGTGGCCGCGGCGATCATCAGAGTCCCACCATGGCGAGGAGCTGCTGCAGCCAGAAGACCCACCGCACGCCCCAGTGGGCGGCGGCGCGGCTGTCGGGCTCGACTCGCCTCGAGTTGTTGAGCCGGTTGACGTCGAGGACGAGGCGGTCCTCCGGGTCCAGGGTGGCGGACACGAGCCGGCGCTCGCCGGTGAGCTCGATCCGCTTCCAGGGCCCGAGCCAGGGCTCCGCCCCCTTGCCGCCGCCGACGAGCGGGGGCGCCTCGATCTGCGTTCCTTCGTACTCGCGGGCGTGGAGGGCGATCGTCTGCGCCGGCCCTCCCGCGTACTCCAGCCTCAGCGAGGTGGGCAGGACGACCGCGCCCCGCCGTC
>Ga0316628_100004984_pt1 | contig 10545 bp, 10 predicted proteins | sample OWC_Aug_M2_C1_D5_FD_207648 | JGI IMG/M metagenome (GOLD analysis project Ga0316628, IMG submission 207648) | Wetland soil microbial communities from Old Woman Creek delta, Ohio, United States - OWC_Aug_M2_C1_D5_C | ecosystem: Environmental > Terrestrial > Soil > Wetlands | place: USA: Ohio... | reverse complement strand
CCCGCGGGCGGCTCCTAGGCTGGGAGGACACTCTGCGCCGAGGCGCCATGCTGTACAACCTCGCGCTGCAGGCGACCCTCGCCGTCTGCCTCTGGATCCTGCTGGACCTTCCCGCCGCGCGCGGGCCGCGCGCGGGAAAGTGGCCCATGGCTCTCCTGGTGGCGAGCTGCGGCGCCTGGGTCTTCGGCGAGTGGATGCTCCACCTCGCCGCGACCCCGCGCGAGGTGCTGCTCTCGCGCCGGGTGCTCTTCCTCGGGGCCGGCGCGCTGCCCCTGGCCTGGCTCTGGTCGGCCAGCGAGGCCGCGCGCGTCCGCTGGCTGCGCCGCGCCCCCTGGCTGCTGCTCTTCCCGGCGCTCCCGTTGGTGGCCGGTCCCGCCTGCCTCTTCGGGCCCCCGAACGACCTGTTCACCGCGTGGAGCGCGCGGCCGCCGGTGCACGGGCCGCTCTTCCTGCCCTTCGCGGTCACGGCCTGGGTCTGCATCCTGATCGGGACCGGGCACTTCCTCCTCGCCGCCGGGCGCCTCGGCAAGCACGACTCGCTGCGCTTTGCCGCGATCTTCCTGGGAGGCACCCTGCCGCTCGCCGCCAACGTGGTGCACGTGCTGCTCGCCCCCTTCGGCGAGGACCCGACGCCGCCACTCCTCGGTGTCGGCGCCGTGCTGATCCGCTTCGCCGTGATCGACTCGGGTCTGGCCTCCTTCCTGCCGATCGGGCAGCGCCGCCTCTTCGACCAGCTGCGCTCGGGGGTCCTGGTGGCCGATCTCGCCGGCCGCGTGGTGGACGCGAACCGGGCGGCGACCGAGCTCCTTCCGGGCCAGCGCCTGCTCGGCCGGCGTCTCGACGAGGTGCTGACGGGCCTGCAGCCGGACGGCGACCGCGTGCTCGAGGTGGAGACGGTGCCCCTGCGCGGGAGCCTCGGCGAGCTGGGGCGGGCGGCGCTGGTGAGCGACCGCACCGAGGCCGCGCGGCTGGAGCGCCAGCTCGTCCAGGCGCAGAAGCTCGAGGCCCTCGGCCTGCTGACCGCCGGCCTCGCCCACCAGATCAACGACCCCCTCGGCGTCGCCTTCGGCAACCTGTGGCTGGCGGACGACTTTGCCAAGCGGCTGCGCGAGCCGGCGGCGCTCGCGACCCTCCCCCCCGAGCTGCGTGCCCCGGCGGCGGAGCTGCGCGAGATCGTGGGCGACGCGCTGAACGGGGCGGAGCGCATCCGCCGACTGGTGCGCAACGTGATGCAGTTCTCGCGGCCGCCCGCTCCGCAGCGCGGCCCGCGGCTCCTCGAGCTCAGCACGGTGGCGCGCAAGGGGCTCGCGCTGGGCGCCGCGGGGCTGCCCGACGCAGCGATCCGCTTGATCTGCCGTCCGGCGCCGCCGGTGCGGGCCAGCGAGGAGGAGCTGGTGCAGGTCGTGTTCAACCTGATCACGAACGCGCTCGAGGCGAGCGGGCCGACCCCCGAGATCGAGATCGAGGTCGAGGAGGCCCGCGGCGGGGCGCGGCTCGCGGTGCGCGACCGCGGCGCCGGCCTCGCGCCGGAGGTCCTGCCCCACGTCTTCGACCCCTTCTTCACCACGCGGCCGCGCGGCGAGGCCCCGGGGCTCGGGCTGAGCGTCAGCCTGGCGCTGGTGCGGCGCTACGGCGGCGTGCTGGAGGCCGCCAACCGACCCGGAGGCGGCGCGGTCTTCGCGTTCTGGCTGCCTTCCGGCGCAGCGCCGCCGCCGTCCTGAGCGTCGCCGGCAGCCGCTCAGGCGATGCCGCGGAACATGAAGAACACCGCCCCCACCAGACACAGTCCCGCCCACAGGAACTCGGTCCGGATCGGCACTCCCATGTAGAAGATCGAGAAGGGCACGAAGACCCCGAGCGTGATCACCTCCTGCAGCACCTTGAGCTGGGGCAGGCTGAGCTCGGTGTAGCCGATGCGGTTGGCCGGCACCTGGAGCATGTACTCGAAGAAGGCGATCCCCCAGCTCGTGATCGCCGCCGCCCACCAGGTGCGGTCGTTCATATGACGCAGATGTGCGTACCAGGCGAAGGTCATGAAGAGGTTGGAGCAGGCGAGGAGCAGGACGGTCTGGAGCACGGGCGGCATGCAGATCCTCGAGTTGCGGGGTGGACGCGATCGCGCCGGCTAGCGCGCGAGGGCCTCGCGCAGGGCCCGTGCGGCCTCTTCCATCGCCTGGCGCGGGTGGCGCCCGAGCGAGAGCGCGTTGCAGAAGCCATGGACCAGGCCGGCGTGGCGGCGCAAGGCGGTCGGCACGCCCGCCTCGCGCAGCCGTGCGGCGTAGGCCTCGCCCTCGTCGCGCAGGGGATCGAAGCCCGCCGTCGCCAGGTAGGCCGGCGGGAGCCCCGCCAGCTCCTTGGCGAGGAGCGGCGAGGCGCGCGGATCCCGCGCCGCCGCCTCGTCGGGCAGGTAGTGTCCGCGATACCAGTCCATCTGCTGCTCGGTCAGGAAGAAGCCCTCCGCGAACAGGCGGTACGAGGCGTGCTTCGTGGAGAGATCGGTCACGGGGTAGAAGAGGAGCTGGAAGGCGGGCCGCTCCCCGCCCTCGGCGAGCGCGAGCTGCGACACCACGGCCGCCAGGTTGCCGCCGGCGCTGTCGCCGCCCACCGCGATGCGCCCGGGATCGACACCGAGCGTTGTCGCCTGCTCGGCCGCGAAGCGGAAGGCGGCGAGGGCGTCCTCCACCGCCGCGGGAAAGCGGTGCTCCGGCGCGAGGCGGTAGTCGACCGAGAGCACGGCCACGCCCGCCCGGGCCGCCAGGAAGCGACAGGCCTCGTCGTGGGTGTCGAGGTCGCAGAGCACCCAGCCGCCGCCGTGGTAGTAGACGAGGAGCGGCCGCGGGGCCGCGAGATCCGGCGGCAGGTAGAAGCGCGCCGGCACCGGGCCGCCGGGCCCGGGTAGCGTCAGCGCCTCGACCCGCTCCATCGGGAGGGGCGGCCCGGCGAAGAGCCGCGCGGTGTGCGCGAGCTCGCGCCGGGCCTCGGGCGGCGGGAGCGTCTCGAAGCTCTTGCGGCCCGAGAGGGCGAGCAGCGCCAGCAGAAGCTGCGTCTCGGCCTCCAGGGTCTGTCCGTCGAGCCGCCGTGCGCGGCCTCCCGCCAGCAGCCGTTGGAGCGGCGCCGGCAGGCCGAGCAGCCAGCGCGCGAGGCGCGCCTCGAAGCGCTCGCGGGCGCCGACGGCCGCCGCGTCTCGCATCGGAACCCTCCTCGCGCGGTGCCTCGCCCGCCGATCGGGCATCATAGGACAGGTGAAGCCCCGGTCCGTCCGTCGCCTCGCGGGCCCGCTCCTGCTGGCCGTGCTCGCCGGCCTGCCGGCCTGCGCCGTGAATCCGGCCACCGGCCGGCCGGAGCTCGTGCTGATGTCCGAGCAGCGCGAGCTCGAGATCGGAGAGCGCGAGGCGGAGCAGGTGAAGCAGGAGATGGGGATCGTCGCCGATCCCGCCCTGCACAGCTACGTGGACGCGCTCGGCCAACGGCTGGCGAGCGCCTCGCCGCGCCGCGAGCTCCGCTACGACTTCCAGGTGGTGAACATGCCGGAGCCGAACGCCTTCGCGCTCCCCGGCGGACACATCTACGTTTCGCGAGGCCTCCTCGCGATCGCCAACGACGAGGACGAGCTCGCCAACGTGATCGGTCACGAGGTCGGGCACGTGGCTGCGCGTCACGCGGCGAGCCGCGAGACGCGGGCGCTCGGGGTGGGGATCCTGGCCGCGCTCGGCAGCTTGGCGGCCGGCGCACTCGGCGGCGGGACGGCGGCGCAGGTGGTGGGGCAGCTCGGGCAGGTCGCGGGCGCCGGCCTGATCGCCTCCTACAGCCGCGATCAGGAGCGCGAGGCCGACCTGCTCGGCCAACGCTACGCGGCCGCGGCGGGCTTCGATCCCCGTGGCATGCCGGGCCTGCTGCGCACCCTGGAGGCCGAGGTCAGCCTCGAGACCGGCGGCCCGCGCCGGCCGAGCTTCTTCGACTCCCACCCGGCGACACCCGAGCGTGTGAGCGATGCCACCACGCGCGCCGCCGGGCTGACCTGGACCCGCGCCACGCCCATCGCCGCCGGCCGGCGCGCCTTCCTGCAGCGTCTCGACGGCCTGCTCCTCGGCCCGGATCCGGCGGAGGGCGTGTTCCGCGGCAGCCGTTTCCTGCACCCGGTGCTCGATCTCTCGATCCAGCTCCCCGAGGGCTGGAAGAAGCAGAACGCCCGCTCCGCGGTGGCCGCGCTGGCGCCACGCGAGGATGCGCTCCTGATCCTGGAGCCCCAGGCCGCGGGCGACGACCCGCGCCAGGCGGCGAACCTCTTCGTGCAGAAGAACCCGGTGCAGGTGGTCGAGAGCGGCGCGCTCGCGATCGGCTCGCTCTCTGCCTTCCACGCCAGGGCCACCGCCAGCAGCCAGGGCGGCACGCGCGCGCTCGACCTCACCTGGATCGCCTACGGCGGCACGATCTACCGGCTGGCGGGCGTCACCACCCCTTCGGGCTACGGCGGCTACCAGGACGACTTCCTCGCCGCCGCGCGGAGCTTCGGCCCGCTCAGCGCCGCCGATCGCGAGAGCATCACCGAGGAACGGCTCGGCTTCGTGGAGGCGCAGGCGGGCGAGACGCTCGCCGGCCTCGGCGCGCGCACGGGCAACGCCTGGAGCGCGAAGGAGACGGCGGTGGCGAACGCCCTCTCGCTCGACGCACGACTGCAGGCGGGGCAGCTGGTGAAGATCGCCCGCGAGCGGCGCTACCGCCCGTCGGGCACGGGCGCGACCTCGGGGGGCCGCTAGCGCGGGCCCGGGCGCCTTCTCGTGAAGGGAGCGGCCGTCCCCGGCGGTGCGCACCCGCTGGAGGACGGAGCGTGACGCGGATCTGTGTCTTCTGCGGGTCGAGCCCCGGCGCCGATCCGCGCTTCGTCGAGGCCGCGCGGCGCCTCGGCTCGGTGCTGGCGGCGCGCGGCCTCGGGCTGGTCTACGGCGGCGCCGGAGTCGGCCTGATGGGAGCGCTGGCGGACGCCGTGCGGGGCCAGGGAGGCGAGGTGATCGGCGTGATCCCGCGCGCCCTCGCCCGCAAGGAGCTGGCCCACACGGGCCTCTCGGAGCTCCGCCTGGTCGAGTCGATGCACGAGCGCAAGGCGGTGATGGCCGAGCTCGCCGACGGCTTCCTGGCGCTGCCGGGCGGGATGGGCACCCTGGAGGAGCTCTGCGAGGCGCTCACCTGGCTGCAGCTCGGGATCCACACCAAGCCGGTGGGGCTCCTGAACGTGGCGGGCTACTTCGATCGATTCCTCGAGTTCCTGGACCACGCCGTGGCGGAGCGGCTGCTGAAGCCCCAGCACCGCGCCCTCGCGCTGGTGGAGCAGGAGCCGGGAGCGCTGCTGGACCGGCTGGCCCACTGGCGTCCCGTGCGCGTGGAGAAGTGGCTGGATCGCGAGCAGGCCTGACACGCGGAAGCGCGAGATCGACGCGCGCGCGCCGACCCCGCCGCAGGCCCTCAGTAGCTCGGCTTGCCGAGGTCCTGGTCGGGGAGCCCGTCCTGGCTGAGACAGGCGGACTTGAGCACGAAGCTGGTGGTCCCGCCGATCCGGCAGCGCACGATGCGGTCGTCCGCTGCGGGCGCGATCGGCTTCTCCTCGCGCGCCTCCTTCCACCAGCGCTCGGCCCGCGCGAGCAGGCCCTCGGTCGGCTGGGCGTGACCGCCGAGCGCGGCGCCCGGCGCCGCGCCGGGCCCCGCAGCGAGCGGGGGCGGGGCATGGCCGCTGCGCAGCGCGTCCGAACGCTCCTTGGCCGCCACCTGCTTGTCCATCGCCTTGTTGGCGTCGTCGAGCTGGTCCACGACGCCGCAGCCGAGGACGAGCCCGGAGACGAAGAGGAGTGCCAGGAGGAGACGCATCGGTCCGCGTATCGGAGGATCGCCGCGCCCGCCTGAGGGGGGCGCTCGCCGCGCGCGGCCGCTTGCTCCGGGAGCGGCCGGAGCGAGACTCCGAGGCCAGATGCCGGCCTCCTCGCCCCTCCTGCCGCCTCCCGAGCCCTCCGTGCGCGAGCAGCCCGGCTGCGCCGCCTGGCGCTTCGATCCACCCCTCCGCCGCACGGGGTGGGTGGTGGAGCGGGTCCTCCCGCTCGGCGAGTTCATGGAGGACGTCCGGGCCCGCTGCGGCCTCGACGCCGAGGGTCTCGCCCGGCTGCTCCACCACGGCGGCCTGCACCTGTCCGGCCATCCCTGGGAGCCGGAGCGCGCCCCGGCCCGGGTGGAGGCGGGCACCTGGGTGGTGGCCTGGGCCTTCCTGCGCGAGCCGGACGCCGTGCCGCTGCCGGAGGACGCGCTCCTGCTCGACGCCTGCGGCGTGGTGGCCGCGCACAAGCCCGCCTGGCTTCCGGTGCAGGGGACGCGCGCCAGCCGCTCGCTCTCCCTGGAGCGCGTGCTGCGCGAGCGCCTCGCCTGCCCCGCGCTCGCCGCGGCGCATCGGCTGGACCGCGAGACCAGCGGTCTCGTCCTCTTCGCGCGCGAGCGCCGCGCGGCGGCGCATCTCGCGGGCGAGCTCGCCGCACGGCGGGTGGAGAAGCGCTATCACGCCGTGGTGTCGCCCGCGCCGCCCCGGGACGCCTGGGAGGTGAGGGGCTGGATCGAGCGCGCCCCCGATCCCCGTCGCATCCGGTTCCGGCTGGCGCCGGTCCCGCGGCCGGGTGCCCGCGCGAGCGAGACGCGCTTCCGCGTGCTGGCCCACGCCGGCGACCTGACGCTGGTCGAGGCCGTGCCGGTCACCGGTCGCAGCCACCAGATCCGGCTTCACCTCGCGGCCGGGGGGACGCCGATCGCGGGCGACGCCCTCTACGGCGGCGAGGCGGCGGCTCGTCGAGCGGAGCGCCTCCAGCTGCACGCGCTCTCGCTCCGGCTCCGCCTCGCGCCCGAGGAGCCCGTCGAGCGCCTGCTGGTGGCGCCGCCCCCGGGCGACTTCGCAGCGGGCTTCCCGGAGCGCGGCCCGTCAGCCGAGCCGGCGCAGCGACTGCGCCTTCACCACGGCGTGTAGGGCGGTTCCAGGGCCGAGCCCGAGCTCCTGCACCGCGGCCGGCGTGAGCTTCGCCATCAGCTTCTCGCCCGCATCGAGGTGCACCCAGACGTCGCTTCCCCGCGTCTCGCAGGCGACCACCCGCGCCGGCCAGACGTTGCGGGCCGAGAGGCGGCCCGGCGGGCCGAGCGCGAGCAGCACGTCCTCCGCGCGCAGCCCGAGGCGCACGCGCTCGCCCGGGACGAGGCTGCCCGAGACCACGAGCCGCAGGCCCTGCGCCGTCTCCACCCGCCCTTCGCCGGCGGCGCCGCAGGCCACGCCCTCGAAGACGTTCTCGAGCCCGAGCGACTCGGCGAGCGGCAGCACGGCCTGACTCCACAGCACCTCCCGGGGCGGCCCTTGTGCCACCACGCGGCCGCGATCCAGCACCAGCACGAGCTCGCCGAGCAGCAGCGCCTCGTCGGGGTCGTGGGTGATCACGAGCATCGGAAGCCCGAGCTCGTCGCGCACCCGGAGCAGGTGCGGCAGCACGCGCGCGCGCAGCGCCAGGTCGAGCTGGCTCAGGGGCTCGTCCAGGAGGAGCGCCCGAGGGCCCGAGGCGAGCGCGCGCGCCAGCGCCACCCGCTGCCGCTCGCCGCCCGAGAGCTCGTCCACCCGGCGCTCCAGCAGCTCCCCGATCTCCAGCACCTCGACCGCGCGCGCCAGCCAGCGCGCGCCCTCGGCGCCGGCACGGCGGCGCCCGAAGGCCAGGTTCGCCGCCACCCGCAGATGCGGGAAGAGCGTGGGATCCTGCGGCAGCCAGCCGAGGCCGCGTCGATGGGGCGGGAGACGCAGCCCGCGCGCGGGATCCTCCAGCCACTCTCCCGCCAGGCGCACCCGCGCGCGTGCCCGCGGCGCGAGCCCGAGCACGCACTCGAGGAGCGTGCTCTTGCCCGATCCGCTCGGCCCGAAGAGGACGGCCACCCGCGCGTGCCAGCCGGCGCTCACCTCGAGCGCGAAGCCCGGCCTCCGGAGCTCGACGTCGATCTGTGTCGGGGGACCGCTCACGGACGCCTCCGGCGCAGCCAGCCCTCGGCCAGGAGCATCGCGGCGAGGGCGAGCGCGAAGGACACGGCGCAGAGCAGGAGCGCCGCGCGGTCGTCGCCCGCCTGCACGCGGGCCCAGATCCCGAGGGCCAGGGTCTCGGTGCGCCCGGGCAGGATCCCCGCCACCAGCGCGGTGGCGCCGAACTCTCCGAGCGCGCGGGTGAAGGCGAGCAGGCTGGCGTACAGCACGCCGCGCCGGGCCATCGGCAGGGTGACGCGCCAGAAGGCCCGGAGCGGCGTCAGCCCGAGGCTCGCCGCCACCGCCTCGTAGCGCGGCGAGACCTCGGCGAAGGCCTGCTCGCAGCCCCGCACCAGGAGCGGAAAGCCCACCACCGCGGCGGCCAGCGCCGCAGCCCACCAGGTGAAGACGATCTCGACGCCGAGCGCGTCCCAGAGGGCGGCCAGGGGCCCGCGCCGGCCGAGCAGCAGCAGCAGCAGCAGGCCGATCGCCACCGGCGGCAGCACCATCGGGAGCGCGATCAGCGCCTGCCAGAGCGGCCGCGCCGGCGGATCGCGGCGGGCCAGCCACCAGCCGAGGGCCAGGGCCGGCGGGAAGGCGGCGGCCGTGGCGATGCTGGCCACCCGCAAGGTGAGGAGAACGATGCCGCCGAGCTCGCCCGCGCTCAGGAGGCGTCCTCCGCCCGCCTGGCTCGGCGGGCCGGCCGTCGGCGAGCCCGCGACGCGGTCGGCTGTCTGCGGGTGTGCGTCACGCGCCTCCATGGTAAGCAATGGAGCCATCGTGTTCGCCTGGGGGAGACCTGCGCGCCTGGTCCTGCTGCTCGCCGCCTTCCTGGTCGGCGCGGTGGTGCTCGGCAGCCGCTTCGGCGTGGACGAGGGCGAGGTCGTGACGCTCACGACGGTCACTCCCGACGGCGCGCGCTACGACACCCAGCTCTGGATCGTGGAGCGTCCCGACGGCCTCTGGCTGCGCTCCGGCAGCCCGAACGCCCACTGGCTGGCGCGGCTCCGTGCGGAGCCGCGGGTCGAGGTGCGGAGGGGCGACACGCTGCTCTACTTCGACGCGGTGCCGGCCGACGACCCCGTCGTGCGCGAGGACGTGAACCGCCGGATGGCGGAGAAGTACGGCCGGGCGGATCGCTGGCTCGCCTGGCTGATCGATCGCTCGCGCTCCGTGCCCATCCACCTGGAGCCCCGCGAGCGCGACCCCGCGATCGACCGGGCGCCCGGCGAGCGCCCGCCGCACGGTTGATCGCCTCGCTCGAGATCACGATCGACTCGCTCGCGGCCGGCGGCGACGGAGTCGGGAGGACGGCGGAGGGCCGCGTCGTCTTCGTGCCCTTCACGGCCCCCGGCGATCGCGTGCGGGTGCGGGTGGAGGCGGACCGCGGGCGCTGGCTCCGGGCGACGGTGGAGGCGCTGCTCGAGCCGAGCCCGCTGCGTACCGATCCCTTGTGCGAGGTCTTCGGCGCCTGCGGCGGCTGCGCCTGGCAGCACCTGACGTACGCTGCGCAGCTCGAGGCGAAGCGCGCGATCCTGCGCGAGGCCCTCGGCCGGATCGGCGGTCTCGCCGTGGCCGAGCCGATCCCCTTCGTGGCCTCGCCCACGCCCTACGGCACCCGCAGCCGCGCCCGGCTCCTGGTCGCGGGCGGGCGCGTCGGCTGGCGCCGCCGGCGCTCCCATGCCGTCTGCCCCACCCGTCGCTGCCCGATCCTCGTACCCGCGCTCGATCGGGCCCTGGCCGAGCTCGCCGCCCATCCGCCGCGGACGGAGGGCGAGGTCGAGCTCGCCGCCGGGGAGGGCGGCGCGGTGCGCGTGACGCCGCTCCCGGCGCGCGACGGAGCCGCGCCGTCGCTCGCGATCCAGGTGGGGACCGACCGGATCGAGGTCTCGCCGGGGGGCTTCGCCCAGGCCCACGCGGACCTGCTGACGCCCCTCGCGCAGGCGGTGCACGAGGCCGCCGGGACGGGCGAGCTCGCGCTCGAGCTCTTCGCCGGGGCCGGCACCCTGACGCTCGGCCTGGCGCGGCGCTTCGCCCGGCTGGTGGCGCTGGAGGGCGACGCCCGCGCGGCACGGGACCTCGCCACCAATCTGCGCTCCGCCGGGCTCTCCCACGTGGAGGTGCTGGCGGGGCCGGTGGAGCAGGCGCTCGAGGACGCGGCGCTCGCGGGGCTGCGGCCGGAGGTGGTGGTGCTCGATCCTCCGCGCAGCGGGCTCCCGCCGGGGGTCGCCGACACGCTCGTGCGTCGGAGCCCGCGACGTCTGGTCTACCTCTCCTGCGATCCGGCGACCCTGGCCCGCGACCTCGGTCGCTTCGCCGATGCGGGCTGGCGTCTGGCCTCGCTGCGGGGCTTCGATCTCTTCCCCCAGACGCCCCACGTGGAGGCGCTGGCCGTGATGGAGCGCGGGGACCTTGCAGGCGGACCGGGGGCCTAGGGCAAGCGAAGCGCGCAGCGAGGCGAAGCCGAGCGGAGGGCGCGGCCCGGCGGCGTAGCCGCCGGTGCGCCTAGGGCAAGCGAAGCGCGCAGC
>Ga0316628_100004983_pt1 | contig 10547 bp, 9 predicted proteins | sample OWC_Aug_M2_C1_D5_FD_207648 | JGI IMG/M metagenome (GOLD analysis project Ga0316628, IMG submission 207648) | Wetland soil microbial communities from Old Woman Creek delta, Ohio, United States - OWC_Aug_M2_C1_D5_C | ecosystem: Environmental > Terrestrial > Soil > Wetlands | place: USA: Ohio... | reverse complement strand
GTGAAAAGGCGAGGTAAGAGCTCACCAGTTCCCCGGGTGACCGGGGAAGCTAGGCAAACCCCATCCGGAGCAAGACCATGTAGGGGAGCGTTCGAGGGCGGCCCGCCCAAGCTCCCGGGTAGGTCGCTTGAGGCAACAGGCAACTGCTGTCCCAGATTAATGATCATCGCCCCCCGGAGGGAGACCTAAGGGAGGAACAGGACTCGGCTTACAGCCTGCTCCGACACACACAAACGAGGCGGTTGACCGGGGGCGCATCCCGCCAGGGTGTGCGATCATGAATGGTTCTTTCCCTGCCGGGAAGCCCCGCGAAGCGGATCACGGCTTCCAAAAGGACTATCTGCTGCATTCCCTCGTCCCTCGTCGCTCAACGTACGCACGAAGTACGCCTCGCTCCTCGGGACTTCGGAGGCCTTGCATATGGACCTTTTTGAACAGCCTTTATGTTAATTCTTCGATTTAGTTCAGCAACGAGTCATATGACAAGAATCCCTCATCAACTCCAGCACAGAAATCTGATTTTAGCCCTTCTCTTGCTTGCCCTTTCTGCCATTGTTTTTCCCATTGAAGTCATGGCCGATGACGCGGCGCGCAGGATGCGCGAGGCAGAGGCTCATTTCAGTCGGGGAGAATACCTGGAGGCTTTGGGCGACTACCAGGAGGTGATCGAGCAGGCAAAGAAAGGCGAGCATCAACCGAAGGCCCTCATGATGTCGGCAGCGATCTACGGAACCTTCCTGAAAGACCACGAGGCCGCTCTCAATCGATACAGCCAGGTCCGGGCAAAATATCCTGGTTCCATCTATGAGGCCGACGCCATCTTTCAGACTGCCATGATCCAGTACGAAAGGGCCCGGTACCGGGAGGCATCGCGGCTCTTTGGACTCTACATCGAAAAATTCCCAACCGGGAGCAGGCGGGATGTGGCCTCATTTATGCGCGATGCCAGTGACAACCCCCCTGCCGAGCACGAGCGAAAGGCCCGTGAGCTGGCAGCCCGGCAAGAGCGCAGTGAACTCATCCGGGTCCTCATTTCGGAGAATGCGGTTGACGTCCGCGTTTCAGGTTCTTCATCCCTGGAGATCAGGAGCCCGGCCGGGAGCAACCTCCTCAAGACCCTCCGCGCACCGCAGGAGGCCCGTGTCCGGTTCGAGGGAGGTATCCTGTTCGTCAACGGAGATGCCTATCCTCTCACCGAGCTGATGGTTACCCCGCTGAAAGGGGGCCTGCTCCGGGTCAATGGCAAGTGGTATCGAGGTGACTTGAAACTGTCCGTGACGGATAAGGGCCTCCTCAGGGCCGTCAATCTTATTGACATTGAAGAGTACCTCAACGGGGTGGTCCCCCGGGAAATGCCCCCGAGTTGGCCCGAGGAGGCCCTCATGGCCCAGGCTGTTGTCTCCCGGACATTTGCCCGCTACCAGATGGATGCAAACGCCGCCCGCGAGTTTGACATCAGCGCCACGACCGCCTCCCAGGTGTATGGGGGAACCACAGCCGAGACGGATCGGACCCGTCGGGCCATCAATGCCACCCGGGGCAGGATCCTCACCTTCAAGGGAAGGCCCGCCCTGACCTATTTCCATGCCAACAGCGGCGGAATGACGGAGGACGCACGCAACGTATGGCGTGTCGCCATCCCCTACCTGCAGTCCGTTTCCGACGAGTACAGCGCGCAGGCACCCGGCGCGGCCTGGTCATCCTTTCTGAGCTTCGATCAGATTCGGGATTCGATGAGCCGAAACGGGATCAAGACAGGCCAGATCAGCGACCTCGAGACGGCTTCCCGCAGTCCGTCGGGGCGCGCCGTCAGGATGAAAATCACCCACAGCGCGGGGACGACGGTCGTCGGAGGAAACGAGTTCCGCACGATGACCGATCCCACCCTGATCAAGAGCACTCTTTTCAAGGCCGAACGAAACGGTCAGGGGATCCGCTTCGAAGGCCGGGGATCCGGCCACGGGGTGGGTTTGAGCCAGTGGGGGGCCCGCATGATGGCAGAAGGAGGATCCCCCTACCGGGAAATCCTCCTTCATTATTACAAAGGTCTCGAATTGAACTGAGACGTTTCGCAGTACAGGGTCTTTCTTCCCTATACCCTATACCCTATACCCTATACCCTGCGTTACTTCCCCATGTTCTTCTCCGTCTCAATGATGTCGAGCGTCGTTTTGATGACGGTGTCGGAGTTCAGGGATATGGCATCGATACCGCAGTCGACGAGGAAGCGGGCGAATTCGGGATAATCGCTCGGCGCCTGCCCGCAAATGCCGATCTTCTTCTTCATCGCCCTCGACTTCACAATGGCAATACGGATGAGTTCCTGGACGGCGGCGTTGCGCTCGTCGAAGATGTGGGCCACCTGGGCCGAGTCGCGATCCAGGCCCAGCGTGAGCTGGCACAGATCGTTGGAGCCGATGGAGAAGCCGTCGAAGATCTTCCCGAACTCCTCGATCAGGACCACGTTGCTCGGGATCTCGACCATCATGTAGATCTCGAGGCCGTTCTCACCCTGGACAAGACCGTTGGCGCGCATGACCTCGAGCACCCGCTTGCCCTCCTCGACGGTCCGGCAGAACGGGATCATGGGAACGACGTTCGTGAGCCCCATCTCGTTTCGGACCTTCTTGATGGCCTTGCACTCCAGGGCAAATCCGTCGCGGTACTTGTCGTCGTAGTACCGGGAGGCCCCGCGCCAGCCGATCATGGGGTTTTCCTCGGAGGGTTCGAAGTACTTGCCGCCCATGAGATTTGCGTACTCGTTGCTCTTGAAATCGCTCATGCGCGTGACGGACTGCTTCGGGTAGAATGCAGCGGCGATCTTCGCGATGCCCTGGGCGAGCATGTCGACGAAGAAATCCGATCGGACCTCGTACCCCACGGTCAGCTCCTCGATCGCCTTGCGGATCTTCTTGTCCTTGACCTTCTCGAACTGCAACAGCGCCATCGGGTGGACCCGGACGTTCTGGGCGATGATGAACTCGAGCCGGGCAAGTCCAACGCCTTCATTGGGGATGAAGGACAGGTCGAAGGCTGTTTCTGGAGTGGCCACGTTCATCTGCATCCACGTTTTGGGACGCTGCAGGTTCTGCAGGTTGACCCTCTTGACATCATACTTGAGGATGCCCTCGTAGACATTCCCGATCTCGCCCTCGGCGCAGGAAACGGTGGCCTCCTTCGCCTTTTTCAGCGCCTCCGTGCCTTTGCCGGTTCCCACGATGCACGGCACGCCGAGTTCGCGGCTCACGATGGCGGCATGACAGGTCCTCCCGCCCTTGTTGGTGACAATGGCCGCGGCAATCTTCATGATGGGCTCCCAGTCGGGGTCCGTCATGTCCGTCACCAGCACTTCGCCCTTTTTGAAGCTCTTGATGTCGCTGACGTTCTGGATGATGTTCACGGGACCGGCGCCGATCTTGGAGCCCACTGCGGTACCCGTGACGAGCGGTGCCTTCTTCTCGAGAAGGACATAGCTTTCCAGGACGTTTGCATCCTTCTGGGACTGGACCGTCTCGGGACGGGCCTGGAGGATGAAGAGCTCCCCCGTTTTGCCGTCCCTTCCCCACTCGATATCCATGGGCTTGAAATAGCCCGCCTCGGCTGAATAGTGGTCCTCGATGATGCAGGCCCACTTGGCCAACGTGATGATCTCGTCGTCCGTGATGCAGTAGACTCTCCGCTGCGCCTTGGGCACGGGCTTGGTCTCCGTCGACTCGAGCCCCTTTTTCTTGGAGTAGATCATCTTGATCTCTTTGGTCCCCAGCTTCTTCTGGACGATGGGCCTGAACCCCGTCTTCAGGGTGGGTTTGAAGACATAGAACTCGTCGGGGTTCACCGTTCCCTGGACGACTGTCTCGCCGAGGCCGTAGGAGGCCGTGATCAGGACGGCGTCCTTGAAGCCCGATTCCGTGTCGATGGAGAAAATGACGCCCGAAGCGCCAATGTCGGAGCGGACCATTTTCTGTACGCCGATGGACAGGAAGACCGTCTCGTAGTTGAAACCCTTGTCGAAGCGGTACGAGATGGCCCGGTCCGTGAAAAGAGAGGCGAAGCAGCGCTTGCAGGCATCGATAAGCGCCTCCTCACCTCGGATGTTCAGGAATGTCTCCTGCTGGCCTGCGAAACTTGCATCGGGCAGGTCTTCGGCCGTGGCGGAGCTGCGGACAGCGACGTCCGTGTTCGGGCCGTACTCGTCACAGAGCTTCTTGTAGGCCTTGACGATCTCGCCCCTCAGGTCCTGAGGCATGGGAGCGTTGTAGATCAGGTCGCGGACCTTCTTTCCCCGAGTGCTGAGATTGTGCATATCGTGGGTGTCGAGGTCCTTGAGGACCTCCTTGATGTTGTCCCAGATTCCTGCCGATTTGATGAGGTGGCGGTAGGCCGCAGCCGTGATGGCATACCCGTCGGGGATGTTCACCCCTTTCTTTTGCAGGTTCCGCCTCATTTCGCCTAGTGAGGCGTTCTTTCCCCCGACCTCGGGAATGTCTTTCAACTGCACATCGTCGAACCACATGACCAGTTTTTCGTTCATCATACCTTCCTCCCCGAAGACGTTTCTATCCTTATAACCGACCGCTTTCCGGCGGCAAATTCCTATCAGTTTTAGTAGGGCAAGTCAACGGGAAACCTCCCGCATCACCCCATGGCATCGGTGAGTTTTCGGCCCCCGAAAACATGCATGTGGAGGTGGAAGATGAGTTGGCCCCCGTCGGGGTTGACGTTGACGGTGACCCGGTACCCCGTCTCGGCGACCCCCTTCTCCCGGGCGATCTTCTGTGCGGCCCGGACCATCTCCTCGAGAATGTCCTTCTGGCTCTCCTTGACGTCGTTGAAGGTCGCGATGTGCTCCTTCGGTACGATAAGCACATGGACGGGCGCCACAGGCTGGATGTCGTTGAAGGCGAGGATCCTGTCTGTTTCCATAACCTTGCTGCAGGGAATCTCCCCTTTGACGATCTTGCAGAAAATGCACTCGTTCATCTCCCTCTACCTCCTCCCCAAGAGCGTTTATCGGACTGCTTCGCCTCTTGTTTTCCGAATGGCCTCCTCCAGATCGAGAGCGCCCGTGTAGAGGGCCTTGCCCGTGATCACGCCGAGAATGCCGGAATCCGCCACGGCCAGGAGCCTGTCAATATCGCCGATGCCGGCGACACCGCCCGAGGCGATGACGGGAATCCTCACGGCCCGGGCGAGGCGCTCCGTGGCGGGCACGTTCACCCCTGTTTCCATACCATCGCGGCTGATATCCGTGTAGACGAGGGCGGCAAGCCCCAGTCCTTCGTAGCGCTTCGCCACATCGAGGACATCGGCGCCCGTGGCCTCCGTCCACCCCTCGATGGCGACCTTCCCTTCCTTTGCATCGATGCCGAGGATGATCCGGCCGGGGAATCGGCGGCAGGCCTCGACGACGAACTCGCGGTTCTTCAGAGCCGCCGTGCCGAGGATGACCCAACCGACACCCATTCCGAGATAGTACTCCACGGTCGCGAGTTCCCGGATTCCGCCTCCCAGTTCAATGGGAACGCTGACGGCGGACAGGATCTGCCGGATGACCCCGTCGTTGACGGGACGGCCTTCGCGGGAGCCGTCAAGATCGACGATGTGAATACGGTCTGCCCCCTTCGCAGCCCACCGGCAGGCCACTTCCACGGGATCCCCGCTGTATACGGTCTCCCTCTGGAAGTCACCCTGCAGGAGCCGGACGCACCTGCCTCCCCGAATGTCGATAGCTGGAATGATAATCAAGGACAGTCGCTCCGGAACCGGTGGCCCGGTTCTGATCCATATAAAAAAGCCGGTTTCCGGCAACTCCCCGGGTGGGGCGCCGGACCGGCATTACCTTTCGGTAAGCCGGGGACTTATCGATACCCGGGAAAGGTCTTCAATATTTCATCAACGCCGTCTTCGGCCAATTCCGCTGCCGTCACCCACTTGAGCCCCCTGCTGAAAAACGTCGAGGCCTGCAGGACGTTCTCGGAAAACGATTGCTGGGTCTTGTCGTAGATTCTCCCCCAGACGAGATCGCCGTCGCTCGACTGGATCATGTAGATCCCGAACGTGACCGACGCCGGGCGTTCAGCGGAATACGCATATCCCACCCGCTCCCGGAAACAGGACACGTAGCCGATTACGATGGCGTCGACCTCGAGGGCCTTGCCTGTCATCTGGAGCTGTTGCGTCACCGGCGCATTCGGGTTGTCGCCTTTTACTTTCCGATAAACGGGATCGCTCTGGTAGGGCGGGATCACTGCAGGCTTGCCCGATTTCTCAAGTTTCTGGAGAAAAAGATCCTGCACGAGCACCTCGACATTCTGGGGCAGGGCGCAGGTAGCATAAAAGGTCCCGCCAACGGGGCAGCGGGCGACGCGGCTGCCATCGTCGGAGGTGAGCGTCTCGAAAGGCACAACGGCAATTTTCTTCGGGACGGCGGGCTCTTTCCCGGCCTCTGCCGTGCGTACCGGGGTGCTCGAGGCGCATCCGGTGAGGACGGGCATGAGGATGCAGAGGGCTGCAAAGAGTGCAAAACGGATTTTCGAAAAGGACTTCACGCTTTACCCCCGCCGGGATGCTCTGAGAATGGTGAAAGGGCGGAAAACAGAAAAGAACAAAAAAAGAAGGCCTTCAGCAAACCCCTTTCTCATCAAAGGGTTCCCTTCGTGGAAAGAACCCCGCTGATACGATTATTCAGGGCGACGGCCTCCCGCAAGGCACGGGCAAATGCCTTGAAAATCGCCTCTGCGATATGATGGTTGTTCTTACCATACATAACGTTGACGTGCAAGGTCATTCCACTTTGGTCGGTGAAGGCCTTGAAGAACTCCCGGATGAGCGCGAGATCGAAGGTCTTGATTTTCCGGACCCCGAAATCCACGTGGAACACGAGATAGGATCGACCCGACAAATCGAGTTGAACCGCCGCGAGGCTTTCATCCATTGGGACCGTGGCGGAGCCGTAACGGTTGATCCCCGCTTTTTCCTTCAAGGCTTCCCGGAAAGCCTTCCCCAGGCAAATCCCGATGTCCTCGACGAGGTGGTGATCGTCAACGTCCGTATCCCCGCTGCCCTTGACCGTCAGGTCGAAGAGGCCGTGCCGGGCCATCAGGGTAAGCATGTGATCGAGAAAAGGGATCGTTGTGGCGATCTTTCCCTTGCCCGTCCCATCGAGATCCAGAAGGATGCGGATATCTGTCTCCGACGTCTTCCGGTCGATCTTCGCTTTCCTGGCCATTTGAACTCTCCATTTGTAACTTGAAAGTAGCTTTCAGTGTCGTTCACTGGCCACTGGCCACTGATCACTGACCACTACACCACTTTATTTAACGCGTACTCGATTATCCCCTCCGCCCCCGCCTCCTGCAGAAGGGGAATGAGGTCGCGGATGATGTTGCTGTCCACGACCGTCTCCACGGCGAACCACTCCTCGTTGTAGAGGTTCGAGATGGTGGGCGCCTTCAGGGAGGGCAGCAGCAGGATCACGCGGCCCAGGTTTTCCTTGGAGACGTTCATCTTGATGACCACCTTCCCCATGCCCAGAAGCGAGCCCTTGAGCATCGTCCGGATCTGCTCGATCTTGCGGCGCTTCCAGGGATCCTCCCAGGCATCCTTGTTGGCGATGAGCTGGGTGTTGGTCCGCATCAGCTCGTGCACGATGCGCAGCCGGTTCGCCTTGATGGTGCTCCCTGTCTCGGTGACTTCCACGATGGCATCGACAAGACTCTCGACAACCTTCGCTTCCGTCGCGCCCCAGGAAAATTCCACCTTGACGTCAATATTGCGCTCCCTGAAGTAGCGCTTCGTGAAGTTAACGAGCTCCGTGGAGATCTTCTTTCCCTGGAGATCCTCAATCTTCATGACAGGCGAATCCTCGCGGACGACGAGGACCCAGCGGGCGGGTTTGGCCAGCACCTTGGAGTACACCAGATCCTCGACGACGACGACGTCCGACTCGTTCTCGGTAACCCAGTCATGGCCCGTCAGGCCCAGATCCAGGGTTCCCGCCTCGATGTATTTGGACATCTCCTGGGCCCTCGCCAGGGAGCAGGAGATCTCTTCGTCATCGATGTCCGGGAAGTAGCTGCGGCTGTCGTAGCTGATCCGCCAGCCCGCCCTCTTGAACAGATCGACCGTATTGGTCTCGAGGCTCCCTTTCGGAATGCCCAGCTTGAGTTTTTTCATTTGTAGACATCCTTCGGGTTGAAGATGAGCTCGCCCACGATTTCCTCCCTGCCGCCGGATACCTTCCGGTAGAAACACGAGCGGTATCCCGTGTGACAGGCCGCCTTGCCGACCTGGTCGACCAAGAGCAGAATCGTGTCGTTGTCGCAGTCGATCCGGATCTCCTTGACCATCTGGACGTTTCCCGAGGTTTCCCCCTTGACCCAGAGCTCATTTCGGGATCGGCTCCAGTAGGTGGCCTTTCCCGTCTCGAGGGTCTTGCGCCAAGAGAGCTCGTTCATATAGGCCAGCATCAGGACTTCCTTCGTGACATCATCCTGAACGACGGCGGGAACGAGGCCGCCGCTTTTCTTGAAATCGGGTTCCACCATAATCGTTGTTCCGGTCTCCTTCACCCTATCGGCACGAGACATCACGCAGCGGGGGAAAAAAGGATTTCACCCTTTCTTTCCGGAAGCTTCATACCTGATGCCTGTTTATGTGACGGGTAATACTAAGGAAATGACCCGATTTTATCAAGCACTATTTTCTTTTCGTCTTGCCTGGCCCTGCATTTTGTGTTAGAAAAAAGGCTGTCTTTTCTCCGGGTTACCGACATGGCAGGAATCACGGAAACGCTACAGGCACTTCAGAACGCATACGGAACGGAGGGCAAAATCGATGTCAGTCTTAATCGGCGGCGGCGTATCGGTCATGCTGGGCCTGGTCCTGCTTATCTTCTGGTACAAGCACTTTCTCGTTCTCCTCATGGGGGCGGTCCCGATCCTTCTCATCATGGGCGGGGCGCTCGCCGTTTACGTGGGCCTCGACGAGCTGAAGGACAAGATCCGCGAGACCCAGGAAAAGGAAAAGGAGGAGCTCAACAAGGCCCGGGCCGAGCTTGAGAGGGCCAAGGCGGAGGCCGACAAATACCGCGAGGAACTGGAGAAGCTCAAGGACACCAAATAGTGAAGCTCCCCGCCCACCAGGCGGGGATTTTCGGCAAGGATGGTTCGACGGGCACACCATGACGAAACAGAATACGTCTTCAGTTTTCCAAGATTTTTCTGTCCTGAGCTTGTCGAAGGTCGCGCCCTGACCCCGCCTGCAAGGCGCGGCCTGCGGGACGCGCCCCCGGTCCCGGCCAAAAACACCTTGACAGGAGTCGGAAAATCCAATAACGAAATAACCCTGTTCAGAGAAAAAAGGTTTAAAACGGCATGAGCATCGGCACATTTCTGAATCAACCGAACGAATCCCGCCTTCGTCAGTACTCCTACATGTATTGATGCCTGCTGTTCACCCCCCAGGTGGGCATGCAGGCTTTCCGGAACACCCCGCGTTTTTCACGGTTTATCCCAATAGAAGAGTCAGCGGAATCGTATCTTTGCTTCCCGCCGACGACGGGATCCTGTCAATGGTCGCATCGGACAACCAGTGTCATATAGGAGGGCAAAATCATGAGAAGGGGAAAAACGGCAGTTCTGTCCATCATTTTTCTGCTTACGGCGGCAATCACGCTCGGCTCGTGGACGGCAGCCGGGGCGGCAACCAGCCTGACCTACAGCATCTTCTTCCCGCCCACGCACGCCCAGACAAAGGCGGCAGAGGCCTGGGCGAAGGAGATCGAGAAGCGCAGCGCAGGCAATGTCAAGATCTCCGTCTTCCCCGGGGGGACGCTAACCCCGGCCGACCAGTGCTATGACGGCGTCGTCAAGGGGATCTCCGACATCGGCATGTCCGCCTTCGCATACACCAGAGGCCGCTTCCCCGTTATGGAGGCCCTTGATCTTCCCCTCGGGTACCCGAACGGGCGGGTGGCCACCCGCGTGGCCAACGAATTCTTCCTGTCCATGAAGCCCAAGGCCCTGGAGAATGTGAAGGTCCTCTACCTGCACGCCCACGGCCCCGGCCTTCTGCACACGAAGAAGCCCGTGAAGAAACTCGAAGACCTCAAGGGAATGAAGATCCGCTCGACGGGCTTCAGCGCAAAGGTCGTCGAGGCCCTCGGTGCCGTTCCCGTGGCCATGCCGCAGGGAGAGACCTACGAGGCACTCAGCAAGGGGATCGTGGACGGGACGATCGGCCCCATCGAGGTGCTCAAGGGCTGGAAGCAGGCCGAGGTGATCAAATCCACGACGGACTGTTTCGACGTGGGCTACACGACAGCTTTCTTCGTGGTCATGAACCTCAAAAAGTGGAATGCCCTTCCCCCCGATGTCCGCAAGGTCTTCGACGATACGAGCCGCGAGTGGGTTGACGTGCACGGCAAGGCCTGGGACGAGGCCGACAAGGAGGGCCGGGCCTTCACGCTGGGTCTCGGCAACCAGATCATCCCCCTGTCGGCGCAGGAAAGCGCCCGCTGGAAGAAGGCCGTCAGGCCCACGATCGAG
>Ga0316628_100004982_pt1 | contig 10548 bp, 9 predicted proteins | sample OWC_Aug_M2_C1_D5_FD_207648 | JGI IMG/M metagenome (GOLD analysis project Ga0316628, IMG submission 207648) | Wetland soil microbial communities from Old Woman Creek delta, Ohio, United States - OWC_Aug_M2_C1_D5_C | ecosystem: Environmental > Terrestrial > Soil > Wetlands | place: USA: Ohio... | reverse complement strand
TGCAGCGCTCCCCACCCGATCACGGTGGAAGACCCCATCGCGAACACTCCCGACGCGAAGCCGAAGGGGAACCCGAAGCCCCTGCGCCAGCTCGAGGAGTGGACGGCCGCAAAGCACGCCGCGATCGGTGCCGCCGTCGCGCTCGTCGCCGCGCTGCTCGGCGCATTCCTGTATCGCCTGTGGCGGCGAAGGCCGAAGGCCGTGCCGCCACCGCCGCCACCGCGCCCGCCCTGGGAGGTCGCCCTCGAGGAGCTGTTCGACGCGCGCATCGCGCGGCTCGTCGAGCAGGGGCGCTACGCCGAGCACTTCGATCGGGTCTCCGACGCGGTCCGCCGTTACCTCGGGGCGCGCTACGGCTATGACGGGCTCGAAACGACCACTCATGAGGCCCTCTCGGCCCTCCGGCGCGTGTCGCCGCGGATCACCATGCTCCACGAGGTGGAGTCGTTCCTGGAAAATGCGGTCCTGGTGAAGTTCGCCAAGCTCTCCCCCACCGAGGCCGAGTGTCACGCCGCGCTCGGACGAGGCGAGGACATCGTGCGGCGCACGATGCCCCAGGCCGCGCCCGAGGCCTTCGGTCCCCCGGCGCAGGCGGGAGGCGCGTGATGGCCAGGGGAACGGGAAACCGGCTGGCTCTGCTGCTCGTCTTCACGATCGCGGCGATCGCGGTCGGGGCGGCTTACCCCCTGATCGAGAAGGGCACGCTGTGGAGCTCCGTCACCTGGGAGCACCCGTGGTTCTTGCTCGGGCTCATCGTGGTCCCGTTCGTCTTCCATCGAGGCACGTTCGGGCAAGACGCGCGCATCCCGCGCCTCCGGCTCGGCACGGTGCTGCCGATCACCACCGGACCTTCGGGGGCGCGGGTGTTCCTGCGTGACCTGCCGGGAGTGCTGCGCGCGGTCGCGCTCGCGTTCCTGGTCGTCGCCATGGCACGCCCGGTGAGCTCGGTCACGCCGGACACGTCGAGCGAGGAGGGAATCGACGCCATCCTGGTGCTCGATCTTTCGGGCTCGATGGAAGCGGTCCTCGAGAATCTGCCTCCGGACATCGCCGATCTCGCGCCACCGAAGCAGCGAGGCCTCCGGCCGACACGGCTCGACGGGGCCAAGGCGGTGATCCGCGACTTCATCTCGCGGAGAAAGACCGACCGCATCGGCGTGGTCGTGTTCGGCAAGGCGGCCTACGTGCTCTCGCCGCCCACGCTCGATTATCGCCTGCTCGACACCCTGGTGTCGCGCATGGAGCTGAACCTCATCGACGGCAGCGCCACGGCCATCGGCGATGCGCTGGGCGTCGCGGTCGCCCGCCTGCGCCGCAGTCACGCCGCGAGCAAGGCGATCGTGCTGCTCACCGACGGCGACAACAACGCCGGGCAGGTGTCGCCCGAATACGCCACGCACCTCGCGAGCGTCGTCGGCGCCAAGGTCTACACCGTCCAGATCGGCTCGGGCGAGATGTCCCAGGCCCTGGACGGCTTCGACCTGTTCGGCCAGCCCCATTACGTCACGAAGAGCTACCCGACGAACCCGGCGCTCCTCAAGAAGATCGCCGAGCAGACCGGGGGACGCACGTACATCGCCACCGATGCGCGCGCGCTGCAGGCGAGCCTGCACGACGTCTTGAACCAGCTCGAGAAGACGAAGTTCGAGTCGACCGTCGCGAGCTTCGAAGACCTGTATCGGTACCTGCTCTTGCCGGGGGTGCTGCTCATCGCCATCGAAGCCCTCCTCCGGAGCTTCGTGCTGCGGAGGTTCCCGTGAGGTTTTCGCATCCGTGGTGGCTTTTCGGGAGCTTGCTCGCGCTGCTCGTCGCCGCCGCGCTCATCGCCGGCGGGCTGCTCCTCAGGAGCGCGGCGCGGCGCTTCGGCGACGAGCCCCGCGTGACGGCGCTCGTGACCGATCGGCCGGCAGGGCGCCGCGCGCTCAAGGGCGTGCTGCTCGTGCTCGCGGTCGCGATCGGCTTCGTGGCGCTCGCGCAGCCGCAATACGGGCGCGGCACCCGTCTCGTTCCTGCGACCAACCTCGACGTGGTCATCGTCCTCGACTACTCGAAGAGCATGTACGCGCGCGACGTCACGCCGTCGCGAACCGATCGCGCCAAGACGGAGGTCGGCCGCCTCATCGCGGAGCTGCCGGGAGCACGCTTCGGCGCCGTGGCGTTCGCGGGCGAGCCCGTGAGCTTCCCGCTCACGAGCGACGGGGGCGCGATCGCGCAGTTCTTCCGCCAGATGACCCCCGCCGACATGCCCGTGGGCGGCACGGCGATCGCGCGCGCTCTCGAGCTCGGGCTCGATCTGCTCCGTCGCGATCCGGTCTCCGCGCGACATCGCCGGGTCATCGTTCTCGTCACGGACGGCGAGGATCTCGAGGGAGATCCGGTCGCCGTCGCGGAGAGTGCCGAAAAGGAGCACGTGACGATCGACGTCGTGCAGATCGGCGGGCGCACGCCGGAGCCGATTCCCGAGGTGGACGAGCGGGGCAATACCCTCGGATGGCGAAAGGACGAGTCGGGCAAGACGCTCACGACGGAGCTCAGCGCGAGCGGCGAAGAGCAGCTCACGAAGATCGCTCGAGTCTCGGGCGGTAACGTGGTCCGGAGCGAGCGCGGCGCGACGGGGATCACGGTCATCACCGACGCGATGAAGCGCATGATGACCGAGGAGCTCTCGGAGCGCGTCGAGACCGTGTACGCGGACGTCTACGCCTATCCGACAGGTCTCTCGCTGTTGCTGCTCGCGGCGGAGGTGTTCATCCCGGAGGCCGGCCGCCGCCGGCGGAAGAAGGCGACCGAGCAAGCCGCGCCGCGCGACAGGCGGCGGCGGCGGCAGAAGGGCCTCGCCGCGACCGCGACCTCTGCGTTGCTGCTCACGCTCGGTTGCCGCGACGGGCTGTTCACGCGGCACTCTCCGGTGGTCGACGACGCGCTCCATTCGCTCGACGCCGGTGACCCGTCCAAGGCGACGGATCTCCTCGAAACGTACCTGTCGACGGGGCAGTGCCAGAAGGGCGAGCTCGGGACGCCTGATCTCGTGCGAGCGCGCGAGAACGCGAGCCTCGACCTCGGGCTCGCGCTGTTCCGGGTCGCGGAGCGGTTCGGGGCGCGCTTCGGCGACGACACCAAGCCCGCGCCGGGAGCACCGGATCACTTTGAGGAGAGAAGCTCGGAGATCGACTGCGCGCTCCGGGTGGTGCGGCTCGTCGCCACGGATGCCGCGGCATCGATCGAGCTCCAGGCCCGGGCCCAGTATCTCACCGGCAACCTCGAGTTCTTGCGCGGAAGCTATGAAGATGCGGTGACGGCCTACGACGCCGCCTTGAAGCTTGCGCCGGCCCGAAAGGAAGAGGGCGCGGAGTCGCTCGGTGCTCGGGCAGCCTGGAACCGGGCCATCGCGCTCCGTCGCATCGAGGAGCAGCAGAAGAAGCCCGACGCGGGACGACCCCCGAACGAGCACCCCGACGGCGGAGAGGCCCAGGACGGCGGCAAGAAAAAGGAACCCGAGCCCTCGCCGGACGCCGGCGCCCCGCAATCCAAGAAAGACGACGATCAGAAGAAGGATCAGAAGAAGGATCAAGAGGACCAGAAGAAGAACGAGCAAGAGCAGAAGCAGGCCAAGAAGGACGAGCAGGACAGGAATCAGCCGGACAAATCCAGGAAGGGGCCGCCTCCCCCTTCGCTGAGCCAGGACGAGCGGATGCTCGACAACCTCGAGCAGGCCCCGACCGTCCAGCAGGAGGCTGCCAAGCGCAGCGCCGCCCGCGCCCACGTCTCCGGCATGGAGGACAAGTGACGTCCGGGACGGCAGATGCGAAGCGCACGGGCCCGTGCCGTCACCGGTCGGCGATCCCTTTTTATCTGACCACCATGATGGTCGTTATTTTTGCCGCGTCACCGGCTTGGGCCGGCACGGCGCTCAGGACCACGGCCAGCGCGGCGCAGGCCGAGGTGGGCGAAGGGGTCCAGATCGAGCTCAGCGCGATGTCGGACGACGAATCGCCCGAGAGCCCGCGCCTGCAGGTACCGCCCGGGTTCACGGTCCAGGGCCCGAGCATCTCGTCCTCCCAGCAGATCTCGTTCTCGAACGGCCATTTCGAGCATCGGCGCGGCGTGACCGTGCACTGGGTCGTGTTCGGCACCCGCCCGGGCCGCTTCGTGCTGGGACCGGCAACGGTACAGGTCGGAGGCAAGGTCGTGCAGGGTGAGACTCTGAGCCTCGAGCTCGTGCCCGCGGGGAGCGCACCTCCGAAGCCGCGGCAGCGCGGAAACCCATTCGACCCGACGAGCCCGTTCGATCCGTTCGGGATGTTCCCGAAGCTCCCCGGGTTCCCGAACCTCGACGATCTCGATCCTCCCATCCCGAACGGGCCACCCGAAGCTCCCGCGGAGTACCAAGTGGATCACGCCACGGACCCGATGGCGTTCCTGCGGGCGACCATTACTCCGGCCGAAGCGGTCGTGGGGCAGCAGGTCACGCTGCGGATCTACGCCTACGGCGGCCGGGGGCCCTACGACGAAGTCGGCTCGGCGGAGCCGAGTCGAGCCGATTTCCTGTCCCAGTCGATCGTCGACAGCTCGTACCGGCAACCTCGATACGTGCTGCCGATCGACGGGCGGCGGTGGACGGTCGTGAAGCTGCGGGAGATCGCCCTGTTCCCGCTGCACGCCGGCACTCTCTCGGTCGGTCCCATGCGCATGGGCTTCCGCGGGCCGGGCTACCCGGAGACGACTCCGCTGAAGGGGCTCGAACGACAGAGCCCGGAGCTCCGGGTCGTGGTCCGCGAGCCGCCCCTCGCGGGGAGACCGCCCGGATACGAGCTCGGCGACGTCGGCAGCTTCACGCTCGCGGCCGAGGTGGAGCCTCGCCGCGTGGAAGCGGGCGACGCGGTCGCCGTGACGGTTCGCGTGGAGGGCACCGGAAGCGTGCCGCATCACGTGAAGCACACGGAGCAGCGAGGCGTGGAGTGGCTCGATCCGACGGTCACCGAAGCGATCACGCCCAGCAACTCGGTCATCGGCGGGTGGCGAGCCTTCCGCTACGTCGTCCGGCTCGACGAGCCGGGCACGCTCGATCTCGGCGAGGCCACCCTTCCCTACTTCGACCCGCGCACGGGCGTGTACGAGATCGCAAGGACGCGCCTCGGCACCGTCGAGGTCCTGCCGGGGAAGGCGACGGCGCCGGCGGCGAGCGGGGCGCCCGCGGCAGCCGCTCCCGCGGCGCCACACGACGTTCTGGAGGGTCTCGGCCAGGCTCGGACCAAGCTCGGTCCCCTCCCCCCCGGGAAGCGTCACCTCACCGACGAGAAGGCGTACTTCGTGCTGCTCGCGGGAGGGCCGTGCAGCGTGCTCGCGCTGGGCGGGCTCGTGGAGCTCGGACGAAGGCTCAGGCGGCGCGCCGCACGGCGAACCGCGTCACAGGCGGCGCTCGCGCGGCGGGCGATCGGTGAGGCGCGTGCCGCGGCCGACCGACGCGACTCCGCCAGCGTCGCCGCCTCGGTCGAGCGGGCTATCTACGCCGCGCTCGAGGACCGCTTCGGCCTGAAGGCGCGCGCGGTGCTGCGGCGCGATCTCGCGTCGACGCTGTCGGAGAACGGCGTCGAGGGTGCGCTCGTCGCGGACATCGTCGCGGCGCTCGATGCTTGCGACGGCTTGCGCTTTGCGAGCGGGACGGAGGCGACCTCACCCGCCCACGCGGTCGAGCAGGCGTCATCCATCGTCGCGAGGCTCGCACGCGGCGTTCGAGGGAAGGCGGCGTGACGCACCAGCGGAGCATTCCGGGCCGCGCCTGGCTCGCCGCTGCCGCGCTCACGGCTGCCGTCGTCCTGTGGCCCTCCCCGGCAAAGGCCGGAGACTCGACCCAGGAGCTCTTCGACGAGGCCGTCGCCGCGCTCCACCGCGGCGCGGTCGACGACGCCATCGATCGCTTCGAGCTCCTGGCAGATCGCGGGTTCTTCCACCCGGACGCGAGCTACGACCGCGCCCTGGCGTACGCGGAGCGCGCCCAGTCGCACGGCGCACGACCGGGAGACTTTGGTCGGGCGGCGGCAGCTCTCGGCGAAACGTTGCTCGCGAGACCCGATGACGGCGACGCCAAAGTTGCCCTCGAGCGGATCCGTCAAGAGATCGTCCGGCGACGCGCCCGAACGGGCGCCTCGGACGTGGAGCTCAAGCCGTCTCTCGGCTGGGCCGTCGTGGGCCTCCTGGACGAAGACACCTGGGCCGTGATCGCGGCCATCGGTTCCTTCGCCACCTGCGTCGGACTGGCGTTACGGCTGTGGGTCCGCTCCGCGCCAGTGCGGCTGGCCGGGGTCGTGGCAGGAAGTCTCGGCATGGTGATGCTGATCGTGGCAGGAAGTCTCGCGGCTCTCTCGCGCAGCCGGCGGCTCCATGCGGAGCCCGCGGTCGTGATCGTGGAAGAAGCTCGGCTCCTCGACGAGAACGGTGCGACGATTTCCGGTGCAGGCACACGACTTCCGGAGGGTGCCCTCGTCGACGTCGAAGATCGACGGGGCACGCTCGTCCGCATCTCGTGGGGGACCATCGATGGCTGGCTGTCGCTCGGCGAGCTCCGGTTACTTTCGCACCAGTGACTCGCGAAGGCGAGGAGCAGCCCGCGTCGCGCGACGCGGGGCGCCACTTTTTTTCGCCGGCGGATTCGGGCGGATCCAGAAAGTCGGGTGGACGCTTCGTTCGCCGGGATGCATGCTAGGCATCGTGTGGGTTCGAGGTACAGCCATTCGTCCCGTACCGAGCTACGCCAAGGTCGCGGAGTCGGCCCTGGACTCCGTGCGGCGGAACCTGTCGGAGGAGGACGAGACGGTACGCAGCCAGCTCGACGAGGCGTTCGATCGATTCGAAAGGGAGCAGCCCGCGCTGGCCGCCCACATCGGTGACGTCCTCTCGAGCCCCCTCGACGAGACCGCCCTCGCCCTCGGGTATTTTCTGGCCCTCGTGGTCTGGATGACCTTCGAGCGCGCACACGGCAGCTACCTGGACGAGGTGACGGCGGAGTCGATCCAGGCCACCGAAGAGCTGCTCGATCTGGACGAGCAGCTCCGGCGGAAAGACCCGTCGGAAGCCATCGACACGGACGACGTCATCGCCATGGAGCAGCCCACGCTGCTCGAGTTCGTGCACGAGCACCTGGATGCGACGCTCGAGGCCCACGCCGAAGACGTGGACGTCGACGACGTGCACAGCGTGTATCGGCTCGTCCTGGTGGAGATCCTCTCGCTGTCCTACGCTGTCCGGAAGCCGGCAGGCTACCCGGTGGCGAAGGTCGAGATGCTCGCCTGAGTGCCGTCGTCGCCGGAATGACCTCGAAACGACAGCACGGGCCGCCGGGCGTGCGCGCCGCGACGGGAACCGTCCGGCTGAAGCCGGGACGGGAGAAGCCGCTCCGGCAGCGGCATCCGTGGGTATTTTCGGGTGCCATCGCCGACGTCTCGCCGGATGTGCGGGACGGGGACGTCGCGGACGTCGTGGGAGCGGGCGGCGAGTTTCTGGCGCGCGGCACGGTGAACCGGCGCTCGCAGATCGTCGTCCGCGTGCTCACGTTCCGGGAAGACGAGCCCATCGATGGCGCCTTCTTCGAAGCACGCCTCCGGCGCGCGATCGGTGCGCGCCCGGCACTTCCCGCCGTGCGCTGCGTGAACGCGGAATCCGACGGGTTACCGGGCCTGGTCGTCGACCGGTACGGGGACACCTGGGTCCTGCAGGCGAGCACCCTGGGCATCGAGCGGTTCAAGCTCGACGTCGTCCGCGCCCTCGAGGGCATCGCCTCTCCGCGCACGATCTACGAGCGCAGCGACGTCGACGGGCGCGAGAAAGAGGGGCTCTCGCCCCGGGTGGGTCTCCTGTCGGGAGAGGAACCGCCGGAGCTCATCGAGATCCGGGAGAAGACGTTCGACGGAGGCGAGATCACGCTCCTCGTCGACGTCCGGCGTGGACACAAGACCGGCGCTTACCTCGATCAGCGCGAGAACCGGTTTCTGGTCGGCGGACTCGCCCGCGACGCGGACGTGCTGAACCTGTTCTCGTATACCGGCGGATTCGGGCTTCACGCCGCCGCGGGCGGCGCCCGGAGCGTCACCAACGTGGATTCCTCGGCGGAGGCGCTCTCGCTCTCGGAGCGTGCCGCAGCAGAGAGCGGGTCGTCCGGGTGCGTCGCGCACGTTCGCGACGACGCGTTCGAAGCGCTCCGGCGGTTCCGGGACGAGGGGCGCTCGTTCGACCTCGTCGTCCTCGATCCCCCGAAGTTCGCGCACGGCGCGAGCCAGGTGGACCGGGCGGCGCGCGCGTACAAGGACCTCGCACGGGTGGCGATGCTGATCACGAAGCCGGGCGGGCGGCTCGCCACGTTCTCGTGCTCGGGCGCCGTCTCCGCGGACCTCTTTCAGAAGATCACGTTCAGCGCATCCGTCGAGGCCGCGCGCGACGTACAGATCGTGCACCGGTTTGCTCAGCCCGAGGATCACCCCGTGCTGCTCACCTTCCCCGAAGGCGAGTACCTGAAGGGGCTCCTGTGCCGCGTGTTCTGAGCCCCGGCGGGGTCGGGCGCGCCGGGGCAGGCGAGCCCGGACGTTGCCGGGAGCTCAGGCCTTCTCGGCCCTGCGCTTCTCGGCATCCGCGAGCCGCCCGGCGATGACCTTGCGCACGCGAGGCAGATCGAATCGCGCCGGGCGATCGCCTTCGGGCAGCGAGGCCACGTCCTTCGCGACCTGATCTGCGGCGAAGCAGGCCGGCGTCGGGATCTTGAGGGTCTCGCCCAGCTTTCGGAGCGCTTCGATCTCGCTTGCGTCGACGGTCCCGTCGAGGCGCGTCATCCAGGACGCGACGGCATACACGAACAGGCGATCTTCCTTCGTCAGGTTCGACCGATCGATGACGCCGAGCTCTACCTTGCTCTTCGTCGCCGCCTCGATCTCCTCGATCTCCTCGAGCTCGAGCCCTTCCTCGAGAGCCGTCCGGACTATCGCGTCGGCCTCTTCGCCGTCCAGATTTCCGTCCGCCCAACCGATTGCCGCGAGGGCGATGAAGACGTCACGCCCGAAGCGTCGCTGCTGTTCCATGAGCCGAGCCTCCGTTCGAAGTCCGTAAGCGAAGGAGGGTACCCCGAGCCGGCGGAATCCGCGACCCCCCTCGCCCGACGACCTCTCTGTCGGCGTCCGCGACTCGCCGCGCGAGCCGCCCGGATGGGGACGGGTTCCGGAAGCGGTGCCGACTTTCGGGGTCGGGCGCGGTCTCGGGGAGCCCGGGGGCGCGCCAGCGGGAGCCGCGGGGCGGGCGCGGCGCTCGGCCAGGCTGCCCCCCTCACCGAACCGACTACCGGACAGCGACGAGCCCGCGCCCGCCTGGGTCCGCTCGCCGAGCCGCGGGTATGATGCGAGCGATGGCGCGCACCGTCCGAGTGCTCTATTTCGCGGCGATTGCCGAGGCCGCGGGCCGACGCGAGGAGTCCTTCGAGCTTCCCGAGAATCTCGGGACGATCGACGAACTCGCCCGATGGCTCGCTCGTGCGCGCCCCGAGCTCGACGGCCGCCTCGGAAGCGTCCGGTTTGCGGTGAACGAAGCGTTCGTCGATGCTGGCGCATCGCTCGCCGACGGAGATGTGGTCGCCGTCATCCCGCCCGTCTCGGGCGGATGACAGGACCAGGCTAACTCGGCAAGAGTCGCTGCACCTTCTTCAGGAGGTCGTCGATCTTGAAGGGCTTGGTCAAATAGTGCTTGGCGCCGACCTGGATGCCCTTGACGACATCGGTGCTCCCGTCCTGCGCGGTGAGGAACACGATGGGGATCTTGCTCAGGGACGCGTTCGCCTTCATCGCGCGGGCGATCGAAAAGCCGTCCTTGTTCGGAAGGTTCACGTCGAGCAGCACCAGGTCGGGCCGGAACTGGTCCACGTTCTGAAGCACCTGGCCTCCATCACGGACGACGCGCACGTCGTAGAAGCGCCCGAGCGTTCTCGACAGCAGATCCGAGATCGCTGCGTCGTCCTCGACGATCATGACCTTCCTCTGCACGGGCATGACGGAATCTGCGACTACCACGGATTCGTGCTCGGGCGAGAACGGAGCTGCGTGCCAACGCGGAACCGTGCTCGCGGCGCGTGGGGGGCGGTGTACCGAAATGGGGGTGCCCCGGGCTGGTTCCCGGGCTCGAACGCGCGGCCCGAGGACGAGATCGCGCCCTCAGCCGGGAGCTCGCCGCAGCGGGTGCGGAGCGCACCACACCGGGCTAGGAAATTCTCAGGTCGAAACAGGGTGGCTCGAGACTAGGCTGTGCGGCCGAGTGGCAAACGTGACGTATCGAATAGGCGCGGACGAAAATGGCCTCGGTGCTCGGCTCGGGCCACTGATCGTCACCGCAGTGCTCGCCCGCGTCACCGAGCCGGGGCTCGGCGTGCTGTCACGGAAGCCCCCCAAGCGCATGCGAGCGGACCTCGCGGACTCCAAGGTGCTCGTCTCGCACGGCGACGTCGCCCTCGGCGAAGCATGGGCGCGGGCGGTGGTGGGGCCGGACGTCGCTTCACCCGCCGCGCTCTTCGAGAGGCTG
>Ga0316628_100004981_pt1 | contig 10549 bp, 11 predicted proteins | sample OWC_Aug_M2_C1_D5_FD_207648 | JGI IMG/M metagenome (GOLD analysis project Ga0316628, IMG submission 207648) | Wetland soil microbial communities from Old Woman Creek delta, Ohio, United States - OWC_Aug_M2_C1_D5_C | ecosystem: Environmental > Terrestrial > Soil > Wetlands | place: USA: Ohio... | reverse complement strand
CTGCCCTTCGATCGGCCCGACGACGCGCGCCGCGAGGCCGTGCGCTCGGCGCTGCTGGCCGCCGCCAGGCACGACCACGACGCGCCGCGCCCGCGCTGGCGCCTGATCGCCACGACGTTCGCCGCCGGCGCGCTCGCCGCGGCCGCCGCGATGTACGTCCTCGTGCGCCCGCGCTCGCCCGCGCCCGCGCAGACCGCGCAGACCGAGCCGTCGCCGGCGTCGCCGGCCGCGCAGGTCGAGCCGTCGCCGGCGTCGCCGGCCGCGCAGGTCGAGCCGTCGCCCGCGCCGCCCACCGCGCAGGTCGAGCCGTCGCCCACGCCGCCCACCGCGCAGGTCGAGCCGTTGCCCGCGTCGCCGGCCGCGCAGGTCGAGGCGTCGCCGGGCGCCGTGGTCGAGCGCCAGGTCGTGCGCGACACGGCCGGTCACGACTCGGAGGTCGTGCGCGTGCGCGCCGGCACCGTGCGCGTCGCGAGCGCCCGCGCGGGGGAACAGGTGCACGTCGCGACGGCCGATGCGCGCGTCGCGGGCGAGGGCGCCTACGACATCGAGGTCGCCGACGATCATCTGCGCGCGGTCACGGTGCGCGCCGGCACGGCGCGGCTGGAGCTGCGCGACCAGCAGGTCATCGTGCTCGCGACCGGCCAGAGCTGGAAGGCGCCGGTGATCACGGCGGCAATCGATCTGCCGTCGGTGCAGCCGCCGTCGCCTCCGGCGATCACCGCTCGGGCTCCTGCTCCGGTTCCCGCTCCTGCTGCGGTTCCCGCTCGTGCTGCGGTTCCCGCTCGTGCTGCGGTTCCCGCTCGTGCTGCGGTTCCCGCTCGTGCTGCGGTTCCTGCTCCTGCTGCGGTTCCCGCTCGCGTGTCGGTTCCGGCGGCCGCGGCGGCACCGGCCCACGTGGCGCCGGCCGCGTCAGCTGCCGCCGCGGCTGCGGCGCCGGAGCCGGCGCCCGCTCCGGTGGCCGATCCCGTGCCGGCGCCCCATGGGCCGTCGGCCACCGAGCAGCACTTCGCCGCCGGCTGGGCGCTGCTCAAGCAGGGCAAGGCGGCCGAGGCGGCGCGCGAGCTCGGTGTCGCCGCCGACAGCGGCGACGGCGATCCGGCGCTCGCGGCGGACGCGCGCTACTTCCAGGCCGTGGCGCTGACGCGCGCCGGGCGCAAGACCGAGGCGGAGCGCGCGCTCGTCGCGTTCCTCGACCGCGCGCCGAAGTCGCTGCGGCGCGGGCGCGCGGCGGTGATGCTCGCGAAGCTGATCGCCGAGCGCGGCGACGCGAAGAGCGCGCGCGCGTGGTTCGAGTCGGCGCTCACCGATCCGGACCCGGCCGTGGTCGCCGCGGCGCGCGCCGGCATCGCCGCGCTGTGAGCCTCAGTGCAGCGACGGCGCGTACGACACGCCGATGATCAGGCCGTCGACGCTCTGCAGCTGCGCGACGGTCTGGCCCCACGGTTCGGTGCGCGCGTCGTGGAGCAGGGCGTAGCCCGCCGCGCGCAGCTCGCTCGCAGCGGCCGCGACCTCGTCGGCGGCGCCGACCTCGACCGCGTAGCTCCCGAAACAATTCTTCGTGCATGCGCGCGCGCGATATGCATCATGTGTTTCGAAGGAGGCACTCATGCGTTTGCACTTGAAGCAGTACACCGAGCCCATTCTCCAGGCCCTCGCCGACTACCGAGCGCAGCTCGTGGAACACCCGTTCCTCGTCGCAGCGCGAGCCGGTGAGGTCGAAGTAGAGCTACTCCGAGAGTTCGCGTTTCATCAGTACTCCGACAGCATCCTGTGGATCCCGATGCTGGCGCAGATGAGGTCGAAGGCCCAGCGGTCTCCACGCCTGCGCCGCGCCATCGCCGACAACATCGCCCACGAAGCCGGGCTGGTTGCCGAGTCGCACGTCACGCTCGCCGTGACGCTCGTGCGCAGCCTCGGCATGACGAGCCTGAGCGAGCTGCCGGTCCACGTGCTCGCCGATTCGGCCGAGCTGTGGCTCACGGATGCGTTCGCGGCGATGACCGAGCCCGAGGTCGCCGGCTTCTTGCTCGGCGCCGAGACCCTCGTGCCGGTGATGTTCGAGGCGGTGCTGCCGAGCTACGAGGGCATCGCCGATGTTCGGTATTTTCGCGAGCACGTCTCGGTCGACACCGACGAGCACTCGACCTGGATGATCGAGTCCGTCGAGGACGTGCTGCGCACCTACGGCGGAGACGTCGCCGGCGAGATCGCGGGCGGCATGGCGGATGCCTGGCAGGAGACCGTCGAGATCCCCGAGCGGCTGTGGAGGGCGCGATGCGCATCGCACTGACCTACAACCTGCGTCGCTCGCGCGGCGAGGCCCACGCCGAGCTCGACAGCGCCGCCACCATTCGCGCGATCAGCCGCATGCTCGGCGAGCTCGGCCACACCGTCGTGCGCGTCGAGGTGTCCGGAGAGCCCGAGCGCGTGATCGGCCGGTTGCGCGCCATCTTCCCCGCGGCGGGGAGTGAATCCCCGCCGCTCCACCTCGGGTTGGACCTCGTGTTCAACCTCGCCGAGGGGCTGCATGGCACGTTTCGCGAGGCGTTCTGGCCGGCGGTGTTCGAGCAGCTGCACCTGCCGCACACCGGCAGCGGGCCGAGCGTGCTCGCGCTCTGCCTCGACAAGGCGCTCGCGAACCGAGTCGTCGCGGCCGCCGGCGTGCGCGTGCCGCGCGGGCAGCTCGTGAGGAACATCGACGAGCTCGGCGACCTCCCGGCGCCGCTGATCGTCAAGCCGAACTTCGAGGGCTCGAGCAAGGGCCTCCGGCTCGTCACGCGCGACGTGCGCAGCGCGGTCGCCGAGGTGCTCGCGCACTATCCCGCCGGCGTGCTCGTGGAGGAGTACGTCGAGGGCGCCGACGTCGCGGTCGGCTGGGTCGAGGGGCTCGGCATCCTGCCCGCGATCCACTACGCCTGCGACCGGCCGATCCTCGATCGCGAGGCCAAGGTGCGCGGCATTCCCGTCGAGATCGCGCCGCTGTCCGCGCAGCTGCGGCTCGCGGCGGAACGCGCGTTCGCGGCACTCGGCGTCGCCGGGTTCGGGCGGGCGGACTTCCGGGTCACGCCGGACGGGGAGCCGGTGTTTCTCGAGATGAACCCGCTCGCGTCGCTCGATCCGGAGGAGGGCGATCTGTACTCGGCGGCCGAGGCGATCGGGGTGAGTCGTCGTGGTGTGATCGATGCGATCGCCACAGCAGCAGCGCCACGACCAGCACTGCGACGCCGAGCACGATGAGCCCGACGACACCGAGGTAGCTGTCGATCGCGTGGATGCTGCCGCCGGCGAGGTAGCCGAGCGCGCTGAACGTGGCAGCCCACGCGATCGCTCCGACCACGTTCCAGCCGAGGAACGTGCGCCACTTCATGCGGCTGATGCCCGCCATCAGCGCGACCACGGTCTGCAGCCCGGTGACGAACCTGCCGATCACGACGGTCCTCGCCCCGTGCGCGTCGAAGAATCGTCGCACCTTCGGCTCGCGCTTGCGCAGCCGCCGGTGCCGCTCGACGAGCGAGCGGCCGTAGTGGCGGCCGATCCAGTAGCCGAGGTTGTCGCCGATGATCCCCGCGACGCACGCGCACGCTCCGACCCACCAGACCGAGAGATGGCCGGAGTAGGCGAGGAACGCGCCCGCGAGCACGACCGTGTGGCCCGGCGCAGGGATTCCCGCATTCTCGAGCAGCACGCCCGCGATGATTACGAAGTATCCGTAGCTCGAGAACAGAGCGAGCACATAGTCGAGCACGCGACGAGGCAGTTCAACCCGCGTGCCGGGTCACCGCCGCATGCCGCGCAGCGCGCGCCCGAGCACGGTCTCGCTCGGCGCATAGAACAGCTGCGCGACGATCGCGACGCCGGCGAACGGCACCACGTACCAGCCGGTCTGGAACAGGAGCGCCGCGACGAGCCCGAAGATCGCGATCGATTCGCACATCGCCCACGTCATGATCAGGCCGCCTCGCAGCTTGCCGAGCATCGTGCTGGTGTCGGGATCGACCTCGCGCTGGAGATCGACGGTCTCGTCGGTATCGCTCATCGGGGGGAGCACGCGCTTGCGCACGATCGGGATCGCGACCAGCATCGCGAGCGCGGCCGCGGCGAACGCCGACAGGATCACCGTCGGGTCGAGCGCCTGCTTCGCGGGGTGGGCGTGCGCCGTCACGACGAACCCGATCACGGCGTAGATGATGATCGACCCGATCAGTGCCGCGTGCACGATCTTCAGCGGCCGCAGCACGTCGCCCAGCTTCACAGTGGATCCAATGCGAGCAGCGGATCGCCCTGGTTGACATCGGCGCCGTCGGCGATCAGCACCTGGCGCACCTTCGCGCGCGCGCCGTCGTAGGTGACCCGGTGGAACGTCTTCATCACCTCGAGCAGACACACCGTGCTGCCGGTGTCGAGCTCGGTGCCGGCCTCGACGAACACCGGCTTGTCGGGGGTCGGCCGGCTGTAGAAGCGGCCGCTCGTCGGCGCGCGGAACACCATGCCGTGGACCGCGCGCGGATCCTCGGCCGTGGCCTCGACGCCGGCGACCTCGCCCGCCTCGACGCGGAACAGCTCGTCACCGTACGACACCGGCTGGCGGGCGAGCCCGGGCCCCGGAGGCAGGCGCACGAGGCCGCGCACCTGTGGCGCGACCACGTGGACGAGCCGCCCGAGCACCTCGAGCTCGCCGATCACGTCGCCGGGCGCGACGAGGTGGTCGGCGGCGACCGTGCGGCGAAACCATCCGGGCGCGGGCGCGCGCACGACATCGCCATCGAGCAGCCCGGGTAGCGAGCTCACCGCGGGCCTCCGACGAGCACGCGCAGGTCGTGCATCGACCAGATCCGCGGGTTCTTGACCCGGCGATAGCCCGTGTTCTGGTAGCTCATCTCGACGAGCGCCGCGAGGTACGCGCGCAGATCGGAGAGCTCGATGATCTCGTCGGTGTCCATCTGGCGCGCGGCGACGAACGGATCCATGTCGCGCTCGATGCGCGCCTCGGTGTCCTTCATCCCGGCCTCGATCTTCGCGCGCTCGGCCGGATCGGTCGCCATGATGCGGAAGTCGTCGTCGAGCTTGGTGTTGAACGCGGCGATCGCGAGCGTGCGGCCCTCCATCACCGACAGCCGCGAGTAGCACGTCGACAGCTGGACGACCGGGTCGTAGGGCAGGCCGCTCATCGCGTAGTAGCCGGCGCCGCTCGCCTTGCGCAGCAGCACGGTGAACATCGGCGTCGTGTTCGTCGAGTTCGTGTAGATCAGCGACGAGCCGTACGCGAGCAGGCCGTGCGCCTCGGCCTCGCGGCCGATGTCGAAGCCGGAGATGTCCTGCAGCCAGATCAGCGGGATGCCGTCGTCGTTGCAGGCGCGCGAGAACGCGCTGATCTTCGCGATGCCCGCGCGATACAGGATGCCGGCGGGGCGCTGGCGGCCCGGGTGCTCGGGATCGCCGACGAGGCCCTGGCGGTTGATCACGAACCCCGCGTAGAGGCCGGCGACGCGCCCGACGCCGCAGATCATCTCCTCGCCGACCTCCGGCATCACCTCCCAGAACAGCGACTGATCGGTGAGCCGCGCGAGCACCTGGTGCGCGTCGTAGGCCTCGCGGTGATCGGCGGGGATCAGCGCCGCGAGCTCGGCGGGCGCGTACCTGGGATCGACGACGCCGAGATCGCCGCGATAGAAGTCGGCGCCGCTCGACGGCAACCGCGCGACCTCGCGGCGGATGCACGCGAGCGCGACGTCATCGTCCGGAACGCGGACGTCGGCGCAGCCCGACTGGTGGACGTGGACCTCGGGGCCGCCGATGTCGAGCGACGTGATCTTCTGGCTCTTCGCACCTTTGATCAGCGCGGCGCCGGCGATCACCATGTACGCCTGCTCGGTCATGTAGACGCGGTCGGAGATGATCGGCATGTAGCCGCCGCCCGCGATGCAGTCGCCGAACACGCCCGCGATCTGCGGCACGCCGTGCGCCGACAGCAGGCTGTTCATCTTGAAGATGTGGCCGGCGCCCGTCGCACCCGGGAACGACTTGCTCTGCTCGGGCAGGAACAGCCCGGAACAGTCGACGAGGTAGATCGTCGGCAGCCGCAACCGCATCGCCATCATCTGCGCCCGCTGGATCTTCTCCGGCGTGCGCGGCCACCACGCTCCGGACGCGACGGTGTTGTCGTTCGCGATCACCATGCACCAGCGGCCTTCGATCCGCGCGAACGCGGTGACGACGCCCGCCGCCGGCGACTTCTGGTCGCCCGGGAACACCTCGCCGTAGTTGACGAACGTGCCGACCTCGAACGTGCGCGTGCCGGGATCCGCGAGCTTCTCGAGCCGCTCCCGCGCGGTCAGCTTGCCCTTCTTGTGGACGCGCTCGACATACGTCGGGCCCCAGCCTGCGTGGACCTCGGCGCGCCGGGAGCGCAGCCGCTCCTCGAGGGCAGCCAGCCCCGCGCGCTGATCCGCCGCGGTGCGCTCGTCGACGAGCTTGGCCAGCGCATCTCCGATCGGAACGAGGGGAACAAACGCCATCGGCCACGCAACGTATCATTTTCGATGGCAAGCTGCGCCCATGAGACCGACCCGTCGTGAAGCGATCGCCGGCGCCGCGGTGCTCGTCGCCGCCTGCGGAGGCGCGCAGCACAAGAAGGACGACGACGACAAGGACGACGACGACGACAAGGACGACGACGAGGACGAGGTCACCGCGAACGAGGACCTGATGCGCGAGCACGGCGCGCTGCGCCGGATCCTCCTCGTCTATGCGGCCGCCGGCCCGAAGGGCGACGACGCCTCGATCGTCGCGTGCGCGAAGCTCGTCCGGACGTTCGTCGAGGACTATCACGAGCACCTCGAGGAGACGTACATCTTCCCGCAGCTGGAGAAGGGCCCGCTCCAGCCCCTGGTCGCGACGCTGCGCCTGCAGCACGCCGCCGGCCGCCGTCTCACCGATCAGATCCTCGCGAACCCCAAGAGCACCGACGCGCTCGCCACGTTCGGCAGGATGTACACGCCGCACGCCGCGTTCGAGGACACCGTGCTGTTCCCCGCCTGGAAGAAGGCGGTCGGCAAGAAGGCCTACGGGGAGCTCGGCGAGAAGTTCGAGGACGAGGAGACCAAGCAGCTCGGCAAGGAAGGCTTCGAGCACGTGCTCGCGCAGATCGCCGAGATCGAGAAGAACGTCGGCATCGGCGACATCGCGATCTACACGCCGAGCTGACCCTTCGCGACGGCGTCCTTGACCAGCTTCCAGTCGGCCTCGACCTGATCGGCGCCGGCGAGGGCGCGCTTCGCGAGCGCATCGTCGAGCTTGTCGGCGCGGCCGGCGTAGCCCCACAGGATGCAGGCGTCGCCGCTGCGTGCGTGGGCCTTCGCGAACGTCTCGCCGCACACGCTCGCGTACTCGACGAGCGCGCTGCGCCTCAGCTCGTCGGGATCGATCGAGCTCTGGTGGTCGGCGATCTGGCGCACGTAGCACGGGCGGTCGCCGAGCATCGTCCAGCCGAGGAACGGATCCGTCCAGGTCTGCATGCGGTGCTGGCCCTCGGCGACGCGCTTGCCCTCGTGGAGGGTGGTGCGGCGCGGGACGAGCCCGAGCGCGTGGTAGCAGCTCGCCAGCGCCTCCTTGACTTGGAGCAGCAGCGGATCGCCGGCGCCGTTGCCAGCGCACAGCACGACGTAGTTGTGCGCGCCGACCGATCCGGTGCCCGCGATCTTGAACGCGACGTCGTACGGCTGATAGCAGTCGAGCACCTGCTGGCGGTTCGGCCCGAGCGTGTCGCGGTAGGGGCCGAGCGCCGAGAGCACGCGCGCCGCCTCGTCATCGGGCACGCGGCGCAGCTTGTTCGGCTTGTCGACGAGCTGCGGCCGGCCATCCTTGCCAGGCGCGGTGATCTCGGCGACCTCGCTCTGCGGCGAGACGCGCTCGGCGTGGTGGATGACCTGACCGACCGCATCGTTGCGCTCGTAGCGGTGGACGCAGTAGCGCGCGAGCTCGACGAACGGCAGCACGGCGAGCTGGTCGAGCGTCTCCCGCCAGGTGCGGATCATCGCGCACACCGCATCGCGGGCAGCGCCATCGGACGCGCCGCCCTCGCGCGCGACGACGACGATGCTGACGGCGAGCCGCGTCAGCTCCCACTCGAACGGCGCGACGCACGTCTCGTCGAAGTCGTTGACGTCGAACACGACGCGGCCGTCCTGCGCCGCGTATGCGCCGAGGTTGCGCACGTGCGCGTCGCCGCAGATCTGCACCGTGTAGCCGGTCACCGGCAGCGCCGCGAGGTCCGGCGCCATCACCCACGCGTTGCCGCGCAGGTACGCGAACGGCGACGAGGACATCTTCTGGTAGCGGATCGCGAGCATGTCGCGCATCCGGCCGGCCTCGCTCGCGCGCAGCCGGGTGATCACGTCGCGCGCGATGTCGGTCCACCGGTCGTGGTCGACGCGCTTGACGACGTCGCGCAGCGACTTGCCGTATGCGATGCGCTCGTCCTGGGGAGCCCAGCGAGGCGGAATGCCCATGTCGATCGATCGTATCGCTTGACGGCGCTCCGCAGAACAGGTAACCAATTAGTCACCGATGCATCGCGCCCGCGCCACCGAGGACGTGTTCCGCGCCATCGCCGATCCCACGCGGCGGGCGATCCTCGATCGCCTGCGCGCGGGCCCGACGCCGGTCAACGAGCTCGCGGCCGACTTCGAGCAGACGCGGCCGGCGATCTCGAAGCACCTGCGGGTGCTGCGCGAGTCGCGGCTGGTGTCGGAGGTGAAGGTCGGGCGCGAGCGACTCTACACCCTGAACCCCGCGCCGCTCGCCGGTGCGGCCGCGTGGCTCGAGGGCTATCGCGGGTTCTGGCAGCGCAATCTCACCAGCCTGAAGCGTTACCTGGAGGATACATGACGAAGCGCAACGCAACCGCGGTCGCCGATGTCACGCAAGGCGTCGTGCTCGCCCGTGTCGAGATCGCCGCGCCGCCCGAGCGCGTGTTCCGCGCGCTCACCACCGAGGAGCTCACGAAGTGGTGGGGCTCGGCGGACGACTACGAGACCACGAGCTTCACGATCGATCTGCGCGCCGGCGGTCGCTGGCGGACCGAGGGCAAGGGGCGCGACGGCAGCGCGTTTCACGTCGAGGGAGAGGTCCTCGAGGTCGACGCGCCGCGGCGGCTCGTCCAGACCTGGAAGCCATCGTGGGAGCCGGGCGCGGCGACGACGATCACGTACACGCTCGACGCGATCGACGGCGGCACGCGTGTCACCGTGCGCCACACCGGGTTCACGAACCCGCAGTCCTGCGACAGCCACGCGAACGGCTGGATTCGCGTGCTCGGCTGGCTGTGGGGCCACGTCGAGGCGAGAGACGATCGCTACTTCCTGTTGCGGCTGATCGCACCGCGCCCGACGTTCGCGCAGGACATGAACGCCGAGGAGCGCGAGGTGATGATGGCGCACGGGGGGTACCTCGCCGGCCAGCTCGCCGCCGGGAGCGTGATCGCCTTCGGGCCGGTGATGGATCCTGCGGGAGCGTGGGGCATGGGGCTCGTGCGCGCCGCCGACGACGCCGCCGCGCGCGCGATCACCGCCGCCGATCCGGTCATCCTCTCGAACCGCGGCTTCCGCTACGAGGTGATTCCGATCGCGCGCCTCGTCTACTGAGGCGGCCAGCCGGGAATCGTCTACTGAGGCGGCCAGCCGGGAATCGTCCGCGTGTCGTAGCTGCCGGAGCGGAACGCCTCGCTCTCGAGGATCGCGGCGTGCATCGGGATCGTCGTCGGCACGCCGGCGACCTCGAACGCGCCGAGCGCCGCGATCATCCGCTCGATCGCATCGGCGCGGTCACGGCCGCGGACGATCACCTTCGCGAGCAGCGAGTCGTAGAACGGCGGTACGACGTAGCCGGCCTCGACGTGGGTGTCGACGCGGATGCCCTCGCCGGCGGGCGGCTTCCACGTCGTGACCGTGCCCGGTGCCGGCGCGAAGTTGTTCGCGGGATCCTCGGCGTTGATGCGGCACTCGATCGCGTGGCCGGTCAGTGCGATGTCGCTCTGCTGCCACGCCAGCGGCTTGCCGGCGGCGACCTCGAGCTGCGCGATCACGAGGTCCTTGCCGCTGCGCTCCTCGGACACCGTGTGCTCGACCTGGAGGCGGCAGTTCATCTCCATGAACCGCAGCACGCCCTTGTCGTACAGCATCTCCATCGTGCCGGCGCCGACGTAGCCGATACGGGCCGCCGCACGCGCGGCCGCCTCGCAGACCGCCCCGCGCTGATCCGACGACAGCGCCGGCGACGGGCTCTCCTCGATCAGCTTCTGGTGGTTGCGCTGGACCGTGCAGTCGCGCTCGCCGAAGTGCACGGCGTGGCCGTAGCGGTCGGCGAACACCTGGATCTCGATGTGGCGGCCGCCCTCGATCAGCTTCTCGAGGTAGACGCGGTCGCCGCCGAACGCCGCGCGCGCTTCGGCCTGCGCCTCGGCGTATGCGTGCTCGACGTCGCCGGCGCTCCGCGCGATCCGCATGCCGCGCCCGCCGCCGCCGTTCTCGGCCTTGAACAGCACCGGGAAGCC
>Ga0316628_100004979_pt1 | contig 10553 bp, 11 predicted proteins | sample OWC_Aug_M2_C1_D5_FD_207648 | JGI IMG/M metagenome (GOLD analysis project Ga0316628, IMG submission 207648) | Wetland soil microbial communities from Old Woman Creek delta, Ohio, United States - OWC_Aug_M2_C1_D5_C | ecosystem: Environmental > Terrestrial > Soil > Wetlands | place: USA: Ohio... | reverse complement strand
CCTGCCGACGCCAACGCGATTCAGGAGCTCACCCCGGTCCTGGAAAGGACCGTTCGGGCTATTGAGAGTCAACAGGTTCTCAACGTCCACTTCCAGGAGACCGAGGGGAAGCTTCTCCTCCAGGTCCCCCTCATCCTTCCCGGCCTCACGGGGAAAGCGGATATTTTTATCCGCGATGAAGAATGGCGCCCCGGTGAGGGGGCGCAAAAAAAGGCTTTCCGGGTAGTCTTTGCCCTCGAGATGGATGCCTTGGGCGACGTGATGGCGCAGGCGCAATTTCGCGCAAAAGAGGCAACGGTGCGGATTTGTTGCGAAAAGGAGCCAGTCGCATCCTTTGTTTCCGGGCTGCTGCCGGAACTGGAAAAACATCTCATCGCGGCGGGCTACCATGTGGCGAAACTTGTTGCCTCTGCGGACAGTAACGTCCGGGAGGCGATTCAAGAGTGCATCCGGGAAGAATTGTACGGGGATGGGCAGACGTTGAGCGTCTTTGCATGAGCATAGAAGTGTCTGAGTGCAGGCCGCTTCGCGGCAGTGACTGGTGACCAGTGAATGAGAAAGAAAAAGACGGGACACCGTTACTTACGGATGAGGCTTTCATTTTGCCGGTAAAGAAGAAAAAAGAGAGCGGGCAGCCGAAGGTTGCGGCGGCGATCCGATACGACGCCGCCAAGGACGCTGCCCCGAGGCTCACGGCAAAAGGGAAAGGTCATGTGGCCGAGAGGATCATCGAGCTTGCCCGGCAGCACGACATCCCGGTCCGCAGCGACAGGGCCCTGATCCAGATCCTGAGCCACCTCGACATCGACCAGCACATCCCGCCTGAACTGTACAAGGCCGTGGCGGAGATCCTCGCCTTTGTCTATTCCGCAAACGAGAAGTACCGGGAAGAACAGGGTAACGGGTAAAGTGTACAGGGTAAAGAGTACAGAGTACAGAGAACAACGGATCCCGGCAAAGAGATATCCCGGGGGCAAAAATTTCCCGCCCTACCCAAAATTACCTGCCCGCCGCCCTGGAGCCTGCCGACCTTTTGTCCCGCGAATTTGTCAGGTAAAAAAACGGCACACATTAAAATCAATAATATCATCTAGTTGTAGATTCTTCCCACCTGTACCCTGAACCCTGTACCCTGAACCCTTTTCTCCGGCGCTCCTGGCACACCCGTTGCCTTCTATGGGGTCAGCACCTTGAGGAGAGGAAACGATTACCCATGATGTACGGTGTAAACACGGCAGTCAGTGCCGCCGTCAAGAAGCTTTCACAGCACGACTACGTGACCCACAACCTGGCAAACGCCAATACGCCGGGGTTCAAAGCCGAGCGGCTCATCTTTGTGCGAAGGCCCGGCACGGACACCATGGCCGAGGACAGTTACAGTCACGATCCCGTCGTCCTCATCGACCACTCCCCGGGCACGCTGCAGAAGAGCGGCAACCCACTCGATGTGGCCATCCAGGGCGAGGGGTTTTTCGTCATCGAGACCAAGGACGGCGAGCGCTACACCCGAAACGGCAGCTTTACCCTCAATCAGAACGGCGAGATGGTGACCCAGTCCGGCGATGCCGTGATGGGCGAGGGGGGCCGGATCACCATTTCCGGGAGAAAAGTCGAGATCTCGAATGCGGGGGCCGTCAGCGTAGACGGCAGCGAGGTGGGCAAGCTCAAGATCGTCGACTTCAAGAAGAAGGACGCACTCGTGAAGCGGGGGACAGGTCTTTTCGAGGCCTCCGGCAAGGCCGAGCAGACCGCGGTGGAAACCCCGGAGGTTCGCTCGGGCTACCTCGAGACATCCAATATCCAGGCCGTGAAGGAGATGGTCGAGATGATTGACATCCAGCGCTCCTTTGAGGCCTATCTCAAGGTCATGCAGACGATCAGCGAGCAGGACCGGATGTCGACTGGCCGCATCGGAAAAATATTTTAGGCTAAAGGCAAAAGGGAAAAGGCGAAAGGGTAAGGGAGGAGAAAATGATCCGATCTTTATACACGGCGGCAACGGGCATGATTGCCCAGCAGATCAACCAGGATGTCGTCGCCAACAACCTCGCGAACGTTCAGACCCCCGGATTCAAGAGTTCCAGGGCCGAGTTCCAGGACCTCATGTACCAGGTCAGCCGGCAGGCCGGCGTGGCAACCACTTCCGGGACCGCCCTGCCACTGGGCATGGAAGTGGGCCTGGGCTCCAAGCTCACTTCGATCCAGAAGTCCTTCACCCAGGGCGACTACCAGCAGACGGGAAACCGCTTCGACTGGGCCATCGAGGGCGACGGCTTCTTCCAGGTCGATGACGGCAACGGAAAGACCCTCTACACCCGGGCGGGAAGCTGGAAGATCAGCAAGGACCTCTACCTCGTGAACTCCGAAGGCCTCAAGCTCACCCCCGAGGTCACCGTACCCGCGGGGACGGTCACCTTCACCGTGGATGCCGGCGGCACCTGGACGGCCAAGGACAAGGCCGGGGCGACCCTCTCCACGGGCCGCCTGGAGCTGGCCAAGTTCGCCAACCCGGCGGGCCTCACCAACCTGGGCCGGAACCTCTATTCCAAGACGGACGGCTCCGGCGAGCCCGTGACGGGCAACCCCGACACGGAGGGCTTCGGGACCATCTCCCAGACCTTCCTGGAGATGTCCAACGTCAACGTCGTCGATGAAATGGTGCAGATGATCATCGGCCAGAGGGCATACGAAATCAATTCCAAGGCCATCCAGACGGCCGACAACATGCTGCAGCTGGTGAACAACCTCAAGAGGTAAGAAGCGATGAAACGGCACATTGTCCCATGCGCACTCGCGGTATTCGTGATCCTCATCGTGCTTACGGCCGGTCTGGCCCCCGTCTGCGAGGCCTCCGCAACCGGCGAGACGGCAATCAAAGAGGCCGTGAAAAAGCACATCGAGGACAATGCAACCTGGCCGAAGGACCGGATCCGCGTCGAGTTTCTCGGCGCCATGCCCGAAGTGGCCATCCCCTCGGGGCATGGTAACCTTCAGGTCCGCAGCCGCGCCAGTGAGCATTACATCGGGCGTACCTCCTTTGCGGTCCGCTTCTGCAAGGGCGACACCTTTATCCGCGAAGAGACGGTCCGCGTGAGGATCGAGGTGCTCACCGACGTCGTCGCCAGCACTCACGGCATCCCCCGCGACCACATCATCGGGCCGGGCGACGTGATGGTGACGAGCAAGTGGATGGACACGGCCACCACAGGGGTCCTGACGGACGCAGGCGAGGCCGTGGGCAAGAAGGCCACCATGCGGCTCAACGCCGGTACGGAGATTACGAGGCAGATGCTGCGCTCGGTGCCTGTCGTAAAGAAAGGCGAGGTGGTTCGCGTCGTCCTGGAGAGCGGTCCCATGGCCATTTCGACCGTAGGCCTCTGCCAGGAGGATGGAGGCCAGGGGGATCTCGTGCGCGTCCAGAACCTCTCGTCGAAGAAGATCATCTTCGCCAGGGTGATGGCGGCGTCCCTGGTCCGTGTCGATTTCTGAAACAAAGGATGGGTTTGATCATGAAAACCTTTAAACACTGTCTGATGCTGACCATGCTTCTCCTGCTCACGGGCTGTCTGGCCACGAGCTACGACGCCGCGATGAAGCGCGAGCCCATTGTCATTCCCCCTTCGCCTCCGGAGGTGAAGGCCACGCTATCCCCCGGTTCCATCTGGCCGGGCGCGACGTCTAACAACCTGATCTTCACCGACCGCAAGGCCCGCATCATCGGCGACATTGTGACGATCGTCGTCGACGAGAAATCAGAAGGGGAAAACAACGCGAACACGGAAACAAAGCGCACGTCGATGACAGCGGCGAACATCACCGGGTTTGTCCAGACCAACCCGGACAGCACAATCATGTCCGGTTACAAACTGGGCGGCGGACTGGACAGCAACCTGAAGGGCGAGGGAAAGACCAACCGCGACGGCATCCTCAAGGGGAGGATCAGCGCCCGAGTCGTGAGGGTGCTCCCCAACGGAAACCTCATCATCGAGGGCCGGCGAATGCTGACGGTCAATTCCGAGGACCAGTTCATGGTGATCACCGGCCTGATCCGTCCCGACGACATTACTTCGGACAACCTGATCAACTCCCAGTACATCGCCGATGCCCGGATCGTCTATGCCGGCAAGGGAGTGGTGGACGACAAGATGCGGCCGGGCTGGATGACCCGGGTCGTGGACTGGGTGTGGCCGTTCTAAGATTCAAGGTAAAAGGTAAAAGGTTAAAGGTTCAAGGGTAAGAGGAAAAAGGCAAGAGAATTGCAAGGATAGAAAATTTGACGGTGGAGTCGAAGATGAACCTGAATCGCACGCATAAAGGGATTTTGACAGGAATCGCGATCGTACTCATCGCCTGCCTGTGCCTGCCCGTTACGGCCGGGGCGGCGCGTATCAAGGACATTTCCTCGATCGGCGGGATCCGGGACAACCAGCTCGTGGGCTACGGCCTCGTGGTGGGCCTCATGAGCACCGGCGACAGCATCAAGAACGGTTACACCCGGGAGACCTTGTCCAACATGCTCTCCAGGCAGGGCCTCGCGATGCGCGACAAGGACCTCAAGTCGAACAACATCGCCGCCGTAATGATCACGGCCGTGCTGCCGCCATTTGCGAAGACAGGCGCCAAGCTCGACGTCATGGTCTCTTCGGTCGGGGATGCCAAGAGCCTTCTGGGGGGCACTCTCCTCATGACGCCGCTCCGGGGTGCCGACAACGAGATCTACGCCGTGGCCCAGGGAGCCGTGGTCGTCGGGGGCTTCGTGGCCGGTGCGAACTCGGCCTCGGGCTCCGTCACCGGGAAGAACCACACGACCGTCGGCTACATCACCAACGGTGCTCTCATCGAGAAAGAGCTCCGGTACGACTTTGAGAAAACCCGCCAGCTCACGGTGAACCTCTATCAGCCCGATTTCACGACGCTCACCCGGCTGGCCTCGACGGTGACTTCCCGCATCGGGGATGTGGACGTGACGCTCGTCGATTCGGGATCCGCCCTGATCACCATCAAGAATTCCTACAAGGGAAGCATCGTGAGCCTGCTCTCGGCCATCGAGAACCTCGATGTCTCCATTGACACCGCGGCCGTCGTCGTCCTCAACGAGAAGACGGGGACCGTTGTCATGGGAGAAAACGTAAGGATTTCAACAATCGCCGTGGCCCACGGCAACCTCAGCTTCCAGATCCGGGAGGATTTCAACGTTTCCCAGCCCCTGCCCTATGCACCCCGCGGCACTGGTGGGGCTGTCGACGCGGGGCACGGCGTCACTATGGGATCAGGCGGCCAGACCGTCGTGACCCCGAGCACACAGATCAACGTTTCCGAGGAAAAGAAAGCCCTCACGGTCATGCCCAGGGGGGTCACCATCCAGGACGTGGTCCGGGGCCTCAACGCCATGGGCGTCACCCCCCGGGACCTGATCCAAATCTTGCAGACCATCAAGGCCGCAGGGTCCCTGCAGGCCGACCTGAGAGTGATGTAGGAGAACGGAAATGGAAGAAATCCGGCATATCCCGCCCCTGGCGACGCAGAGCCTGGCCAAGATGTCGGCCAGGGCCGATGCCGCCTCGACGGAGGATGAGGAGAAGGATCGGAAACTGAGGAAATCGTGCGCCGATTTCGAAGCATTATTCATCAGTTACATCTTTCAGACCATGCGAAAAACGATCCCCGAGAGCCAGACGACAACCAAGATGCCGGGGAAGGACACCTATACGATGATCATGGACCACAAGCTCTCCGAGGACCTGGCCCGCCGGGGCGGTATCGGGCTGCAGAAGGTCCTTTACAACCAGCTGAAGCGTCCCGAGGGGGTCGTGAAGCCGGACGAGGGCAGCGGGGCCGAAACCGACCCTGCCATGAAAAAAACATTAAAGGCCGACTAGGGTTTTGCCGATAGGTGTGTTAAGATTCCAACAAGGAGTACGACATGAAGATTTCCAAGGTTGACGACGCCACTCTCCAGATGATCCAGCAGTACCAGAAGACCGAAAAGGTCGAGGACCGCGCACCGGAGAAGGCCGCTTCCGCCAGCAATCTCGTACCCGAGGAAAAAGTGAATCTTTCCACCACGGCAAAGGACGTACAGAACCTGAAGAACGCCATCTCGAAACTTCCCGATGTCCGGGAAGAGAAGGTCCAGGCGCTGAAGGACCAGATCGAGAAGGGCACCTATCGGGTGGATGCGGACAAGGTTGCCGATAAGATGGTGAGAGAGTCACTGATCGATCTCCTCTCCTGACCATTCAGGCGGTGTTCCCGCCGTTTCGTCTCCCCGGAACTTTGTCCAGTCCTGTCCCCGTAGGTCCGTGTCGGAACTGAAACGGGTGGGAAGTGTTTACGGCTTCCCACCCGCTAATCCCGTCGCCGGGTTTGCTCCCGGGACCGTCACTTGCGGAAGAGGTGTATCATGCTGAGCTGCAACACACAGGGGATAAACGAAGTGGACGCGAATGCCGATCTGGATGGCCACATGGACTCTCTGCTGGGCGTGATGAGAAAGGAAATCGAAGCCTACAGGGAACTTGCAGATGCCATTGAAGGCGAAAAAGGGGTCCTGGCGAAACCCTCTCTGGAGAGCCTCAACGAGAGCAACACCCGAAAGGAAACCTGCATCCTCAAGATCAGGATCCTGGAAGAGCTCCGGATGAGGGTCCTCGGGAGGATCGCCGCTGCTCTCGGGCTCGACGAGCGCAACCTCCATCTGCAGAGTCTCCTGCCCCATGCGAGGGTGGATCTCCGCCAGGCCCTCCGGGAATGCCAGACGGAGCTTCGCTCCCTGCTGGCCCGCATCAATGAGGAAAACCGCCGGAACCGTGCCCTGCTGGATGCGTCCCTGTCGGGTGTCCGCACCACCCGCCATTTCATGGAGAATCTCATCGGCAGCGGTTCGACGTACATGGGTTCGGGGGAGTTGAACAACGGCGGCCTGAGCGGCCGGATCTGTTCGGAGAGAGGGTGAAACCATGTCCGGCATCTATCAGATCCTGAATACGGCAAAGGACGCCTTTCTTGCCAGCCAGGTCTCCATGGAGGTGACGAGCTCGAACATCGCCAACGCCTCGACGCCCGGCTATGTCCGGCAGCGGGCCGTTCTCGCTGCGAAGAGCCCCGGCGAGGTCGCCGAGAACGCGACGCAGTCCGGTGTGGAGATCACGACCATCGAGCGGCTCTACGACCGCTTCATCGAGTTCCAGATGGTCGGACAGTCCTCGCAGGTGGGCGATGCCTCGATCCGCAAGGAAACCTTCGATCGCGTCGAGGCCGTCTTCAACGAGACCGACGGGAGCGGCCTCAACGACATGATGAACCGGTTCTGGTCGGCCTGGGAGGACCTGTCGGCAAACCCCACGGGCCAGGTGGAACGGACGGCCCTGGCGAACGCCGCAGGCAACCTGGCCACGATGTTTCGCGAGTACGCGGGCGAGCTCTACAGCGTCCAGACCGACCTGAACGCACAGATCGAAGCATCGGTCACCCAGCTCAACGGAACCCTCTCCGACATCGCCGACCTGAACGAAAAGATCGTCGAGGGGGTCAGCGGCGGCGTAAACGTCAACAACCTTTTGGACCAGCGCTCGGAGCTGCTCAAGAAAACGGCCGGACTCATCGATATCCAATACGTAGAAGAAACGGGGGGGGCCGTCAACGTCTTCACGGCCGACGGCAGGGCCCTCGTCCAGGGAAATTCGTCCTGGCAGCTCGCTGTCCGGGACAACGGCGCGGGATTCTACGACGTCGTGTACGCCGACAACCCGACCGTTCCCATCAACGATGCCATCGGCAGCGGGAAGCTCTCGGGGATGCTCGGCATGAGGGACACGACCGTGTCGGGCTACCTGGACGAGCTCGACGGTCTTGCCCGAACGCTGATCGACACCGTGAACGCCCAGCACGCCTTGGGCTACGACAACTACCGGAACGTGGGCGGGAACTTCTTCGAGCCCCTCGGCTCCACGGGGGCCCGGGACATGCAGGTGGCTGCCGCCATCAAGGACGATCCGAATCGAATTGCCGCGGCGGCGACCGTGAGTGCCGACGGCGACAATGCCCGGGCGATCTGCGGCATTAAGGACCAGGTCCTCATGAGCGGCGGCCTGTCCACCCTGGGGGACTTCTTCGCCGCGCTGGTGGGTCAGATCGGGCAGGACGTCGCCGAAGCCGGACGGACGGCGACCCACGAGGCAAGCGTCATGACCCAGATGACGAACGCCCAGGAGCAGCGCTCCGGAGTGTCCACCGACGAGGAGATGATGAACCTCATCAAGTTCCAGATGGGCTATTCGGCGGCGGCCAAGCTGGCCGGCGCAGCCGACGAGATGCTCCAGACCCTCCTGGATATGGTGTAACGACCACGCGCCCTCCGGCGGGCCACCCCTCGACGGCGGGCTGAAGAGGTGTATTTCATGCTGACGCGCATCACCAACAACATGCGGTTCACGACGATCGTCGACAACCTGAACCGGGCGCAGAACAATTACAGCTCGCTCATGGAGCAGATGTCGTCCCAGAAGAAGATCAACCGCCCCTCGGACGATCCGGTGGGGGCGACGCGCGTTCTGGACTACCGGAGCGTTCGCGACTCCGTCGCCCAGTACGGCCGCAACATCGATAATGCCGATGCGTGGCTGCAACTCACGGATACCAAGCTGGAAAATATCGGCGATCTCATCGCCGAGGCCCGCGAGGCGGGTGTCAACAACCAGTCCTCGGAGACTGCGCAGGTCCTTGCCCAGAACGTGGGATCGCTGCTGGAGGAGATCCTCTCGCTGACGAATTCGAAGTTCGGCGACCGCTACCTTTTCTCGGGGTCTGCAACCGCCGGGGCCCCCTTTGAGCGGATCATCCTTCCCGTGGCGAATTCGGCGAACGGCTTTGACGGTTGCGTCTACTCGGGCGGGACCTACACGGGGACGGCGGACAAATCCTACACCGTGCGGATCGCGGGCAGCGGCGCTCCCGGCACGGCCACCTACGAGCTCTCCGACGACGGCGGCACCACCTGGAGCGCCGCGGCCACCGTTCCCGCATCGGGCACCTTGAGCCTCGGCGACGGCCTGACGGTCCGGTTCGGTGACGACGGCACCACGGATCTTACGGCGGGAGACCTTTTTTACGTGAACGCCTACACCGGCGGCCGGACCACGGACGCCCGCATCGACACGCCCCGGGCCGCCGCGAACAACGGCTTTGCGGGGACCGTGTCGCTCGACGCCTCGAGCGGGACCTACGGCGGCGACCGGAACCGGACGTACGCGGTGAAATTCGTCAGCGGCGGCGGTGCCGTCGGTGAGGCCGATTACCGGGTTTCCTCCGACGGCGGAAAGACCTGGGGCGCCATCCAGACGGCCTCCTGGGGCAGCACGATCACCGTGGACAACAGGTTGGGACACGAGGTCGTGCTCTCGCTGACGTCATCGGGACCGGCGGATCTGCTCGCCGACAATGATCTTTTCTTCGTGAACGCCTACGCCCCGGGGGTCTACAGCGGAAACGGCGAGGATCTCACCATTGCCACGGGCCGCGGGAGCCAGATGACGTACAATGTCACGGGGGAGGAGGCCTTCACGGACCGGGGCAGGGGCGCCGTGGATCTGTTCGCGGCATTGGAGTCCCTGAAAACGGCCCTGGAGAACGGGGACCGGGAGGGCGTCAATGCCCAGGTCGACCGCCTCACCACCGCCCAGGACAGCATCCGGCAGTACGTGGCCGAGGGCGGGGCCCGGAGGAGCAGCCTCAATATCTCCAAGGAGAACTACCAGGTTCTCGACGACAAGATCGGCGGCCTGCTGTCCGAGACGGAGGATGTCGATCTCGAGCAGGTCATCGTCGAGTTCAAGATGCAGGAGACGGCCCTGCAGGCTTCCTACGCCATGTCGGTCCAGATCGGAAAGCTGTCGATCCTGGACTACCTGGGTTAAAAAGGTCTCAAGTTTTCTGGAAAACGGGTCGATATGTAGCAGTGAAAGGGCAGAAAAATCCGGAAAGGAGGTGGAGTAAAGAGGGGGGCTTGAGCCCGATAAGATTCCGACGCTCTTTCAGACCCGCCGGCAAGAATGCCGGTCAACAATCCAGAAAAGGAGACTTGAATCATGGCAATCAGTGACATCTCTTTGACCGCAGGAATGCGGAACAACCTCGTCAGCCTCCAGGGCACCGTCGATCTTCTCAACCGTACGCAGGAAAGACTCGCCACCGGCAAGAAAGTCAACAGCCCCCTGGACAACGCGACCAACTACTTTGTCGCAAAATCCCACATGGACCGCGCAGGCGACCTGAGCGTGCGCAAGGACGGCATGGGGGAGGCCATCCAGACGGTCAAGGCCGCCAACGCAGGCCTCACCGCCATTACGGACCTGATCGCGAGCGCCAAAGGTATCGCCCAGTCGGCCCTCTCGGCAGGGACCACGGAGGCTGCCACCCTGGCCACGCAGTACAATGCGATCAGGACCCAGATTGACACTGTAGCCGCCGACTCCGGCTACAAGGGGACAAACCTCGTGTCCAACACGGCAGCGGAGCGGACCCTCACCGTGAAATTCGACGAGTCCGGTGACAGC
>Ga0316628_100004978_pt1 | contig 10553 bp, 12 predicted proteins | sample OWC_Aug_M2_C1_D5_FD_207648 | JGI IMG/M metagenome (GOLD analysis project Ga0316628, IMG submission 207648) | Wetland soil microbial communities from Old Woman Creek delta, Ohio, United States - OWC_Aug_M2_C1_D5_C | ecosystem: Environmental > Terrestrial > Soil > Wetlands | place: USA: Ohio... | reverse complement strand
GTTAGGTGAGGAAAGGATCTTTATCTTCGAGTGGGGCTCCTGAGCAAAATATTCGGCTACAATCTCGAAATCTGGCTTGACCTCTAGGATGTCTACCCCGTTATCTACTTTGACTTTGATAGTTTCTTGTTTCTTAAATCTGCTGAGTATCTCCAAGGCCAAGCCTCCTGAAAAGTAAAAGAAGAGAAGGGGATTATCGGACGATTAAGGTAGTCTTATCAGTTTGATGTAGTCCATGCCACCAGAGCTGTGAAGCTTAACGTTGACCGTCGTGCCCGCACTCAGGCTAGCGAGTTCAGTCACAAGCGTCGGGGGGTTGTCGATGTAGATGTATACTGTATTCGACTGACCAGTCTTTAAAGTAATTCCAGTAGTTGGGAAACTTACACCCCAAGCTTGGTTCGGGGCTGTGCCTAGATTGTAGTTGGCTGTTGCGCACGGAACGTCGTTCAGGAAGGCCAGGTTTATGGTTGCATCCGCTGACCCACTGTTCTTCACTACTATGGTAATGTTCCACTGTGAATCAGTAGAGTCGTACGTTGCATAACCTGTCTGTATCTCGACTTTCTCGAACTGCGTGTACTGGCTGCTGATGCCACTCATCCAGTAGCTTACGCCTACTGCGACGGTGATGGCGACCGCAACCAGAATAACTGTTGCAATCACTGGGCTGATGGCTTTTCTCTCTCTCATGAAGGTCATCCCATTTTTTACCTCCTTGACCATGGAGCATCCTTCTGTTTATAAAGAGATTATGCATGCATGTTTGATATCGGTTTTAAGTAACAGTAACATGGTTTTATGGACACTATATTGCTGTTATCATATTAGAGATATAGATCAATGATCCATTTTAATTATTGGAAATCACCACATTTTAGTTTCGTACCCAATAATAATCCTTTAATCTGCCTAGAAAAAACGTACATACCCAGCCTAGTAGCCCCTCTCCGGGTCTCATTCCTCCATAGCGACGACTACTACACACCCGGCAGTCGCCGCCTAAGAACCCTGAAAAAGCCCCTAAAACACAAAATAAGCCGAAAAACGGGGAATCGCGGCGGCGGTGGATACACCCTCCTCCCCCCTACGCGTGCACGTAGCGAGACAGAGACGCCGACACGCGCCACATGGCCCCGATAAACAGAAAAACTTCTGCGAGCGAAAAAGGGATTAGAGGGTGAGGCTCTTGCCCTCCTGAGCGATCAGGTTCTTCCTCCTGGCGTCCACCTCGGCCTGGATGTGCTCTATCTGATCCTCTTTCAGGCCCCGGAACCTCCCCTGGGCCTTCAGGTACTCGGTGACGGGCTTCTGCTCCGGCTTCCTGCTCACCTTGAGGACCCCCTTCTCTATCTCGTAGAGGGGCCACGTCCAGGTGTCCACGCCCAGGCGTGTGACCTCCACGGACTTGGCCGGGTCGAACCTCCAGCCCGTGGGGCAAGGTATGACCGTGTGGATGTACTTGAAGCCCTTGATCTCCTTGGCCTTCCTCAGCTTTGCCTGGAGGTCGCGTGGGTACGCGACGCTGGCCGTGGCCACGTAGGGGACCTTGTGGGCTGCGATTATGAGGGGCACGTCCTTCTTGTTGCTCTCCTTGCCTGTAGGTGTGGTGGTGGTCCAGGCGCCGTAGGGAGTGAGGCCGCTCTTCTGGATGCCCGTGTTCATGTACGCCTCGTTGTCTATGCATACCTGTATGATGTTCTCGTTGCGCTCCGCGGCCGCCGAGACCTTGCCCAGGCTGATGTCGCCTGTGGCGCCGTCGCCGCCCGAGCTCACGATGGTTATGTCCTCGCGGCCCTTGGCCCTCATGGCCGCGCTGATGCCAGTCGCCCCGTCGGCTATGAAGCTGAAGTGGATGGCGAAGAAGGGCACCTTGATGTTCCTCAGCGCACACATGGCGCAAGGCCCGTCCCCGTAGACTATGGTCTCGGGGCCCAGAGCCTCAAGGGCTATCTTCCAGAACAGGGGCCCCCCGCAGCCGGGGCAGCACTGGGTGCCGCCCTGGATGAGTATGTCGCTGTACCTTCTGTCGAACTTCTCGTTGATCAACTACATCACCTCTCCCAGGTCGTGGGTCTCAACCCAGTCCACGACCTTCTTCACCTTGCCGGTCTCAGCCGCCTTCAGCGTCTCCTTGCACATATACTCTATCTGCCTCATAGTGACGTCTGTGCCTGAGAGGCCGACGTGGAAGTTGAGGAGTAGGGGCTTGTCCGGGACGCTATAGAGTGCCCTGGCCGTCTCCATGGAGACGATGCCGCCGCCGGCTGAGCCGAAGCTGTTGTTTCGGTCCACCACGGCGAGGGCCTTGTACTTGGGGGCTATCTTCTGCAGCTCCTCTGTGGGGAACGGCCTGAAGCTCCTCATCTTTATGAGCCCTATCTTCTTGCCCTTCGCCCTCATCTCGTCCACCACGTCGCGTGCGGTGCCCGTCATGCTGCCCATGGTCATTATGACGGCCTCGGCGCCTTCGCAATTGTACTCCTCAAGGAGGCCGTCGTAGCCGCGTCCGAACCTCCTCTTATAGTCCTTGTCCACTGCCTCGATGACCTTCTTGGACCTCTGGTGGGCCTCCTCGAGCTCCATCCGTATCTTGAGGAAGCTCTCCTGGGGGGGCATCTTGAACTGGCCTGGGATGAGGCTGTACCACTCGTGCCTGTAGGGGGGCAGCCACTCGTCCACCTGGGCCTGGTCTGGCACCGTTGTGGGTGTAGCGGTGGCTGATACGAAGTAGCCGTCGTAGCAGACGGCGACTGGCAGGTAGATGTCCCTGTCTTCGCCCACCTTGTAGCCCATGAGTATTGTGTCAAGGACCTCCTGGCTGTTCTCGCAGTAGAGCTGTATCCAGCCCAAGTCCCTCTGCAGGAGGCTGTCCGTGTGGTCGGGCCTGAGGCCGCCGAGGGGCGCCATTGTGCGGTTCACCATGCACATGACTATGGGGAGTCTCCTGCCGGGTGGCTGCCAGAGGGCCTCCTCCATGAAGGCGAGTCCCTGGCTGCTGCTGGCCGTGAAGACGCGGGCCCCGGCGACCGAGGCGCCCACGGCTGCGGCCATGGCCGTGTGCTCTCCCTCCACCTTGATGTACTCGGCCTTCATCGTCCCGTCGGCGATGAGGGTGGCTATGTTGCTGATGAGCTCGGTCTGGGGCGTTATGGGGTATGCGGGCACCACCTCGGCCCTGGCCAGCTTGGCTCCCCAAGCCGCGGCCTCGTTTCCTTCCATCATCCTTGTGAAGCTCACTGTGTTCCCTCCTTCACCATCTCGATGGCGTGCACGGGGCACTCGTTGGCGCATACGCCGCAGCCCTTGCAGTACCTGTAGTCGTAGATGGGTTTCTTGTTATCGTCCAGCATGACGGTCCCCTCGGGGCAGTAGAGCTGGCAGTTGCCGCAGCCTATGCACTTTTCCGGGTCCGACTTAGGGGCGAAGGCGCGCACCATCTGCGACATCATTTCACCTCCACGGCGTCGTAGCCGCGCTTGCATGCGGCCACGTTCTGGTCTCCCAGCCTGCCTGGGAGCCCGTGCTTTATGGGCGCGGTGAGGCTCTCAAGCTTCACCCAACCTGTGGCCTTGGCTATGGCTCCCAGCATGATGGTGTTGGTGATGGGTATGGCTCGGACACCGAAGAGCTCCGTGCTGAGGGCCGTGGCGTCCAGGGTGGCCACCTTCTTGAGTTTTACGCCCAGGTCTATGTCCTTGGGCTTCCTGGGGTCGTTGAGTACCACCGTGCCTCCCTTCCTGAGCCCCCGAGTAACCTCGCCCTGCGCCGTGAGGGCCGGGTCTAGCACAACCAGGGCGTCCGGCTCGTAGATGCCGCACGTCCGCCTGATGGGCTTGTCGTCGAGGCGGAGGAAGACCGTGACGTCTCCGCCTCGGCGCATGCCACCGTAGACAGGTATCTTCTGGGCGTACTTGCCCTCGCTGAAGGCCGCCTCGGCGAGCATGAGGGCTCCCATGACGGCTCCCTGTCCACCCATTCCGTGGAACCTTATCTCATTCATCTTACCACGACAGAAATCAATTAAAGTGTGGTCATGGTTTAGATAAGACTTGCCCGGTCAGCCATTTTCAGGGACACTCTTCTACTCAAAGGCTCAGCCGTCGCCCAGTTTACTGCGTAGACGCTTGGGTCCCCAGGGTAATGTCTTATAGACTTGGGCATGCGTACCATTACCATGCCGCGGGGAATACTGGCTGTGGTCTCTCACCCCGACGACGAGACCTTCGGGTGCGGCGGGACGCTGGCGCTGCACGCCTCAGGCGGGGCGTCCGTGGATGTCCTTTGCCTCTCATGCGATCCCCTTGAGCGGAGGAGCGAGATCGTGGGGGCCGCCGAGGAGCTGGGAGTACATGAGCCCATGGTCTTCGAGGACACGAGCATCGAGTACGCTCCGGGGCTCATCAGACGAGTCTCGGACACCATAGTGGATTTGAGGCCGAAGGTCGTAGTCACCCACGCCCCCTTCGACTACCACCGGGAGCACAGGGCCGCGTATGAGGTGGTTAAGGAGGCCGTTGAGTGGGCGGCTCACACCACGACCTACGCTGAGCCCTGCGTCGTTGAGCGGCTGCTCCTCATGGAGGTGAACACGCTGATCCCGATCCCCCACGTACTGGTGGACGTGTCCAGCGTGATGGACAGGAAGAGGAGGGCCATACGAAGGCACGTGAGCCAGTTAGCCAAGTTCAGGTGGGGCTATTATGAGGAGTTCAACGAGAAGAAAGCCCAGCTACGGGGGGCGCAGGGGGGCTGCGCCTACGCCGAGGCGTTCCTGGAGGAACAGCTGCCCCGGAGCGGGCCCTTCTACCCCGTTAAGAGCGTCAGCAGCCTCCTCTGAGCCTCAAGGTTTAAACCGGCCACCCCCGGAGTCTCATGGGATACTCTTGAACACCTACGGGCTCAGGGTCATCGACTTCCACAGCCACTTCCCCATCCAGAGGGAGGGGGGAGGCGGCGGGGGCTATTGGCAGCGCGTCGTGGAGAAGTACGGCGAGGAGAAGGCCAGGATCATCATGGAGAACTCCCGACGCTATAGGGACGAGTGGAGGCGTATGTGGGGCTTCGACCCGCCTGAGGAGGGAGTACACAGCGACGCTGAGCAGGCCGAGAGGTGGGTGGCCGACCTGGACGCCAAGGGCGTTGAGAGGGTCAACTTCGTGACGGGGGGCGGCAACGAGACCCTGGCAGGGATCGTGGCGCTGCACCCCGACAGGTTCACCGGGTTCGCGCACCACGACCTGTTCGATGAGGACGCGGCCGAGAAGCTGGAGAGGGGCGTCAATGAGCTGGGGCTCAGGGGCTACAAGCTCATAGCCTCAGGGATGACCCGTCCCGTGGACGATAAGGCTGGGTACCCGCTCTGGGAGATGGCTGAGAAGCTGCGGGTCCCGGTGCTCATCCACTTCGGCGTCCTGGGTGGAGGAGGGGGCCCCGCCAGGGAACTGAGGAACATGGACCCGCTGACCCTGTGGGAGGTGGCGGCCAGCTTCCCGACGCTCAACTTCGTGATCCCCCACTTCGGCGCATGCTACCTCAGGGAGCTGCTACAGCTGTGCTGGAGCTGCCCCAACGTCATGATCGACACCTCCGGGAGCAACCAGTGGATGAGGTGGATGCCGTACAGGCTGACGATGGAGGACCTGTTCAGGAAGGCCATCGAGACCGTGGGCCCGGACAGGATAGTGTTCGGCACCGACTCCAGCTACTTCCCCAGGGGCTTCGCAGCCGAGTACCTGAGGGAGCAGGTGATGACTTGCCGCAGCATCGGCCTTGAGCAGGGCACCGTGGATAAGATTTTCTACGGGAACGCGGCCCGGCTCCTGGGACTCTCTTGAAAGGTTTTTATGAGCATCCTCTGAATGCATCCCATACAAGGGGCATTCACGTGGCTGAGGAGAACACTACGCCGGCGCACATGATCTACAGCGACTACGTCGAGAAGGGGCTTAGGAAGGGACTGGCGGAGGCCCTGTGGGGGCGGATACCATCCACCATGGGGGACGCATACGAGGTCCTTGTGAGGAAGCGTTCAGACTACAGGGTCCCTGACGAGTTGGAGGGCTTCAAGAAGGCGTTGAAGGAGCTCCAGAGGTCGATGGGGCTGCTGACGGGGAGGGTGGAGGAGGGTATCGACCGCCTGGACAGGGGCGTCGTGGAGTCGGGGCAGCAGCCAATGTGCCTGTCCGGCCCCAGCCTCATCCTGAACAAGGTGGCCTACACGCACAGCATGTGCGGCCTCGGGGATGACGGGTTCGTCCCCGTCTACTATAACGCGGACTACGACGGGGTTCAGGCCGAGCTGCTGAACATCCGTCTACCGAGCCCCTCGACCCGCGGACTTCTGCTGTCCTACCCGGCCGAGCCAGGGGACGAGGGCGTGCCGATACGGATGCTACGCAATCCTTCAGAGGAGTGGCTCAGGAAGACCGTGGAGAAGATCGAGGGCAACCTCAGAGGGATAATGAAGGGCGTGGACCCGGGGACCCAGGGGCGTGTGGCCCAGAACCTCAGCCACAGCCTGACCATCCTGCGGAGCGCATACTACTCCACTGGCAACGTGTCCGACTGGGCCGCCAGGACCCTCGGGGCCCTCATAAACCTGGAGTCTGACATGGGGGTCCCCATAGTCTCCCCCAGCGATCCGGGGCTAAGGCCCTTCTTCCAGGGCGGGTACGAGTACCTACTCTCTGAGCCTGTGCGCAGCCGCTTCGTGGAGGCGTCCAACAGGGCGGCCGGGCTCGTGGAGGGGGCGGGCTTCAGGGCCCAGATAGGTGCCAGGGCGGTGGACTATGTGCCCTTCTTCCTGGAGTGCATGTCGCCCGGGTGCAGGAGGAGCCGGGTCGAGCTCAAGTACCTGGACGGCTCCGTGAAGGGGAGGTGCCTCAAGTGCGGCGAGGAGTACGCGTTCAGCTTCAACCCGGGCAGCCCGGACCTTACCGACATCATCGACTGGGTGTCTCCCAGGGTGGACTCGCGGCAGTTCATCGTTGACTCTGTGATGCCCGTGCTGGCCCACGTGGGGGGTCCCGGCGAGACCAGCTACTTCGCCGAGGTGGCTCCGGCGGCGCGGGAGCTGGGCGTGGCTTTCCCCCAGTACCTCCGCTACACCAGGGTCTTTTACAACACGCCCTGGAACGAGGCCGCGGCTAAGGAGGTGAAGGCCCAGGGATGCCCCGCGATCTTGGACGATGAGCTGTTCGGCGCCCTCTCCAGGTGGGTCGAGGCGCGCAACGTCGGCGACGGCGAGGCTCTGGCCGAGGCCCACAGATTGATCAGGGCCTCCATAGAGTCAGGCTTCGGCAGCCTAGTGGGCGAAACCGAGAGGCTCCAGGCGGGGATCGATGGCATTAAGGGGCGGCTCGGAGCGGCGGAGGACAGGGGCCCACTCATCAAGGAGATGAGGGACAAGCAGTCCAGGCTCGGCGTCCTGGAGCTGTACCTCTCCTGGGCCTACGGCAGGTTCAGCCCGGAGAAGCTCGGCCAGGAGGTGAACTGGCACTGGCTGGACCTGGCCACGGTGACCGGTGTAGGCGACCTCATGGGCGTCTATAGGCGGGTCTACAACAGGTGGACGCCCAACTCGTCTGTCTACTTCGCCAACACGGGCTAGTCCCCGTGCCTTTTCCTGAGGGGCGGCGACAGCCGGACCATGGTGAGCATGCGCTCGAAGACGTCCACCCACTCGGCCATCTCGGCCTCCAGGGCCCTGGGGCTGAGTAAGCCGGAGGGCGGGCCCCTCCCTATCTCCCTCGCAGCCTTGGCCCGGTAGACTGTGAGCATCCTGTCGCCGAAGCGGCCCACCTCCCAGAAGTCCTCGGTGAGGAATACAACCATAGGGACCCTGAGGGCGCCCAAGATGCGCAGCTCGTCCTGGAGCTCCTCAGACGCCTCCCTGTCGATGATCCTGAGGCGCACCTGGGGGCCCGCGGCTTCGGCGATCCTCCTGAGCATGGGGCCCTGTCTGGCGCAGTCTCCGCACCAGATGCCCCCGTACATGAGGACGTTGAGCTCCCTGCCCCAGCCGCGGAGCCGCTCGGCCTGCTCCGGCGTCAGTTGGGGGAGCCTCTCCGCGGTCTCCCTCCAGCGAGCGGCCTTCTCCTGGTCGGATTCGGCGATGAACTCGCCGTAGGGCTTGCCCATGTCGAAGTGGCGCTTCCAGAACTCGGCCCTCTTGTCGTAGTAGGCTGGCTTCTCGGTCACGTCGAATCTATGCGGGGCCGCGTCATATATGGTTAGCCCATGACCTGCTTGTAGACGTCCAGGTACTGGCGCACGACCTTATCGGTGCTGTACCTCTCCAGCACGGTCTCCCTGGCAGCCTCGCCCATCCGCCTCAGCTTGCCCCTGTCGGAGTGGAGCTCCAGTATCCTCTCCGCTATGTCCTCGGGGTGCTTCAGCGGCACAAGGAACCCGTTGCGGCCGTCCTCCACCATCTCGGGTATGCCGCCCACCCTGGTGGCTACGACGGGGAGGCCGGTGCTCATGGCCTCCAGGATTGTGAGGGGGGCGCTCTCGGTCTCGCTGGGCAGCACAAGGGTGTCCGCGCACCTGAGGAGCTCAGGGACGTCGCTCCTGTAGCCGGTGAGGGTTATGTTGCGGCGTAGGTCCATCTGGTCTATGAGGCGCTCTATCCTGTGCCTCTCGGGGCCGTCGCCGATGAGCATCAGCTTCGCGTCGGGGGCCCGCTTGGTGACCATGCACATGGCGTAGACGGCGTCCTCGACGCGCTTCACGGCCCTGAAGTTGCTGACATGGGCCACCACGATGTCGCGTTCAGGCTGCTCCATGAGCTCGCAGGGGGCCGGGTGGTAGACCTCGGTGTCCACGAAGTTGGGTATCACCCTGATCTCCTTGCTGATCCCAAGGCTATTCTTTGCCTCATCCGCCATGAACTTGGAGACAGCCGTCACCGCGTCGGCCTGCTCCACGCTGAAGGTGTTCACAGGCTCGTAGCTTGGGTCGCTGCCCAGGATGGTGACGTCGCTCCCGTGCAGCGTCACCACGTAGGGCTTCCCCGTGAGGCCCCTGCTCAGGTAGGCTGCCGTGGCGTGGGGGATGCTGTAGTGGACATGGAGCAGGTCCAAGCCGTGCTTCTTTGTGACCCGGCTCATCTCGCTGCCCAGGGCGATGGTGTAGGGCGGGTACTTGAAGAGGGGGTACTCAAGGACGCTCACCAGGTGCACGTACACGTTCTCGGGGTCCACGCCCTGGATGGCCACGGGCCGCTCGTAGGTTATGAAGTGGGCCTGGTGGCCCCTCCTGGCGTACTCGACGCCCAGCCTGGTGGCCAGGATTCCGCTTCCCCCGACAGTGGGGTAACATGTGATGCCTATCCTCAACGCGGGTCACGTGCCCTGCTTCACTGATCAGAAATAGATGATGGGATAAAAAGGGTGAGCTAGGTTCCCTTCATGCGCTTCTCGACGCCCAGGATGGCGGCGATCTGGCCCTCGTGGTGGATGATCTCGCTGACGGCGAGCATCAGGTAGAAATCCATGGGCTTCTTGCCGTAGAACCAGTCCATCTCCTTCTTCAGGTCCTCGTCCTTTAGGCCGCCCAGGAGCTTCGCGACGCTCTTCTTGCCGTCCTCTATGTCCTTTAGCATCTTCTCCAGGCTGTAGCTCTTGTTCCCCACGTAGTCCTTGGGCCAACCCTTAGGCTCGTAGTTCTTGTCTCCCTTCACGACCTTGGGGATGAAGCTGTGGAGTTCGCTGCTCAGGTGGGTGAGTATCCACCGGATGGTGTTTGCTTCCTTGCAGCTCTGCCAGTCCAGCTGCTCCGGCTTCAGGTCCTTGGTCGCGTTACCCAGGCGCATGAAGCCTACCTCGGCGAAGGCCTTGATGGCCTCGACTCTGCACGACACATCTATCACCAGAATAGTGTGTTAATTGGATGGTGCTTGATGCCTATAAAGCTAATTTTTTATAAGAAAAAGGGGTTTATTTGAGGAAGTTTGGGTCCTTCTCCTTGAGGCGCTTCACGGTGCCCCTGATGTAGGCGAGCTGGCCCCTGTGGTGGTACAGCTCACCGATGTAGGCGAATACTCCCGTCTTCCGCTTCTGCTTGCCCCCCCAGAGGGGTATCTCCTCCTCCAGCTGCTCGTCCTTGAGCTTGCCGAGACCATCCACTGCGGCCTTCTTGCCGGCCTTGATGTCCTTCATCATCTTCTCCATGCCGTAGGCCTGGTCCTTGTAGTCGGCTGGCCAGCCCTTAGGGCTCCAGTTGGGGTCCGCCTTGACGATGCGGGGGATGCTCTGGTTCACTATTCTGCTCAGGTGGTTGAGTAACCACTGGATGTTGTTGGACTCAGGGGTGAGCTTGTAAATGAACTCCTTCTCGCCCAGGTTCTCGACGTGCCTGTCCAGGCTGTCGATGACGTACCCGAGCTGCTCTGCTAGGATTGACGCTTTGTCTCCCATAGAAACACCATGATCAGGGATGAGCGGGCCGCTTATAACCAGTTCTCCCGCCTACGCCTTCCTCATCTTCTCCACGAAGCCCACAAGGTACTCCACAGTCTTCTCGTAGAGCTGCCTCCCCTTCTCAGCTGA
>Ga0316628_100004977_pt1 | contig 10553 bp, 13 predicted proteins | sample OWC_Aug_M2_C1_D5_FD_207648 | JGI IMG/M metagenome (GOLD analysis project Ga0316628, IMG submission 207648) | Wetland soil microbial communities from Old Woman Creek delta, Ohio, United States - OWC_Aug_M2_C1_D5_C | ecosystem: Environmental > Terrestrial > Soil > Wetlands | place: USA: Ohio... | reverse complement strand
AGTTCGAGCAGCTGCCCGCCGACTACCTGCGCGACATGCTCGGCGCCATCGTCGCCTTCGAGATCGCCGTGACGCGGCTGGAGACGCGCTGGAAGCTGTCGCAGAACCGCGGCCGGCGCGAGCAGGAGCTGATCATCGCGCAGCTGGAGGCCTCGGGGGGCGAGGGCGAGCGCGCGCTCGCCGCGCTCACCCGCAAGCACCTCGCGTGACGCGCCTGCGGCTGTTCTTCGCCGCGTGGCCGCCCGCGCAGGCGGCGCGCGCGCTCGCGCGCTGGGCGCGCGACGCGGAGCGCGCCACCGGTGGGCGCGTGACGCGCGCCGAGACCATCCACCTGACGCTGGCGTTCCTCGGCGAGGTGGCCGCCGAGCGCGCCGCGCAGGCGATCGAGGCGGCGCGCAGCGTGCAGGGCAGGGCGCACCCGCTGCCGATCGAGCAGGCGCGCTACTGGCGCCACAACCGCATCGTGTGGGTCGGGCCAAACGAGACGCCCGCGCCGCTCGCCGCGCTGGCGGCAGACCTGAAGAGCGCACTCGGGCAGGCCGGCTTCGCGCTGGAAGAGCGCGCGTTCGCCGCGCACATCACGCTGATCCGCAAGGCGCGCGAGCCGCGCGCGCTCCCCGCCCTGCCTGCGGTGGACTGGCGCGTGGACGAGTTCATGCTGGTGCGCTCGGCGCTCTCGAGCGAGGGGTCGAGCTACGAGACCGTCGAGCGCTTCCCGCTCGCCGCCTAGCGGCGCTGCGCGGCGAACGCGGTGAGCGCGAGCGCCGCGACGATCAGCGCCATGCCGGCCCATTCGAGGGCCGCGAGCCGCTCGCCGAGCAGCAGCACGCCGAACGCGGCGCCGAGCACCGGCACCGACAGGATGCCGAGGCTGGCGAGCCCCGCGTCGAGCTTCTGCAGCGCCCAGAACCACAGGAACCAGCAGATCGCGCCGACCAGCACGCCGTTGTAGAGCACGGCGAAGACGAGGCTCGGCGACCAGTGCATCGGGGGCGACGGGAAGGCGAGCGCGAGCAGCACCAGCCCGGCACCGCCGAGCAGCGTCTGCCAGGCCGAGAGCGACAGCGTGTCGACGTGGTGGCGCGTCTGCAGCCGCTTGGTCAGCACCACGCCCAGGCCCCAGGCGACGCCCGAGGCGAGCGCCAGCGCCTCGGGCGCGCCGGGCCGCGCGCCGGGGTGCACGAGCAGCAGCAGCCCGGCAAACGCCAACGCGAGCGCGCTCCACTGCGCGCGAGAGGGCCGCTCGCCGATGATCGGCCAGGCGAACAGCACCACCCAGAACGGCATGGTGTAGTTGAGCACCGCGCTCTTGCCGGCGGCGCCCGACACCAGCGCCCAGGTGACCAGCGCGAAGGTCGCGGTGGTCTGCAGCAGGCCGACGGCGAGCACCTGCGGCGCGTGCGTCAGGCGCAGCGGCCGCCCGAGAGCGGCCAGCGCGCCGAACAGGCACAGGCTCGCGACGGCGAAGCGCCAGGCGAGGAACTCGAACGGCCCGGCCTCGCGCATCGCGACCTTGAGCACCACCCAGTTGAATCCCCACACGACGGCGATGACGCCGAACACCAGCGCCGAGAGCCGGCGCGTAATGACGCGATCGGATGCCATCTATCCGGCGAGCGTCAGGCGCGCGAGCAGGCCGCCGCCCTCGCGCGGCAGGAGATCGAGCCGGCCGCCGTGCGCGCGCGCCACACGCTCGACGATCGCCAGGCCGAGGCCGGAGCCGCCGACGCCGCCGCGCGCCGAGTCGAGCCGCGTGAACGGCCGCTTGAGGCGCTCGGTCTCGCCGGCGGGGATCCCCGGGCCGCGGTCGAGTACCTCGACGAGCGCCGCGCCGCGCTCGCGGCGCGTGCGCACCAGCACCGGCTCGCCGGCGTAGCGCAGCGCGTTGTCGATCAGGTTGGCGATCGCGCGGCGCAGCGCCATCTGCGCGAAGCGCAGCGGCGGCACGCCGCCGCGCTCCAGGCTCACCTGCCTGCCGCGCCGCGCGTAGCCCTCGACCACTTCGGCGGCGAGCGCGTCCAGGTCGCGCACCGCCTGGGCCTCGTTCTCGCCGCGCGCGAAATCAAGGAACTGCCCGATCACCGCGTCGATCTCGTCGATGTCGGCGACCATGCCCTCGGCGGTGGCGCGCTCGCCGCCAAGGATCTCCAGGCCGAGGCGCAGCCGCGCGAGCGGCGTGCGCAGGTCGTGGCTGATGCCGGCGAGCACCATGGCGCGCTCGCGCTCGATCGACGCCAGGTCGCTCGTCATGCGGTTGAACGCCTCGGCCACCGTGCGCAGCTCGCGCGGACCTTCCGCGGGCAGCGGCTCGGGGGTCTCGCCCCGGCCCAGGCGCCGCGCCGCGCGGGTGAGCGCGGCGAGCGGCCGCGCGATCGCCGAGGCGATGAACCAGGCGCCGATCAGCGCCAGGGCGAGCAGCGCCAGACCCCAGCCGAGCCATTGCAGGCCGAACCCGGGCGCGAAGCGCTCGCGCGGCAGCATCACCCAGTACTCGTCGACGTCGATGAAGAAGCTCACCCAGAATCCCTCGACGCCGTCGCGCGCGTAGGCGAAGCGCGTGCGCGCGCCGAGCGCCTCGCGCACGCGCGCCGCCACCATGCCGAACAGCGGCTCGTCGGGCAGGGGCTGGAGCTTCTCGCCCTCGATCGCCGGATAGATGCGGATGCCTTCGCTCTCGTTGAGCTCGATCAGCAGCTCGCGGCGCAGCGCCGGGTCGGCGTTGATCAGCGCGGCGCGCGTCAGGTTGACGACGCTCACGGTCTGCTGCGCCAGCTCTCTCGCGCGCGGCTCGCGCTCGTAGACGCGGTAGATCTGGAAAGAGGCGAGGACCGAGACGACCAGCAGCAGCGCGATGAGCAGGAACGCCCGCGCGAGCAGCGTCATTTCACGTTGCCGTCGGGCACGAAGACGTAGCCGAAGCCCCACACGGTCTGGATGTGGCGCGGGCGCGAGGCATCCTCCTCGACGATCTTGCGCAGGCGCGAAATCTGCACGTCGATCGACCGGTCGAACACCTCGTATTCGCGCCCGCGCGCCAGCTCCATCAGCTTGTCGCGCGACAAGGGCGTCCGCGGGTTCTGCACCAGCACCTTGAGCACCGAAAACTCCCCGGTGGTGAGCTGCACCGGCTTGCCGGCGCGCGTCAGCGAGCGCGTCGCGAGGTTGAGCTCGAAATCGCCGAAGCGGTGGACCGCGCCGTCGGCCTCCGGACCGCCGGGCGGGCCGGAGGGGGCTTTGCGCCGCAGCACGGCGTTGATGCGCGCCACCAGCTCGCGCGGGTTGAAGGGCTTGGGCAGGTAGTCGTCGGCGCCCATCTCGAGGCCGACGATGCGGTCGACCTCGTCGCCCTTGGCCGTCAGCATGACGATCGCCGGGGGCGACGGGGCGGCGCGCAGCCTGCGGCAGATGGCGAGCCCGTCCTCGCCGGGCAGCATCAGGTCCAGCACGATGAGATCGTAGCGCTCGCGCGCGAGCAGCTTGTCCATGGCGGCCGCGTCGTGCGCCGCCTTGACCTCGAAGCCCTGCTCGCCCAGGTAGCGCAGCAGCAGGTCCCTGAGGCGCAGGTCGTCGTCGACGATGAGGATGCGTGTCTTGAGCTCCGCCATGGGGCGCAGGTTAACGGTTATCCGGGCAGCCGCGGCAACAAGCTGTTACCGCGGAACGCCCCGGAAACAGATTGTTACAAATTTCGCGCACCGCGGCACCCCGCTGCGGCGGGGGCTGCGTAACATCGCAAGCCATGAACGCCGCGCGCCGATCGCTCGTCCTGGTGTTGCTGGGCGCTGCCCTGGCGGGCGCCTCGGGCAGCGCGCTCGCTCAGCGCAGGCAGAACATGGACCCGCAGGAGCGCCAGCGGCTGCGGGAAGACCTCAACGCGGCGCGGCGCGACGTGTACCGCGGCCAAGGCCAGGGCCAGCAGCGCGCTCAGCCGCCGAATCGCGGGCAGGGTGCGCGCATGTCGCCGCAGGAGCGCGAGCAGCTGCGGCGCGACGTCATCGACGCCGACCGCAGCATGCGGCGCAAGCGCTGAGCGACGCCATGCCGACGACGCCCGCCAGGCTGCTTGCGCTGCTCCTCGCGTGGGCCGGCGCCGCGCAGGCCGCCGGCATGGGCGCCCGGGACGCGCGCCACCTGCTGCTGCGCACCGGCTTCGACGCCCCGCCCGCGGAGGTGCGCGCCACCGCGCGCCTGTCGCGCGCCGAGGCGGTCGAGCGCATCCTCGCCGGCGCGCGCAGCGAGGCGCGCACGCCGGTGCCGCCGCAAGTGCTGGCATGGACCGACCCGCGCGACCTGCGTGGCATGTCGCCGGAGGCGCGCAAGGCGTTTCAGCAGGACCTGCGCGCCCGCTCGATCGCGCTGAAGGGCTGGTGGGTGGACGAGATGGTGTCGACCGATTCGCCGCTCACCGAGCGCATGACGCTGTTCTGGCACAACCACTTCACCTCGAGCCTGCAGAAGGTGCGCTCGCCGGCGCTGATGTACCGCCAGAACGTGCTGCTGCGCAAGCACGCGCTCGGCAATTTCGGCGAGCTGCTGCACGCGGTGTCGAAGGACCCGGCGATGCTGCTGTACCTCGACACGGCGCGCAGCCGCAGCGGCCAGCCGAACGAGAACTTCGCGCGCGAGGCGATGGAGCTGTTCACCCTGGGCGAGGGGCATTACTCCGAGGCCGACGTCAAGGAGGCCGCGCGCGCCTATACCGGCTGGAGCATCGACCCCGCGGACGGGGCCTTCAAATGGCGGCCGTTGCTGCACGACGACGGCGTGAAGACGGTGCTCGGCAGGAGCGGCGAGTTCGACGGCGACCAGGTGCTCGGCATCCTGCTGGCGCAGCCGGCGACCGCGGAGTTCATCACTGCCAAGCTGTGGCGCGAATTCGTCTCGCCGCGCCCCGACCGGGACGAGGTGCGACGCATCGCGGCGCGCTTCAGGCAGAGCGGCTACCAGATCCGGGTCGCGCTGCGCGAGCTGCTGCTGTCCGACGCGTTCTGGGCGAGCGCCAACCGCGACGCGCTGATCAAGTCGCCGGTCGACCTGGTGATCGGCACGGTGCGCCGCTACGGCATCCGGTACTCGGATCCGCTGCCGCTGGTGTTCGTGCTGCGCCATTTCGGCCAGGACCTTTTTTCGCCGCCGAACGTCAGGGGCTGGCCGGGCGGCGAGGACTGGATCACCTCGCAGACGTTGCTCGCGCGCAAGCAGTTCCTGGAGCGCCTGTTCCGCGCCGACGAGGGGCGCATGACGCCGGCGGCGATGGAGCGCGCCGTCGAGCGCGTTCCCGAGGACGGCAAGCCCTACGTGCGCCGCATGCTGCAGGCGGCGATGGACTTGCGCTACCTGCCGCGCAGGGGCGAGAGCGTGCAGCAGGCGCGCGCGCGCGTCCTCGATCCGGCCTACCAGCTCAAATGAGGCGCCGCGACTTTCTCGCCGCCTCGGTCGCCGCGCTCGTCGTGCCGCGGCCGGCGCTCGCGCAGGCGCGCTACCGCCGCCTGCTCATCCTGGTCGAGCTGAAGGGCGGCAACGACGGCCTGAACACCGTGGTGCCGTACGCGGACCAGGACTACTACGAGCTGCGGCCGCGACTCGCGCTGGCGCGCGACGCGGTGCTGCAGCTCGACGCGCGCGCCGGGCTGCACCCGGCGCTCGAGCCGCTCATGCCCATGTGGCGCGCGGGCGAGCTGGCGGTGGTGCAGGGCGTGGGCTACGCCGACCCGAACCTGTCGCATTTCCGCTCGATCGAGATCTGGGACACCGCCTCGGCCAGCGACCAGTACCTGTCGAGCGGCTGGCTGGCGCGCGCCTTCGTCGCCGATCCGGCGCCGCCGGGCTTCGCCGCCGACGGCGTGGCGGTGGGCGGCAACGACATGGGGCCGCTTGCGGGTGCCCCGCGCGCCATCGTGCTCAACGACCCGGACCAGTTCCTGCGCCAGGCGCGCCTGGCGCGGCCCGAGCAGCGCAGCGGCAACGCGGCGCTCAACCACATCCTCAGGGTCGAGGCCGAGATCGTGCAGGCGGCGCGCAGGCTCTCGGCCGACGTGCCGCTGCGCACCGAGTTCCCCGCGAACGCCTTCGGCAGCGCGCTGCGCACCGCGGCGCAGCTGGCGGCGAATCGCGGCGGCGTGGCGGCGATGAAGGTCTCGCTCGAGGGCTTCGACACGCACCAGGACCAGGCGGCGCGCCAGCAGCGGCTGCTCGCCGAGCTGGCCGCCGGCCTCGCGGCGCTGAAGAGCGCGCTGGTCGAGATCGGCCGCTGGGACGCGACGCTGCTCATGACTTACGCCGAGTTCGGCCGCCGGCCGCGCGCGAACGACTCGCAAGGCACCGACCACGGCACTGCGAACGCGCACTTCGTCGTCGGCGGCCGGGTGCGCGGCGGGCTGTACGGCGCGCCGCCCGACTTCGGCGCGCTGGACGGCGGCAACCTGCCCTATGCGGTCGACTTCAGGAGCCTGTACGCGACCGCGCTGGAGCGCTGGTGGGGTATCGATGCCGCGCGCGCCCTGGGCGGGCGCTTCCCGACGCTCGAGCTGCTGCGCGCCTAGCTAAGCGGCCGAAGGCCTTCGCCATCGGCATCGGCGGCGCGATGGCGAAGCCCTGGGCGAACTCGATGCGCAGCGCGTCGAGCGCCTTGGTGTCGGCGCCGGCGCGCAGCAGGTTGAAGCTGTTGAACTTGACGTAGCCCACGCCCTGGTCGCGCATGCCCGAGAGCTGGCGGATCGCGTCATCCAGCACCGGCAGGAACGAGCCGGGAGGCACCAGCCCTTCCTCCTCGTCGCGAAAGCGCACCAGCATCTCGACCAGCGGCCCGTGCGCGGCGCCCGGATCGACCTGCGCGATCGGCTGGCAATACAGCACAGGAGACATTCTACGGACCGAGGGCTCAGGCGGTGTCGAGACCTTTTTTCAACAGCTCGGCCACCGCTTCATCGAGGCTCGTCGAGCCCGCTTCGGCGTGGGCGCGGACGCGGTTCGCCAGCTCGGCGTCGATCTTGACCGCGAGCGGCACCAGCCCGAGCGCCTGCTCGCGCCGGCGGCGCTCGCGCCGGCTCTCGACGGCGGAGGCCTTGCCGTAGCGCTCCGGGGTCGCGCCGCGCCGCATTTCGCCTGCGACGCGCAGGCCCTTCAACTTCTCGAGTTCGGTCTTCTTCACGTGACGGGGGCGTCCAGCAGATGGGCGATCGAGTTCGCATAGTAGCGCAGCAGCCGCGCCTCGTCCGCGCGCGCGCGAAACAGCCCCTCGCTCTCGTCCACCAGGTGGCGCAGCGTCAGCATGCGCAGGCCCACGTGCAGCGCGTAGTCGAGGTCGCGGCGCGGCACGTAGACGCGCGCCTGCGCGGCGTCGAGCCGCTCGACGAGCTGCTCGGCCTCGGCCTTGATCTCGAGCTCGCTCAGGGCGCGCTCCGGATGCCGCGTGAAGACGGTGGCGATCAGCGACACAGGTACCACGGGCACGATGCGCCCGACCGCTTGCATGAGGTGCGCGCCGAGCGCCGATACGGCGGCCCTGCGCGGCTCGCCGGCGAGCCCGGAGAAGTCGATGCCGAGGCCCTTGCAGTAGGCGCGCATCGACACCGGCGAGCCGAAGTTGACGCACGCATAGCCGAAGCGGTGCCATTCGCTGCGCAGCATCAGCGCCAGGTTGCGCCACGCGAAGCACCAGGTGTTCCAGACGGCCTTCGCCGTTCCCGGACGGGGCGCCTGGGCGTCGGCCGACAGCAGCAGGCTGCGGTCCTCGAGCACGCGGTCGTAGTTCAGGCCGAGCGGCACGAACACCAGGTCGCGCTCGCCGTCGAGGTGAAAGCCACGCAGCATGTAGTCGAGCACCCCGAGGCGCGGCTCGCGCATGCGCCCGTCGCGCGTCAGGCCGCCTTCCGGGAACACCGCCTGCGGCACGCCGGCTTCGGTTGCCATGGCGACGTAGCGCTCGAGCACGCGGCGGTACAGCTCGTCCCTGGAATTGCGCCGCACGAAATAGGCGCCCATCGAGCGGATCAGCGCCGATAGCGGCCAGGTGCGCGCCCATTCGCCGACCGCGTAGGAGAGCGCCGCCTGGTCTGCCGCGAGGTAGCTGGCGAGCACGTAGTCCATGTTGGAGCGGTGGTTCATGACGAACACCACGGTGGCGTCGGGGTCGATGCGCGCCAGCCCCACGGCGTCGACGTAGCCGATGCGCACGCGGTACAGGGATTTCGACAGGTTGCGCCCCAGCCAGTAGCCGATGCGGAAGTACAGGTAGGCGTTGAACGCCGGCACGATCTCGCGCGCGTAGCGCTCGACCATGGCGAGCGCCTCGGGCTCCGGGATGCCGCGCTCGGCGGCGAAGCGCTCGGCCGCCTGCTGCACCTTCGGGTCGGTAAGCAGCCGGTGGATGAGCGCTTGGCGGCGCGTGCGCTGGAACGGGCGGATGCGGATCTTCAGCCGCGAGCCGATCTCGTCGATCACGCGGTTGGCGCGGCTCGACATGAACCAGCGCAGCGCCGGCACGAGCAGCTTGTCCCAGGCGGCCCAGGCGGCGAGCAGCCCCGCGACCACCCCCAGCCAGAGCGGAACCTCCAGCGTCGCGCCCATCGCCCCTCCCGGCATGCGGCCCGATGATGGCGCGATTCTAGGCTACCCCGCTCAGGGCGCCAGCCGGCGGCTGAGCGCCACTTTCACGGCGTCGTTCGGCAGCAGGTAGCAGGCCGCGGCGTAGGCGAGCATCAGCACGCCGGTCACCGCCACCAGCGCGACGTAGCCGCCGATGCGCCAGGTCTCGGGCCGCGCCGAGCCGCGCACCCGGTCCGTGGCGAGCGTGATCTTGGCGAAGTCGGTCATGAACGTTAGCAGCAGCACGGCGAAGGCCGAGATGACGAAACTGCCGGTGACCCCGGGCGTGGTGAGCACCACGCTCGCGGCGCCCTTGGCTACGTCGGTGGCGCTGCTTACGGCGATCCCGACCTCGGCCTGTCGCAGCGCCGGAGCGTCGTTCACGCCGTCGCCGGTCATGCCGACGACGTGGCCCGCGCGCTGCAGCCCGCGCACGAGGAGGTACTTGTCTTCGGGATAGACCTCGGCGAAGCCGTCGGTGCGGCGCAGCAGCTCCTCGAGCGCCCCGGGCGCGGCCTCAGCGGCTCCGCACGCCTGCCCGCGCGCGCTCGCGCAGCAGCAGGTACAGGCCGCTCGCGATCACGATCGCCGCCCCCAGCGCAACCGGCCAGCGCGGCACGTCGCCGAACACCACGTAGCCGAACAGCGCCATGTACAGCACCTGCGGATACATGAACGGCGCCAGCGTCGAGGCCGAGGCGTAGCGGTGGGCGAGGGCGAGGAAGTAGTGCCCGAGGCCGCCGTACACCCCGAGCAGGAGCAGCAGCGTCCACTGCAGCGCACCCGAGGGTGCCTCCCAGACCGCGAGCGCGAACGGCGCGACCGCCACCGCCGGCACCAGCGCCGACAGAAACTGCGTGGTCTCCGGCGGATCGTGCGCCGCCAGGCGCCGCGTCATCATGTTGAACAGCGCATAGATGAAGGCGTTGATCACCGACAGGATCATCGCCGGGTGGAAGCCCGCGCCGAACGGGCGCACGATCACCAGCACGCCGCAGAAGCCGACGATGATGGCGATCCAGCGGCGCGCGTCGATGCGCTCGCCGAGCAGCGGCACGCTGAGCAGCGCGATGATGATCGGCACCGAGAAGAAGATTGACGAGGTCACCGTGAGCTGCAGGTACTGCAGCGCGGTGAAGTTGATCGCCGTCATCGCCACCATCATCACGCCGCGCACCACCTGCAGCCAGATGCGCCGGCTGCGCACCAGCCGCGCGCCGTGGATCGGCAGCAGCAGCGCGGCCGACAGCAGCGCGTGCGACAGGAAGCGGATCCACACGATCTCGATCACCGGCAGCGAGCGCACCAACCACTTCGCGCTGCCGTCGAGCAGCGTGAAGAACACGTAGGTGAGCGAGATGATGCCGATCCCGACCAGCCGGTTTCGGGCGCTGTCAGCCTGGAGCAATGGGGTTCCCGGGGCGTTCGCAGCCGCGATTATGAACGAGCGCGCGGTCAACCCCCCGCGGCAGATGCCCGTTGAACGCGCATGGAGACGCGGCTCACCCTGCGCCCGGGGCAGCACGGCACGCGCAAACTGGTCGAGCGCTTCGGCGACCGCCTGGTGCGCGTGCGCTACCTGTACGACGCCGCGGGCGGGCGGCGGCTCAAGACCGTCGAGCTGATCGTCGAGTCCGTGCCCTGGACGCCGCGTCCGCGCCGCCCCCGGCGTCGCGACGACGAGCTCGTCGCAGTGCGCATCGCCTGGCACGAAGCCGACCTGCGCGAGCGCGCCAAGCGCCTCGGCGCCGTCTGGCGCCCCGCGCAGAAGGTCTGGGAGATGCACTGGTCCGACGCCCGCCGCCTCGGGCTCGCCAAGCGCGTCGTCGCGCCATGACCCGCCGCCTTATCCCCTCGTCCCATCGACCTCCATCTCTATGCCGGCAGATGCCCCCATCCCCTTATAGATAGTTGCATCCACATATAGATGCTCCTAGCATCCTCTGCATGCAGGCTAATCACTAGTT
>Ga0316628_100004976_pt1 | contig 10554 bp, 10 predicted proteins | sample OWC_Aug_M2_C1_D5_FD_207648 | JGI IMG/M metagenome (GOLD analysis project Ga0316628, IMG submission 207648) | Wetland soil microbial communities from Old Woman Creek delta, Ohio, United States - OWC_Aug_M2_C1_D5_C | ecosystem: Environmental > Terrestrial > Soil > Wetlands | place: USA: Ohio... | reverse complement strand
CCTAACTTCGGTCGTTTGTGGGCTCAGACTGTTTGCACAGCAGTCGCGAACCTTACCCCGAGCGTGCGAGAGGCCTGAATAGAAAGTCGTGCTTTTATGGACAGAAGCAAAAGAGGGGTCTTTCGACCCTCACTTCTGCGTATGGCGGACATTTTTAACCTTCTATGTCTTCAAGCTTGAATGACAGGTTTAACCTTACCCTGTACTGCATTATCTTTCCCTTGTCGACGGTGACATCCTGCTCCAAGACCCGCGCAACCCTCAGCTTTTTCAGGGATTTCCCGGCTTTCGCTAAGGCCTTCGCGGTGGCATCTTCCCAGGACTTTGGACTCGATCCTATAAGTTCAACGACCTTGTAAACAGACATAACAGTTCTCCTTTCTTTAACTGGAGGATTAGTTGAATAAATTTAACAAATGTTCCCGCAGATCTTTACGCTTTGAATGAAAAGTTAAATGCTCAACATGTTAAAAACGGCATTAGATTCTTTAAGAGAATCACATTCAATCCCGTTTCCCCAGATTTTTATGGGATGCCTGGTAAATACAGAGTATCACCAATCCCACTATGACAGCCCCAATCGGAATCTGCTCCATTGCCTTTCTCTTCCTCGTCTAGCAGATTTCAAAAACATGGTCCCCTCATCAGTTGGGTTTGATTTACGCAATCTTATCCCTTTCGATCGAGACGTTAACGTATTCCTTAATATCCGGCAACATGATCCGGGCCAGTTCTTCCCCGTAAATCCCTTCCGAAATCTCCGCCATGGCTCTCTTTTCCAGCTCCGTCATTGATTTGATATCCATGAGTTGATCTCCCTTCATCAGTCTAGTTGGTTATCCCCCTCTTCATAAAAGGAGAATCGACGTCGCTATGGATCCCGGTCTTCCTGACCAACATCTTTCATCTAATAGGGCGGCTGTCACGGGATGACGTATGTTCGCAACCGGTGGATGATGGCTGCCCCTTCCGCTTGCCGTATCGCGCGGATGGCTGAAAGGCGTTTTTTAATCATGTTCTCAAATTGACAGAATATCACCACGCAGGCCAGCGACACCGTCCCGACGAGGGCCGCAGAAATCGCTACGTATTCCCCTGTCATCATCACGCACACCCTTTTCCTGTTTGTTTCTTATCATCTAGTAGAAAATCCCATTTAAACGCAAAAAGGCCCCAGGTCTATTCACGGGGGCCGGATGGTCTTGGCCTCTTATGAGGAAACCCGGAGCCTATTTGACTTGTCTTAATATTACTACGCGCCTGACCAGGAAAGATGTCAAGTCTTATTATTGAACTTCATGCAAAGGTCGGGTAATCCAGCAAATAAAGGCTTTTGAGCAATTATCGCATGAAAACAGAAAAAGTCCTGATCTGCCCAAGATCGGCCGGAGTTTGTGAGAATTTTGGGTGATTAGAAGAGCAGGTTACTGGTGGGGGTCGATATACTGGATTTCTATCCGTAATCTTTAATCTTCAGCGCATAATGGGGCAAAGAGTAGTAGGTGCTATATGTAATTTCAATCACTTATCACTCTACGAATCAAAAGGTCCCAGGTTCGAGCACTAGAGGGCGCGCCAGTAAAATCAAGGGGTTACGGACGCAAAACCGTAACCCCTTGTTCATTTTGGGGCCCATTGTAGCTATTCTGTAGCTGTTTTATTGTAACTCTTGATGTTCCTTCCGCTTACGAGCGGCATCGTACAGATCTTCTGCCGACATGATGTTATATTAATCAAATATGCCCTCGATTTGTGGCCGGAAATGGCCATGGTCACCTTGGATATTCCCTCCGCTTGGCAAATCTACTTGCCTTTGATATAAAGAGGAATATAGTTATTAAAATTTTTTCGCACGGCAAATCATATCCTCTAACGCCCAGGCATCACTCAACTTCAACCCCAACAAGTCGCACGCAATACCGTCAAAGTGAAGAGAAATCAGGAGAAGGTCGTGAAGCCATTCCTGTCCGAGGATTTCTTGCTGCAGAGCCCGACGGCGAGAACCTTGTACCATGAATTCGCCGAGAGTATGCCGATTTTCGATTACCACTGCCACCTCCCGGTGGCCGAGATTGCCGGGAACAAGAGATTCGCGAACCTCACCGACATCTGGCTGCGGGGCGATCACTATAAGTGGCGGGCCATGCGGGCCAACGGCATCACAGAGCGCCTGATTACCGGTGATGCGAGCGACCTCGAAAAGTTCCAGGCCTGGGCGGCCACCGTACCCCGGACACTTCGCAACCCGCTCTACCACTGGACCCACCTGGAGCTCAAGCGCTACTTCGGGGTTTCCGGAAAACTGCTGTGCCCGGAGACCGCCGAAGAGATTTATGGCGCATGCTCGGATATGCTCCGGACGGATGACTTCAGCACGCGTCGCATCCTGCAGCGCATGAACGTGAGGGTGGTGTGCACCACCGATGATCCGGTCGACACGCTGGAGCATCACCGGATCCTGAAGGGAGAGAAATCCTTTCCGGTGAAAGTTCTGCCCACCTTTCGGCCAGACAAGGCCCTGGCCGTTGACGCGCCAGTGCTTTTCAACCGCTGGGTGGAGCAGCTCGAGGCCGCAACCGACATGGACATCGCCGATTACACGTCTTTCCTGGCGGCCATCCGGAAGCGCCATGACTTCTTCCATGAGGTCGGCTGCCGGTTGTCCGACCACGGAATCGAGCATCCTTACGCTGCTGTCCACTCAGGGAAAGATGCTCGCCAGGCGTTCGACAAGGCGCGTCAGGGCAGAAAGCCGACAGCCGGTGAAGCCCTGAAATACAAGTCGGCGGTGATGATCGAGCTGGCCCGGATGAATGAGGAAAGGGGCTGGACCCAGCAGTTTCACCTGGGCGCCCTGCGAAACATCAACAGCCGGGCCTTGAAGTCCCTCGGCCCGGACACGGGCTACGACACCATCGGCGATTTCGAAATGGCCGGCGCCCTCGCCCGGTTCCTTGACCGCCTTGAAAGCGGCGGCCAGCTGGCCAGGACCATCCTGTACGTGATGAATCCCCGCGACAACGAGGCGGTCGCTACCGCCATCGGTAGTTTCCAGGACGGGAGCACTCCCGGGAAGATGCAATTCGGATCGGCCTGGTGGTTCAACGACCAGAAAGACGGCATCGAGAGACAGATCAACGCGCTTTCCAACATGGGGCTGCTGAGCCGGTTCGTGGGCATGCTCACCGACTCGCGCAGTTTCCTGTCCTATCCGCGGCAGGAGTACTTCCGGCGGGTGCTGTGCAACCTGCTCGGAAACGATGTGGAGAACGGGGAACTGCCCGACGACATGGAGTTGATCGGTAGCATGGTCAAGGACATCTGCTTCCGGAATGCCGTGGCGTACTTCGGCATCGAGGTTGAATGGACATGACCGGCCGTTTCGAAGAAATGGCACGGCTGCAGTGCGAACGGGATGCCATGCCGGGCAAGAGGGGGCAGGATCGTGGATATTGAAAAGCTCATCGAATCGCATGACTTCACGGGATGCACCGTCGTCATGACCGGCGGAACGGGCGTGCTGGGCTCTGAAATGGCCTGCGCACTCGTTCGTTCGGGTGCGAATGTGGCCATCCTGGCGCGCGACCCGGCCCGGGCCGGGTCGCTGAGAGAACGCCTGGAAAAAGGCCCTGGCGCTGCCATCCTGGTTCGGGCGGACATCTTCGCGAAGGAATCCCTTCTCAAAGCCGCAGGAGAGATCCAGGCCCGCTTCGGCAGCATCCACGTCCTGATCAATGCCGCCGGCGGAAACGCTCCCGGGGCGACGACCGGCCCGAGCCAGCGTTTCTTCGATCTGCCCGAGGAGGCACTGAAGCAGGTGGTGGATCTGAACCTGCTGGGAACCATCGTACCCTGCCAGGTGTTTGGCCGCCTGATGGCGGAGCAGGGAGAGGGGAAGATCATCAACATCGCATCGATGGCCGGCTTCCGGCCGCTGACCCGCACGGTTGCCTACAGCGCCTCCAAGGCGGCCGTCAGCAATTTCACCCAGTGGCTGGCCGTCCACATGGCGCAGGAGTACTCCCCGCGAATCCGGGTCAACGCGATCGCGCCCGGCTTCTTTCACACGCGGCAGAACCACTTTCTGCTTTATGATATGAAGACAGGCGATTTGACCCCGCGCGGCCAGGCCATCATCGATCACACCCCCATGCGCCGATTCGGAAATCCCGATGATTTGCTGGGCGCTCTTCTCTGGCTGCTGTCCCCCGGGGCGGAGTTCGTCACAGGCACCGTCATTGCCGTGGATGGAGGATTCTCTGCATTCTGTGGAGTATGACCCGAATCAAGCGACTATCGGGGAAAAAAGATGAACCCGCACAGCAATGAAAGGAACGGCGGAATCATTCTTTTCCTCTTCGGGGGACTGACGTTCGCCCTCTCAATGGGGATGCCCATCGGGAACTTTCGCGCCGCCGGCACAGGCCTGTTTCCCATGATCCTGGGGATACTCCTCATGATCCTGTCCGGCCTGCACCTTGCCGGGCTTCATCTTGCGAAACGGAAATCCCCGGAAGCAGAAACCGCAGCGCCGGTGGAGACCCCGTTCGGGCGACAGTGGATGATGTTCCTGGGGGCGACCGTTATTGCCATCGCCCTCTTCGACACGCTGGGTTTCCCCCTGACGGTTTTCGTTCTCATGGCTCTACTGCTGAGAAGCCTCGGCATGCAAAAATGGGGATGGATAGCATTACTGTCCCTGGCGTCGGCCGCTTCGGCATACATTCTTTTTGTCAAAATCCTGAAGATCCCTCTGCCCACAGGCCTTCCCGGCCTCTAAGGAGCACCCGATGCTCGAGTCTCTCCAGCATCTGTTCACAGGGTTTGGCATCGCGACGACTGCCGTCAACCTGTCCTATTGCCTCCTCGGAGCCGTCGTGGGCACGCTGGTGGGCGTCCTTCCCGGCCTCGGGCCCATCGCCGGGATCGCCCTCCTCATCCCGGCAACATTCGGCCTCAATCCCACGACGGCCCTGATCATGCTCGCCGGCATCTACTACGGGGCCATGTACGGGGGGTCCACGACGTCCATTCTCCTGAACGTCCCGGGAGAGACCGCCTCGGTCATCACCTGTATCGACGGCTACCGGATGGCCCAGAAAGGGAAAGCGGGCACCGCCCTTGCCCTCTGCGCCATCGGCTCCTTTATCGCCGGCACCCTCGCGATCTTCGGGCTGGTCTTTCTCGCTCCTCCCCTGGCGGAGGCGGCCCTGGCATTCGGCCCCGCGGAATACTTCTCCCTGATGGTCTGCGGCTTCGTCGTCCTGAGCAATGTGACGGGCGCCTCGCTCGTCAAATCCCTGATGATGGCTGTCGTCGGGTTGATCATCGGAACCGTCGGGCTCGACCCCGTCACGGGAGACTCCCGTTTCACCTTCGAAACGACGTATCTCCTGGGCGGGATTGAATTCGTCGCCGTTGCCATCGGGCTCTTCGGAATCGGCGAGATTCTGTCGAATGTCGAAAAACCGGCGGCGACGCTGGACCAGTCTGTGACCATGCCGCGCCTGAGAGACCTGTATCCCTCCTTCCAGGACCTGAAGCAGGCGATCGGCGCCATCCTCCGGGGGGCCGGTATCGGATTCGCCGTCGGGCTGGTGCCCGGACCGGCACCGGTAATCGCCACCTACGCGTCCTACATGGTGGAAAAAAGAACCTCCCGCCATCCCGAGACATTCGGGCAGGGAGCCATCGAGGGGGTGGCCGGTCCCGAGGCCGCCAACAATGCCGCATGCCAGGCGGCTTTCATCCCGCTGTTCGTGCTGGGCATCCCGTTCGCCCCGCCCACGGCCATCCTCCTGGGGGCCCTTATGATCCACGGTGTCGTACCCGGGCCGATGATGATCTCGGAGCATCCGGACGTCTTCTGGGGGGTCATCGCCAGCATGTACATCGGCAATTTTATCCTCCTGCTGCTGAACCTCCCCTTCGTGCCCCTCTTCGCCAACATCCTCAGGATCCCGAAGAGGGTCCTTCTGCCCCTCGTCATGGTTTTCTGCATCACGGGGATGTACACCGTGAACAACTCCATCAGCGACATCTGGGTGATGCTGCTTTTCGGCGTGATCGGATATACGTTGCGAAAATGGGCTTACGAGGGGGCCCCGCTTCTTCTGGCACTGGTCCTCGGCCCGAAGCTGGAGGTGGCCTTTCGCCAGACCCTGATGATCTCCCAGGGGGATTTCGGCATGTTCTTCAGCCGCCCCATCTCCGCTTTTTTCCTTGCGGCAACGATGCTTTTTCTCTGCTTCCCGCTTTTTCGGGCCGCTGTCCGTCAATGGAAGGTACGGGTGAATCCCGCATGATCACCCGTGAGGCTTCGGCTTCGCGATCCGGTCGTTTCGAGTCGACAAACCATTTGATTCACACCAGACAGAAAGGAGGGTCCGGTGATGTCAAAAAAAATGTTCCTGTCGTTCATCATTCTTTCCCTGTTCGTGATGCCCGTTGCGGCCCAGGCTGCATTCCCGGAAAAGGAAGTGCAGATCATCGTTCCCTACGCGGCAGGCGGGGCGACGGATCTCATCTTCCGCGCCCTGGCCGAGTCGTCGGCCAAGTACCTGGGCAAGGCGGTGGTCATCGTAAACCGGCCCGGCGGGGGTGGCGCCGTCGGGTTCACGGAAGGCGCAAAGGCCAAACCGGACGGCTATACCCTCACCGCCGTAATCACACCGGTCACGATCCTTCCCCACCAGGTGAAGACCGCCTTCACGTACAGGGATTTCGCGCCGATCATCAATGTGGTCGACGACCCCTCCATGTTCCTCGTCCGGGCGGACGCCCCGTGGAAGAGCCTGAAGGAGTTCATCGATTACGCGAAGAAAAACCCCAACATGATTACCGTCGGAAACTCCGGCGCCGGCGGCGGCGTCCACCTCGTGGCCCTGGCATTCGAAAGGGCTGCCGGAGTCAAGTTTAACCACATTCCCTTTGCCGGCGGGGGCCCCTCCGTCACGGCCCTTCTCGGGGGACACATCAACGCCGTTTCCGTTTCGCCCCCCGAGGGGATCAGCCAGGTCAAGGCGGGCAAACTGAGAATCATCGCGCTCTTTGCCGACGAACGATTCGAGCTCTTCCCCGATGTGCCGACGGTCAAGGAGCAGGGAATCCCATTCTCCATGGGCATGTGGCGCGGCCTGGCGGCGCCGAAGGGGACCCCCCCGGAGGTGATCAAGACCCTGCACGATGCGTTCAAGAAAGGCATGGACGACCCCGTCTTCAAGAAGAATGCACACGACATGTCCGTAAAACTTTATTACCTGGGTCCGGAGCCATTCGAAAAACGGATGGCCGACGATGACAGGCACTTCGGGAATCTGGTGGCGGAAATCAAGAAAAAATAGCCTTGATTAAAAGGAGGCTGGCTTATGAAAATCAAGAAAATCATCGCGGCGGGCATCGCCATGGCTTTCCTGCTTGCGTTTTTCGCATGGGCCGGTCCGGCTGATGCGGCGAATAAAACCGTGATCCGCCTGGCCAGTCCCTTCAAGACGGGCCACATCCTCTGCGATGCCGGAGAAAAGTTCAAAGAGATCGTCGAGAAGGGAAGCGCCGGGAAGATCGAGGTCCAGGTCCAGCCCGGCGTTGGAAGCGAAGAGGAGATCAACGACTGGTGCAGCCAGGGCAAGGTCGAGATGCAGGCGACGGGCGGGCGCCCCCTCGAGGTCTCCGCTCCCCAGTATTTCTTCTTCAACGCCCCGTACGTCATGAAGGATTTCGAACACTTCACGAGGGTCTGGAACGGCCCGCTGGGGAAAAAGGCAAAAGATCAGGTGGAGAAGAACGGCAAGCAGATCTACATCGGGATCGTCTATCGGGGACTGAGGCAGATGACCTCGAAAGTCCCCATCTACACGCCCGCGGAAGTCTATAAAATGAAACTGCGCCTGCCGACGGTGAAGACCTGGATTGCCGTGTGGAAAGGCCTGGGGGCCGAACCCGTACCCATCCCCCTGCCCGATCTGTACAAATCGCTCAAGGAGGGCAAGGCGGACGCCTCCGAGGGCGATCTCACCCAGATCTCCTCCTTCAAGCTCAACGAGGTGCAGAGCCACCTCACCATGACGAATCACCTCGTTCAGACGGGCGGGATCCTGATCAACAGCGGCTTTTTCAAAAGGCTCGCCAAGAAGGACCAGGCCCTGATCCTGAAAGCGGCAAAAGAGGCCTCCGACTGGGCCAGCATGAAGATCAAAACCGGCGAGAACGGAACACTGGTCGATCTGCAGAGAAAGGGCATGCAGGTGGTCATCCCCGATGCCGAGTCGTTCAGGCAAGCGGCCAAGCCCTCCGTCGAGGAATTGTTCAAGACGGAATGGCCGGTAACGACCTGGGCGGCAGTCCTGGCACAGTAGACAGGGGCAATCCGATGGCAACGACCGATGAAATCAGAGAGAAAGAAAGAAGGGTGCGGGAATTCCTGCAGCAGCGGGGCCTCAGAGCCCTTCTCCTGAAACGCCAGGCCAGTTTTTCCTGGTTGACCGGGGGCGGCCTCAACCTGGTGGGGATTGCCACCGAGGTGGGGGCCGTCTCCCTTCTCATCACCGGGGATGCGAAATTCGCCATCACGAACAACATCGAGGCACCCCGGATGATCGACGAAGAGAAGCTGGAGTCACAGGGCTTCAGGGTCCTGTCGTTTCCCTGGCACGAGGAGCGGGAGGTCTCGATCGTCAAGGAAAAGGCCGGGGAAGGCGCCGTCGCATCCGACGTGCCCTTCCCGGGCGCAACCGTGCTGACGGAGGACATCGCCCGCCTCCGGTATTCCCTGACGCTCCAGGAGCGGGACCGCTACCGATGGCTGGGGGAAAAGGTTTCCCTGGCCCTCGAGAAAACGCTGATCGAGACGCAGCGCGGGGAGAAGGAATCGGAGGTCGTGGGGAGGCTCTGCCACGCGTTGTGGGAGGACCGGATCGACCCCATCACGCTGATGTCCGCGGCCGACGAGCGCATCTTCCGGTTCCGCCACCCCATCCCCACGGAGAAGCAGATCGACCGGTACCTGATGGTATCCGTCAATGCGAGGAAATGGGGGCTCATCGTCTCGCTCACGCGCTTCGTCCATTTCGGGGAATTGTCCCCGGAGTTGAGGAAGAAGTATGAGGACAACGTGACCATCGACTGCACGTTCATGGCGGCAACCCGCCCGGGGGTCCCCGCCAGGGAGGTGCTGCAGAAAGGGATCGACGCCTACCGGGCAATGGGCTACCCCGATGAGTGGAAGCTCCATCACCAGGGCGGCTCCATCGGTTACACCGGCAGGGACTACCGGGCCAATTTTCACACGACGGACGTGATCCGGGAGAACCAGGCCTTCACATGGAATCCCTCCCTGACAGGGACGAAATCGGAGGATACGATCCTGGCCACACCCAGGGGCCCGGAGCCCATCACCCGGCCGATCCTCTATCCCACGATTGCCTTGGAGGTTGGAGGGATCGCCTTCATCAGGCCCGACATCCTCGTCAAGCCATGACGCAGGATAGGATGAAAAACGAAAGGAGTGCAGCATGGATCGAGTGAGAATCGGGATGGTCGGCGCGCAGTTCGCGGCGCGCCTTCACCTCAACAGCCTTTCGAAGCTGCGGGGCCTCAAGGCCGACGTCGTCGCCGTGGCCTCCAGGACAGGTCAGAGCGCTGCCGCCTTCGCGAAGGCCTGGGACATCCCCGAGCACTGCGACGATTACCGCCGCCTCCTGGAGCGCAGCGATATCGACGTCATCGATCTGTGCATTCCCACGGATCTGCACGAGGAGTTCTGCATCGAGGCTGCCCGGGCCGGCAAGCACATCATCTGCGAAAAGCCGTTGACCGGATATTTCGGAAAGGACCGCGCGGAGGCGCTCGTCGGCGACTGCGTCGACAAGGGAGTCATGCTCAGAGAGACGCTTGCCGGCTGCGACCGCGTCCTGAAGGCGGTGAAGGAAAACAACGTGAAATTCATGTACGCGGAAAACTGGATCTACGCCCCTCCCATCACCAAGCTCAAAAGCCTGCTCAAGGTCAGCGGGGGGACCATCATGGATATCCGGGCCGAGTCGAGCCACTCCGGCTCCCACGCGATCTACGCCAGGACGTGGAAGACCTCCGGCGGCGGCGCCATGATGCGCCTGGGTGCCCACCCCGTAGGAGGCGTTCTCCACCTGAAGCACTACGAGGGGCAATTGAAACAGGGGAAACCGATCCGGGCCCGGTCGGTGACGGCCGAGACGGGACGGCACACCCGGATGGAATCATTCCTCAGGGAAAAGAAGAAGTACCTCGTTTCCGCATGGGAGGACGTGGAGGACTGGGGTGTGATGGTCATCACCTTCGAGGACGGCTCCTCCGCTGCGGTCTTCTCCTCGGACGGAGTCCTCGGGGGCGTTCGCAACACCCTCAACGTGTACCTCTCGAACGCCGTCGTCAACGTGAACATGAACCCCCACGACGTGCTGGAGGTGTATGCCCCGGCGCCCGACATCTTCGGCGACGAATACATCGCCGAGAAGCTGGAGACCAAGGCGGGCTGGAACTTCCCGAGCCCCGACGACGACTGGGTCCGGGGGTATCCCC